>Ga0307478_10003053_pt1 | contig 12659 bp, 6 predicted proteins | sample atmos_gasesECM4C_2_FD_203713 | JGI IMG/M metagenome (GOLD analysis project Ga0307478, IMG submission 203713) | Hardwood forest soil microbial communities from Morgan-Monroe State Forest, Indiana, United States - atmos_gasesECM4C_05 | ecosystem: Environmental > Terrestrial > Soil > Temperate...
GCGATGCCCATCTTCTCCTGGTCGGCCTTGGTCCTGGGCTCGACCGCCTGGGAGATCACCGGTTCCGGGAACGTCATCCGCTCCAGCGTGATGATCTTGTTCGGATCGCACAGCGTGTCGCCCGTGGTCGCGTCCTTCATGCCGACCGCGGCGGCGATGTCGCCCGCGCGCACCTCCTTGATCTCGTCGCGCTGATTGGCGTGCATCTGCAGGATCCGGCCGACCCGCTCCTTCTTGCCCTTGGCCGCGTTGTAGATCGTGTCGCCCGAGTTCAGCACGCCGGAGTACACCCGCAGGAACGTGAGCTGCCCGACATACGGGTCGGTCATGATCTTGAACGCGAGCGCGGCGAACGGCTCGTCGTCGCCCGCCCTGCGCACCGCTTCCTGGTCGCGGTCGTTCAACCCCCTGACCGGCGGAATGTCCACCGGCGAGGGCAGGTAGTCGATCACCGCGTCGAGCATCGCCTGCACGCCCTTGTTCTTGAAGGCCGAGCCGCACAGCATCGGCGTGATCTCGTTGGCGATCGTGCGGGCGCGCAGCGCCGACTTGATTTCGGCCTCCGTCAGCTGCCCCGTCTCGAGGTACTTGTTCATCAGCTCTTCGTTGGCCTCGGCGGCGGCCTCGACCATCTTCTCGCGCCACTCGGCAGCCGTCTCGACCAGGTCGGCCGGAACGTCGGTGTAGGTGAACTTCATGCCCTGGCTGGCCTCGTCCCACAGGATGGCCTTCATCTTGACCAGGTCGACCACGCCGCGGAAGTTCTCCTCGACGCCGATCGGAACCTGGATCGGAATCGGGTTCGCCTTCAGGCGCATCCGCATCTGCTCGTAGACCTTGAAGAAATTCGCGCCGGTGCGGTCCATCTTGTTCACGAACGCCAGGCGCGGCACGTTGTACTTGTTGGCCTGGCGCCAGACCGTCTCCGACTGCGGCTGCACGCCACCGACCGCGCAGTACACCATGCAGGCGCCGTCCAGCACGCGCATGCTGCGCTCGACCTCGATCGTGAAGTCCACGTGGCCCGGCGTGTCGATGATGTTGATCCGGTGCTCGGGCAGCGACAGGTCCATGCCCTTCCAGAAACAGGTGGTGGCGGCCGACGTAATGGTGATGCCGCGCTCCTGCTCCTGCTCCATCCAGTCCATCGTCGCGGCGCCGTCGTGCACCTCGCCGATCTTGTGGTTGACCCCGGTGTAAAACAGGATGCGCTCGGTCGTCGTCGTCTTGCCGGCGTCGATGTGTGCGGATATACCGATGTTCCGGTACCGCTCGATGGGGGTCTTTCTGGCCATTGCGTTCACCAGCTCAGAATCTGAAATGGGCGAAGGCCCGGTTGGCTTCGGCCATCCGGTGCACTTCCTCGCGCTTTTTCATCGCGCCGCCGCGCCCCTCCGAAGCCTCGATCAGCTCGCCGGCCAGGCGCAGCGGCATCGATTTCTCGCCGCGTTTCTTGGCCGCCTCGCGCAGCCAGCGCATCGCCAGCGCCATCCGGCGCACCGGCCGCACTTCGACCGGCACCTGGTAGTTGGCGCCGCCGACACGACGGCTCTTGACCTCGACCGACGGTCTGACGTTGCTCAGCGCCTGGATGAAGATCTCCACCGGGTTCTTGCCGCTTTTCTGTTCGATCTGCGCGAAGGCGCCGTACACGATCCGCTCGGCCACGGCTTTCTTGCCATCGAGCATGATCACGTTGATGAACTTGGTCACATCCGAGTTGGCGAACTTCGGATCCGGCAGGATCTCGCGCTTCGGAACCTCGCGACGACGCGGCATTGCGGTCCTCTTTCTTCAGTCGATTCGTGGCGCCTGCCACCCAGGTGGGCCCCATGGTGACGGGCCCCGACTTACTCTCACGCCGTTTCACCGACGACTGCGCCGCCGCCGTGATGCGCGGCGGCGCACGGTGCGTCTTACTCCGATTTCGGCCTTATTCCGACTTTGGCCTCTTCGCTCCGTACTTGGAGCGACCCTGCTTGCGGTCCTTCACACCCTGCGTATCCAGTGATCCGCGCACGATGTGGTAGCGCACGCCCGGCAAATCCTTGACGCGGCCGCCGCGGATCAGCACGACCGAGTGTTCCTGCAGGTTGTGGCCCTCGCCGCCGATGTACGAGATCACTTCGAAGCCGTTGGTCAACCGCACCTTGGCGACCTTGCGCAGCGCCGAGTTGGGCTTTTTCGGCGTCGTCGTGTATACCTTGGTGCACACTCCGCGCCGCTGCGGGCAGCTTCGCAGCGCCGGACTCTTGCTCTTTGTCCGCGCGCTCTCGCGTGCCCTGCGTACCAGCTGGTTGATCGTCGGCATGTTCCGGCTCTCGTAGCCCACCACGGTCTCGCGGCCCCGGTGTCGTGCACGACCGAAACCCTCGTCGAAACCTCTGCGAAGCCTTCCATTATATCGGAGCGCTTGCCCGGGGGCAACGCGGGGCGCCCCTGGCGCCCTCAGCGATCGACCGTTTTCATCATCGCTTCCGGATAACGATCGCCCGCGGCGGCTCCGGGCGGAAACGCCATATCCAGGCGCGCCAGCTGCTCGGCGTTCAGCCGCATGGCGGCCGCGCCCGTGTTCTGCTCCAGGTAAGCGACCTTCTTGGTGCCCGGGATCGCAACGATGTCATCGCCCTGGGCCAGCACCCAGGCCAGCGCCACCTGGGCCGCGGTGCCCCCGATCTGGCCGGCGACCGCTTCGAGTTCGCGCAGCAGGCCCAGGTTCTCGCGCAGATTGTCGGGCTGGAAGCGGGGCGTGTGGCGCCGGTAGTCGTCGGCGTCGAGCTCGTCCGCCTGCGTGATGCGGCCGCTCAGGAAACCCCGTCCGAGCGGGCTGAAGGCCACAAAACCCACGCCCAGCCGCCGGCAGGCGGCCAGCACGCTGCGTTCCGGATCGCGCGTCCACAGCGAGTATTCCGACTGCAGCGCCGTGACCGGGTGGACCCGGCAGGCGCGCTCCAGCGTCTGCGCCGACGCCTCCGACAGTCCCACGTGCAGGATCTTGCCTTCGCGCACGAACCCGGCCAGCGCCTGCATCGTCTCCTCGATCGGCACGTTGGGATCGACCCGATGCAGGTAATACAGGTCGATATGGTCCACGCCCAGCCGCTTCAGGCTGCCCTCGAGGGCCTGCCGCGCATGCTGCGGGCTGCCATCGATGGCGGGCGCGGACGCGCTGGCCGGATCGCGCACGATGCCGAACTTGGTGGCCAGCACGACTTCGTCGCGCCGCCCCTGGATCGCGCGCCCGACCAGCTCTTCGTTGGTGAACGGCCCGTAGGCGTCGGCCGTGTCCAGGAAATTGACGCCCAGGTCCAGCGCGTGCCGGATCGTCGCGATCGATTCGGCCTGGTCGGGCGGCCGTCCGTAGAAGGCGCTCATCCCCATGCAGCCCAGCCCGACGGCGGAAACGCGCGGGCCGGAGGAGCCGAGGCGTCGTAACGCAATTGTCATGGTTGAACCCTCGCCAGGTTTGCCACCCTCACCCCCGACCCCTCTCCCGCTGCGCGGGCGAGGGGCGACCGGGCGTCGCAGGCCATATCGCCCCTCTCCCGCGCAGCGGGAGAGGGGCGGGGGTGAGGGTGCGGCGGAGCTACGACCCGGAGACGGCCTCGGTGCCTTCGCCCTCGGCCGCGTCGATGGCGGCGGCTTCCTGCGACTGCCCGCTCGCCTCCAGCGCGGCCATGGCCTCGCGTTCGGCCGCCTCGATATCCTCCTTCTCCTTGCGCGCCCGGTGGTAGGCGAGCCCGGAGCCGGCCGGGATCAGGCGGCCCACGATCACGTTCTCCTTCAGGCCGCGCAGCTCGTCGCGCTTGCCCATGATCGCCGCTTCGGTGAGCACGCGCGTGGTCTCCTGGAACGAGGCCGCCGAGATGAACGAGTCGGTCGACAGCGAGGCCTTCGTGATGCCGAGCAGCACGTTCTCGTACAGCGCCGGCCGGCCACCCTTGGCGATCGCCTTGTCGTTCTCGTCCAGCAGCTCCGAGCGCTCGACCTGCTCGCCCGTGATGAACGGCGTGTCACCGGCATCGACGATCTGCACCCGGCGCAGCATCTGCCGGACGATCACCTCGATGTGCTTGTCGTTGATCTTCACGCCCTGCAGCCGGTACACGTCCTGCACCTCGTCGACGATGTAGCGCGCCAACGACTCCACTCCGAGCAGGCGCAGGATGTCGTGCGGATCGGCCGAACCGTCGACGATCAGCTCGCCCTTGTTGACCACCTGGCCGTCGTGCACCAGCACGTGCTTGTCCTTCGGGATCAGGAATTCGTGCTCCTTGCCCTCCAGGTCGCTGATGATCAGGCGCTGCTTGCCCTTGGTGTCCTTGCCGAACGAGACGGTTCCGGTGACCTCGGCCAGCATCCCGGCGTCCTTCGGCGAGCGCGCCTCGAACAGCTCCGCCACGCGCGGCAGACCGCCGGTGATGTCGCGCGTCTTTTGCGACTCCTGCGGAATGCGCGCCAGCACGTCGCCGACCGCGATCTGCTGGCCGTCGCGCACGACGATCAGCGCGCCGACCGGGAACGAGATCGTCACCGCGTGGTCGGTGCCGTGGATCCGCACCTCCTCGCCGGCCTCGTTGATCAGCTTCACCTGCGGCCGCACGCCTTTGACGTTGGCGCTGCGTCGCTTGGCGTCGATCACCACCAAGGTCGACAGCCCGGTGACTTCGTCGATCTGCTTGGCCACGGTGACGCCCTCTTCGACGTTCTCGAAGCGGGTGGTGCCGGCGTACTCGCTGATGATCGGGCGCGTCAGCGGGTCCCACTGAGCAAGCTGCGTGCCGGCCTTGACCGCCTTGCCGTCGGTCACGTTCAGCGTCGCCCCGTACGGGACCTTGTGGCGCTCGCGCTCGCGTCCGTTGTCGTCGGCGATCGTGACTTCGCCGGAGCGCGATATCACGATCTGCTCGCCCTTGGCGTTGGTCACGTAGCGCATCGTGCTGGTGAAGCGCACCAGGCCGTTGCTCTTGGCCTCGATCGCGCTTTGCACCGCAGCCCGCGAAGCCGCGCCGCCGATGTGGAAGGTGCGCATCGTGAGCTGCGTGCCCGGCTCGCCGATCGACTGGGCGGCGATCACGCCGACCGCCTCGCCCGAGTTGACCAGCACGCCGCGCCCCAGGTCACGACCGTAACACCCGGCACAGATGCCGTAGCGCGTGTCGCAGGTCAGGGCGGTGCGTACCTTGATCTCGTCGATCCCAAGCTGCTCGATCCGGTCCACCGCGTCCTCGTCCAGCAGGCTGCCGGCCGCGAACAGCACTTCCTGCGTGTCCGGATGCATGATGTCGACCGCGGCCACGCGTCCCAGGATGCGGTCGCGCAGGGCTTCGATCACTTCGCCGCCTTCGACCAGCGCCCGCATCGCCACGCCGTTGGCGGTTCCGCAGTCGTCCTCGGTCACGACCAGGTCCTGCGTGACGTCGACCAGGCGCCGCGTGAGGTAGCCCGAATTGGCCGTCTTCAACGCCGTGTCGGCCAGACCCTTGCGGGCGCCGTGCGTCGAGATGAAGTACTGCAGCACGTTCAGGCCTTCGCGGAAATTCGCGGTGATCGGCGTCTCGATGATCGAGCCGTCCGGCTTGGCCATCAGTCCGCGCATGCCGGCCAGCTGCCGGATCTGCGCGACCGATCCGCGCGCCCCCGAGTCGGCCATCATGAAGATCGAGTTGAAGGAATCCTGATTCACGTCCGTGCCGTGGCGGTCGACGGTCTTCTCGGTCGCCAGTTGTTCCATCATCACCTTGCCGACCTGATCGCCGGCGCGGCCCCAGATGTCGACCACCTTGTTGTAGCGCTCGCCCTGCGTGACCAGGCCCGAGGTGTACTGCGCCTCGATTTCCTTGACCTCCTTTTCGGCGGCCCGGATGATTTCCTCCTTCTGCTCCGGCACCCGCATGTCGTCGATCGCGATCGACAGCCCCGCGCGCGTGGCCAGGGCAAAACCCGCCTGCAGCAGCCGGTCTGCGAAGATCACCGTCTCGCGCAGCCCGCAGCGGCGGAACGAGGCGTTGATCAGGCGGCTGATCTCCTTTTTCTTCAACGGCTTGTTCAGCAGCGAGAACGGCAGCCCGGCCGGCAGGATCTCCGACAGCAGCGCGCGGCCGATCGTGGTCTCGTAGCGTGTGATCCGCTCGCTGCGCGCTCCGGTTTCGCGGTCGACGTCGGCCTCGCGGATGCGCACCGTGATACGCGTCTGCAGCTCGACCTGGCCGGTCTCGTAGGCACGGTGCACTTCGGCCACGTCGCCGAAGAAGGCGCCTTCGCCGCGGCCGTTGATCTTCTCGCGGGTCGCGTAGTACAGCCCCAGCACGACGTCCTGGCTCGGAACGATCGACGGATCGCCGTTGGACGGGAACAGGATGTTGTTCGACGACAGCATCAGGGCCCGTGCCTCGAGCTGCGCCTCCAGCGACAGCGGAACGTGCACCGCCATCTGGTCGCCGTCGAAGTCCGCGTTGAAGGCGGCGCACACCAGCGGATGCAGCTGGATCGCCTTGCCCTCGATCAGCACCGGCTCGAACGCCTGGATGCCCAGGCGGTGCAGCGTCGGGGCGCGATTGAGCAGCACCGGGTGCTGCCGGATCACTTCCTCCAGGATGTCCCACACGATGGGTTCCTGCGACTCGACCATCTTCTTGGCCGCCTTGATCGTGGTGGCCAGCCCCATCAGCTCGAGCTTGTTGAAGATGAACGGCTTGAACAATTCGAGGGCCATCAGCTTGGGCAGCCCGCACTGGTGCAACTTCAGCTGCGGGCCCACCACGATCACCGAGCGGCCCGAGTAGTCGACCCGCTTGCCGAGCAGGTTCTGGCGGAAGCGGCCACCCTTGCCCTTGATCATGTCGGCCAGCGACTTCAGCGGCCGCTTGTTGGCCCCGGTCATCGCCTTGCCGCGCCGGCCATTGTCCAGCAGCGAATCGACCGCCTCCTGCAGCATCCGCTTCTCGTTGCGCACGATGATCTCGGGCGCCTTCAGCTCCAGCAGCCGCTTCAGGCGGTTGTTGCGGTTGATCACGCGCCGGTACAGATCGTTCAGGTCCGACGTGGCGAAGCGCCCGCCATCCAGCGGCACCAGCGGACGCAGCTCCGGCGGCAGCACCGGCAGCGCCTCCAGGATCATCCACTCGGGCTTGATGGCCGAGCGCTGAAAGCCCTCCAGCGTTTTCAGGCGCTTGGCGAACTTCTTGATCTTGGCCTCGGAGCCCGTTTCGGACAGCTCCTTGCGCAGCGACTCGATCTCCTTGTCCACGTCGATCGCGCGCAACAGCTCGCGCACCGCCTCGGCGCCCATCAGCGCGCGGAACTCGTCGCCGTATTCCTCGGTCTTGGCGATGAAATCGTCCTCGGTCATCAGCTGCCCGCGCTTCAGGGGCGTGAATCCCGGGTCGACCACCACATAGGCCTCGAAGTACAGCACGCGCTCGATGTCGCGCAAGGTCATGTCGAGCACCATGCCCATCCGGCTCGGCAGCGACTTCAGGAACCAGATGTGGGCCACCGGCGAGGCGAGCTCGATATGGCCCATCCGCTCGCGGCGCACCTTCGACAGCGTGACCTCGACCCCGCACTTCTCGCAGATCACTCCGCGGTGCTTCAGGCGCTTGTACTTGCCGCACAGGCACTCGTAGTCCTTGATCGGCCCGAAGATCTTGGCGCAGAACAGACCGTCACGCTCCGGTTTGAAGGTGCGGTAATTGATCGTCTCGGGCTTCTTGACCTCGCCGAACGACCACGAGCGGATCTTTTCGGGCGACGCGATCCCGATCTTGATCACATCGAACTGCTCGTCCTGCTGTACTTGCTTGAACAGATCCAATAGCGCTTTCATGCTTCTCTCCCATTCGGGCCGGATTCAGATCGGTAGGACCCTCCTTCGCGCTGCGCGCTACGGAGGGCCTTCCGCGTGAATGACGCCTGCGGCGTCATTCACGCTCCAGGTCTATATCGATACCCAGGGACCTGATCTCCTTGACCAGCACATTGAACGATTCCGGCATGCCGGCCTCGATCGAGTGCTCGCCCTTGACGATGCTTTCGTAAACCTTGGTGCGGCCGTTCACGTCGTCGGACTTCACGGTCAACATCTCCTGCAGTGTGTAGGAGGCGCCGTACGCCTCCAGTGCCCAAACTTCCATTTCGCCGAAGCGCTGCCCGCCGAACTGGGCCTTGCCTCCGAGCGGCTGCTGGGTCACCAGCGAGTACGGCCCGGTGGAGCGCGCGTGCATCTTGTCGTCGACCAGGTGGTGCAGCTTCAGCATGTGCATGTAGCCCACCGTGACCGGCCGACCGAACGCCTCCCCGGTGCGCCCGTCGTACAGCGTCGCCTGCGTGCGGGACAGCGACAGCTGAAGCCGGCCCGAGACGTCCTCGGGATAGGCCGCCTCCAGCATCGCGCGGATCTCGCGCTCGGAAGCGCCGTCGAACACCGGCGTTGCGAACGGCACGCCGCCGCTCAACTGCTCGGCCAGCTCGGTCACCTCCTCGTCGGTGAAATGGTCGATGTCCTCGCTCTTGCCCGACTTGTTGTAGACGTCGCGCAGGAACGAGCGGCATTGCGCGATCTGGGCGGTGCGCACCAGCTCGCCGATGCGCGCGCCCAGGCCCTTGGCGGCCCACCCGAGGTGGGTCTCCAGAATCTGGCCGACGTTCATCCGCGACGGCACCCCCAGCGGATTCAGGACGATGTCCACCGGCGTGCCGTCGGCCATGTGCGGCATGTCCTCGATCGGCACGATCCGCGAGACCACGCCCTTGTTGCCGTGCCGCCCGGCCATCTTGTCGCCAGGCTGCAGGCGGCGCTTGACCGCGAGATAGACCTTGACCATCTTCAGCACGCCCGGCGGCAGCTCGTCGCCCTGCGTGAGCTTCTTCTTTTTGTCCTCGAAGGCCTGGTCGAACTGCCGGCGCTTGGTCTCGATCGATTCCTTCAGCGCCTCCAGCTGCGCGGCCGCCGTCTCGTCGGACAGTCGGATGTCGAACCAGTGGTAACGCTCCAGCGATTCGAGGTACTCGCGCGTGATCACCGTGCCCTTGGCGATCTTGCGCGGCCCTCCCGTGGCTTCCTTGCGCAGCAGCAGCCGCTCGATCCGGGAGAAGGCGTCGGTCTCGACGATCCTGAGCTGATCGTTCAGGTCCTGCCGGTACCTCTTGAGCGCGTCGTCGATGATCTGCTGGGCGCGCTTGTCGCGCTGGATGCCTTCGCGCGTGAAGACCTGAACGTCGATCACGGTTCCGGTCATCCCGGACGGCACCCGCAGCGAGGTGTCCTTCACGTCCGAGGCCTTTTCGCCGAAGATCGCGCGCAGCAGCTTCTCTTCCGGCGTCAGCTGGGTCTCGCCCTTGGGCGTGACCTTGCCCACCAGCGTATCGCCCGCCGACACCTCGGCTCCGATGTACACGATCCCCGAGTCGTCCAGCCGCGCCAGTTGCGACTCGGACAGGTTGGAGATATCGCGCGTGATCTCCTCGGGACCGAGCTTGGTGTCGCGCGCCACCACGTTCAGCTCCTCGATGTGGATCGAGGTGTAGCGGTCATCGGCCACCACCCGCTCGCAGATCAGGATGGAGTCCTCGAAGTTGTAGCCGTTCCACGGCATGAACGCGACCAGCATGTTCTGGCCGAGCGCCAGCTCGCCCAGGTCGGTCGAAGCGCCGTCGGCGATCACGTCGCCCTTGGCGATCTGGTCGCCTTTCTTCACGATCGGCCGCTGGTTGATGTTCGTGTTCTGGTTCGAACGCGTGTACTTGACCAGGTTGTAGATATCGACGCCGACCTCTCCGGTGACGTTCTCGTCCTCGTTCACGCGCACCACGATCCGGTTGGCGTCGACGTGATCGACCACGCCCCCGCGCAGCGCCTGCACCGTGGTTCCGGAATCCACTGCGACCGTGCGCTCCACGCCGGTCCCCACCAGGGGCTTTTCCGGCCGCAGGCAGGGCACCGCCTGGCGCTGCATGTTCGAACCCATCAGCGCGCGGTTGGCGTCGTCGTGCTCCAGGAACGGGATCAGCGAGGCCGCCACCGAGACGATCTGGCTGGGCGCGATGTCCATGAATTCGACCCGGTCCGGCGTGTGCAGCACGAACTCGCCGTTCTGGCGGCACGACACCAGCTCGTCGGTGAAGCGGCCGGCCTGGTCGAGCGGGGCGTTGGCCTGCGCGATCACGTACTTGCCTTCCTCGATCGCCGACAGGTACAGGATCTCGTTGGTCACCACGCCGCCGGTTTCGACGCGCCGGTACGGCGTCTCCAGGAACCCGTACTCGTTCAGGCGCGCATACAGCGCCATCGAGTTGATCAGGCCGATGTTCGGGCCTTCGGGCGTCTCGATCGGGCACACGCGCCCGTAATGGGTCGGGTGCACGTCGCGCACCTCGAAACCGGCGCGCTCGCGCGTCAATCCGCCCGGTCCAAGGGCCGAAACACGCCGCTTGTGGGTGATTTCCGACAGCGGGTTGGTCTGGTCCATGAACTGCGACAGCTGCGAGGATCCGAAGAACTCGCGGATCGAGGCCGAGATCGGCTTGCTGTTGATCAGGTCGTGCGGCATCAGGTTCTCGGTCTCGGCCTGTCCCAGCCGTTCCCGCACCGCGCGCTCGACCCGCACCAGCCCGGCCCGGAACTGGTTTTCGGCCAGCTCGCCGACGCAGCGCACGCGCCGGTTGCCCAGGTGATCGATGTCGTCGATCTCGCCGCGCCCGTTGCGCAGCTCGACCAGGATCTTCATCGTGTCGATGATGTCCTCGTGCGTCAGCACCAGGGGGCCCGTGATTTCGTCGCGCCCGAGGCGGCTGTTGACCTTCATCCGGCCCACGCGCGACAGGTCGTAGGTCTCGTCGTCGAAAAACAGGCGCCGGAACAGCGTCTCGACCGCGTCCTCGGTCGGCGGCTCGCCGGGGCGCATCATCCGGTAGATCGCGATCCGCGCCGACAGCTGGTCGGCCGTCTCGTCGATCCTGAGCGTGTTCGAAATGAACGCGCCCTGGTCCAGGTCATTGATGTAGATCGTGCGGATGTCGCGCACCCCGGCCGCGCGCAGCTTCTTGAGCTCGTCTTCGGTCAGCTCGTCGTTGGCGTGGGCCAGGATCTCGCCGGTCTGAGGATCGACCACCGCGGTCGCCAGCACCCGGCCCAGCAGGTAGTCTTCCGACACGTCGACCCGCGTCATGCCGGCCGCTTCCATGTCGCGGATGTGCCGCGCGTTGATCCGCTTGTCCTTGGCGACGATGACTTTGCCGCTCGGATCGACCAGGTCGAAGCGCGCGATCTCGCCGCGCAGCCGGTCGGGCACCAGCTCCATCCGGCCACCGGTCGTCGGCGACAGCTCGAAGCTGTCGAACGCGAAGAAATGCGCCAGGATCTGCTCGTTGTTCAGCCCGAGCGCCTTCAGCAGGATCGTGGCCGGCATCTTGCGGCGCCGGTCGACCCGGAAATACAGGATGTCCTTCGGGTCGAATTCGAAGTCCAGCCAGGAGCCGCGGTAGGGGATCACGCGCGCGGAGAACAGCAGCTTGCCGGACGAATGCGTCTTGCCGCGGTCGTGCTCGAAGAACACGCCCGGCGAGCGGTGCAGCTGCGACACGATGACCCGCTCCGTGCCGTTGATCACGAACGAGCCGGTCGAGGTCATCAGCGGGATCTCTCCCATGTAGACCTCCTGCTCCTTGACCTCCTTCACGGTCGGCTTGGAGGCCTCCCGATCCATGATCACCAGCCGCACCTTCGCGCGCAACGGCGAGGCATAGGTCAGGCCCCGCTGCTGGCATTCCTTCACGTCGAACGGCGGATCGCCCAGCGAGTAACCGACGAACTCGAGCCGCGCCATCCCGTTGTGGCTGGAGATCGGGAAGACCGACTCGAACGCGGCCTGCAGACCGACCACGGTCCGCTGCGAGGGCGCCACCTGCGCCTGCAGGAACTGCGCGTACGACTCCAGCTGGGTCGCCAGCAGGAATGGCACCGACTGCACGGCCGGCCGCTTCGCAAAGCTCTTACGGATCCGTTTTTTCTCGGTGAAGGAGTAGGGCATGAATGCTCCGCTTGGTCACTTGCTCTTGCCGGCCGCCAGGGCACGACCGGCGTTAGGGACGAGCGCAGCCGCACAGGATCCAATCCCGTGCAGCGCCGATCGGTTCGACGTTTCGCTCATCCGGAAGTCTTTGGTGCCGGCTCTCCCGTCGGAAAGCCGGCACCGAAGCCTCCGGGCTTCGGTACTTCCTTACTTGACCTCCACCTTGGCTCCGGCGTCTTCCAGTTTCTTCTTGGCGGCTTCGGCGTCGGCCTTGTTCACGCCCTCCTTCACGGGCTTGGGCGCACCGTCGACCAGGTCCTTGGCTTCCTTCAGCCCCAGGCTGGTGAGCTCGCGCACCGCCTTGATCACGTTGACCTTGTTGGGCCCGGCCTCCATCAACATCACGCTGAATTCGGTCTGTTCCTCGGCCGGCGCCGCGGCAGCCCCGCCGCCGGCCGCCGGCGCCACGGCCACCGCGGCAGCGGCAGCCGAGACGCCGAACTTTTCCTCCATCATCTTGATCAATTCGCTGATCTCGAGCACGGTCTTGGCGGCGATCGCGTCGAGAATTTCCTGGTTCGAAAGTGCCATTTCGCCTACTCCTGTTCGGTTCGGTTGTGTCGTGTGTCGGGAATCGGACTCAGGCCG
>Ga0307478_10003054_pt1 | contig 12658 bp, 13 predicted proteins | sample atmos_gasesECM4C_2_FD_203713 | JGI IMG/M metagenome (GOLD analysis project Ga0307478, IMG submission 203713) | Hardwood forest soil microbial communities from Morgan-Monroe State Forest, Indiana, United States - atmos_gasesECM4C_05 | ecosystem: Environmental > Terrestrial > Soil > Temperate...
TTGCTCAGCGATTTCGAAGCCGACGGTTTTCGAGCCTTCCGCGTAGTAGGGACGAAGATTGACGTTGACGAATCCCCAGCGATGCTCGTCGGCGATCTGCGAGCAAAGGCGGTTGACCTGGTCGTAACTGCCAGCGATGCGGACGACGCGCGCGCCGTAGACCTGGGTATTGAGAATTTTCGCCGGCTCAAGATCCGCGGGAATGAAGATCCAGGCCTTGAATCCGTTGCGCGCAGCCTGGGCGGCGACGGAGTTGGCGAGGTTGCCGGTCGAGGAGCAAGAGACGGTATCGAAGCCGAAGGCGCGTGCCTGCGACAGGGCGACCGCGACGACGCGGTCTTTGAAGCTGAGCGTGGGCAGGCAGACGGCGTCATTTTTGATGAAGAGCTTGTGCGTGCCAAGTTCCTTGCCGAGGTTCGGCGCGCTCAGCAGCGGCGTGAAGCCGACGGGAAGCGTCGGATGAAAATGGGGAGGGAGGGGGAGGAGCTCGGAGTAACGCCACATGTTGGGAGGGCGTTGGGCGATCTTTTCGCGCGTGAACTCAGCGCGCACGGCGTCGTAGTCGTAGCCGACTTCCAGGGGGGAGAAACACTCGTCGCAAATCGACCGGGGCTGGTTTCCCCAGGCCTTGCCGCATTCCCGACAGCGCAATTCGTAGTGAGCCATCTTGCTACTCGCATTCTTGCGAGTAGCGGAAGGACGAGCATCCCGGGAGAAAAGGGCTTCGAAAAAACGAAGACCTCTTCTCCGGATAGGAAAAGAGGCTACGGGAAAACGGGTAGAAAAGCCGCTTGCCCGAATCTCATGTTCCCCGTCTCCGGGAGAGAGTTGGCACCGAGCAGTCGCGATATATGATCACGACCCGGTTGCCGTGGCGTCTCAGGGCTCGTCCCTCAGCCACTCTGCATGAAATTCAAAGCCTGCTCAAAAGCGAAGCAAACTTGGGAATAAATAGTACGCGTCACAACGGGGTGTGTCAAGGGAGCGAGCCGCCTCTATGCGATTTGTGTTTGCTGCCTATGGGCGAATCAGTTAGCGGGGCGCGCGTCGACTTCGAAGCCATACTCCTTGAGCAGGTTGGCTACGGTGGGAGTCTTGAGGAAGGCGAGGAACGCGCGTGCCGTGTCCTTGTTCTTCGACGCGCTGAGAGTTACGCAGGCTTGTTCGATGGGTGGATAGGTATTGCCAGGGATTTCAGCGAAGCGGCCCTTGTCTTTCATGGGGGGCGAGAGAGCGAGCGAGAGCGCGATGATTCCGACGTCGGCGTTGCCGGTGACGACAAATGAGGCGGTCTGCGAAATGTTTTCGCCGAGGACGAACTTATCTTTCAGCTTGTCATAGAGCCCCTGCTTCTGGAGCGCGGCGACGGCCGCCTGGCCGTAGGGGGCGTGCTGGGGATTAGCGATGGCGATTTTTTTGATACCGGGATCGAGCAGAGAGGCGAGGCCGGAGTCGAGGTTGAGCTTCGAGCCCTTGGGAACCCAGAGCACGATTTTGCCCCTCGCGTACTGGTAATAGGAGCCGGGCTCGGTCAGTCCGGCAGCTTCGAGCTTTTTCGGATAGTCGAGATTGGCAGAGAAAAACATGTCGAAGGGCGCACCGTTTTGAATCTGCTGGAAGAAGTTGCCAGAGGATCCGTAGATGACCTTGACGTTCTTTCCGGATTGCTGCTGAAAGCGGGCGGCAACGTCTTCCATGGCGGACTGCAAGTCAGCGGCGGCAGCGACGGTGAGGTCCTGGGCGGCACAGAGTTGGGAAATGAAGATGGTGGCGAGAAGCGCGATGAAAATTCTTCTGCTGGCGTTCATGAGCTCTGCTCCCTGCGCTTTATAATCAAGAGATGCCAATCTCAGCACGCAACAAGCTGCGCGGAAAAATCGAAGAACTGCAACTTGGCGACATCATGGCGCATGTGGTGGTTCGCGTCGGCGACAACCTGATCGAAAGCGCGATCACCCGGCGCAGCGCCGAGGAGCTCAAGCTGAAAAAAGGCGATTCCGTCACGGCCGTGGTGAAAGCCACGGAAGTCATGATTCAGAAAGACTGACCGGCATCAGTTCACCTCTGCAATTTTCAGCGCAGTCACCTGCCGGACCCATCGCGCCATTCGCTTTTCCGAGGGAATGACGATGCGGAACGGACCTTCCTTCGCGTCGAGCGGCTTGCCGTCCTTGAGGAAGACGAGTAGGACCTGCTTTTCGGCGAATGCGGGATCAATTTCCGGCAGGGCGATGATGACGCGGTAGCCGTCGGCGGCCTCGACCACCAGGCAGGAAGCCAGGCGCTTTCCTTTCAGGTTCTCGCCAAAACCAATCCCGGCTTTTTCGAGCACCGATCTCAGCAATACTCCCTCATACGTTGCACTGCCGACGGATGCGGTGGTGGTCACGGTGAGGTGTGGAAGAGCTTCCAGATCGGCGCGGGTCAGAACCGTGGATTTGCCGGGTTCCGGTTGAACGGTCAGTTGCTGCGCGCAAACGAGGGCGCTCTGCAGGAGCAAAGCGAAAAGTGCGGCTCGGAGGAGAGACTGTCGGAGGCTAGACACGCAGAATCATCACCTCAGTGGCCTTGATGAGGGCGGCGGCGGTCTGGCCGGGTTTGAGATTCATTTCGCGGGCAGAGCTGGCGGTGATGATCGAGGTGATCTGCTGGCCGCCGATGGAGATCTTTACTTCGGCCATGAGGCCGCTGACGCGCACGCTGTCGATGCGACCAACCAGTTGATTGCGCCCACTGACGCGGCGGATCACATCGCGACGCTCCTTCTCGGTTTTGCCGCGGGTGCGAAAGAGCAGGCGATCGACCTCGTTCTGTGGAATGCGATGATGGCCGCCCGCAGTCGGCACGCTGCGGATTCTCTTCTTGTAGATCCATTGTTTGAGCGTGGGGAAACTGACTCCGAGTTGCAAAGCGGCATCGCGCAGGTGCAGCAACGCGGCGGTCGGAGTTTTCCTGGTCTTCTTCTTGTTCCCGCTCTTGGGCATGGAAGCGCATCGTACAGCCCGCTCCTTTCGCGGTCAACTCAGCGGCGCCGGGATGCAGTATAGCTGCAAAACATGAATACTGCATAGAACCGTTCAGCATTTATCTATCAATACGTGTATTATGTACGCTTTCATTCTTGGGGCGGATTTCTATCCTTGGATTAAAGAAGGCTGGTGGCTGCATGCACAGAAGCGTGGGACTCGCGATCCTGGTGGTTGTGATTACTACGAGCGGGGCTTTTGCCCAGGACGGATATTTTTCCAGCTGGTTCGAACGAGTGGATAAGACCAAAGACGAGCAGCCACACTGGGTCACGCCGGTGGCGACGACGACGCCGCGCCTGGAAGAAGAAGTCCGCTACGACCAGTTGTGGCAGGTGAACGCCAAGGGCGTGACCACGAACAACTACGACGGCGGCAAGGGGCTCGAGCTGATTCCTTTCGAGAAGGTGGAGGTGATCTTCAATGTGCCACCGTACCTGGTGCACAACGATCCCACGGTGCGCAATGGATTTGGGGATGTGGCGTTTCTGGTGAAGTACCGGCTGCTTTCGGAGAATGAAGAGAAAGGCAATTACATTCTGACGGCCTTCTTAGGATGGAGTGTACCGACGGGCGATCACAAGAACGGAGCGCTGCACGCGGTGATCACGCCGACGATCGCTTACGGCAAAGGTTTCCGAAACTTTGACTTGCAAGGGACGTTCGGGATCGGGCTGCCGACCGCCGACACTAATATCGTGGGCCGCACCTATGCCTGGAACAACACGTTTCAGTACCGAGTGTTCCGGAGGATCTGGCCGGAAGTCGAACTCAACACGACGTTCTTTCAGGATGGGAAGAACGACGGGCAGAAACAGAATTTCGTGACGCCGGGACTGGTGCTGGGACGGTTTCGTTTGTGGAGGCGGGTAGGATTCACGTTTGGAGGGGGCTTCCAGATCGCCACCACACACTTCCACACGACGAATCACAACGGAATTTTGACGGTAAGGTTTCCGTTCTGAAGGCCCAGCAGGTCACAGGTTTAGCTTGCGGGCAACTTTACTCCTGAGAATTGCTGGCAGGCTTCGAGGAGTCTCTCCTGGCGCTCGACATCGCGGGTAGCGCGGTGCGGCGCCAGGAACTCTTTATGAAAGAAGTATTCGCCAGTGACTTGGGCTTCCGGGTCATTGCTGACGGCGAGCCAGGCTTGGGTGCGAAAGCCGGCGTCGAGATCATCGGGAGCGTTCGGACCTCCCATCCTGGTGGCAACCCAACCGGGATCCACAACGTTGGAGTAAACGTCGTGCCAGTGGCGCGCTATCGCGAAGCCGAGCAGCGTGTCGTGAAACTTGGTGTCGGAGTAGGCTTGCTGTCCGTTCCATTTGCGTTTTTCCCACTTGAGGTCAATCAAACTTGGGTCGCCGCTTTGATGCAGGCCGGAACTCAGATACACCAGGCGTTCGGGCCGGCGGATGAGCGCGGTCAGGATGTAGGGCGCCAGAGTGTTGATGGCGAACACGTGTGGCAAGCCATCCTCGGTCAGGCGGCGCGGCTCCTGATATCCGACCGCGGCATTGTGGATGACGGCATCGAACGGGCCAAGGGCGTTGACATCGTCGGCCAGCTTGCGCGTCTGCGCAATGCTGGCCAGATCGCCGATCAGGACGGTCTCAGCGCCAGGAACAGCAGCCGTGGCGTCGCGCGCTCGTTGATCATTGCGCGCGTGAAGCACGGCGCGGTGTCCTTGCTCGATGAGAAGCTGAGCGGCCATGCGACCGAGTCCGTCGGAGGAGCCGGTAATGAAGACGCGCGCCATGGACTTTGACCCTCTTGGAATTCACCGGCACTTGGCGACGATCAGGGTGATGTCGTCGTGCTGGCGGCCGCGGCTGTAGTTCTGAACCTCTTCCACGATTGCCGAGACGAAAGTACTCGGAGCCTTTTCGCGATGGCGGCGCATGGCTTCGATCAGCCGTGGCTCGCCGAATTCCTCCTCGGCATCGTTGAAGGACTCGGTGATTCCGTCGGTGTAGAGGGCCAGAACGTCGCCGGGAAACAATTGGCGTTCCTCGATCGAGCAATCCCAGTTGGGAAAAAGACCCAGTACGGTGCCGGTGGAGGCCAGGCGTTCGAGAGTGTTGTCCCGACGCAGAAGAAGTGGAAACAGGTGTCCGCAATTGGCGTAGCGGAGGGTGCGGGTGCGGTCATTGAATTCGGCGAAGAACAGAGTGGCGTAAGCGCTTTCGGTGGTGTTCTCGTAGAACAGCTGGTTGACGGAACGCAGGAAGCGCTGCGGGTGATCGAGAGCGATGGCGCTTTGGCTGCGCAGGTTCGCTTGCAAGTTGGCCATGAGGAGGGCGGCGCCAATTCCCTTCCCGGACGTGTCGCCGACGACCAGGCCGAGACGATCCTGGCCAAGGTCGAGAAAATCGTAGTAGTCGCCGCCGACCTCGTGGGCCTGAATGCAACAGCCCGCATAATCGAGAGTGTTGAGGCGCGGCAGGGCTTGAGGAAAAAGGCGAGCCTGCACGCGCTTGGCGATTTCCAGTTCCTGCGCAGCACGGCGCTCGGCTTCGAGCTTCTCTTCGGCAAGACGGCGTTGGGCTTCGATTTCGCGGACGAAGTCGTCGCGGCCGACGAGGGAAAACGAGTTGCCGTCGAGATCGTCGAAGCGGGTGAAGATTCCGCCCCAGAGCGTGGTCTGCGGCGGGTGATGGAAGCGAACGCCGCGCTTGCCCCATTCCTCGAATTTCGCCATGACGTCTTCGGTGACCAGCACGGCGTGGCGGCAGCGACCGATCAGCTTGTATTCCTCGGATTTGCGCGTGGGGGCGACGAGCGCAAGCAGCGTGTTGCCATCGGGCGGGGCGACTGCGACCCAGCGGTCGCCGGATTCGTAGCTCTGGTCGATGACCAGGCCAAATCCGAGCTGGTCGACGAAAAAGCGGAGGCTGCGGTCCTGGTCGCGGACGAAGATATTCACGCAGAGAAGGCGAAGATAGGGATCCTGACGATCGAGGCGAAGACCCGAGGGCAGCGGTGAGGAGGAGGCTGGCACAGCGGGAATTATAAGACCTGGTTCGAGGTCTGGGGGGTGGGTGGAGGATGTGTGGAACGCCCACCCCCGATTCTTCGGCTCCCTCGCTCAGCGTGGCTGGGGCTGTACGCTCGGGCGCGAATAGTTCACGTTGCTGCCTGTGGCGACGCTAGCCGACTGGCGGGAGGAGCGGGCGAGTGGTTATTGGCTCTGCGTTTTCTCCGTAGCTGCGGCATGGGGAAAACCTTGAAACGCAGAGAGCGCAGAGAAGGGCCGCAGAGGACGCGGAGGAAGGCGCTACTGCTTTTCCTTCTCGGTGTCGGGCTTTTTGGCGAAGGACCTTACATAGTTCACCATGTCCCAAACCGTGTCGTCTTTGACGCGATCACCTTCGGGCGGCATCTGGTTCTTGCCCTTCTTGATGATGTAGAAGAGTTCGCCGTCGGTGCGATCTTTGAGGGTGGAAGGTTCGGTCTCGTCGTGCATGTTCAGTTTCATGTCGACGGCGACGTCACCTTTCCCGGCGCCATCCTTGCCATGGCACATCGCGCAATCAAATCCGTACTGCTTCTTGCCGCGCGCGAGGGACTCTTCGGTGGGCTTGACCGGGTTCTGCTGTTGGGCGGCGTCGACTGGGATGGTGTAGTACGGCGCGGCGGCGGCGGGCTTGGCGGCGGCTTTGTTCTGCGCCGATAGGACGACCGCGATCAGAGCGACGGACGAAAGAACCGCCAGGAACTTCCTCATGGTGGGCCTCCTTGTGACCGGCGGGAACGACCGGCTCGCGGTTGCGATGCGAAACGCGGATCGTTCTCCGGCGAATCTGGCTCCGGTGAATCTGGCTCCGGTGAATCTGGCCGGAGCGTCGGGAGTTGAACCCTTGTGGGAGGCTTAGGTAGCCCGATTCCCAATCGCTTTACCCACTATGCGCTCCGGGGGCGGCGGAACGGGAAGGCACGCAGTGCGCGGATCCCGACACCCGCATCCCGTACGTTTCAGGCTACGGGGTGATGTCAGTTTGCGGTGTGATGTAGATCACTACGGGTCGTAACCTGGGTTACACGGGAGACATCCCCCTTTCGGGCCTTACCCACGCGAGGGGGACCCGCTATGATGTGGGGCCACACGGGCGCGAAGACGCAGGGAAGCGCCAGGCGGAGCAGAGGCGAGCATGATGGAATCGCGGGATGTCATCACGGCGGTTATGGCAGGGGACGCGACCCAGGTGCGCGCGTTGGTGGCGGCGGATCGTTCGCTGGCGGCAGCACGCGATGAAAATGGAGTCTCGGCGCTGATGCATGCTCTGTACCGCCAGCGCAAAGATCTGGCGGAGCTCTTGCGTGCGAGCCGGCCGGAGCTCGACATCTTCGAGGCCAGCAGCCTGGGCCGTTCGGACCTCGTCGAGGAACTGGTCGAACGCAATCCTCGGCTGGCAAACTCGCGATCGGGGGACGGTTATACGCCACTGCATTTCGCTGCTTTCTTCGGTGAGGAGAGTGTGGCGCGTGTGCTGCTCGAGCATCACGCGGATGCGGGTGCTGTGGCGAATAATCCCATGCAAGTGATGCCGCTGCATTCGGCGGCGGCCGGAAGAAATCTAGCGATTGTGCGCGTGCTGCTCGAACACGGGGCACCGGTGAACGCGCGGCAGGAGAAGGGCTGGACCGCATTGCACGCGGCCGCACAGCACGGCGATCGGGCCATGGTCGAGTTGCTGTTGAAATACGGCGCGAATCCCAATGCGAAGACCGATGAGGGCCACACGCCGGATCAGGTAGCGAATGAGAAGGGTCACGTGGAGATCGCCGAACGGCTGCGGGCGGCGTAGAGCACGTCGCCGTGCGGTTCCCCGCCTTTGCTATCATCGAATCGTCCCATGCATTTCGAAGACGAAGACGCAATTCCATACGTATCGGGAACGGGGGAGGCATTCATGGATGTGCCAGGAACGCCAGCGGGCGGAGCGCGTCGCGATCAGGATATCGCGCTCGATCTGATGAAGTTTATTGCCATGACGACTGGGTATGGGAAGACCACTACGGCGGGTGGAGTTGGATTCGAGAAGGCCACCGGCGGCGCCTCCAAGCCTGAGGATTACGCGGCCCACCTGCTGGAGTTGTATGCCAAGTGCTTGAATGCAGTGAAGAAGTAACGCAGCAATCAGTACCCAGTCCTCAGTGCTCGGTACTCAGTCTTGATTCTCAGGAAGAATCCTAAATCCGCAGACCGACAAACTGAGTACTGAGAAGCTATCTCATAAATCGGTTGTGAAAGGGCGTGGCTTCAGCTGCGCCGCCCAGAGCCGCATAAAAGTTGGGGCTTTAGCCTCTGAGGAGACGGAAGCTTACACGTTTGGTCCATATATGAGACAGCTTCTCAGTACTATCTCACAAATGGCTCCTCGAGAAAGACACGGCCGACCTCAGGGGCCAAAACCCGCGTTCTTGTCGATGCTGAACGGCTCGGCTAAAGCCGAGCCCTTTCAAAACAGATTTATGAGATAGCTTCCCAGCAGTGCGCTTCTAGCCAACACCCGCCCGAAAAGGTGGTTAGTTGATGGCTGAGTGCCTTGGGCTTTGGTCGGGCGCACGTGCCTGGACGACCTTTCCCTTCCTTTCCTGTCTCGTTTCGAGACTCAAGAAATCTCCCGCCAGGTCCTCGTGGCGCTTGCGGCATGATGGCCGTATCTGCCACAATGCGCCGCGCAAACACAAATCGCGGCTGACGATACATTCAGCACAACGAGGGAAAGGGACCTATGGCAACCATGCCGGACGCGGTAGCCGTGGTGAAGCAGGGATCGAAATGGGGCATCGTGTGGGGTGTGCTGCTGGTGATTCTGGGCATGCTGGCGATAGCCGAGCCGTTTCTGGCCGCCGTTGCACTGGCCACATTCGTGGCGTGGCTGCTGATTTTTGTGGGTATTGTGCACGTGGCCCTGGCCTTCCATGCACACTCCGGAAAAGCCATAGCCTGGAAGCTGCTGGTGGGTGTGGCCTACTTGTTCATCGGCGGGTATCTACTGTTTCGTCCAGTGGTGGGCGTGGCTTCGCTGACGCTGATGTTGGCTTTTCTGTTCCTGGTGGAAGGCGTCCTCGATTTCATGCTGTGGTGGAAGTCGCGTTCGGTACGTGGTGCGTTCTGGATCCTGGTGGACTCGATTATCACACTGCTGCTGGGTGGAATGATTTACGTCCACTGGCCGTCGAGCTCGTTTTATGCGATTGGGACGCTGCTGGGGATTAGCCTGATCATCAGCGGAGTGACGCGCGTGATGCTGTCGCTGGCCGTGCGGAGCCTGGCGGATCAGGTAGCGTAGAAGCAGGTCCTGGGCGTTAGGTGTCAGGTCTTAAGGTAAGGACAAAAAAGCCGTGGACGAGTTCCACGGCTTTTTGCTGGAGTCTGGGTTTCGCGGACAGCGGTGTCCGGTCCACAACTAACGGCGCTTTTTCTTCTTGGCGCTCTTTTTCTTTGCAGCCTTCTTGGCTGGCTTTTTCTTGGCAGCTTTCTTTGCTGGCTTTTTGGATTTCTTTTTGGCAGCTTTTTTGGGGGGCTTCTTTTTCGCCGCCTTCTTTTTGGCAGGTTTGCGGGCGCCGCCACCGCCGCCACCGCCCGCGGGTTTGGGAGGAACGGGAACGACCTCATCGACCTCGATGATCGACTCCCGCACAACGGGCACGCCGGCCTCTTCCTCCTCTTCTTCTTCCTCTTCTTCCTCCAGGATCTCTTCGGGGGTCTCGCCGTAGGCGCCGGTATCCCCGTACTCGTCCATTTCGTCATCGAGACCGTAGAGGGTTTCATCGTAAAAGGTCATTGCTCCTCCTGGTGTTGCACAAAGGTTAGCGCGGGCACGCCGCCGAAGTCAGCGCCGCGCACGGAAAAATTAGAAGACTACCGAAGAACTGCGTCGTCCTGAACGGGGCGCGATTATAGCAGAGAACCCCGTCCCCGATGCTACGGCATTCGCTTTGTTTTTCAAGTGTCCATTGGGACGATGGAGAAACAGGTGACTGGTCAATGGGGACAGAATCTTGGCGTCTGGCGGCTAGCTTCTGGCCCTTGGCTTGGATCTCTCGGGTTTCGTCGTCCCTGCGGAAATATGGTGCTTTCAGGGAAGAAGAGTTCCTTTTCACCACGATAAAAAACCTGAAGGACTTACCTTTCGGTGTGAGCTGTGACCTTATCTTGTGGCCTAGGGCTTAATCAGTAGAACCATTCCGGGACGAAGCACGGCGATGTTGCGGTTGTCCCGCTTGAGGGCATCGACTGTGGTCCTGTAGGCGCTGGCGATGGAGTAAAGCGTCTCACCCTGCTTGACCTTGTGATGGACCACGGAATTCCCGGAGGTTGAAGCGGACCGGTGCTTGGAAGCCGGATGGTGAACAGAGACGACTTCGGGCTGAGAAGCATTCGGAGTGACGGGCAGGTGAACGTAAACCACGCTCCGCCCACGCAGGCTGTCTCCCTTTACGTGGTTCCAGCGGCGAACCATGGCTGGCGGCACGCCAAAATTGTCAGCGACGGACTGTACTGTATCGCCCTTGCGGACCTTGTAACGAATGGCGCGATGAGAGTAGGTGGCGTCCTCGGTGAGAGCACGTTTGCCTGGCGCAATCGGGATGGTCAGCTTCGCACTCGGAGTGAGGGGGTCGCGGTCTTCGAGGTTGTTGGCTTCCGCGATGGCATTGGGCGTCGTGCGGTAGGTGCGGGCGATGGAAGCCAGCGTGTCGCCGGACTGAACCTTGTGGTAACGCCACCAGACCCGCATGTCGGTCGGGATGGCGGCAATGGCGGAGAGATACTTCTCCTTCGTGCCCGCGGGCAGGCGCAGTTCGAATTCGTGGTCTTTCGGGGTGGTCATGCGCAGCAGGCTGGGGTTGAGATCCTGCAGGTCAGTAGCGGAGGCGTCCACACACTCAGCGACCAGCCGAAGGTCCACGGGATAATCGATCTTGACGGTGTCGTACGGAACGGGTTGGGCCTTCTCGAGGTGATCGAGACCATACTGTGCCGGGTTCTTGGCCATGATGGTGACGGCCAGAATGATGGGCACGTAGTTGCGAGTTTCGCGAGGCAGCACGTTACGGCGATAGAGTTCCCAGAAATCGGCGTAGCCGGTACGTTTCACCGCGCTCTGCACTGTTCCGGGGCCGGAGTTGTAAGCGGCCATCGCCAGATACCAGTCCCCAAACTGGTGATAGAGATCTTTGAGGTGGCGGGCGGCAGCGCGAGTGGCTTTCTCGGGGTCCTGGCGATCGTCGACCCACCAGTCACGCTGCAAGCCGTAGCCGCGGGCGCGGCTGGCCATGAATTGCCAGATGCCGCGGGCGCCGACGCGGGACAAAGCCAGCGGATGGAAGCCGCTTTCAGCTTGCGCGAGATAGATGAGGTCTTGCGGAACGCCTTCTTCTTTGAGGATGCGGCGGATCATCTCGTCGTAACGGCCAGAGCGGGTCAACGCATTTTCGAAGGTGTCACGGCCCCGGGTTGAGAAGTAACTGATGTAGCCGGCGACCTGGTCGGTCATCATGAGCGGCAGATCGGAGCGGGTCGACTTGATTTCGGCCTCGGCCTGGGCCTTTACGTTCGCGTCGACAGGAACGGTCGCTTCGTTGGCCTCGTCGATGGGAGCCGGTTCGGATTTCTGTTCGGTGAAGCCATCACCCTGGTGCAAAGCCAGGATTTCGAAACTGTTGATGCCGTCGAGGATGCGGTCGAATTCCGCCTCCAGTCGCGGATCGGAATGGACGTCCAGTTTGCTGCCCAGGAGCAGATCGAAGGCCCGGTCAAAATTCTGACGCGCTGCTTCCAGATGGCCGGCGGAGTAGTTTTCCTGGCCAGCCTCATACTCCTTTTCGACCTGGGCAATCAGGTCAGCTACGGGGTCCGGCGAGGGGGCAGCGGTTTGGGAAACGGGCTCAGGAGGCGACTTCGGCGCGGAGACCTGTTTCGGGTCGTCGGTGGAGGCCGCGTTTACGGAGGCGGTGATTGCTGGCGGAGAGGCTTGCCGGGCAGGCAGCATCGCGACTGGATGCTTGGCGGACTGGCAGGCACACGTGCCTAGGATGGCGGCGAGCGGTGCGATTCTGGCATAGAGCTGGTGGAGTCTCATATTTCTCTATGACTTACCGCCGGCGCCCTCCAGTAAGCTTGGATGCAGAAAACCTGCGAAATGGTAACCCTCGTGGTTTGGCCGGGTCAATTTCCAAAGGGCCCGATACCCATGACTTTGGGCACAGGGCGGGGATATTACTCGTCGTGGGCCAGGAGTGCAAGGGGTGCAATCTGGCGGCTTCGGGGGAGTGCGGGCTTACGTCGCGGCGGCAAAATGCAGGAGGACTGGCTCGCGGGCTCACGCCCGCATCGCAAGGGTGCCGCCCCTAGGGGGCTCGGTCGGTTTTTGGGGCCTCACCCCGGGCTTACGCCCGGGGCTAAATTATGCCGTCCCTCCGGGACTTGAAGCACGCTACTCTATGCTGTCCCCAGGGGACTTGAAGCACGCTACTCTATGCTGTCCTCAGGGGACTTGAAGCGCGCTACTCTATGCTTCACCAAAGGACTCGGAGCGCGTTGATCTATGCTGTCACCAGAGGACTTGGAGCGCGTTAATCTATGGTATTTCTAGGGGACTTGGAGGGGCTAAATTATGCCG
>Ga0307478_10003055_pt1 | contig 12656 bp, 12 predicted proteins | sample atmos_gasesECM4C_2_FD_203713 | JGI IMG/M metagenome (GOLD analysis project Ga0307478, IMG submission 203713) | Hardwood forest soil microbial communities from Morgan-Monroe State Forest, Indiana, United States - atmos_gasesECM4C_05 | ecosystem: Environmental > Terrestrial > Soil > Temperate...
CGACGATGGGCACAGCATGGCGTATGCCCAACAGGGCTATCTTCGGCAACGAATACACTGTGTGGAAACCGATGCCGGGATGGATATCGACTTCGATGCGCGAGAGGGTCGATTCCAACCGTGGTGGCACCAAGTGGCGGTGCGAGTGCATCACTGGAGGGGCGGCGCGCAGGCGTTCCTTGACGGCAAACGCATCGCGGACCCCGTGACACGGACAGGGGTACTGCTCGTGACCATCGACGATCCAAGCGGCCGGTCACGGCTGTCGCTCAAAGCCAGCAATGCTCGATAGGGAATCCACTCGGCACAGTCGCCGAATGCGCAAGTGTACCGGCCCGACCGCGAAAGCTGATCACTGCACGCGCTTGATTGAGGCGCCGAGCGCACGGTCCGCCGCCTTCCGAATTGCGTACATGTCCCAAACGGCAATACTCTCGCACTCCTGTGCGATCGATTCTGCTTCCTGACGAGTTACACGCGTCACACTAAAACTTATCGCGGTGACGCCGTTGCTTGCGATGAACCGGCCAAGGCAGGATTCTTCCTCGTACGCGTAGGAAAAACCCGATTGGCGCTCGCTCAGCATTTTGGCCAGATTGCCGTATTCCTGGATCGGCAACAATAGAGACTTCACCGCCGCCGTATCATCGAGGCGCACCTTCGCCAGGAAGATTTTGAGCGTGTCCCTCATCGAGCCTCCGATCCACTCTCAAGAACAATCCAATGAGTCCGGGCATGCCGGCATTTTACTACCGATGATTCTTACTCTCTCTCGATCGTTGATGCTTCTTTGCCGCGATGAAAGCATCCCGAGTACGAGCTTGGCGATGCAAGGGGGATATGCGCTGCAATTGCCGCGATATGCCGCCGCCACGCAGTGCTGAGCGGTGTATGAAACTGAACGCCCGTCTGCCACGATCCGGCCGATGCGTTGCCTGAGCTCCGTTGCATGAGGCACCCCAGTTCGACGAACCCAAGGAATGATGCTTGAACTATCTTCGTGCGATCATCGATCAGTAGCAACACCGCCGCCGCAAAATTACGCTGCGTGTCGCAGGCTAAAAAGCATTATGTCACAGCGGTCCGCTCACTCAGACGCGCGTTGGCACAGCCGAGCGTGGTGCACACCCTCGATATTGAAGCCGACTTCGGCAAGAGTTTCCGATTCCATTCCAAGCGCCTCGACCTACGGGTCGCTTCCAAGCATCGCTCCGTCGCCTACTCGGTCACCGTGGTTGCCGAGGGCACTCAGGACCAAGCTGCCATGAAGCGTGCATTGGACGCCGTGCAGCGAGGATTGACGGTGCTGGAACACAATTAGCGAGTTGTCGCCCTCGGCGAGGGGGAGAAGGGATATTCCGGCTTGGCAGGACGTCAACGAATGCGCTGGCTGAAGCTCACGCCGTAGGCCGACGGGCGCGCAAGCAACACCGGATCGGCCGAGGGTTCGATGCCGGACACCAGATTCAACGGGCTGAACATGATCAATTTCTGAGCCGTCACCTGGTCATTCACCGTTTTCGTCAAGCTGATCGTGCCTAACGAGACAAGTTTGCGGTCGTCCGGCCACACCGCCGTCCCGTCATTGACGGGGTCGCCCTCATTGGCTACTTGCGCAAACAACCGAAATTTGACCGGCCCCTGGGCAATGCGCTTGGTTACCTCATCCATCAAGTAATTTGGATCGGCCTTCTTCGCTTCCGCGTCGCTCAGCGCATGTTCGCCCGCCGCCGGAATGATCTGGTAGCGCGCATAGTGGCTTACCCCTTTGGCGTTGGTGAATTTGAACGCATTGACTCCGTAGAAAGCCAGCGTCGCGAAACTCACCGGCGGGGGCCTCGGCGTGCTGACGAATTTCGCCGCCGCCGGATGAGTGCTTAGAAACTTCTCGATGGGCGTGGGTTTCGGCGCGCCCGGTCCACTCTGCGCGGCGGCTTGCAAGAACGCCAGGAAGTCCTCCGGCGAGGCAACGGGAAACGCGTTGGCCGAAATGCTCACGATGTCTGTACTGCTGCCGTCCGGCAGTGTGAATCGAATCGCGATGCCGTGCGGGCTGGCGTTAGGATCCGCGTCGGGCAGTGTTGGGACCCCGGTTGTGTCGGAAAACCGCACCAAGACCGGTACGCTCTTGGCGAAATGGGGCGCTTTGCTGAAGGACGCGGCGGACGGGCTGGGCGTAAACGTTCCTTCGACCATCACGCCCTTTGCATGATTGGCACGGAAGCCCTTGTGCGGACCGTTGGAGAGTTTGTTTAAAGCATCCACCAATGCCACCGGCAACGGCGTCTGTTGTGCGGCAGGCGCGTCGGCGGCAAGCACTCCAACCGAGTTCCCAAGCCCGACGACGATTGAAAAAACGACTGGAGAGATACGGGCCGAGATCATGTTGCCTCCCGCAGCGCGAGTGCGCTGGCGGCTCGACGAAAAGTCTGCTTTACGACGTATATCTTACCGAGGTTATGGTCGAAGTCACCTTCAATTTCGCAGAAGGTGCGCGGTTCGATGAGGCGATGCCGCGGCGGTCACAAAGCACGACAATTCGGCGTGCACCGACGGACGTCCGCTCAAGCCGCTCGCGCTGGCGATCTACTTTTTCGCCGATAGTGGTACAGTTTGAACCTACGCGACAGGATGGTGGTGGCCCGCTCCCGCGATCTTTGGAGGCAAGAATGAAAGCATCTATGTTTTATCGAATCGCTGCTGTTCTTCTGCTGCTTTTTGCCGTAGGTCATACACTCGGCTTTCGCCAGTCTGATCCCAAATGGGGAGTTGATGCCCTTCTTGACTCAATGCGGTCAATTCACTTTGACATGCAGGGGTTCAACCGCACGTATTGGGACCTCTTTGTCGCGGCCGGATTCTCTGTCGGCGTGTTTTATCTATTCGCGGCGATATTGGCATGGCAGCTGGGTGGCCTTCCGGGAGCGACTTTGGCGCTCATGCGCGGCACTGCGTGGGCGTTCGCCCTTTGCTTTGCCGCCATCACGGTTGTGAGCTGGAGATACCTCTTTATCATACCCATCGCGTTCTCAATCGTGATTACATTGTGTTTGACTGCGGGGGCATGGCTTTCAGCGAAGCAGGTTTCCATGCCTCCATTGCCATCGTAAGGTATGCAGCATGCGCGTCCATGTGCTTCCGACACCCGAAATCGCGGCCGAGCGTGCGGCCGACTGGTTGCGCACCGAGATCGGTCGTGCGTGCGCGCTGCGCGGTCGCTGCCTCATTGCCCTGAGCGGCGGGCGCACGCCGTGGCGGATGCTCCGCGAGCTGGGCCGCCTGCGCGTCCATTGGCACGACCTGCAGGTGTTCCAGGTGGATGAGCGGGTCGTGGCGCAGAACGATGAGCGACGCAACGCGCGCCAGATCGCCGACCTGCTCGTCGCACCCGCGATGCTGCACGCAGCGCAGTTTCACGCGATGCCGGTCGAGCGGAGCAATCTCGGAGCGGGCGCCGAGGACTACGCCCGCGTGCTCAGCGAATACGGCGGAACGCCGCCGGTACTCGACGTGGTCCAGCTTGGGATTGGCGCCGACGGCCATACGGCCTCGCTGGTGTCGGGCGACCGGCTCCTCGAGGCGCGCGACCGCGATGTCGGAATCAGCGTTCCTTACCAGGGAGTGGCCCGGATGACGCTGACCTTTAGAGTGCTCGATGCGGCGCGACACCGCTTGTGGCTCGTCACCGGGGCCGACAAGGCGGCGGCGCTGCGGAAATTGTGGGTCGGCGACGCGTCGGTGCCCGCCGGGCGCGTCGCGCGCGAATCGGCGTTCGTATTCACCGATTCAGCGGCCGCAGTCGAATTGCCTGAGGAAATCCGTTCTCCACACTGACGAGGTGGGCAGATCACGGAGTTGCGGTGCGGCATGTAGCAGCGGCGAGACGGTTGACACCAGTCCGACCACATGCGTATGGTCCGAACCGCGCGGAGGTCCTATGGGCTCAACGTGGGTCCTATGGGCTCAACGTGGAAAGTTGCGGCCGTTAATAACTTCTGCGGCACCGCTTTTCGAAGATCCCGCCAATTGTTCCTTCTACGCCAAACGTGAGGAACGGAAATGACAAAAGGACAAACCGCCGTCTGCAACATTTTTGCTGGAGTCGTTGCAGCGTTGACATCGTGCGCCAGCACGTCCGATCAACTGGCGACAGCGCCGGTGGATCCCGGGGTGCGCGGCGGTGCGCCGGGTGCCGGCACTGCCCTGAAAGGCCTAACTGCGGACGAAACCGCGTTCTTCCAAGATGGGCTCGTCAGATTTTCCCAAATCGAGTCCGTGACCGGAGGCCAAAACAATGGACTCGGGCCTCGCTTCAATTCCAACAGTTGCCTGTCTTGCCATGCGCAGCCGAGTGTCGGCGGATCCAGCCCTGCAACCAACCCCTCGATCGCAATCGCCACGCTCAACGGAGCAAAAAACGCAGTGCCATGGTTCATTGCGCAAAACGGTCCCATCCGCGAGGCACGCTTTAAGCGCCATCCCGACGGTACCAACGACGGCGAGGTCCACGATCTATTCGTCATCACCGGCCGCGCCGACGCTGCGGGTTGCAATATCGCCCAGCCGGACTTCCTGCCCGCCGGACAACCACAATCTGGCCAAGGTGGAAATCCGAACATCATCTTCCGCATCCCAACACCCGTCTTTGGTGCAGGACTCATCGAGTCGATACCCGATTCGGCGATTCTCGCCAATATGAAAACGGACTCGAGTCTAAAAAAGCCGATGGGAATTTCCGGACACCCGAATGCACACCTGAGCGGCAATGCGAATCACAGCGCCAACGACGGGACAATCACTCGGTTTGGATGGAAGGCGCAGAACAAATCTCTTCTCATGTTCGCAAGTGAAGCATACAACGTTGAAATGGGGGTCACGAACCAGTTGTTCCCGCAGGAGCGCGATGAGACGCCAGGTTGCGTCTTGAACCCCACCCCGGAGGACACGCTCAATTTCACCACGTCGACGTCCACCGCGAAGCAAAATACTGCCGTGGTGTCAGATATTGAGGCGTTTGCTGACTTCATGCGGATGCTGGCCCCGCCAACGCCCGCCCCTGATACTCCGTCCATCGTGAATGGAGGGGCCGTGTTCGCCAAGGTAGGCTGTGCCTTCTGCCATACCCATTCGTTCACCACGGGTAAGGCGATTGCCAGCGGCTCTTCGACGAGCCCGAGCGCAGCGCTGTCCAACCGGCCGGTGAATCTCTACTCCGACCTCCTCGTCCACCGCATGGGCGAGGTTCTGGCGGACGGCATCACTCAAGGTGGCGCAGGCCCGGATGAGTTTCGAACCGCTCCGCTGTGGGGTGTCGGGCAGCGCGTTTTCTTCTTACACGACGGACGAACGAAGGACCTGGTGACGGCGATTGAAGCCCATCGAAGCCGCGGAAGCGAGGCAAACATGATCATCGAGCGTTTCAATCAGTTGAGCATCAACCAGCAGCAAGACGTCATCAATTTCCTGCGCTCGCTGTAGTTATACAAAATAAGACGGCGGCGGCCGCTGCACAGCTGGGGCCGCCGGGTATTGAGTTTACAGTTCGCGCGCACTCGGCGCTGTACCGCCGGATTGACCCCGCTGCAGACGTTCGCGACAGGCGGGTCCGGAAAGCAGCTATCTGTCCAGCGTGAGGTGAATTATCCAACGGGCGCGGGAATGCGGAATTGTTGAGACTGATCGCGCCGCCAAAGCAGCACAGCAAAAAGGAAACCCGTGAGGCTCAACAAGCCAAAAAACCACAGCATTGCCGCATAACCTTGCACGTGCGCGGCGCTCGCGCTGCCACTGTCGTTAAGGTAACCGACGATGACATTGGCGAGCGTCAGGCCGGCGTTCTGAAGCATGGTCATCAAGCCGTAGGCGGTGCCTAGCTGGTCGGTCGCGACGTGACGCGCCACGGAGGGCCACAAAACCGCGGGGACCAGCGCGAAGCTGACGCCCAATAGCGCTGTGGAGATCCACAGACTCACATTCCCGCTCATGAGGAAGAGAAAACTCAATGGCAGCAGCAGCGATCCTGCGACCAACAGGATGGCATGCCGGCCAATGCGGTCGACCAACAATCCAAACAGCGGTGTCGCAATCACAGCGGCCAGGAATACGTAGCTGTTTATCCGGCTCGCGTCTTGCAAGGACAAGCCGTGCGCGTGTTGGAGATACTTGATCGCGAAGGTGCTCCGAAACGGAAAGATGACGGCATAGAACGCAACGCAAACACCCACGACGTACCAATACTCCGCGCGAAAGTGCAGCAGGTTGCGCCAATCAATGCGTTCGCTTGGCGGCGCGATGGCGAGTGTGCCTCGCTTTGCTTCGCGCCTATCCAGGAGCCAATAAACTGAGGCGCCCAACAGGCTCAATGCTGCAAAGCCCGTTGCCAGCCAGAGAGCTGACTGCCAGCCCTGCTCGTACAGTGAGCGTGCGAAGGAAGGGGAGCGGTCCGCTAGATAGGAACCGAGCCGCGCCAGACTGATGAGCAAGGCCATGCACAGTGCGAAGGAACGCCCCAAGAACCACTGCGCCAGCGCCACCAAAATCGCCACCGCAAGTGTTTCCGCGCCGACTCCGAAAATAAACCGGCCCAGCACCATCACCGGAAAGTGGCTGCCGATCGCCGTAAGCGCCGCTCCCGCGAAGCAAATCGCGGTAGTCCAGAAAACGACCAAGCGGGCGCTTAAGCGGTCTACCAGAACGCCACCCACCAAGACGAGGAAGACGTTGGGCAAGCTGTAGACGGCGTTGAGCGAACCGATTTGCGCGTCTGAAAAGCCCAATTGATGCGCCAGCAGGTCCGCGACGGGGCCGATGGAGTCGTAAACGTAATAATTGCCGAGCATCACGAGGCCGATCGCGACGAACATCAGCACACGGGCACCGATGGACGGCGTGGGTCGATTGTTATTGTTCATTTGCCGACACTCCGATACCACGGGACAGATTACGTGTAACGCATCCGCGGCGTAATGCACCGCGCTACGTGGACGACCGGCGGGAACATCATCGCAATAATTACACGTTGCGCCGCAAAACAGAATTTAATTTGCGCCTCCTGCGCATACGAGCGCTGAGGCGCAGGTCAGTAGATCCCAGCCAATGTCCTCGTGTCAGCGAGAGACAGCCGGTGGATAAGGGTCCTGCAAAACGGTGGAGCCGGTCTCCAGCAAGGACTTCAGGTTGGAGATGATCTTCGGCCAGCCGCCGGACACCGCCGTGATCAATGTCGAGGGTTCGCGCTCGATGGTGTGGGTTATGGAGAGCTTGACCGCCGTTCCAGTGGGTTCCAGTTCCATCGTGCATAGCGACTCGCCTTCGGCCTTGAGCTCGGGCTTGTTCTGGTGCTGCCAACGGATCACTAAGCGCCGTGGCGGCTCGGCCTCGACGATCTCGCCGGCGTCGGTGATCTGACCGTCGCGGGACACCATCTTCCACGAGGATCCCGCCGTCCACTGGCTTTCGCAGTGCACGCCGAACCAGTACTGCTTCATGTACGCCGCGTCGGTCAGTGCTGACCACAGCTTCTCTGGCGTGGTGCGGATGTAGGTCACATAGACAAAGGTCGATCTAGCCATTGGCTTTCTCCAGTCGTTGTTTCAGATCCGAGAGCGCCTTGAGGCGCGGCTTTTCGAACTTGGCAATCCAGCGCTCGTAGATCTCCTGCAGCGGTACCGGATTGAGGAAGTGCAGCTTTTCGCGTCCGCGCCGCACTGTGGCGACCAGGTTAGCCGCCTCCAGCAGGTCCAGGTGCTGCGTCACGCCCTGCCGCGTCATGTCCAGGTGTTCGCACAACTCGTTGAGAGTGCGGCCGTCGTGCGCATGCAGCAGGTCCAGCAGCTTGCGCCGGCCGGGATCGGCCAGGGCCTTAAACAGCACGTCAGTGTCGTGGCGCTTTGCCATGTTCTATACGCAAGTAATTACTTGCCTATATGATAGGCAAGTCGTGCCTTGCATGTCAAGCGTCGGTCAACTTCGTCAACGCGCGCCAATCGAGGCCACTCTGATCCAGCGAGCGCGGGAGGTTGACGAACGGATCAGTGACTTTCGTTGGATGAGTGTTGTCGAGTTTGGTCGCTACGAGGAGATCCTGGACACGCCGGAATATGAGCAAACGCCACCCATGGTGGGTGCATTGGCGCCGGCAACCGGCGACAATGGGCCCTAGCGCGTTCATTGGGCTCAGTCTTGGGGTGCTTGCTCTTGGAGTAATGCTGACCAGCAGGCGATCACACCGTGAGTGTACGACTCGATTTCGCGAAACTGCCGACGCGGGTCTGGCTAACCCTGCTCTGCGTGGCTGCGCTTGTGGCGTTCGAACCAGGCGCCACACGCGCGGAAGATTCGATTGGGTTCTGTATCCGCTGCAACGTTCTGGTTGGCGTGGGAGCGACGTATCGCCTTTTCGGCTGGACGGACGGAGTCGTAGTGCCTCTGACGCTCGAGTTGGATGAGAGTCGTTGGGAGCTGGGCGCCTTCCGAATGACGAACGCGCAGCGCTACCGCGAAAACGACCACGCCACCAACCCGTACTGGGGATTTACTGCAATGCGGCGTTGGCAGGTGCTACACCGGTCACGGGGCAGGCTGTACTTAGGTTTCGGCGCGAACTACCGGTCTGAGATCGACTACCTCGAGACCACCCGGTGGAACTTCGCATATCTGGTGGCGGCGCGCTTTGATCTGGACTCGCACGGCAGGTTGCTCGAGTTGGGCATACACCACTGGTCGAATTTCTGGATCAAGCAGCCCAATCGCGGCCAGGATTTTCTCACGTTGAGCTTCGGGTTCTGAAGAAATCCGAGGAGAAGCTTAGACACGAACATTAGAACAAGGGCCGCATACCCTGACCTAGTGCGCCGGCGGGTTCGCCGGGCGGCGGCGAACCGCCGCCCGGCCCGGGAAGCCCGACTAGCCCCGGACGCAGGCTAGGTAATGTTGACCGTCGTCGTGTTGTTGGCGGTCACCACGATGCCGGTCATGATCGGGCCGAAGGTCACGGCGGGATCCGCCCGCGCCCGGTTGTCCAGTGCGGCCTTACAGGTCAACGCCAGTGTGTAGGTGCCGGGGGGCAGAGCCGTGAACTGGTAACTATAAGGCGGCATTGATGTCGCAATGGGCAGGGTCGAGTTCAGCGGCTGATTGGTATCGGTGGACGGTGCTGTGCTGTTCCAATCTTCCGGTGCTGTCACGTTGCCGTTGTATAGATAGACGCCCGGCGTGCATCCGGTCGGCAGCGTGCCGGTGACTTGCCCCCGGATGCTGCCGAGAGCGATGTCGACCTTCGCGGTCTGGCCGGCACTCACGGCCGTCGTCGCGACCACTGTGAGTATCACCGATGGGTCTGTCTGATCTGGATTATCCAGCGCGGCCTCACACGTGAACGCCACGGTGTACGTACCGGGGGGCAGGAACGTGAACTGGTAATAGTAAGGCGGCGCGGAGGTTGCGACCGGCACCTTCGAGGCCAGCGGCTGGTTGGTATCGGTGGACGGCGCCGTGCTGTTCATGTCTTCAGGCTTCGTCACGACGCCGCCGTATAGATAGACGCCGGGCGTGCATCCGCTCGGCAGGGTACTTGTGATTTGTCCCTGGATATTGCCGACCGAGGTGTTGTCGACGAGGCGCTCCACCGGTTTTAGGATGCACGCGGGGGCCTGCCCCGGCGGGCAGGTGATTGCCTTTCGCAGATCAAAGTCGATTGTGTAGTCGACAACGCCGCTGCTCGGGACCGTAAACCCAGAGACCAGCTTGAGACCGGTTTCGGAGCCGCTTGGCACTTCCAGCCCCATCCTCGAGCCGTCGGCGAAATCGATGTAGGAATTATTGGCGCTGCCGTCCGCGGTCACCATCAGCCGAATTTGGCCATAGGAGCCCGCAGGGATCGGTTGATCGAACAGCACCGCAGACGCGGTGTCGCTCTGCGTCATAAGATCGATGCTCTTCGGCGCGGGAAACGTGATGGTAACCGGATTTCCGCTGTTGCCCGTCAGCTCGACGCCGGTGAACACGACGACGACGTGCGTAGCATTGTCGGCCGGCGGGGCGTCGGCGACCGACAACCTCATCTGATTCATCTGACTGGTCTGAGCCTGACTCGTCGCAGGCATCATCCCGCTCGAGTTGCCACCGCCGCAGGCGGCAAGACCGAGCGCGGTCGCGACGAGTAATGGCACGAGTGCAAGAAAGCGTACTTGCTGAAACATGCTGTTCTCCTTCGTGGATGCCGCGTATGACGGAACAGCGTGCCGGCGCACGCGGCTACTTATCCCCTTGGTACTCGGCAGCGCACGAATCGCGATGCGACACGGGAGCGCCAATTATCGCACCGGACGGCACGCGCCATTACTGTCTCCGCTACACGACAGCACCCGCGCTAGTGCGCGCGACGGTATCAGTATCTCGAAGGTTCGCGATGCTGGGGAGCCCATTTGACATTAGATGGTCGACTCCGCGGTTCTAACCGGCGACAAGCAGCGGCGCGTGAACGCCACTCTGAGGGATCACGGCCATGACGAAAGACACGTCCAATGGGACACTCTGACTGCCTCTCCCCCGTACTATTTGGCCTGGCGCAATCTCAAGAAAATAGGACGGTCGGCGACTTTCGACTTCAAGTAGTCTCCGGCGACTAACGACCCCCGAGCATACGGTGTTGAGCGGGACTCCTACGTCCCGAATTTACGATTATCGTCGTCGGTCTGGCGGTGGTTGACTGGCCGCATTGGACCGCGTCCTGGATCACGGACCCGCGGGACTGGCAAGGGCAGACTGCCGGTTCACATGGAACGCGCTGTCGAACTACTACATACGGGGGCCAAACGGCGATGGGCCGTGGTCCTGCCCGAAAGGCTCGGCATCTTCACCGCCGCCGTGCTCGTCGTCGCGCTGGCCGCGATGAATTTCTTGGTCGGGCTCGGCCAGCCCCCTCACCCAATGTGGGATGAGACGTATTACCTCACGGCGGCGCAGCGGTACGAGGACGGGACCGCGCAATTCGCAGCCCATCCGCCCCTCGGGTTGATGCTGATCGCCTCCGGTGATGCACTGCTTCATCCCAATCGCGGAACTGACACGCACGCAATCGGCTGGGACAAGCAGGTTGGAGGCGAGCGTCTGCCGGAGCACTACTCGTTCGCGGGCGTGCGGCTGGCGTCCGGAGTGTTTGCGGTGATCGGAGCGGCGGTGTTTTTTGCTTTAATGCTGGCTCTCACGCGCTCGGTGCTTGCGGCGCTGTTGCTCAGTAATCTGTACGTGTTTGAAAATGCGTTCATCGTGCATTTTCGAGCGGCCCATCTCGATGCGTTCCAACTTGCATTCGCGCTGGCTGCTTTGCTTTGTTTCGTTGTGAGTGCGCACCGTGGCCAAAGGAGCTCGCCTTGGCTGGAGTTTGCTCTGGGGGCAGCCTGCGGGCTGGCCATCATGGTCAAGCTGAATGCGGTGCTGTGGACCCTGCTTGGCCTGATGCTGATTCTCCGCCGTATCGGAATGGACTGGCATTCCGCTCCGCGAGCGCGTTTGCTCTTGACGGGCGTGCGCGATGGCACGGTGATGGCCTCGGGCTGCCTGCTGGCCATCGTGGCCGTGTGGACGATTCACGTTGCGGCCACTCCTCATCTCCCGCCCCCGGGCAGTCCCGCGGGTGCAAAAGATGAGGCCTTCATGTCGCATACCTACCGGGCGTACCTGGAGGGTGCAAGAGGTTTCTCTCCCATGGTGGTGTTGGCCGCGGCGGAGGACTACACACGCTTCATGTTGGCTGACTTAAAGGGTGTACCCAAGAACGATCAGAATGGATCGCAACCGATGGAATGGCCGCTGCATATCCGCACCATCAATTACCGGTGGGACTCGGATGGTGTGCATACGGCGTACGTGCAACTGGTCGGAAATCTTTGGGGATGGTTAATGGCAGGCATCGCCCTGGTTGCCACAGTCGGGTTGCTGATCTTGCAGCGGTGGCGTCCGTGTCCGCGGTCCAACCCAGAGCGCCGCGCACTGATGGTCATGCTGCTACTGCAATACTTGGTGTTCATGACCGCACACGCTTATCTGGGAACGATGCGCGTCATGTATCTGTACCACTATTTCCCCGCGTTGGTCCTTGGCTTTTGCCTGGTGCCCCTCGTCTTGGCCGAGGCCGCGGAAAGATGGCGGGCACTGCACGCGTGGCAGGAATCGAAGCTGGCGGTAATTACAGCGTTGTTGCTGGTCAGTTTCGCGTTCTATTCGCCATTGAGCTTTCACCGTCCCCTGACGCACGCTCAATGCGAGTGGCGCAACGCCGTGCAGCACATCGTGGACTGTCGCTGAGGCTCGGCCTGCGGACCGCTGCCGGGAAGGCGCAGCGGCCGGCAGGCTGATTTACTCGGTGCTATCAATTAGCCAAGACGGTTGAATCGTAGCGCTGTTGGGTGTCTACCGGAGTGAATCCTTGACCTTGGTCGTGAGGAACGAATGCCTGCACCATTCCGCTGCACTGCATGCCCTGCGTATTGGTTGCGGTAAATGAGATGAAGTAGATGCGGCCGGTTCCGGGACCTGCGCGCTCGGCGCGTACGTAGGCGGTGGAGGTGCCCACGCCCGAGCCATCGGGCCCGGTATTGCCGCTTCCGAGCGCGTCGACGGACTCGTCCTGCTGAATGCCCGTGACCGCGATGGTC
>Ga0307478_10003056_pt1 | contig 12655 bp, 11 predicted proteins | sample atmos_gasesECM4C_2_FD_203713 | JGI IMG/M metagenome (GOLD analysis project Ga0307478, IMG submission 203713) | Hardwood forest soil microbial communities from Morgan-Monroe State Forest, Indiana, United States - atmos_gasesECM4C_05 | ecosystem: Environmental > Terrestrial > Soil > Temperate...
CACGACGCCTCAATCCACGCCTGATGCTCCAGTCGGTGCAGAGCCGGATACAGCGCTCCTTGATTCACCGTTAGAACCTCGCTCGAAAGTTGATGAATTCGCTGGGCAATCGCCCAGCCGTGCATCGGTTCCAAACTCAGCACTTTCAGAATCAGCAGGTCTAGTGTCCCCTGCAGTAAATCGGCGGATTTGGTCACTTAGGGCAACCACCCCTCAGATATTGACAGGAAGCATAGCATTGCGAGGAGAACTGACGCAACCCACTGCTGGATTGGATTTGGAGCACTGTTTGGTGGAATGGCGAATTCAGGGCAAGCGCTCAGCGAGCCGTGTGGCAGGGACTATTTCCGAGTTCCGGTAGGATTGTCGACCAACTACAGAACTCGCTTTTCGGCTCGATGTCCGGCTTGCCTGTCTACCGTATACAGCTGCGCACATTGCTCTCTGCGTTCCCAAGACGAGAGACCCGGGGCAACGGGGGCATCTAGGTAACGGCGATCACGACTTTGCCGTGAACATGGCCGGACTCGACATGGCGAACAGCTTCTGCGACTTCGCGCAAAGAGTAGGTGCGGTCGACAACGGGAATCACGGTTCCTCTTTGGACTAGATTGGAGAGAATTGCCAAATCCTCGCGATTGATTTTGGCGAGCAGAGCGGGCATTTTCTGACTGGTAAAGGCCGACCTAACTGCGTTTTGAAGCATTCCTGCGAGCAGATCCCAGGTGCTCCGGTCTGGGTTCCCGCCGCCGCATGAGATGTATGTTCCGCCCGGCTGCACTGCGCGTAAGCAGTCGGAGAGCGAGCGATTGCCTACGAGATCAAAGAGCAGATCATAGTGCTGGTCTGAACGGGCGAAATCCTCGTGGCTATAGTCGATCACTTCGTCTGCTCCGATCGATCGGAGAAGCTCGACATTTCTGGCGCTGCACACTCCTGTGACGCGCGCGCCAAGCGATTTGGCAATCTGCACGGCAAACGTACCCACACCGCCCGCTGCACCATTGATGAGAACGGTTTGTCCGGTCTGAACTTTTCCTTTGTCCCGCAAGCCTTGCAGTGCGGTGACGCCTGCGATAGCCAAGCATGCGGCTTGTTCAAATGAAATCTCTTGCGGCTTCAAGGCAAGCTGCGCTGCGGCAGCGCAAGCATATTCCGCAAAAGAGCCTTTGGCTGTGCCGAAAACGGCATGACCGGGCTTGAATGGCGCCGCCTTGGCGCCGACCGCTTCAACTACCCCGGCAACGTCAGCTCCGAGCTGCGGAAACTTCGGCCTGCGCACTCCGATGAACAGGCGGATGAACGATGGCGTGCCGCGCAGGAAGTGCCAGTCGTACGGATTCACCGACGCGGCGTGAACCCGGATTAGGACCTGGCCTTCAGCGGGGGTGGGTATTGGGATCTCCACAAATTCGAGTACGTCCGGGGAGCCGTAACGTTGATAGACGATTGCTTGCATTCGGCCGATCTCCACTTCAAGAATCTTGCCCGCAATCATACGCGGGGTCGGCAGTGCAAGTGTGCGAGGACCATCTTGTTTGCATTTGGCTATCCGGACAGAACACCGCTTCTTGCCTGCTGGCGACGCTCCAGCGGGAATCGAAAATCGAGTAATGCCCGGATAGCCCGTCAACAACTCAGAACCCCGAGTTCCCAGCCAGTCAGCTCGATGAGTGCTCTCGGCGATTTGTCATCAACTCAGCGTAAATGCGAAGCTAGAGTCCTTCTGAGAGAACTTCCTGTTGCTTACCCAAAGGAAGTTATGACATGCTTCCTGTTGGAAACCCAATGAAAGCGGAGTAGCGCGCTACATGAAGAGGAAAAAGGATGCTCAGCAAGGAACATTAGCCCTGATGGTTCTCAAGACGCTTCATGTGCTCGGGCCATCGCATGGCTAATGGAATTGCCCGGCGTATTGAACAAATCAGCGGGGAAACTTCTGTCAGTGAATCAGGGAACTCTTTACCCCGTGCTACTGCGGCTAGAGCAGGAGGGCGCGACTACGTCAGAATGGGGTGCGTCAGAAAACAATCGTCGGGCGCGCTTTTATCGCCTGACCCGAACTGGGCACAAGCTCCTTGAAGCGGAGAAAAGCGACTGGGAGCAAACGGCAGCCGTCATTGCGCGGTTTTTTGAAGTGAAAGTGGAGGACTTGGCGTGAAACCCCTGAAACGGATATTCATACGCCTGAGGAATTTTATGTCGAGGCGCCGAGGTGACGATCGGCTCAGGGAAGAAATGGAATCGCACATCTCGCTCCAGGCGGAAGAGAACATCAGGGCAGGAATGCCGCCAGCTGAAGCTCACCGCGAAGCCCGGCTGAAGTTCGGAGCCATTGAAGCTATGCGGGAGCAATATCACGCCGAGGAGGGATTGCCGCTTATGGAAAACCTGCTGCATGACAGCCGATATGCTCTGCGCCAACTGCGCAAGTCGCCTGGATTTACCGTGACGGCAGTGCTTACGCTGGCGCTGGGTATCGCCGCGCTTACTACGGTCGCTACGTGGACCAATGCTGTGATGTTCAATCCGTGGCCGCAAGTTAGAGACGCGCGTTCATTGCGCTTCATCGATGCAACCGTCCTGGGTAATCAAGGATATTCAGTACACTACGACCAACTCCAATATTTGCGACGGAGCAGCCGCTCCTTCGGGGCAGCAGCGGCGTTTTCCATTACCAACGTGAATCTGAATTCCGCGAACCTTCAGCCGCAGGTCCTCAATGCTGGAACTGTGTCGGCGAATTACTTCCAGCTTCTTGGCGTTAATCCTGAACTCGGGCGCTTTTTTCAGCCCGATGCCAATGATCGTACCTATGGCGCGCAGGACGAGGTTGTTCTGTCCGATGCGCTCTGGCGGACTCGGTTCAATGCCGATCCCGGTCTGGTAGGTCGCACAATTTCCATCAATCAACATCCGTTTACTGTCGTGGGCATTGCCCCAAAGGGCTTTCTGGGAATCTTTGGCGGCCTTGCCGAAGCTGCGTGGCTTCCGCTTTCAAGCATCCGAGATCTCTCACCTGACGCACCGCCGGATCCGCTGGAGAGGTACGGCCTGCAGGTGGTTGTCCGTCTTCGTCCTGGAGTAAACGATGTAAGTGCCGCAGCCGAACTTCATACGCTGGCGCAAACCTATATGGCGGAACAACACAACGGCAACCGTAACGGATGGGATTTGAACCTGCGCGACTCCTCTCATTTCGAGCGGGGCATGTTTTATGGAATTAGCGAACAATTGCCGATGCTGGCAGGCGCATCGGCCTTGCTTATGGTACTGGTTTGTATCAACATCGCATCTCTTCTAGGCCAGCATGCCGCAAAGAGAAAACGCGAAGTGGCCATCCGAACGGCGCTGGGGGCAAGCCCTTCCCGCATCGCTTCACAAGTGATTGTTGAAACCGGAATTCTGGCTTCGTTTGGAGCGGTGATGGGTTGGATGGCAAGTCTAGGTTTATCCAAAACACTCTATCTCATGTTGCCGAATTTCAGTGTTCCACTCGCCTTTAATCTCCAGAGTGACGTGCGCACCGAGGCACTCGCTGTCGCCCTCGCAGTTCTAGTCACCCTCGTCTGTGGCTTGGCTCCGCTGCGCCAGTCACTGCGAATCTCGCAACAGGAGGCATTACACGAGGGTGGCGCCGTCGTGGCTGGGACTTCACGTAAACGGATTGGCCAGCAGATTTTGCTCGGCCTTCAACTGGGCATTTGCTTCATGGTGCTCGTTTGCTGCGGGCTTCTGACTCACACCGCGCTGAACATCTTCCGCCGCGACCCGGGATTCGACCGTCACGATACGCTGACAGCCACCGTGGACTTGTTGAGAGTGGGTTACAGTCAGGAGCGCGCTCAGGTTTTCCTGACCGCCTTGCTCGATCGGTTGCGTAATGCGCCTGGAGTAGCGTCCGCCACGCTGACCACGCATCTGCCGATGGGCGACAATGGCTCAGGAAACACTCGCGGTTTCAGCATTCCCGGCTACGTTCCCGCCAGCGGCCAAGAGATGTTGGTGGTGACCGACTTCGACGGGCCGAATTTCTTCCACACGATGGGAATTCGCCTCCGGCAGGGCCGCGATTTTACGCCTGCTGATAATGCCGTTTCGCCGAAAGTGGCAGTGATCAACAAAGTAATGGCAGATCGCTATTGGCCGGAAGGCAACGCGCTGGGCAGCCGCATTGTTGTGGATAAGGTCGAGCGGCGGATCGTCGGCGTAGTCCTAGATTTCGCGTATCACAGCCCCGACGATACCGATCCAAGCCCAATACTTTTTCTCCCGTATCTGCAGGGTCCAACGGGCTACGACTACGCAATCTTGGCGATTCGGTCGCGTACCACCGCGACAGCCATAGCTGGACAATTGCGGCAGACAGTGGCAGCGCTCAACCATGGATTACCCCTCGAAGAAGTAAGGTCCCTCGCAGAAGTTACAGACGAGCAATACCAGGGCTCTCGCGTTCCTGCTGAGCTGCTCGGAGTCTACGCAATTGCGAGCATGCTTGTTGTCGTGATGGGACTCTATACTGTGATGGCCTACTCGGTCATTGAGCGGCACCGTGAGTTCGCGCTCCGCATTGCGCTGGGCTCAACTCGTGAACGCATCGCCCACTTGGTGCTGCGTGGAACGATCGGCGTTGCCCTGCTGGGCATTGTCATCGGTGGCTTCGGTTCTGTCGCTGCGGTGCATCTGTTGCGTTCCATGTTATTTGGGGTGGCATCATTCGATCCAGTCACCTATGGTGCAGCAGCCATCTTGTTATTGCTCACGGTGCTCGCTTCGGGGCTTGTCCCGGCTCGCCGCGCCGCCTCGGTCGATCCGATGCAGGCATTGCGGGCGGAGTAATATGCAGGATTCGGGGAATCTATCAATCATTTGCTCTGGATGCAGTCAAATGACTGACAACTCTGCTATCTGGCGATTCAATTGACGACTTCAGGCCAAACGTCGGCATTGACTGCGACTTTTATTACCTCTACTCCCCGCGAGCGCCAGGATTCTTAGTCACTTGGGCGAAAAGTCGGCTTGTCGGACATTCGGCAGCAGGTGGGTTGTGTCCTCACGGCTGGTTGGATGCGCCGATCGGTCCTCAACAATGCACAGCAGATGAGGTGCGACAAACCGGCTTGTGAGATTCAATGCACACTTTGGGACGGGAATTTAGCTGTGATGAATCTATGATGTTCACGTACCATGCATTCGAGGTGTGCGATGAGCGAAGGAGCGGAAGAACGACACTCTCCCCTCGCGATGAGCGCCGACGAGTTTCGGCTCCTGGGTCATCAAACGGTTGACAAGGTCGCGGATTTCCTCGAATCGCTCGCTCGGCGGCCCGGTTACAACTGCGACTTTTCCGTTTAATTTATTCATGGCGATTTTCCTTTGCGGTGATTCCTGGGTTGTGAAACAGCCTGGTCTACGTGGAAAGCTCATCAGCCGTGTTTTTTTGAGAGCCTTACCGATCATCGTGAAATTTGTACTGAATGGTTCAGTTGAGAGTTTTTCAACACTATCGGTTCGTTTGTGCACGAAAAAGTTGTTTCACCTTGACGCATTTACCACAATAAACTACATTGCAGTAATAATGCCTCGGCCACCCTCACTCGGTGAATTCGAACAAGTTGTCCTACTGGCAATCTTGCGCCTCGACGACGATGCGTACGGGGTTACAATTCGATCCGAGATAGCTGCCTGCACGGGACGCGAACCTGCTCCTGGCGCACTTTACACCACCCTTGATCGCATGCAGGAAAAGGGTATTGTGCGGTCATGGCTGGGTGACTCCACACCTCAGAGAGGCGGCCGCCCGAAGCGCTACTTCGCCGTGACCAAAGCTGGACGCTCCGCTCTCGTCACTGCGCAACAGGCATATCGCAGTTTGCTGAAAGGATTGAATTTACTCGGAGGGAACCATGCATAGCTCTTCGATTGCCGAATGGATCGTTGCCTGCTTTACAGACAAGCAGCGTGCCGCATCAGTGGTCGGCGACTTGCTGGAGCTTGAACCGCACAAAGGACCTCTATGGTTCTGGCTCTCGTTTGTTAGAGTGGTAATCTCTCTTGCCTGGCGCAGGTCCCTGGCGTTCATCGTCGCACCTTATGCCGGATTATGGATCCTGGGCAAAACTCTTATTTGCGGCATGCGCCTTCGGGGACCTGGGGGGTACCGGCAAACCTCAGCTCACTTCCCTTAGCAGGTGCCTTTTTCTGGATGATGCTCCTGTATACGGCGATTCGCTACGGTGTAAGTGACAGAGTCACCCATCTGGTACTTGCTTTTGCGGGGATGATCACTGCAGTGGTTTACGCGTGGGGCCAGCCGATAGCGCTGGCGATATGCATAGTTTTGGGCCTCTGTGTCCTGACAGCATCAGCCATTGGCAGGGAATATCGGAGGGCAGCGATGGTTCTTCTCGTCGCGGGGGTAACGGGCTTTGGGAGCTGGCTGCTGGCTATGTTTCTCGCTTATAAATATCAACGCCATGTCTATCCAGGACTATTGGGAGATCGTGAAGTGCGCGAGCACCCCTCAATCGGGTGGGTCTCTTTCGGTCTGCTCATGGTGACGGGGTGGATGATCACTATCGCATGTTCTCGAATGCATCGTTGGCTGATGCGGGACAAACGACTCGACGTCTTAGTACCAAAGAAAACCCTGTAAGGCCTTTAGCGCCCGAGCCATCAAGCGCAGCGCAACTGTGCTCGGCGCAGTCAAACTGACGGAAGCGCTTCATCACACCTGAATTTGCGATACTACGATCTCATCCATCATGGGTCCGAAGCGTTTTTCGGTAGGGAGTATTGACAGGCTCGCAGGCTGAATCAAGATCTCGACTAGCGGAGGCACTCGTGTACCGAATGGTATGAGGGCTCACGCGTTTGCTTGCTAGCGACGGTATAGCATCCAACATTCGTTGGGTGTACCTTTCGATCATTGTATGAATTCCAAAACACAATCGACCACGCCTCGCCAAAACTATGCGGGGCGCTTAGAAGCACGGCGAGCCGGTCTGGCCATTAAAAAGAGACGCCACATTATTCTCGGTAGCCTTCGGGTACTGGTGTTTTTCACGGGCATGGCGATGACCTTTGCGGCATTCACTGGCCATATGTTCTCGCCGTGGTGGTTGCTCGTTCCAGTCGCTTCGTTCTGGTGGCTCGGCCAGCGGTTAGAACTTGCAGAAGGCGAGCGTACTCGATTCTCCCGAGCCGTCACCTATTACGAGCGGGCACTGGCCAGGCTTGACCAGCACTGGACCGGAACCGGTGAAACGGGGGAGCGCTTTCTCGAAGATCACCACCGCCACCTGTACGCAAGCGACCTGGATCTGTTCGGCCGAGGATCCGTATTTGAACTGCTTTGCCATGCCCGCACTCCCATGGGACAGGAGGTGTTGGCAGAGTGGCTCCTGAAACCTGCAACGACTGACATCATTCGCGCTCGCCAGGACGCGGTGGCGGAATTGGCGCCCCGGTTGGATCTGCGTGAGGACCTTGCGTTGCTCGGAGAGAATGCTCGCGCGGGCGTACGCACGGAAACGCTATACGCGTGGGGAGAGCGGAAACCGCTCCTCGAGCGCTCGTGGTTTCGCGTTCTCGCTTGGGGACTATCAGTCCTCGGATCGACCGCAGTGATTGCATTCCTTGCGTATCTTCTCGTTTATTTCGGGATACTCAAGCTGCCGCAAACAACAGTCGCTGGCTTGCAACTCTATTTCCTTTCCCTGGGCATGATCTACTCGGCAGTCCTTTGGCGCTTCAAAGGACGTACGCACACAATCATTCATGAACTCGCCGACGCTGCACCCGATCTCAGTCTCATTGCGGGGGTTCTCGGCAGACTGGAAACCGAGCGGTTCAACTCGCCTCTCCTGGCTATGCTTCGGACGCAACTGGAGGTTGACGGGCAGCTTCCGTCAATGCGGATCGCGAAACTTTTCAGGCTGGTTGAATTGGTCGACTCCCGCAAAAACATGGCAATGGTCGTGATCCGACCACTGCTGCTGTGGGACATTCATCTCTCTTATGCAATCGAAGAGTGGCGCAGAGTCTCCGGCCCCGCCATGCGACGCTGGTTGAGTGCTGCGGGCGAGATGGAAGCGCTCGAATCTATTGCCGGCTACTATTACGAGCATCCAGACGATGTGTTCCCCGAATTCCTCGCGGAACAGCCTTACTTTGAGGGTGAAGGACTAGGCCACCCGTTGCTGGCGGACGATCGCATGGTTCGCAACGATGTGTATCTGGCTCGCGACCTGAGCGTGCTGGTCGTGAGCGGCTCCAACATGTCCGGCAAGAGTACGCTGCTTCGCGCCATTGGGATCAACACCGTGCTGGCTCAGGCTGGAGCGCCGGTCCGCGCACGTCACCTGCGCCTTTCCTCGCTTGCCATCGGTGCGTCCATCCGAACCCTGGATTCGCTTCAAGACAATACGTCTCGCTTTTATGCAGAAATCACACAGCTCCGATGCATCCTGGAGAAGGCCGGCGGCAGTACGCCGGTGTTATTTCTGATCGACGAGGTTTTACATGGCACCAATTCGCATGACCGACGGATCGGTGCCGAGGCGATCGTACGGGGCCTGGTAAATCGGGGAGCGATCGGCTTACTCACAACTCACGATCTGGCACTGGCGCATATTGCCGAGATGCTGAGCCCGCGGGGCGCTAATGTTCACTTCGAAGACCACCTGGATGATGGGCGGATGCATTTCGATTACCGCATGCGCTCAGGCGTGGTGCAGAAAAGCAATGCCCTTGAGCTGATGCGGTCGATGGGCTTCGAGGTGTGATATCGAGGCATACAAGACGGAATCTCGTGGCCCATTCGGAGTGAAGCTGAATGCAATTTGACAGCTATTCGTGTCGCAATGCTTCCATCGGTTCTACTCGTGAGGCACGTCGAATTTTATAAAGCAAGTTGCCGACACAAATCGGAGTGCGCCAAAATTCCCTCTCTGTGAACCCCGCCAGTTCACTCCACACCGGAAAGCCTGGTTTTCAATTTCGGCTAGTTTCTTTGCGGAGAGGGGGGGCGGGGTCAAAGATACTCCCGCAGGTCCGGATACTTTTCCCGGGCGGGCGTGTAGGCGAATTCGAGATCGTTCAAACACTTAGAAGACCTGTCTTTTACGTGAAGATTGACTGGCAATAAGGCGCATTGCGTTCCCTGCGGCCGCTAATGTGATTAGCCCACACAGCATGGCGAAGAGATCGCCGAAGCGCGTGTAGAAGGTCAACTCGTCGTTGTATCCATAGCGCGCCACCAGTGAGGTCTGCATATGGCGCGGGGCGCTGAGGATGACGCGGCCAAACGGATCAATCGACGTAGTTACGCCATTGTTGGTATCGCGTACGATCCAGCGGCGGTTTTCGATCGCCCGCATGCGCGCCATATTCAGATGCTGCCAGGGCGCGCTGGGGTGTCGCCATACCAGCCGTCATCAGAGATATTGACGAAGACCTGCGCGCCATTCTTGGCAAATAGACGAACCTCGTCCGCGAAGACAGATTCATAGCAGATGAAGATGCCGAAGGTGTGTCCATCTGTGCGGAAAACTTTGCGATCTCGACCGCGATTTAAGTCCGCGAGCCGTTGTGTGAGCTGATGTGCAAAGGAAAATAAATCGCGGTACGGTACGTATTCGCCAAAGGGCACGAGATGAATCTTGTCATACCGTCCAAGAATCTTGCCGTCGGGGGCGGTAATAACTGCGGAGTTGTAGGTGCCAGGCTGATCACGGCCGAGCATGCCAGCAACGACCGTAGCATGCGTAGTCGTCGCGATATTGCGCAACAGCATGACGACCAGTGGATCGTCGCTAAAAAAGTGCGATGGCGCTTCGGGCCAAGCAATGATATCGGGATGTGAGGTATTCTCGGCGCACGACAGCATCCCGACTTTTGCGCCAGACGCCGGCGGGGCCACCATAGAGGCGCATGGTGTAGTAGATCCAATAGCAATTCAGGATGTACCAGAGCACTCCGCAGGCATAACCGGCGAGCACGCTGCGGCGCAGATACCGCGGTGCTGCGACACTCGACTCAGCGAGCAATCCATAAAACAGAGGTACAAGTGCGATCCAGGAGAAACCCGCGCGCCATGGCGGCAATGGTCCAGCGATGGGGAAGGGCAGATCAAGGAGAATGGCGGAAAGCAATCCAAGAAGAATGGGATTGCGTACGTAAGAGCGCATTAAGGATGAGCCTACCATTTCGCTGTCTGGCGATCATGCATGCGGTCACCGAAACAGCCATCAGTTGGAAGTGGATTCAATCAACGCACTGCACGATTGGCAGTCTCAATCTTAAGTCAGGAAGGTACTAAATTGGCATGAGCGACTCGCTAGTGAGCAACTTGCGATACACAATATATCGCTTGAGAAAGGCAAAAGGTGACACTTTGCTTTCCCTACTGATGCTTGGGATGGGCCTTGGGTTAATGACTTAATCAGTTCGCCTGAAATTTCAATCAGGCTGATAATCTTCTTCGCGGCATTGCCGATCGTCGGAAGGGAAGTGGTCAGCATCTCGGCGGTTACGTCCTTTGCTACAGCGGCGGCATTTCGTAGTTCGGCTTTAATACATTCTCGGCATAAGAATACGTTTGCACTATGTTTGATGTGGACTCGCGCGCTGCCTTGATGATCTCTCCATAGTCTGAATGAGGCAGTGCGTTCAGTATTTTGCCTTGAGTCCGGAGTTGAACTACCCTTGCCAGGTCCGCCTTAGTAATGTTTCTGTTCAGATTCAAAACACCTTTGAGGCGGTAGAGCCAAAGCTCTGGATCGTCTTTCTGCATCGTGCTGTCAGAACACCATTTGATGTATGAATCGATGGCACGATCGGGATTCAAATACGACGGGATACTGTCAATGAGTGCAAAATAGAGCTGAGATTCCGAAACAAATTTACATGCGGGACAGCGGTCCTCCTGCTCAGTGAGTTTGTCCAAAAGCGTTAGATAGTCATCTAGATCCGCCTGCGACAGTCTGTAAGCGCTGATCTCGCTGGGTGATGAGCGTTCCGCTAGCTCGACGTCATGGGCGAGAAATAACGAATGCAATAGTGGGTGGAATTCCGGGTAATCAGGAAGACTGCTTTCGACAACGAAGTGCTGTTCAGGTTTTCCAACAAGATCCTTATCGTTTAATCGGTTTACGTTCGAAATGTGGTGCCGTTCAAGTACCGTATTGAATCGTTGTGCCTCGGTGTGACGATTTGTCGGGTGGAAACCACACTGAGTCCCAGAAAGTGATCGCGTAAGAAATCCTCTATATGCCTCCATTAAAGGCACAGGCGAAATGCCATTCTGTTCGGCTTTTTCAATCAGTTCACCAATGAGCGCCGTGAACTCGCCATTCTCGTCAATCTGTGCGAACTCTCGATCACTCGCGGTTTCGATATTGATTGCATGCGTCAGATCTGACAGGGCGTCAAGGAAAGATGAGTCTGGGGCGATCGACAGCACAAGTTTGCTTGCCGGTTTTAGCTCCATGCTGCTTGAGGCATGTTCAATACGGTCACGCTCTAGTGTCATTACGCGAGCATGGAGAGTTGCCCCCGTGCTTATGGATGCGATCTGCCCGATGATCGTATAGTAAGGGGACACATCCGGAACCATAAAATCAGCACATGACGACTGGGGCAACCTGAGGGTTACTTCTTCAGCGAGTTTGAGTGCGTAAGAAGGATTTCTTGCAATAAGTTTGTCGATTATGCGAGTCTTAATGGTGAGGGTATCTAAACCAAGTCCCGAAGCCTGTTCACGTTCCGAGGATAGCGAGTCCGGAATATGCACGGCATCGCGTATCGGGAAGGGATGTTGGGCTGAATCAGCCGCACTGAAAATTGAATCAAGCACCGCGCGTAGGTGGGTAGGCGAGATGTCTCCTCGATCTGCAAGTCGAAAGATAATATCTGCGTGGTACTCGATCGGTAGACGAGCAGCCCGCGTCATGAGAAGGCCGATGTCAGTGGAGCTGGAAGTGCGCTGTTGTTCATTCGCTGCGGCCGCATACAAGAGCCTGAATGAAGACGTCAGCATTAACGCCGACGCAGCTGTTACTGAAATGAGCCGTCGATTCATCAGCGATACCCTTCCACAAGAAACTGACTGAGTGAGGACGACCGAGCCCAGTTCGCAAATTCCGGCTGATCGACATGTACCAACCCGGCCTCCCTTGCTACCCTGCTTGAGTGCAGCGCCGCGCCAGATCCTCCATTGTGGACGGGCGGGGAGTTCCATTCGGTAGCAACTATTCAAGTTTTAAAATTTCCACTATTTGTTTCGAGCGACGTCCGTACACTACGTGCTGAAGCAGGGACGGGGCCGGCGGGTAGGACTTTCCCAGAAGTCTGGCCAGCCCCTTCGAGATAGCCGTGTTCCAGACCGTAATTGCCACGACAGTCAGGTTCACCCCCGCTGGCTCTGTGGCGCAGGTTCTTGGGTCTGCCATTTACACTGGTCACAGAATTCCAGATCAGGAGTAGAGATGGCAGACGAGGATTTGCAGGCAGAAGTGGAACGGTTGCGGGCAGAGAACGAGAAGCTCAAGAACAAGGGCGTTCGCGGGTTGAGTCTGAAGGTGAGCGAGAAAGGCGCGGTATCGCTCTATGGCATCGGCCGGTTTCCCGTGACCTTATATAAGGAGCAATGGGC
>Ga0307478_10003058_pt1 | contig 12653 bp, 9 predicted proteins | sample atmos_gasesECM4C_2_FD_203713 | JGI IMG/M metagenome (GOLD analysis project Ga0307478, IMG submission 203713) | Hardwood forest soil microbial communities from Morgan-Monroe State Forest, Indiana, United States - atmos_gasesECM4C_05 | ecosystem: Environmental > Terrestrial > Soil > Temperate...
TCCGGCCCGAATTTGAGACCACGAGGATTGTTGAGTCCCGTTGCGAACACGCTCACATTTGCGGATGGACCCTGCGCGCGGGCGCTTGAAGACCAGCCTGCGGCGACTAGAAGTACAGTACCAGTGCAGGCTGGCAGGTAGCGCATCGGTTTCATCGTTCTCTCCTGTTTGGTCAGGTGGAAATGTTCTCCGAGCCGTGGGGGACGAATCGGGCCGCTCAAGACGGGCGTACTTTGAGGGAGAAGACCAGGACGGGTCAATGCATCACGGTTCAATTCCGTTTTAATTTTATTTCAACAGCTAAGTGTCTGACAAACTGAGGGTTAGTTGTCGCTTTGGGGGAGCTTTTCAAATTGACCCCCGCTCGCCGGGTTTGTTACTATCCTTGCACTCGTCACCTAAGCCGCCGAAATGCAACCCTCCTCGCCCAAGTTTCAGCGCATCGCCTTCGACCGTTTTGAGTTGGATCTGCGCTCCGGCCAGCTCCGCAAGGACGGCCACAGGGTCCACTTGCAGGCGCAGCCTTTCCGGCTGCTGGTTCTGATGCTCGAACACCCCGGAGAAGTGGTGACAAGGGAAGAGGTTTGCCGCGAACTCTGGCATGCCGACACATTCGTTGATTTTGATCACAGCTTAGGTACAGCGATCAACAAGATCAGGGAGACTTTAGGCGATTCGGCGGAACATCCACGGTTCGTCGAAACACTGCCGCGCCGCGGATACAGGTTCATCGGCGAAATAACACCTCAAGCGCAGCCTACGGTTCCCGCCGAACCAAGTCACCACCAGCACAATCGCCCACGGTGGGTGTCGCGAGCGGTGGGTTTCCTCGCCATCCTGGTCTGCGCCCTGGGAGCCGGTTTCGCCTATCGATGGTTACGGCCCCGCCAAGCCTCCGCCAAGCTCACGGCTTTTCCGTTCACAGCTTTACCCGGACTTGAGACTTCTCCCGCCTTCTCGCCGGATGGTTCGCGAATCGCGTTCGCCTGGAACGGCGATCCTGCCTCGGGGGCGAAGGGCTTCGATTTATATGTGAAAGCCATCGGCAGTGAGACTCTTCTCCGCTTGACGCACTATCCCTCGGAATGGATCAGCCCCACTTGGTCGCCCGACGGAACACAGGTCGCCTTTCACCGCATGGCGGGTGCCGAAACAGGGCTTTACGTGGTGCCGGCTCTGGGCGGTCCGGAAAGAAAACTCCGTTCTACGCGCGTGCCCTACGCGGTCGCCGCTCCGATCAGCTGGTCACCAGACGGCAAATGGATTGGTTTCGGAGAGCCCCTGCCCGACAAGGCCGAAGACCGGATGTTCCTCCTCTCCATCGAAACTTTGGAAACCCGAGAGCTCCCTCACGATCCCAACTGCCTTCATGAGGCAACGCCCACTTTCTCCAATGCCGGAGACCGCTTGGCTTATCTGTGCGTGCGCAGCACGAACGAATTCGAACTGTATTCCGTCGCTCTCCCCGGCGGTGCTCCGAAACTCATTACCACATTCTCGAATTTTCCGGCAGGCTTCGCATGGTCCAACGACGACCGCAAATTGTTGCTGGCCCTGTCCTCCGACGGCGGGCCGGATCTGCGCGAGATTGTGGTTGCGGACGGTTCCGTCCGGCTGCTCGATTCTGTCCCGGATGCGTCATGGCCTGCGATTTCACGCACAGGCAACAAATTGGCCTATATCACTACATCCGACAACATCAACATTTGGCGGCGGGATCTCCTCCACCCCAACGCATCCGCCGTAAAGCTTATTTCCTCCACGCGCGAGCAAGACGACGCCCAATACTCTCCCGACGGCCAGCACATTGCATTTGGATCCACGCGTGCAGGTGCCGCGGAAATCTGGATGAGCGATGCCGATGGCAACAATTTACTGCAGCTATCGAAGTTCAATGGCTCCTCGGGAACCCCTCGTTGGTCGCCCGACAGCAAAAAAATCGCATTCGATTCACACCGTTCCGGCCACTTCGAAATCTATATTGTGGATATTTACGAACGCGTTCCGCGAAAGTTGGTTACCAACCTGGGGAAAGATGTGTCAACTCCCAGTTGGTCACGCGACGGGAAGTGGATTTATTTCCGATCGTACGAGGCCATCGGGCACAGGATGTACCGAAGCGCGGCGACGGGTGGAGATGCCATACTGCTCTCGGCGCAGCCCGATGTCATCTCACCTCAGGAGTCCTATGATGGGGACGTCCTCTACTTTGCGGCGCGGAATCTCAACACTGGCCTGCGGATGATTTCCCTAAAACAAGCCTTCGGAGAGTCGGCTGTTGAAGGCATGCCTACGGTGGCCAGCAAGAACCTCTGGACCGTCGTTCCGGGAGGTATTTATTTTGTTCCTGCGAATACGCCCAGATCCTTGTGTTATTTTGATTTCGGCTCCAGGAAGTTCCGCGAGATCTTTCACTTGGAAAAGGGCTTCGCTGGGGGCTTATCCGTGTCCGACGGCCGCTGGCTCCTTTATTCACAGATGGATGAGGAAAACAGCGATATCATGCTCATCGACCATTTTAGCTAGCTAGCCCTCTCTATTCCTAGTGGACTCTCGGCGTTCTCTGGGCCTCAGCGTTATCTTGTTTTCTCTAGGTCAACCTGTTGCCGTCGCATCTTTTTTCCGTGGCTTCGCCAGAGATGCATGTGTCTTCTCGGGACGTGCACTGAGCCGTGGCGCAAGTTAACCTCGTGCCCGCGCTTGTCTGGCCAATAGAAGGGAGTCGAGACGGTAGGACGCCCGGGATTTGCTTCTGGTTCCTGAAGCTTTCTGACTGTGCCGCCGTCGGCTGAAGAGTGAAGGCCAGAAATAGGAACGAAGCAACTAGGGTGAACTTCAATTGGCCCCCTTGGCTGGTACACAGTCGATCAGAGCACCAATACTGACTTTGGGTAGATGCAGGCTGCAAGTAGGGGATGATGCTAAGGGCTGACGAAAACTATTTCAGGTATCGATTGACGATGTCGATGAGTTCATCTGCAGCCTCAGCTTGTTCTGCGGTCGGCTTACCATTTGGATCGAGGACGTGATACCGTACGTGCCCTTCCATGACTTCTGCCATGAGCCCGTTAACGGCACCGCGGATGGCTGCAATGGTTTGTAGGATTTTGGAGCATTCTTGGTCTTCGTTTAACGCCTTCTCAATCGCCTCGACTTGGCCCTTAATTCTCCGGACGCGGTTAAGGAGTTTCTCTTTGTCCTTGGTGGTATGTGCCATTCCTCTTCACGCCCTCATGTTTCAATGATACTATCCCACAGTACAGTAATTAAACGCCTTCTTAGGCGAGTCCCGGAAGACGCAAGGGTGCTCACTAGGAAACGGCCCTAGCGTCAAAAAGCACGCTGGGTTAGTCTGGAAATCGAGATGGCTGGCAAGTACAAGACGAGGCCCGACTTGGTGAGGGTATTAGCTCTTTCCCTGGCCGTGCTGTTCGCAGTGTACGTTGTACTAGCCCTAGACCACTCCCACGCAAAAGGACAAAATGAAGCGGCTTGCCAAGTTTGCCAAGCGGCGAACATTGGTTCCGGTCCGAAAGCGCTAGCTCCGTCGCTGTTTAGTCCTCTTCTCGCGATCGGGTACGTTCAGCCGTTTGCTGTAACGATTTACCAAGAGTTTTTCTTCCACGATGCACCCTCCCGCGCTCCGCCCTCTGCTTAATTCAGAATTACCACAGTTGTTTCGTTCTTAATCGCGCTAGCCCCATCACGGGGTCGGCGTAACCGCCATATTTCCAGGCGGCCACTCCAACAACAGCAAACACACATCGCCCAACTAAGGGGTGTGAGGAGGAAGTCAATGGGTTTTAGAAAGTTAGCATTTTTCGTTTTGAGTTTCAGCTACTTCTTTTGTGCAATGCCCAGTCGTGCCCAGATGGGAAATTCGGGATCGATTGACGGTATCGTGAAAGATCCATCCGGAGGAATAGTTGCCGGGGCGACCGTCGAAATTTCGTATCCCGTGAGCGGCTACCAAAGACAAGCGACAACCGGAAGCGACGGCGCATTTCGCTTCACCAACGTCCCGTTTAACACGTATCACCTTGTAGTCACGACCCCCGGGTTCGCTCCGTATACACAGGACGTGGACGTACGCTCCACCGTACCTACCAGCATACAGATCGGGCTGAAACTCGGAACAGCCGCAACCAGCATTACCGTCGAGGCAAACGGCGCTGATCTCGTGGAAACTGAATCGACGTTTCACACGGACGTGGACCGCGGATTGTTCGACCGACTTCCATTGGAAAGTGCCTCTTCGTCGCTTACTTCGCTGGTAACGATGGTGTCGCCCGGCGTCGCTGCGGACTCCAACGGAAATATGCATGGGCTAGGCGATCACGCGCAGAATTCGTTTTCCGTTGACGGCCAACCGATCACGGACCAGACGAGCAAAGTGTTTTCCAACCAGCTTCCTTCGGACGCGGTGCAGTCCATGGAGGTCATCTCTGGGGCGCCGCCAGCGGAATTCGGGGACAAGACGAGCCTGGTAATCAAAGTAACGACGAAGTCAGGACTGGGAATCACGACGCCGACAGGCAGCGTGACAGCTTCCTACGGGAGTTTTGGCACCGCGAATGTCGGATTCAATCTCGCTTATGGAGGCCAGAATTGGGGAAACTTCATCTCTGTGAACGGCTTGAAGAGTGGGCGGTTCTTGGATGGGCCGGAATTCTCGGTGTTCCACGATAAGGGCAATCAAACGAACATATTCGACCGCCTGGATTACAACCTGTCACTAGCAGATGCGCTGCACTTGAATGCGAGTTATACGCGTTCGTGGTTTCAGACGCCCAACACCTTCGACAACCTCAACGTCATTGACCCTAACGGTAACAATGTTGGTAATACCGATCAGCGCTCAAAGATTGGGACGTTTAACGTTGCGCCGACATGGACGAGGCTGATCAGTTCGACAGCGGTCTTTACACTGGGCGCGTTTGTACGGCGAGACCAGTACAACTACTATCCGAGCAACAATCCTTTTGCGGATTTTGGTCCGATCAATTCGGAGACAATCGCCCAAGACCGTTCCCTGACCAATGCGGGCGTACGTTCCGACATCTCCTATGTGAAGGGCATGCACAACGTGAAGGCGGGAGTTGTGTATGAACATACGTTCCTCACGGAAAACGACAACTTGGGGATCATCGATCCAAACCTCCTGCCGTCAACCACGGACGCGAACGGAAGCCCCTGCTTTGATCCGGCGACGAACACCGCGACGCCTGGGACGCCGTGCGCGACCCTCCTTCCGATCGACTTGACGCGCGGAGGAAGCCTTTTCGGGTTCCACGGGCATACCGACGTGAAACAGGTTGCGCTTTATGTGCAGGATACGATCACGAAGGGAAGGTGGTCGTTCAACCTAGGCATCCGGGGCGACTTCTATAATGGGCTCTCCACCACTCGTCAGGCAGAGCCGAGACTTGGGATTGCCTACAACATCAAGCCGAGCAATACGGTACTGCGGATATCCTACGCTCGGACACTGGAGACCCCCTTTAACGAAAACTTGGTCCTGGCGACGACGGGTTGCAATATTCCGGTCATTGCCGCGCTCATTCCGTGTGTTCCAGCGAATTCTCCTGCCGGATTCAGGAATGAGTTCCATGCTGGTCTACAGCAGGCATTTGGAAAGTACCTGGTGATCGATGGCGAGTACCTCTGGAAGTACACGCACAACGCTTACGATTTCAGCGTGCTTGGCAATACTCCGATCACGTTCCCGATTGACTGGCACAACTCGAAGATTCCAGGCTATGCCATCCGCGCGAGCGTGCCGAACTTCCATGGCTTCACGGCACTGGTGGTCATGTCTAGCGTCGCGGCTCGCTATTTCCCGCCGCAAGTAGGCGGCTTGGGAGTAACGGTCGGACAAAGCGGATCGGTTTTCCGCATTGATCACGACGAGAAATTTAACGCAACCACGCACTTACAGTACCAACCGTGGAAGCGCGGGCCGTGGGCGGGATTCAATTGGCGATATGACAGCGGTCTGGTGGCCGGCGCCGTCCCCGACTTTGCGACAGCGCTTACCTTCGATGCAGATCAACAGGCAGCGATAGGGCTGTTCTGCGGCAGTGTATTCGCGACGTTAACGAGTCCACTTACAAGCTGCCCGGCCGGCACGCCACACGGGGCGACACGCGTGGTCATTCCCGCGGACGGCACCGAGAACGACGACAAGAATCCCCCGCGAATCGCGCCGCGCAACCTGTTCGACGTGAGCGTGGGCGAGGACGACCTGTTCCATGGCGACCGCTACAAGTGGAGCTTGCGCGTGACGGCCATCAACGTGACGAATAAGGAAGCGCTTTACAACTTCCTCTCGACGTTTAGCGGTACTCACTTCGTAACGCCGCGTGCCTTGACGGCAGAACTCGGTTTTCACTTCTAAGACGGACGGGAAAGTGCTCCGCGAGGATTTAGCTTGAAAGCCTCGCCGGGCTTCTCGGCCCATAGAAGAGGGCACCAGAGCCTGGGCAACTGAAGTCTCGCAGGTGATCCATGGCAATCCAGGTCAGGTCATCGGCCAGAAGCGCAGAACGGCGAAGGACCGCGGGTGTCCGGATCGTCATTTGGGTCTGCGTCTGGTTATGCCTACTGGTACAGGGTCCTGCTACACAGTCGCAAACTCAGGTCCAACCGTCTGAAACAACTGACCAATTCCGTTTCAAAGTCACAGATTCCGAGAACCATCTCCCCATTCCAGGGGCTACTGTCTCGCTCCTCTATTGGCGCAGAAAAGATTCTGCGGAAGAGAAAAAGGAAATTGAACTTAAAAACGGACAAAAACGGGATTGCAGAATTTCCAAAAGTGACGGCTGAGAAGTTTACAGCCAGCGTAGTCGTGAAGCGCTAAAAGCCATCCTGGCGTTGGATCCGGTCGAACCCGCCAGGCGAGCTGATTCGGGTGAGGCTTGAGAAATGGGTAAGCACGCCCCAATAGGACGGGGCCGAAAGGTCGTGAGCGTTTTTGTCGCAACCTCGTGTAGAGGCCTGTCCAAGCCATTACGAGGTCACGAATGGCGAAAGGATCTTTTGACATCCTGGCTGTTCCAAACATGCATAAAGCTCCAGACTTCTCTCGACCGCCGCTTCCTGAGATTTGGGATGACGGTGCAAGAAGCAAGCGTGCTCCTTCGCTGCGTGGAAGCCCGGAGAATAACGCCCGGAAGGCTCGCGATTGCTCTCGGGAGAGACAAAGGCAAGATCACTCGGTTTGTCGACCGTCTTGAGTCAAGCGGTTTGCTCACGCGCGATATCGATCCGAGCGACCGGAGGTTTTCGATCCTCAAACCGACTGCAAAGGGAAAACAGGTAGCTCGGGCCCTGGCATCAGTCTTCGACAGCATTCGAAAAGAACTCTTCGTAGGAATATTGGAAAGCGATGTCCTCCGCTTAGGCAAGATGCTGCCACAGCTGCACAAGAATGCGGTCAATGTTGGGTCGCGGCCTAAGTGCGACGTGGTGCGGGGACGCAAGCGGATTGGAAGCCAGGGCATGAAAATGGAAGGCCCGCAGACAAGTCAGCCTCAAATCGCCGGGGACATTTTGCCGCCTTTACTTAATGAGCAGGCGACCAACACTGTTGCTATTGAACAGGAAGTCGTGAAAGTGAGCTAAGTCAGCAAGCGCCAAGCAGTGAAGAGAATGCCTTCCTGGAAAGCTTGTGGACGAACGTGGGGAATTGGTTTTGAAATGAAACAGATGTTTCAGCAGCTATCGAGAATCCCTGGCGTGGCAAGCCCACGGACGACGCGGAATTCTGCAGACGTGGTTCGTCTGTTTGTCTTTCTTGTGACCGGAATAATGTTCTTGCCCGCGCTGGTAGACGCTACCAGCGTGGTCGCGTTAATCGATAACACGAATCACCGCGTGGTGATCGCGGCCGATTGTCGCGTGAATCGCCAACTTGCTTCGGTTTCAGAGTGCAAGATCATTGCCGAACCTGGCTGTACCGTCGCAATGGCGGGCCTCTACGAAGAGAAAACAACGGCGTTCCATTTGCGGGAACTTGCCGAGGCGGCCTGCCAGTACCCAGGTGACCTACGGGCGAAGGCGGAAGCGTTTCTCCGACTTTCAAGGATTCCGTACCAACGCGCGATTCGTCACATTCTCGACGCAGATCCAAGCGACTTCAGCCGGACGGTAGAAAACAAGGCAACCGAAGTGATTTTCGCGGGCATCGAAAATGGACAGATTGCCCTGATCGTCAGGGGCCTAGTGGTCAATTCAGCAAGGAAAGTAAGTGTGGAGCGGTCCGAGAGCACTGCTCCGTCGTACTCGCGGGTCGGATATTTTCTGGGTCTCAATGGCCACATCCGCGCTCACGTCAAGTCTCATCCAGATTGGGCGAAGGGGGACTACGTCAAGCTCGCCCATCGATTCGTCGAGATGGAGGTCGAGGCACACCCGGATTTGGCAGGCCCTCCTATCTCAGAGCTGGAAATTGACGAAGAAGGGCATGTTCACTGGCTGGACAAAGGTGTCTGCGATAGTGGTGAGTCGAACGGAACTACTCGCGAGACAATTGGGAATTAGCCTTTGGCTAGACAAATCCATGAGCTTGGTCCGACCAGTACTTCGCCAAATCGCGCCTCCAAGCGACTTAGGCGTATTCTCTCCGCGCCGCGCATGCGGCTGGTTCCAGCATACTACTGCTGCGTGTGTGTTCTTGCTCGTGACAGTCCCGGCGCTCGGGCAGACGACCCAGACGGGCAACGAGGAACTGCACCTAGGGTCCATCCACGGGACGCTTACTACGACGCAAGAGGACGCCTCAAGCGGGCTAGCCGGGATTACAGTAAAGTTGGACTCAGTGCCTCTCGTTGGCAGCCCTCTGACCGCCGACACGGATGATGGGGGACACTACGAATTCAAGAACCTCAAACCCGGAACCTATTTGATTTCCATCAGCCAACCGGGATTCAAGTCCTTCACAAAGTCGCTCAGCCTCAATGCCGGAGAGGCGGCCGTCGTGGACATCCGCGTCGAGCTCCAGACCGTCACCGAAAAGGTTGAGGTCAGCGAACAGACTCAGTCCATCGCCACCGAGGACGCAACGACTCCGAGCGTAACACTTACGCAGCGTCAGTTGATTTCACTTCCGACGGCGCAGGAAAAAATCCGGGAAGTTCTCCCAGTGACTCCCGGTGTAGTGAAAACGCAGGATGGAAAACTGAACTTCAAAGGTGCGGACGAGAATCAAAGTTTGTTGATTGTCAATTCGGCGCGCACCACCGATCCGGTGACCGGAAGTTTTGCCGTACCTGTACCGACTGATGCCGTGCAGTCCTTCGCGGTTTACAAGACGCCTTATAACGCTGGCCTGGGAAGCTTTTCCGGCGGATTGACCGAGGTTGAAACTAAGCCACCTGACGATGCTTGGACCTACCGACTAAAGAGTTTTATCCCTTCCGTGCTCGGGAAGAACGGGAGTATGGTCGGACTCCAGGAGGCGACGCCGGGGTTCGACTTCAGCGCACCACTACTCAAGCACAAACTGCTCTTTTCAGAGATTTTCCAGTACGACATGAAAAAGCGCACCGTAAGAGGCTTGCCCTGGCCGTTTGACATCAGCAAGAAGCAGGGGTTTAGTACATTTTCGACCCTCGAAGCGATCCTTTCCAAGACACATCTTGTGACGCTCACGGTGAACGCGTACCCGCTGCGAACGCAGAATGCGGATATCAATGCTCTCGTTCCTCAGCCTGCCTCGAACGACTTGGACCAAAAGGGCGTGACGGTCGGTCTAACGGATAGGTATCAGTTTAGCTCCGGCGCAATCTTCAGCACCATCGCGCAGTACACCCGGTTTGACAGCAATGCGCATGGTCAGGGACCAGCGGATATGCTAATCACACCGGAAGGCTGGGGCGGGAATTTCTTCAATCAATGGTCGCGCCGGGGCAAAGAATTTCAACTCGTCTCCGCATACCAATTTGCCGAGAAACACTGGCTCGGGCGCCACGAGCTCCACGTGGGCGTGGATTTCGATCATCGCTCCTACGTAGGAGTCAGCAGTTCGAATCCGGTGCAGATTCTTCGTCAGGATGGGACGCTCGCGGAAGAGATTACTTTTCTTCCGGGGACGGTTCAGAACGCATCCGACTCGGCAGTGGCCGAGTTCATTCAGGATCATTGGGTTCTGGACTCCCACTGGGCCGTGGATCTGGGGGCGCGTTCGTCGAGCGAAACCAACGGTTGGTCCGCAGCGGTGGCTCCCCGCGCCGGTGTCGCTTACTCCCCAGGCAAAGAGGGCAAGACGGTAATCCGGACGGGCGTGGGCTTGTTCTACAGTTTGCTGCCGCTTCTGGCCGGCGACTTCGCAGCTAGCCCCACTCAAGTGATTACGCCATTCGATACTGCCGGCTTGCCGAGCGGGCTCCCCGTGACCTATACGAATGTCTTTGTCGGCGGGCTGAATCCACTGACAGCCAACAGTCTGGCGAGGCAGCCGGACACGACGCCACGAAACCTAACGTGGAACGTCGAAGTGGAGCGCGAGTTGCGTAAAAACTGGTTTTTGCGCGTCGGTTATATCGACAGCCACACGACCTATCTTTTCACCATGAATCCGTTCACGGCTGCGGCAGGTGGGCAATCGTTTTTGGCTCTCATGAACACAGGGTCTTCGCACTATCGCGAGCTGGAAAGCACGGTGCATTTCACCTTTCATGGAACCGATGAGATAAATGTCTCCTACGTCCGGAGCAACACACGCGGAGATCTGAACAATCTTTCAGCTGTGTTCATTCCTTTCGAACAGCCGGTCATTCGACCAAATGTGTATGGCGTTCTGCCTTACGACATACCCAACCGGGTCGTGACCTGGGGGATTATTTCTCTGGCGAAAAGCTTCAAGTTCAGCCCCATCATGGATCTCCACTCCGGGTATCCCTACTCCAATGTCGATACGCTACAAAATTATGTTGGGACGCCAAACGGGCAGCGCTTTAATTCATTTTTCACGCTGGATGTGAAAGTCTATCGCCAATTCCGCATTCCTTTTCTAGGCTCCGAGCATGGGAAGGGCACGGGCCATCATGTGCGGCTTGGTTTCTACTCGCTGAATGTGACGAATCACGGCAATTTCAACGCCGTATACAACAACGTGACGGCGCCAAACTTTGGCCAGTTCGCCGGGTTCCTGGACCGGCGCGAAGGGGCCGTCATCGACTTTGTCGACTGAGCCATTTCCGAGACGGCCTGCAAACTTTTGCGCACGTAAGGGCGACAACTGGGTCAACGGAAGGGAATCAAGGTGTGTTGACGAAATTCACTCGGGAGGGCTAGGCTAGCAGCTCACCCGCGTCTCTCGACCAACTTGCCCAGTCAACCAAAGCCAGATACTGCTCGAAATCAGTAAATCCCCCGAGCCACAATGTGCCACTTTCGTTCGAGATGGTGACTACGTTCGGCAAATCGCATGGTCCCAGACAGCCACTTAGGGTGAGCTCAACCCGTTTCAGCAACCCTCTGGCACGCCACTCCTTCTTGAGCCAGTCCACCGGTACGGGAGGTTTGGCGTTCGCAGTGTTGCCGCAACAGCATCCTTGGCAAACCGCGACCTCGCCAATAACCAGCCGTTTTGTGGCCAGCGAAAACTTGTTGTACTGATTCATGCTATTACAACTACGTTGCGCCAGACTGCGTGTCCGCCCGCCCTATTCTCTAGTCGGGTGCGACTGCAGACGATTGAGAGAAGAATCCGCGAACCAGCTTATTTGCCGAAGAGATGGGCGGCGGAAGCAGTCTTGCGGAATTTAAAATGAAAGCCATTTCTGAGGAGACATGAATAAAGGCAGCGAGAAGTGGATTGAGAAATCCAAAAGCCGCCAAACCGACGCCGATGCTATCAACTACGATCGTTCCGACAAAGTTCTGCATGATCGTGCGGTGGCAGCGCCGTGCGATTGAGAGGGTCTCAACGAGCCTCGAAAGGTCGTTGCCGATGAGAACGACGTTTGCACTTTCGCGCGCAACGTCTGTTCCAGAACCCATCGCGACTCCGACCGTAGCCTTCATGAGCGCAGGAGCGTCATTGACTCCGTCACCCACCATGACTACGTTACGTCGCGCCTCGGTGAGCTTGCTGACAAATTCCAGCTTGTCCTCGGGTAAGAGTTCGGCAGCGATTTCGTCAACGCCCAGCTTTCCACCGATGTCCTCGGCCACGGTCTGGCAATCTCCCGTAAGAAGAACTGTCTTCAATCCCATCGATTTGAGATCTTGGATTGCCTTTGTTGCTTCCGGTCGAAGCATATCCGCAACGACGAGCGTCCCGAGGAGCCTGCCTTCTCGCGCCACAAAAATCTGCGAATCCGCCTGCGGGACCGTGCTGGCTGGGAGTGCAATTCGATGTCCCTCAAGAAAGAGCCGATTACCCACGACGATTTCGATACCTTGATGAGTCGCGACGATTCCTTTCCCAGGCGTGTAGTCGAATCTTTCGGGCTCTTCACCGGAGATTCCCATGTTTGATGCTTTCTTCAGAATTGCCTTGGCCACAGGATGCTCAGACCGCGATTCTGCAGTCGCCGCCGCTTGCAGCAACGAAGAAACTGGAATGCCCTCGGAAGGATGTGTATCGACCACTTCGGGAGTGCCATAGGTTAGCGTTCCCGTTTTGTCGAGAAGAATCGTATCGA
>Ga0307478_10003059_pt1 | contig 12652 bp, 7 predicted proteins | sample atmos_gasesECM4C_2_FD_203713 | JGI IMG/M metagenome (GOLD analysis project Ga0307478, IMG submission 203713) | Hardwood forest soil microbial communities from Morgan-Monroe State Forest, Indiana, United States - atmos_gasesECM4C_05 | ecosystem: Environmental > Terrestrial > Soil > Temperate...
TGGTATTCGGGAAAGTTCGCCTTTCCGTTGTTGAGGCCATTCGGTGTTAGCGGAGCCCCCACAAACACCCAGTTGCGAAAACCGGTGGGCAACTCCAACTTGCCATCAGCATCGAAGACGGCGCTCGATTGTTCAGTTTGGGCCGCAACCGGTTTTGCGGCCAGGAGGTACGCGGATGAGCCAGCCAGTCCCAATCCAACGATGATTAGTAACAGATACTTCTGCATTGCAATTCTCCTTGTCTTCAGGAACGAATCTCTGTAGAGCCTTCTGCTTACTTCGATTTGAGAACCGGGTAACCTTGCACGTATACCCAGTCGGTTGACTGTGCAGGGACATGACAGCCCAGGCAGTCTTTTTTGTAGTTCGTTGCGACCTGCTTATCGGGAGCGTCGGCTTTGAAGAGTGCCCACCCCCATCCATCACCCCACAGCGGATTGCCGGGATAGCGTCCCTTGTCGTCTTTGATCATGACGAACCACACTTTCGTGTCCGTAGCCCAATGTGCGTCGCCGGTCGTCAGTTGGGCGTGATCAGTCGCAAAGACCTCTTTCACCAGCACGGTTCCATCCGCAAACTTTCCGTTCTTGCGGTAATACTCAGCTGTGCCCGGCGATGCATACGTGTAGTGCATCTCGGTGTTGTTGTTGAGATCGACCGGTGTATAAACTCCAAGCGCCTGATAGCGATCTCTAAAATCAGCCGGCTTGCGAATGTTTCCCGTTTTGTCGACAAGATCAAAGCCGGTGGCGCTGCCCTTACTTTGGGAACGGACCGGCTGTTGGCCCGTTAAAACAACAAGGGCAAGAATTAATGATGAAACGCGTCCTGACATTTACTCCTCCTGCTCAAACAACCGAATCGAGATAAAAGGCCAGAGTCGCAGTCGCCACAACGGGAGATACTCAAAGCCGCCGTCGAAGGCCTCCGCGAATTCAAAAGCCACCGAAGCACAACTGGAAGCCTCGAGTCCGCTCCCTGTGCTGTTGGCGATGGACTCATTGTTCGCAACGGTCGAGATGGTGCTTCCTGTCACAGTGCTCCTTGCAGCGCATGTCGCTGCGTATCACAAATCAGCAACTGATTGCCTAAATCCGTTTCACTGCATTCTCATTTCGTTCTGCGTTGCCTTCATCAAGTTTGCTCTGCGTGGTGCACCGAGCGCGACATGAGTCAGCACCGTCGTCGAAGGTCGCAATCGCAACAGTCTTCGGTCACTCGTTATGCAAATGAAAGTCAACCGTGACTGTGGTTTCGACTTCCAGCGGTTGCCCATTCAAAAGAAATGGCTTGTAGCGCCACTGCTTGACCGCCTCGATGGCTGCCGGGGCCAACAACGGGTGCCCATTCACAAGTTGCAGGCGCTGGACGTTCCCGTCTTTGTCGATAATCGCCGTCAGTACGACAACACCTTGAATGCGCCCCTGCTGCGCCAAGAACGGATAAATGGGTTCAACCCGGTGAATGAGCAGACCTTTAATCACACCTGGGGAAACGCGCACGCGTTGCACGCTGGGCACCACCGGCTTAGGCTTGAACAAGGCGGGGGTGGCTGCAAGGCTCGAAGTGGAACCGATGATTCCGCCGATGACTCCATCCAACTGACCTCCCGAAATCCCTCCGGGCACGCCACCCACCACACCACCTGTGATCGTGGGTGGTGCGTCGTCGTCTTTAATCATCTGGACTTTTGACGGGATCCTGCCTGGAGCGCGGAGCCGACCGTACGCGATGTTGCTGGCGACCTTCACCACTTTGGGCCGGGATGCGGTGGACGCAGCCGGCGGCGGAGGAGGTGGCGGAGGAGGTGGTGCTACCAGCAAAGTGACTAATTGCTCCATGAGCAGCACTTCGGTGAACCATAACGGAAGCAAAAGCAAAAAACCGATCGCGAGGCATTGCAAAATAAATGAAAAAACAGTCGACCACGTTCTTCTCTTGCGCTGTCCGACGGTGGAGTCCAGCAGGCTGTCCTCGAACAGAGTTTTCTCGCGCGCCGCGAAAGCTAGAGGCCTCATTGTCACCGGCGCCCAAGACTCCATAGGCGTGCTTGTCGCCTTTGACTTGTCGGTCTGATTGTTCTCAATTACCGGGATCGTGTTTCTTGTCACCATGAATCCTCACAGCTCGCGGTCGTTGCGTACCCTACTTGAGCAACCGATCTTCCAAACGCGTTTCACCGTGAAAAACGGCAGCACCATTGCGCTCTGCATGGCCGATATCTGGCGTTTGTGCGGAGCCATAGAGCAAGCGTGTATGAAGTTGTCCCTATTGTGATGAAGGCAGATCGAAGTGCCGCGGTGACTTAATAGCGACTGAAGTACTGCCTTCGCGTTGTTATAGCGACACAGCGAATTGAACTCGGCGATTTCCGTTTTGTGCTGGACACAGAGACGTTTGCGTTCCCAGATACCCTGCGACCAGACACGTTAATTGGATTCCAGGTCACCCAATTGTCTGGCAGCGACTATCGCTGGGCGAGAGTCAATGCTGAGTTCGCGACCCGCTCAGAGTCGGAACCAGCGAAGTTCTTGAGGAGCTTGCATTCTGTGGTTCGGTCTTTGAGTTGCACATGCGAGTTTTCGGCACGGCGGTCTGTAGCGAAAGGGAACCTAATGCGGTCTCGCATCACTTGGACAATACTTTTGTTTGGCGTGGTGTTGATCGGGATTCTACTAACGCATTTCAGTCTGACAGCGCTGCAAGAACCGAGCTCTCTTGAGACACGTATAGCGAATCTGGCCAAACGCTCGGTTATTCCACTTGGCCAGCCGCCACGGGATTCCCCCGCCGGCGGTTGACCCAAGAGCCAGTGTCGAAGCAGGAGGTACACATTTCGGCCTGGATTGCGCCATATGCCACGGGATCGACGGCCGGTCCCAAACGCCCGCGGGTCAGTGGATGTATCCACGTGCAACAGATCTCACCAGTAAGCAAGTGCAGAGCTATTCGGACCGGGAGCTGTTTTGGATCATCAACAACGGCATCCGATTTACAGGGATGCCGGGCTTCGGCAAACTTGAGACACCGGATCACATTTGGGGTCTGGTGAAATACATGCGTACATTGCCGAATGCAAAGTAGGGGCTTCTCTACTGCTGGAATGGACTTAATTTCATCGTAGTCACGTCGACATCGCTGAACAGAAAGAACGCCAGGTAAGCAAAAACAGAGCACAAAACTGACCATACCCCCGAGAGGGCCGTCATCCGGAGACACTGAGAACGCATGAATAAGAAAATGCGGGACCAGCTAATAGCTGATCCCGCGCAATACCGACAACGTGATTCCGTGAGAAATCAGTCTTTACGTTGTGTTTGCACTCATTGGCTCTTCTGAGCTGCTCGTTTCTCACACGGGTTCTTTATGCTGCTTTGGTCGCCCGCGCTGATTCATCCCTGTACTCCGGCTTATATACAAGATTGCGGATGAAGGAAACAATGTCGGCCGGACGCTCGACACGAGCGAGTCCGGAGTCGAAGACCAGCTTCGCAATACGCGCTGCGGTCTGAATCTCGGTTTCCAGGATGTTCGACTGAAGCGGATATAGTAGCCCCTGCTTCAGCAAGTCGGAGGACACTTGGTCTGCGACTCCATGAGCAGCTTCAATAAACATCTCGTCAGTCACGCGTGAAGCTTTCGTCGCAAAGACCGCCATACCGATTGCGGGGAAGATATAGAAATTGTTTGCCTGCCCAGGCAGGAATGTCAGGCCCTTGAAGCGGACCGGCGGAAATTGCACGCCGGCTGCATAGATCGCCTTCCCGTTGGACCAGGTATAGGCCTGCTCGGGCGTACACTCGGTGTGATCGGTAGGATTTGAAAGGGCAAGGATCACCGGACGCTCGTTGATCCGCGACATTGCCTCGATTACTTTCTGCGTGAAAGTTCCACCGACCGTGCTCACACCGATAATCGTCGTCGGCTTGATGCTCTCGATCGCCGCCACAAAGTCGCGCGTGGGCGCGTGCTTGTGGGCATAGGGCTTCTGGAAATCAACCAGGTCGGTACGCGTCGTTTCGAGGAGACCGTTGATGTCGAACATATACACGTGTCGCTGCGCGTCTTTGAGCGTGAGACCTTCCTGGACCATCTCTGAACACAAGAGGTCAGCAAGACCGATGCCGGCCGAGCCAGCGCCCAGGAACAGGTACTTCTCGTCACTCAGCTTTGTGCCCTTGACCTTCGCAGCGTTGATCATGCCCGTCAGGACAATTCCTGCGGTGCCCTGGACGTCGTCGTTGTAGACGCAGTACTTGTCACGATAGCGCTGCAGCAGGTGAACGGCATCCACGCCGGTCCAATCTTCGAAATGAACGCAGCACGCCGGGAACACTTCCTGAACGGCTTCCATGAACTCGTCGACGAACGAATAGAGTTCTTCCGTTCGCGGACGCGTCTTGCGCATGCCCATGTACAGCGGATCGTGAAGGTATTGTTCGTTGTTGGTACCGGCATCGAGATACATCGGAAGAAGGTACTGCGGCGGCACACCTGCGCACGCCGTGTACAACTGCAGCTTGCCGATGGGAATCCCCATGCCGTTGGCCCCTAGATCGCCCAGGCCGAGAATACGGCCGCCATCTGTGACACAGATGAAACGGACGTCCTTCTGCGGCCAGTTCTTCAGGACCTCTTTGATCTTGCCCCGACGCGTCATTGAGAGATACATGCCGCGAGGTTGCCGGTAGATGTGCCCGAACTTCAGGCAGGCTTCTCCGATGGTCGGGTCGTATACGATGGGCAGAAACCGAACTGGATCGGACATGACAGTGCGATAAAACAGGGTTTCGTTGTGGTCCAGCAGATTGCTCAGATAAATGTAGCGCTCAAGGTCGGTTGGCTTCAGCGCGAGTTGCAAAAGCACTCGTTGCAATTGCAGATCTTCAGTTTCGGTTACGTCAGGCACCAGACCCACGAGTCCCAGCGCTTCCTTCTCCCCTTCGGTGAAGGCTGTGGACTTGTTGAGTGCTGCATCTTCGAGCAGGTCGATTCCCCGCTTTGCGGAAGTTGTCATAGCTGAAGCTCCTTTGCTTGATTGTTGTTTAGATTCGATTAGCTGGCTTTGGCGACGTACGGGCGCACCATTTTTCGCGGGTCGACGATCGTGTCGAACTCTTCTTCCGAAACAAATCCCAGTTCGAGCGCGGCTTGCTTGAGGGTTAGGTCGTTGTCCAGGGCATAGTGGGCTATTCTGGAAGCCTTGTCGTAGCCGATCACAGGGGAGAGCGCCGTCACCAGCATCAACGAGCGGTCCACATATTCTTTAATTTTCTTCAGATTCGGTTTTGTGCCTTCGATCAGGAATTTACGGAAGTTTGTGCAACCGTCTGTCAGGATCGTGATCGAGTGGGCGATGTTGAAAATCATCAATGGTTTGTAGACGTTCATTTCGAGATAGCCGCCGGCACCGCCAAATCCTACCGCTACATCGTTCGCCATTACCTGCACCGCGACCATGGTCAGTGCTTCGGCCTGCGTAGGGTTTACTTTGCCCGGCATGATCGACGATCCAGGTTCGTTCTCTGGAATCACAAGCTCGGCAAAACCTGCGCGCGGACCGCAAGACATAAGCCGGATATCATTCGCGATCTTGTAGAGAGAAACGGCAAGGGTTCGCAGCGCGCCTGAGAGTCCTACGAGTGCATCATGGGCCCCCTGGACTGTGAACTTGTTGGGAGCACTGATGAATGGGAGTTGCGTGAGTGTTGCGATCTCCGCGGCGGCCGCCTCGCCGAAACCGGAGGCGGCATTCAGGCCGGTCCCCACCGCCGTCCCACCAAGGGCCAGCCTGTACACACCTTTCAGTGCGTCTTCAACGCGCTCGGCGTTGTCGTCGAGCATGCCGGCGTAGCCCGACCACTCCTCGCCCAGCGTGAGTGGTGTAGCGTCCTGCATGTGTGTGCGACCGATCTTGATGATGTCGTTCCACTGCTGAGCTTTGGCGGCGATCGCGTCTCGTAATGCTTCCACCGCTGGGATCAGACGTTGTTTGACGTTCAATGTCGCTGCGATGTTCATCGCAGTTGGAAACGAGTCATTGGAAGACTGCGACATGTTTACGTGATCGTTAGGGTGTACGGGCGTTTTACTTCCAAGAGGCGTTCCGGCGAGTTCGCAGCAGCGGTTCGAGATCACTTCGTTCACGTTCATGTTGAATTGCGTGCCACTACCGGTCATCCACACGTGCAGAGGAAACATGTCGTCATGCTGACCTTCCAGGATCTCGTCGCAAGCCTGAGTGATCAGTCGGTGGCGATTACTGTCGAGCCGTCCCCCGGCGTAGTTGGCGTTGGCGGCAGCCTTTTTCAAGATGGCGTACGCAGCGATCATTTCGCGCGGGATCAGATCTTGCCCGATGCTGAAGTGTTCCAGTGAGCGTTGTGTTTGCGGTCCCCACAGCACCGAGCTCGGAACATCGACTTCGCCCAAGCTGTCCGTTTCTTTTCGAACGAGACTCGGTGTCATATTTCTAGCGGCATTCATCAGCTTCCCCTCTCCACCTAGGTGGATTGCCAGTCCCGTGCAATCTCTCTGCCAATTTGAGTCTGCTAACGCACTTCATTGCATCACCTGTATCAATTTGAGAGCAGGCGTTTTACAACCGTCGCCACTTATTACATCGATGGTTAATTGAGTTCCGCTGGCATGGCATGTCGTTCTGAAGTCGTGTGTCGCAATAGCAACGCAGCCACGTCGCCAAGGCATGGCCTGCAGAATGTGAGACCAGCGTGGCGCGAAGCACGAATCCAGGGAAGGTTCTTTCAAGGGTCGAGTACGCATGAAGGTGGATGGTCGATCCGACGAATCGCCACTGACGAAGGACAAAACAAATTTGCCCAGGGCCAAATGGAAGTCGGCATGCATTCAAGAGCGGAGCAGGAGTTTTTATCTATGGCAACCATCGCGCTAGAAATGAATCCAGAAGGTGTTGCGGTCGAGAGTTATCACAGGAAAGTCCAGGAGCTAACCGATGTGATCACCCGCCACTCCCCCCGCTTTCATCGAATCGCGCTCCGCCATCTTGGCAATGTAGCCGATGCGGAAGATGCTGTTCAGGACGCTTTGTTGTCTGCATTGAGACATATGAATCAGTTCAGAGAACAAGCGCAGATGTCCACGTGGCTCACAACAATCGTGATTAATGCTGCGCGCATGAAACTGCGTCGCCGTTCACTGCTGGCGCAAATGCATTTGGACGAAACAGGCCAGAAGCAGGACCTCCTTCCGGCAAAATCGATCTCTGACCCGCGGCCAAATCCCGAACAGGCATTTCAGGAGCGAGAACTTACCGAAAAACTCGCTCATGCAACAACACAGCTTTCACCTGCGTTGCGCAGAACCTTTCAAATGCGTGGCCTCGACGGCTTGAGCATTCGCGAGACCGCACATCTCCTCGGAGTGCCGGGCGGGACAGTAAAAGCACGGTTGGCGCGGGCTCGTACAAGACTCAAGACAATGATCGAGAAGGGCAGCCGGGGAAACCCTAAACGGAGTCGAAGTACTGGCCGGTAGCAATCCGTAGAAAGCGACCGGAATCGAGCTACGGAGTGCAGCGGACTAATCGTTAGAAAACGGAATCTTGTTGTTTGAGGGGGTTGTTATGTGGCCACAGAACTCAATTTGGTCGACTGAAAACGTGCGATCTGCCATTGTGAACTGCCTCTGTCCCGAATGCGGCGGAGCCATTGAACTGCATTCAAACCAGTTCAGATGCCTGGGGCGATGTGGAAAACAGTGGCGAGCTATTTGGGAAAGCACAAAGCTCGATGCCACGCGACCACGCTCAGCCGATAATTACCGTCGCGTTCGAGGACGTCGGAGGTGAGTGCTGGCAGGACATATGAGCCTCCCCGAGGTTTACCATTCCCCATGGGGGATCGCCCCCTTTGCCGTAGTGCTCACATGATGTCGTGGGTTCGACCGCTCGCAGAGTTTGCGGCGAATGGGGCAACATACGCAAATGGGGTGCTACGACGGCCTTCCGGTCGCCATTGCCTGGAGCAGTGCCCAGCCGGAGCATGCGCAAACGCCAGCGAGCCGAGAATGCCGCGCTGGTACCGGCTTCGCATATGCGGAGATGGTGAGGGGAGGCTAAGCCTGGTGTAACCGTCCGCTTCACGCAATTGCAGGCGCCCCGGACGATCCTCAATTGTTGATTCCTATCCGAATGACGTTCTAGAATTTCCTCCAACCGTGGGGCACTACCGGCAATTGTGCAGGTTGCGGCGCTTCACTTCCAGTTCCAGCAGAGTGCCCGAGGACGCGGAGACCATCATGGTGGAGCTTTCTCGGTACTCGCTCAACCTCGTCCGTGAAGACGCGGAGTTCATCCTGTACCGGGCTCACTCGAAGCAACTAGACCCCCCCTCCATTCTGCTGCTAACACCGTCTTCGACTCGGCCCAGCCCCGAAACCCTCGAGAAGATCAATCATGAATATTCATTGAGCAGCGAACTCGATAACTTATGGGCGCTTCCGCCCCTCGCGATCTCAAGCTACAACGACAAGAGAGTACTTGTGCTCGAGGATCCGGGCGGCACGCCTCTCAATCGGTTGATTGAGGGACCGATGGAAATAAAGCTGTACCTGCGCCTTGCGATTCAGATTTCAGATGCAGTTGGCCAGCTGCACAGGCGCCGTCTCATCCATAAAGACCTGAAGCCTTCGAACGTCTTTGTTGGACTTGAAAGCGGTCGAGTATGGCTTACGGGTTTCGGAATCGCTTCACGCTTGGCCCGCGAACGGCAGCCGCTGGAACCTCCCGAGTTCATCGCCGGAACACTCCCCTACATGGCGCCCGAGCAGACCGGACGAATGAATCGCTCAATCGATTCCCGGAGTGACCTCTACGCCCTGGGCGTAACGTTTTACGAAATGCTGACCGGCAGTCTTCCGTTCACCGCTTCCGATCCGATGGAATGGGTGCATTGCCATATTGCAAGACAGCCAATTCCTCCCGCCGAACGGGTGCCAAATATCCCCGGCCCTGTCTCAGCCATCGTCATGAAGTTACTGGCCAAAACTGCCGAGGAGCGATACCAGACCGCGCTCGGCCTGGAGCACGATCTTCAGCGCTGTCTTGAGGAGTGGGAAACGCAGCATCGCATCGGCGAATTCCCACCTGGCGAGCATGACATACCCGACCGCTTGCTGATCCCCGAGAAGTTGTACGGGAGAGAATCGGAGATCAAGACAGTGCTCGCCGCCTTCGACCGTATCGTAGGCGGGGAGAAACCGGAGTTGGTACTGGTTTCTGGGTATTCCGGTATCGGCAAGTCCTCCGTCGTCAACGAGCTCTATAAATTCCTTGTTCCGCCCCGCGGGCTTTTCACATCAGGCAAGTTCGATCAATACAGGCGTGACATCCCTTACGCCACTTTGGCTCAAGCCTTTCAGAGTCTTCTCCGGCAACTTCTGACAAAGAGCGAAGCGGAGTTGCACAAATGGCGTGACGCGCTTCATGAAGCATTAGGTCCGAACGGACAACTCATTGTGGATCTCGTTCCCGAGTTGAAGCTCATCATCGGAGAACAGCCGCCGGCACCTGAACTTCCGCCAGCAGACGCGCAAGGCCGCTTTCAGTTGGTATTCCGTCGATTTATCAGTGTATTCGCGCGGCCCGAGCATCCGCTCGCTCTGTTCCTTGACGATTTGCAATGGCTCGATGCGGCAACGCTCGATTTGATGGAGGATCTGCTGACCCGGCCGGATGTGCGGCATCTGCTGTTGATTGGCGCCTACCGGGACAACGAAGTCAATCCCAGTCAGTCCCTGATGGGCAAGCTCGAAGCCATCCGCCAGGCTGGGGCGATAGTGCACAACATTGTACTTGCCCCTCTAGGCCGTGAAGACATCCGACAGTTAGTTGCGGACTCTCTCCACTGCGATCTGGAGCGCGCCACCTCGCTGGCGCAAGTGATCCATGAGAAGACTAGTGGCAATCCATTTTTTGCCATCCAGTTCTTTTCTGCTCTTGCCGATCAGGCATTGCTCACCTTCGATCATGGGGAAGGGCGATGGTCTTGGGACCTGGGTCGTATTCACGCCGAAGGTTATACCGACAATGTGGCGGACCTCATGGTGGGGAAATTGAACCGCCTGCCTGTCGAGACCCAGAACGCATTAAAGCAGCTCGCCTGCCTGGGCAACAGCGCAGAATTCGCCATGCTGCGGATTTTTTACCAGGACTCAAACGAGGAAATGCACGCCCAGTTTTGGGAGGGGGTTCAGGCGGGCCTCATCTTTCGCTCAGAAGATTCTTACCGATTTCTCCACGATCGTGTGCGGGAAGCAGCCTACTCGTTGATCCCCCAAGAATTGCGCGCCGAAGCACATCTCCGAATCGGAAGACTGCTTTTCGCGCGCACCCCTCGCGAGAAGAGGGAGGACAGGATCTTTGAGATCGTGAACCAGTTCAACCGGTGCGTCCCGCTGATCACCTCACCACTTGAATGTGAGCAAGTGGCAGAGCTCAATTTGATCGCGGGTAAACGAGCCCAGGCCTCCACCGCCTACACCTCGGCTCTTACATTTTTCATAGCCGGCGCGTCGTTATTGCTGGACAACTGGTGGGAGCAGTTGCATCAGCTTATGTTCCAACTGGAATTGCACCGCGCCGAATGCGAGTTCCTGACCGGCCAGCTAAGGGCCGCAGAGAAGTGCTTGATTGTACTTTCGTCACGCGTCGCGAATACGGTCGAGCGAGCCACGGTCGCATGCCTGGGCGCCGATCTGTACACGGCGCTCAACCAGAGCGACCGCGCGGTCGTTGTCTGTCTCGAATACCTCCGCCATGTGGACATCGAATGGACTGCTCACCCAACGCAAGAGGAAGCACGCCGGCAATATGATCGTATTTGGTCACAGCTGGGAGACCGCCCGATAGAGCAGGTCATTGAGCTCCCACTTATGAATGACCCTGCCGCCCTGGTGACGCTGGACGTTCTAACCAAGATCTTGATACCGGCATTGTTTACCGATGCGAACCTTCTTTCTCTGGCCATCTGCACGGCCGTCAATCTCAGCCTGGAGCAAGGCAACAGCGACGCTTCGTGTGTAGCCTATGCCTGGCTTGGGCAGATAGCCGGACCGCACTTCGGCAGCTACGAGGCCGGATTTCGATTTGGCAAGCTCGGTCATGATCTAGTCGAACGACGCGGCCTGGTGCGGTTCCAGGCCAGGACCTACATGGTCTTCGCAAGTCACGTGATGCCCTGGACGAAACACATTCGGGCTGGCCGCGAGCTCCTGCGTCGGGTCTTCGAGACGGCTAACAAGATCGGCGATATAACTTTTGCCGCATACAGCAGCATCAACCTGAATACAAATTTGTTGATCGCGGGAGATCCGCTGGCGGAAGTGCAAAAGGAAGCCACGAATGGCCTCCGGTATGTTCAAAAGGTCCGGTTCGGTCTCGCCGTCGACCATATCAGGTCACAGCTCGGCCTCATCTCGACCCTTCGCGGCCTGACTACGAAATTTGGATCCTTCAACGATGATCAGTTCGATGAGGTTGAGTTCGAGCGCCATTTGGCGAGCGATCCGGTACTGGCGCAGTCCGAGTGCCTTTACTGGATCCGAAAACTGCAAGCGCAATTCCTTGCGGGCGACCATGCGTCTGCTCTGAACGCGTCGGTGAGAACGCGCCACCTGCTTTGGTCGATACCATCAAATCTCGAAGCTGCTGACTATCACTTCTATAGCGCACTTTCCCATGCCGCATCTCTGGATTCCGCATCTCCCTACGAAAGGCAGAAGCATTTCGAGGCCCTAGCAGCTCATCACAAGCAGCTCGAAATATGGGCGGAGCATTGCGCTGAGAATTTCGAGAACCGGGCTGCATTGGTGGCGGCGGAAATAGCGCGGATAGAGGGCCGTTTGCTCGACGCCGAGCAGCTCTATGAAAAGGCGATACGCTCAGCGCATACAAACGGCTTTATCCACAACGAGGCGCTTGCCAACGAAATCGCCGCGCGCTTCTACCTCACACGTGGGTTCGAGAAGATCGCGCACCTCTATTTGAGAGATGCTCGATACGGCTATATCCGTTGGGGCGCCAGCGCTAAACTGCACCAGCTCGACGAGTTGTATCCGCACCTCCGGGACGAAAAGTCACTAACCGAATCTGCAAGCATGATCGGAGCGCCTGTCGAACTCCTGGATCTGGGGACAATCATCAAAGTTTCGCAGGCTGTGTCGGCCGAGATGGTTCTGGAGAGGCTGATCGATACCCTCATGCGCACGGCGATTGAGCATGCGGGGGCTGAACGAGGTCTGCTGATTCTTCAGCGAGGCGACGAATTACGGATCGAAGCGGAAGGAAGAATCAGCGGCGACGGCGTAATTGTGCGGCCAAAGGAAGCACCTCTGAGCGAGGCGCCGGAATCCATCCTCCACTATGTGACCCGGACCCGGGAACACGTGATCCTCGACGATGCTGTGGCAAACAGTTCGTTTTCCACCGACGCGTACATACGCCAACGCCATGCGCGTTCTATTCTCTGTTTGCCGTTGATCAACCAGGCAAAACTTATCGGTGTGTTGTACCTCGAAAATAATCTGGCTCCCCAGGTTTTCACTCCGAACCGGATCGCGGTGCTCCAACTGCTTGCTTCGCAGGCTGCGGTTTCGCTGGAGAACGTGATCGAGA
>Ga0307478_10003060_pt1 | contig 12648 bp, 12 predicted proteins | sample atmos_gasesECM4C_2_FD_203713 | JGI IMG/M metagenome (GOLD analysis project Ga0307478, IMG submission 203713) | Hardwood forest soil microbial communities from Morgan-Monroe State Forest, Indiana, United States - atmos_gasesECM4C_05 | ecosystem: Environmental > Terrestrial > Soil > Temperate...
AAGCGGGGGAAGTGATGGTCGAACAAAAGCTGCCGACAACGAAACCAGCGATCCAGCAAGCGTTCGGCAGAATGCCGCGCAGTCGAGTGGCGATGGAGACGGGAGCCCATTCCCCTTGGGTCAGCCGACAGTTGACCCAACTGGGACATGAAGTGATCGTGGCGCATGCGCGGAACGTGCGGCTGATCGGGGAGAGCAGTCGAAAAGATGACCGGCTCGACGCCCGGATGCTGGCACGGTTGGCACGGCTGGATCCTCGTTTGCTCAGCCCGGTGCAGCATCGGAGCGCAGAAGCACAAGCCCATCTAACGGTGATCCGAGCGCGAGCCGCGTTGGTGGGAGCTCGCACCATGCTGGTCAATGCCGCGTGAGGCCTGGCGAAATCCTACGGAGAGCGTCTGCGCAAGTGCGGCACGCAGCAAGTGAGCAAGGATTTGGCCGCTGGATTCAGCGTGGAGTTGCGAGCCGCTTTGCAGCCGCTGTTAATGGAGGTCGCATCGCTCAACGAGCGGATTGCGGAATACGACCGGCGGATCGAGCAAATCGCCACGCAAGTGCACCCCGAGGTTGCGCTGCTGAAACAAGTCAAGGGTGTGGGCACCCTGATCGCGTTGACCTACGTGCTGACGGTGGCAGATCCGCGCCGGTTTCGCCGCAGCCGCGACGTGGGTTGCTATTTGGGGCTGCGTCCTGGGCGCAGGAACTCGGGCAGCAGTCAACCCCAGATGCACATCAGCAAGGAAGGAGATCGCTACCTGCGAACCTTGATGGTGCAGGGCGCGCATTACATTCTGGGACCGTTCGGGCAGGGCAGTGATTTGCGGCGATGGGGATTGAAACTCTCCGAGCGGGGAGGAAGCAATGCCAAGAAACGCGCGGTCGTTGCTGTCGCTCGAAAGCTGTCTGTACTGCTTCACAAGTTGTGGGTGAGCGGTGAGGTCTACGAGCCATTGCGCAATTCCAGCGCGGCCGTAGGCGCGGTGGCGTAGAACGGAATTGGAATCGTCGAGCGGAACCGCCGAGTTCAGGTGACTGCGGCCAAGTCCCGGCCCAACTTTCCAGTGTAAGCTGGAAGCCAAGGTCGATTCTCAGGTAGCAGCACCTGCTGAAACGAGAACGCCCAACTGGCACCGAGCGAACCATCGCTCCTCGAAGAGTGCGGATGGAAGGATGGCGGCAGAGGCGGATGAGCTCCATCGAAGACCACTCGACTAGAACCATAAAACCCGCTTGACTCAGACCGGCCTTCTCATGGAGGGACTTGGACCAATAGTTGGGGCGTAGCCTCTTGATCACGAAGGAGTTCACTTAGGTCCTGTGGTTACGCGGCGCTTTAATTCTTCGAGCCAGTTTAGTGCGACGTTGATTTGAGTGAAGGCAGGTGGTTGATTTGAAGACGCTAAGTAGGAGGAAGAAGCCCCCAAAGCCATCTGTTGGGAATTTTTGGATCGCATCGTCGGTCTATATGAATGGAAACAGGTATCGGCGCGATTCGGGATCGACCGCTGCAAGCGACCTGAGGACAGTGAATGCGTCTAAGTTGGATTGATCATATCCAATTGGCTTTGCCCGCGGGAGAGAGGGCGAAGCGCGCGCCTTCTACGCGCTTCAAGGACCCGGCGAAGTTGTCCTGATGGCGCCCGAGTAAAGGAACGATCCTGTTATTCTTGGGCGACGCCTCGGAAGTGCTTAGGGGGATAGGGGGAAGAGATGAAAGCAGTGCAGTTAACAGGATACGAAGGACTCAAAAGCCTGAAGGTCGTAGAGATTCAGAAGCCTCGGCCCAAGCCGACGGAAATTCTGATTGCCGTGAAGGCGGCCGGCATCAATTTTGCAGAAAGTGAGCTACTAGATGGCAAGTATCGCGTGCCCAAGACCCCGCCGTTCACGATGGGCTTTGAAGCGGCCGGGATCGTCGAAGAAGTCGGCTCCGAAGTTGGCCGCATTCAGCCCGGAGACAATGTGACGGGCATTGTTTCGAGCGGCGGTTACGCGGAATACGCAACAGCCGAAGCGAGCTTGGCAATTCCCATCCCACGCGGCATTTGCTTCGTCGAAGCAAGCACAATCCCAATCCAGGGTCTTTCAGCATATGCGTTGCTGAAGTTCGCCGCGAAGCCTCAACCCTCAGAAAGCATTCTCGTGCAAGCAGCTGCCGGAGGAGTGGGTCTTTATCTTGTGCAGCTCGCGAAAATCCTGGGCGCGAAAACCGTTATCGCGCTGGCCGGATCGCCTGAAAAAGTAACCTTGTGGAGGACCTCGGTGCGGATTTTGCTGTCAACTACACAGAATCAAATTGGCTGGAGCAGGTCCGTACCGCAACGCAGGGAACGGGCGTGGATATTGTGCTCGAAGCAGCGTCCGGGGAAATCGGCGCCCAAAGTTTCAAGCTCCTCGCGCCGTTCGGAAGAGTTGTCATCTACGGAGCGCGAAACGTTCACGACACATTCGGTCCAGATCGGCTACAGCAGCTGATCTATAACAATCAGTTGGCTATCGGATTCAATATCCCGTCCTTACGGCCGGAACAGATCGGCGCATGCGTACCGGAGCTGCTCCGATTGATTTCCGATGGTAGGTTGCGCCTTTTTGCCAGTCATTCCTATCCCCTGGTAGAGGTGAGACAAGCGTTTGAGGTTCTGCGAAGCCGTGACACGATCGGCAGGGTATTCCTGACACCATGATTTTGGGAAGTACGGGAAACGGGCGCACCGCCGCGTGCCTGGCAGACAAGGGCTATGTAACCGAACAGAAGAATGCCGCGGGGTTCTCCTCAAGGCGTCGCCCTGCTGCCAGGGCGGCTGCTGATTTTTCTTGCGGTCGTTGGTCCTGATGTGCAATTCGATTTCCTTGCGAATCGATTCGATGTGTATTCGAGCAAGGTCCGCGAAGCTCGAGTCTAGCGCAGCGGAATCCACAAAAGCTCAAAGGAGGCGTCGAAGATGCGAAAAGTGAGACTGCCGGCGCTGGTGGTGCTGCTGGCCGCCCGTCTGGCTTTTGCAGCGCAGGTGCCGCAAGGGGTGCAAACGCAGAAATCGGACTCGGGAACCATGGTGTTGGCGGACACGAAAGGCATGACGCTCTACACCTACGACAAGGATCAGCCGGGCAAGTCGAACTGCAGCGGGCTCTGCGCGCATTTTTGGCCGCCGCTGACAGCCTTGGCGGACGCGCATCCGATGGGCGACTGGACGGTGATCACCCGCAAAGACGGTTCCAAACAGTGGGCCTACAAAGATAAGCCGCTCTATACCTATGGCAAGGACAAGAAGCCGGGCGAAACGAAAGGCGAAGGCTCCGGAAAGGTGTGGCACCGAGCGACACCATAAGCCCGCCTATTATGAGGCCGTCCAAAGACGACTGAGATCAAGTGCGATGGCTCGCTATCATGTTGAATTACCGCGCGGGCAGCAGCAATTCTTACCTAGCCCAAGTGTTACCGTCCGCTGTGGTTTTGGTATTGCAATCAGGCTCCCTGCTGCGATTTTGGCCGCAGCAGTTCACAAATCAGACGGAGTGCGCCTTCAGGGAGAGCTGTTTTGGCCTTGCTTCTTACGGGAGAATCTGCGGTGAATGTCGGGCCAGAACTCCTTCAGGCTGAGGGTAAATGTGTCTAGGCCAAGCTGCGTGCCCCATACGCTTGCCGCATTGCGCAAGGTGCGTTCGTCTCGAGGATGATAGCCGTATGTCGAAATGGCAGCGGCCACAGCACTTCCGAACACCTGAGAAGCATTGAATACCTGTTGCCCCGAATCCGAGCGGGTCACCACATTGCGGCTGAGAGCGTAACCGAAGCGATGCCAAAATGAGCCTTTGCCCGATTGGTAGTAGCGCGGATCTTGGCGCAGAACAGAGGTGAAAACGGCTGCGGTCATGAAGTTCTCGATTGATCCATCCCCCCACTCTGACGCGTAGCGCTTGCCATAGCCTGCGGCACCTTGTCCGAATCCGGGCGAACTTTTGCGTGCCTGGCTGAAACCAGCAAGAATTCCGTACCAGGGAATCTCGACGTAATCGAATTGACTGCGCGCTTGGAGTTTGAATTTCTGTCCTGCGGTGAGAGGAGGAAGTTGATTGGCATTTTCGATCGTTAGAAAGTTCGGCAGCGCGTAAAAGAGCCGGTCACGGGACCCGGGAGTTGGCTGATTTGGGTCGTTTTTGGGAGGGGGGACCTGCATATCGCTACATTGGAAAGGATCGTCACTAGAATTGGCAGGAGGGTGCGGCTGTGCGGGTGTTGGAACGAATGCTATCAACAGCGCGGCAAAGAGTTTGCCGAATTGAGTGAATACCGTTTGGCGCCTTCCATTTATTCTTCTCATTTTTCACTTGCGTTCAATAGCGTCGGAGCTGGCGTCCCGCTTGCAACTTGCAGGAACCCTTGTGGGCGCCCGTGGATTCCAATTACGTAGACTGAATTGATTCGCGCCTTATTCCATTCCACACGGAACCAAGCTACAGTCGTTGTCCGTGATGATCTGTCCAAAGACGATGAGGCAAGAGGTATGTAAACCCCACGAACACTTCCGATCGAGTCGAGGTGTCGGTCAGTCCACGATTGAACCCTCCGTCGAAGACCAGATTTTTGTGGAACGAATACGAAAGCGCCCAAAGATTCCCGACTGCGTCCCCGCGCTCGAAGGGCTGCGAGAAATGCCAGATCTCTCCGGAGAGTGTTAACTTTCCAAGAGGATGAGAGATGGACAGAGTTTGCCCGAACTGCCCTCGACGTAAATTGCCTTGGGCCTGCTCAGTAAGAATCCGGTTCGCATCGATGTGAAATCCGAGTGCATTCTCTCTTAGAAGAATCGAGGTGGATTGGCGTACTCCGAATTGGCAAGTTCTATTGCGATTTCGCACCAGCGTGCGCAAGGAAGGCTTCGCATGCACGAGGCAACGACCGTCCGCTCAGCGTAACTGCACCGATGGTTCGCACGGCGCGTTCATCTTGGATAGGAATAAAACAGCAGTCCCCCCTCTTTTCGATCGCCATTGCCGGAACGATCGAGATACCAAGTCCCGCCCCAACCATACTCAAAATGCTGCTGAACTGGCCGCTCTCAAAAACAATATTCGGGTTTAGCCTGGCGCGGTTGCAGGCCGCTACAGCAGCTTCACGAAAGCAATGGCCGTCACGCAAAAGTAAAAAAGGACTGTCGCGTAATTCCCCAAGAGGAATGGAGCGCTGTCTTTCGAGCGGGTGATGTTTGGGCAGCACTGCATAAAGCTTCTCCGTGGTGAAAGGAAAAGACTTGAATTCGCGATTCCGGACCCGTAACGGCAGGGCAACAATTGCCACCTCCATCGTGCCCGCGCGAAGCCTTTCAAGAAGCAAAGGCGTGATCTCCTCCACGATAGTGACCCGCGCTTGCGGATATTTGCGGGAGAAAGAGCCGAGCACGGATGGTAGGAAATATGGACCGATGGTGGGAATCACGCCGACGCAGAGTGGCCCGCCGACGGATGTTTTCCGCTCCACGACATCGCTACGTGCTGCTTCCACGTCACGAAGAACAGCTCGTGCCCGCGGAAGAAATGCGCTGCCAAGCTCTGTCAAGCGAACGGTGCGGCCGAGACGGTCGAAGAGCCGCACTCCCAACTCATTTTCTAGTTTCAGAATCTGCTGCGAAAGGGACGGTTGTGAGACATGCGATTGCTGCGCCGCGCGGCTGAAGCTACCGGTCTCGGCAATGGCGCAGAAGTAGCGGAGCTGGTGGAGTTCCATAGGCTATGCCTATCAATCTTATCCGAACTATATATTGGAAGTATAGCTCGCACCCGCCTACGCTTTAGGTTGTCATTGCAAGACGCTCGCTGCGCGTGGCCGACATGGGAACTAAGGAGGAATCATGGCAGACGACAAGAAAGAGATTATGACTACAGATGCAGGACGGCCGGTGGGCGACAACCAGAATTCGCTCACGGTGGGTCCGCGCGGCCCTGTCATTTTCGAGGACTCTCTGCTGTTCGAGAAAATGGCCCACTTCAATCGAGAAAGGATTCCGGAGCGCGTAGTGCACGCGAAAGGCTCGGGCGCGTATGGCTATTTCGTCTGCACAAGCGCGGAGATCACCAAGTACACGACCGCGGAGTTGTTCAATTCGGTCGGCAAGAAAACGTCAACCTTCATCCGTTTTTCGACCGTAGGCGGCGAAAAAGGCTCCGCGGACACCGAGCGCGATCCGCGCGGCTTCGCGCTGAAGTTCTACACTGAGGAAGGCAACTGGGACATGACCGGAAACAACACACCGGTCTTTTTTATCCGTGATCCCCTCAAGTTCGGCGATTTCATTCACACGCAGAAGCGCGATCCGCAGACCAACTTGAAATCACCCATAATGATGTGGGACTTCTGGTCGCTTTCTCCCGAGTCCCTGCACCAAGTCACCTTTCTTTTCTCCGACCGCGGCACCCCGGACGGCTACCGCCACATGAATGGCTACAGCAGTCACACCTTCAGCCTGATCAACGGCAAGAATGAACTCTTTTACGTGAAGTGGCATTTCAAGACCAAGCAAGGCATCAAGAACTTCACGCGCGAGCAAGCCGATGAGATGCGCGGTAAAGATCCGGACTACGCGCAACGCGATCTATTCGAGGCTATTGCCAAGGGCGACTGTCCCAAATGGCGGGTTTGTGTTCAGATCATGCCGGAGAAAGAGGCAGAGACCTATCGTATTAACCCCTTCGACCTCACGAAGGTTTGGCCGCATGGGGATTACCCGCTCCTGGAAGTCGGTGAGCTTGTGCTTGATCGGAATCCGGTGAATTATTTTGCCGAAGTCGAGCAAGCCGCTTTTGAGCCGAAAAACATTGTCCCAGGCATGGGTTTCTCACCTGACAAGATGCTTCAAGCGCGCCTGATTTCTTATCCTGATGCGCACCGCTACCGTCTGGGCGTGAACTACGGCACGCTGCCGGTCAATAAGCCTCAATGCCCGGTCCATACGTACAATCGCGACGGTGCGATGCGCTTCGATGGGAACTCTGGCACGGCGCCAAACTACGAACCAAATAGCTTTCATGGCCCGACCCAGGACCCGTCTTTCCGTGAGCATCCCCGATCTGTCACCGGCTCAGTGGACCGCCACAACCATCGCCTCGACGGCGAGTATTACACCCAACCCGGCAACCTATTTCGCTTGATGAAACCAGACGCGCGTGAACGTTTGGTGAGCAACATCGTGGCCAGTATGAAGAGCGTTCCGCGGCGCATTCAGGAATTACAAATCCAACACTTCTATAAAGCTGATCCCGCTTACGGGACCAGCGTCGCAGAAGGGCTCGGTCTTGACGTGGAAGAGATCACCTCTTCGATTGGCAAATCCGCTGCGGCTGACTGAAGGCGTTCGCCAAAATCGGCACGCCGGCCTCTTTCATCCGCGCAGGAGAGCTCGCATATTTCCGTTAGACCCTAACGAATGAACTGACGATTTGGCAAGACCAAGCTTTCGTCGCAGGACGAATGCCTTTGGAGCAACTTTGGGATAGCGCAAGGCTGGTCCGAACTTTGTAAGCGCAAACCGTAGAGACGGCCTAGTTCTGATCTGCCTCTTTAGGCCATTTAGCCTCTGCAGAACAGGCAGATGCGAAAACTGGCTGGGCGGCGGCGCGTCGAGGTGGGCTCACGCCGTGGAGGATGAAAGCGGCAGGCATGGCATAGGCCAGACCTGCCACTTGTGTGGGATGAACGAGTGCTAACAGTTGGCAATTTCTACAGCGAGTTTAAGAACGCAAAGAGTGCTTGCTTTTCTTCGGGGCTAAGCTCGCGGAAATGATCCCTTACCTGTTCCGCTTCGCCGCCGTGACGTTCGATGGCATTTTCTAAGGTTAAGGACTTGAGATCATGCATGTGCCGAGGGTGCATACGAAGTCCCCATAGGGGAACTGTACGCAATTTGTTGGCGGTATCTTGCGGTGGATTCTGGACGATGCCGTCGCCGGTTTCGATGTCGTGTAGCAAGAAGTCGCTATAGGGATGAATGATCTTATTTCCTAGGGCCTCTGGAACCGTGAATGTTCCGCCGTTAATGACAGTTCCCGCTGGGGCGGTAACGACGTTGCTGACATGGCATGTCGCGCAACCAATGCTCTCAAATAAGCTTTCGCCTTCTTGGGCAGCTATACTTGCAGACAGAACCACATCGCGCGGCGGTGCCTTCGTACCGCGGATGAATTCGGCAAAGTGGTCGATGTCTGCCAAGCCGAGACTGTCAGGAGTATCCTCCGGATCCGGGGTGACTTTGCCGACGGTTGTCACATCCTTGGGGCGCAAACGGTTCGTTACTCCCATCTCATTCAGATAAGCATCGCCGATGAAGGAGAGTAGGCTGCTGTGTTGATCCTTCCAGCCAAAGCGGCCTATGCGCGACTGTCCAGGCGATTCCAGAATAGGAACTTCGACGGCTTCGCCATGAATTCGGCCTTCACTAACTTCAATTTGGTGCTGAGCGATAGACTGTAAGGTGCTGTCGTCGATGGCCTCGACAAATCCGTCGCCTAGCGTGTTGAGAGCGGCGCGTAAGGCTCGAATGTTTTCCGTATCAGGTACGTGCTCCTGAGCTTGGGGTGTCAGTGCGCGATCGTTGATGATAGAGCGGTTGGCGATAGAGTTCGCTCCGTCGTTGATGGGCACCGTCGCGGGAACAAAATTGCCGGTGGCGTCCAGGTGGCCCGCGCGGATCTCCGTGAACTGACTTGATCCTCCACTGACGGGATTCTGATGGCAATCCGCGCAGGCTCTGGCATTGAATACCGGACCCAGCCCAGTGCTGGCGTCGTGGTCTTGTTCGAACCTGGTTTGGTCGAGCGCATAGCTGTCACCCGGCGGTTCTGCAATGCCGTTGCTAACGCTTTGCGATCCAGGGTTTTGCGCGAGCGTCGGCGTGTCAAAACCAGCGGGCGCTTCCGTTGGAGACGGTTGCGCAACGTCGGCGAGACCAGAAACCATTAAAATCATAAGTACGATCGCAACAGCAATCCATTTGTGTATCATCGCACTACCTCCTAGACAGAATTGAACGTTTCTCCTCGATTGACGGCTTGAGAAGCAGGGAGAAGACCCGTACAAAACGCTAAGACCTCGTGGGGTAGTCCGTTATTCCCGGGGTGAATGTTAAAAGTGTGAGACAACCCTCCTGGTGGAAGCCGGACCGACGCCAAATACAAACTCATGACGTTGAGATGGCTTGATGGCTTCTAGCAATCAGTGGCAAAAGGTGCGGCTGCCGATTCAAGGTATTCGATTTTCGATTGATGGGATCGAGTCAACGTGGAGGTGTTGTGGCCGAAGATTTTGAAATGCTGCGGCTCGACCGCACAACCGAACAGTTAGACCGTCCTGTATTCGAATCCGGGTAGCCAATCAGGTATGTGACAGCTACAACTGCCCGTCTTTTCCGCTCCACTCCCGCTTCCCAGTGATACCCATCTTGAGAAACCCCATGCGCAAATTCCAGAAGCTCTAGAGGTGTGTGTGCCCGCAAGCAAGATATGACTCCGTCAAACCAGAGGACAAATGGACCCACAGGAACCGGAAAGGTCCACAGCAGCCGCGACCAGCGGAAAGGCCGGATGAAGGGAACAAGCGCGACCGCCATCACTGGCATAAAGAAAACGAAGAAAATTGTGAGCCAGTGACGTTTCGGCACTTCGAAGATGCCAATACCCTGACGCCCCTTCACAGCGTCCTGCAGAATGGCACGCGCCTCTTCTCGCGGGAAATGATGGAAGCAATTAAAGAGAGTCCGAAATCCCTCCAAGTCCGTGGGAACTCGAGTCGCGTCCACCGGATCGGAGTGAAAGGCAAGCCTCGTATGAGACGAGCGCTTGGCATGTTCGAATGCTTTTAAATTCGGGAACTTATCCGTCAAACAAACATCCACGGGGAGGCGATCCTCATCTTCAACGTTTCGCACGAGGCGCAGCCACGGCCCTCCACCACCTGAGCAGAGGCCCACAACCTGGCAAGTCCCAGTTTCTTGCAGGGCGCGTCGAAGCCGAGGAACGATTGGCTCGTAAAAGCCGAACAAATTCCAGACGAACTGCAGCGTGTCGGTGACCACGTCCCGAAGTGAATCAGGGCACCAGCGTTGATCGTGAATCTCGATCAACTGGCGCCTACGCATAAATCGTTTCGGGTGATAACTCAATCGATATTCTCATATGTGGATTGGCCCGAGCTGGTGTTATCGACTCACTGCTGGAGAAGCGAACCAACTGACAAGCCCAATATCTGACAGAGAATCAAGTGCTGATCGGCGTCGAGACGAATCCCATCCACGAAGCTCGCTATCGTCACCGTTGCAGCGTCGAAAAGTGGCATTGTAGAGTCCCAGCGACTCCGCGATAGGCATGGCTCAATTCGGCGCACTTGACACCCCCCCCGAAACTTCGGACTTATGCACCCCTTCGGCTGACCAATAGGTGGCGGCGCAACGTCGAGCGCGCCTCAGAAGGACACTTTCAGTGCAAACTGAATCTGCCTCGGGTCTACGGATGTGGAGTCGAGGACTCCGGCATTGCCCGCGGCGGAGCCGTTCGAGAACAAGGTACTGTTGTCAATGGGCGGGTTGAAGTCAGCGTGGTTGAGAATATTGAAGACCTCGGCGCGAAACTCGAGGTTCAATCTGTCCGTGATTTTCGTTTGCTTGATCAATGAAAAATCGAGATTAACTTCTCCCGGCCCGTAGATTTCGTTGCGTCCGCCCGTTCCCAAAAGGTTCGAACAAGTGCCTGGCGCGCCAGCAAACGGTGTGCATTGGGCGGCTATGGCCGGAGTTGACTGCGGTAGTCCGAAGCATTGCAGCTTGATGTAGTTGTTCACGTTGCCGGGATTGACCAAGCTGCTGCAGCCCGGCCCACCGAGCTTATCTGGATAGGCAAATGGGGACGAATCGCCCAATGCGAGCGGGTCCCCAGCAATCAGGGGAGTAAATGGCAAACCGGTGCGCGCGGTGAGGATGCCGCCGGCTTGCCAGCCGTTTACGAATCTGCCTCCAATGCCGTGGACCGGGCTTGGCAGGTTCCAAAGGAAATTCACCGTCAGGTTCTGCGTGACGTTGAAGTCCGCGGGGCCGCGCCGGTAACCAGGCAGAAAGTAGAACAGGCTCGGAATCGAATTGAGGAAGGAATCGCTGGCAATCGCCCCATCACCGCCGTCAATGGCGCGGCTCCAGGTGTAGCTGCTTCCAATTTCGAAGCCGTGGCTAAGTTTCTTGTTAATCTGAACTTCCATGCCATCGAAGAATGAATCGTTGCCCCATTGAAGCGTGTCCATCTGACCAATGAGCGGGCTGATGACCGTCGCCCCGTTCGAAACGCCAATGCTCCCGGGGAACAGAAATCCGGCGGAAGTCAGAACGGGTTGTGTCGTATTGATGTCGTCCGCGCGGAACTCCTGGTGCACGCCGCGCGAGCCAACGTAGGCAATTGTTGCGGCCAAGCTCGGTGTGAGCTCGCGCTGAATCGCCAGGTTCCACTGCATCACGTAATTGCGCTTGGGATGCGGCTCAACGAAGGGAATGCGCAAGCTGAGCCCCTTGGCGGCGCTTTGTGCCAATTTATCAAAAGCAAGTGTCGGGAAATCGCCTTGCGCCAGCGCGCAGGCATTGGGCGAAGGGCCGCACACATTAGGCCCGGTCATTGTGGATGTCGTGACCGCCGTATTTTCCGTAAAGGGCGCGGCGTTGGTGGCAAACTGGCCGAGCTCATAAGCCAACGGCAGCACGTCAAACATCCCGAAACCGCCGCGGATGGATGTCTTGCCATTGCCGAATGGATCCCAAACAAAGCCGATCCGCGGCTCAAAGTTATGGAGCGTCGGATTGCTGAAGATGGTATGGCCAATCTCGGCTGTCGCCAGGTTCTCCCCAAACGGGCTGGGAACCGCGGAGAGCTTCCCGTTGATCTCATTGGGCACGGTAGACACTTCGTAGCGCAGTCCCAAGTTGAGAGTCAGGGTAGGCCGCACGTGGATGTCGTCCTGCGCGTATCCGCCGATGACCGTGGTATGAAACTGAAAGTGCACGAATGGAGCCGTCGGGACGGGAGCAAGAAGCGAATTGGGATTGTTCGTCAGAAAGCCGCCCATGTTCGAATCATATAGCGAGAGAAATGGGAATTCGCCCACCGGCGCCGGGTTAAACGCGGTGGTCTGGATATTTTCGATTGCAAATCCAAACTTCAGACTGTGAATTCCCTTCGTTAGAAAAACGTCGTCGTATCCCTGAAAGGAATTCTGGAAGAAATCGACGATCTCGACTTGGTTCAACCCCGGCTGAATGGACGTGTACGTGGGCACGTCAATTTGCGGGTTATCCGCGCCCGCGCTTTCACCCAACGCAACGGTATTCGCTAGAGGATTGATGGCGCTCAGCCCGCCGCCCGTGTGCACGGACCGGTTGAAGCCGAACCGGGCGCTGTTGAGGAGTTGCGAACTGAAGGTGTGGTTCTCTTCCACGACTGCAAATTGCCTTCCGGTGGCATTCTGGACGAGCACGTCGTTGTTCGGATCGGGCTGCGTCGCGACGGCCTGGTCGTTCTGGTACGTACCGAATAAGGTGTCCCGGTCCGAAAATTTGTGGTCAATTCGGATAGTCCCGAAGTTTTCGGTAGTGAGGTGAACGGAGTTGAACGCGTAAATGCCTT
>Ga0307478_10003062_pt1 | contig 12645 bp, 12 predicted proteins | sample atmos_gasesECM4C_2_FD_203713 | JGI IMG/M metagenome (GOLD analysis project Ga0307478, IMG submission 203713) | Hardwood forest soil microbial communities from Morgan-Monroe State Forest, Indiana, United States - atmos_gasesECM4C_05 | ecosystem: Environmental > Terrestrial > Soil > Temperate...
GGACTCAACGCCCTGAGCCAGTCGACGGGCGAAGGCGAAGGCTCAAAAGGAGCGGCACACGCTCACTTCCTCGGCGGGCTGTCTTCCTGATCGTCCGCGTCGTAATTGAGCGTGGCATAAACCACCCCGATTAAGTTGTACGGGGTGACGAGTTCCACGTCGGCCTCCTCGTTGTTCAGACCGGCCACGCGCCAGCCACCGGCTTCTTTTCCAATCAGTTTGTGGACCACCTCGACCCCTCGTGAGTTGCGATAGGCCACGGTCATGCCGAGGCGCAGCGTGTCGTAAGGCACGGCGTTGATGACGAGCATGGTGTTGTCGCCGTAGATCGGCAGCATCGAGTTGCCGGCCCCGGCCGCCGCACTCCGCCCTTCGGCGCGTTGCGCGAGCATCTCGGCATCGTTCCATGCCTGGAGCTTGCCCACGTTGGCTGAAGGCGGCGCCTTGGCCGCCGGATCCGCGGGTTCGGTGGCGCATCCCGCGAACAAAGCAAGCAAAAACACCGGCGCCAGTTTGGGTAAAATCGGCGAAAGAGACTTTGGCAAAGCTTGCACAGGCAAAGATTTTATATTTATGCTTTTTCCCATACCTCGGCAGGATGTATTAACCATAACGCATATGAAACGACTTGTCATCGTCGAAGATCAAACTGCCATCCGTGAAATGTTGGTGGAGATCCTTCATATGGATCCCAATTACAAGCTCGTTGGCGAAAGCGGCGATGGCCAGAGCGCCTTCACCTTGTGCATGGATGTTAAGCCCGATTTACTCGTGCTCGATGCCAAACTGCCCGGACTGAACGGCGTCGATCTGCTCCGCCGCATCAGCAAACAGCTCAAGAATGTCCGTGTGCTGGTTTTTTCCGGCCATGAAAATCCCGTCCTGGTGCGAGAAATGCTCGAGGCCGGCGCACACGGTTTTGTGGAAAAAACCGCGGGCCTGGTTGAATTTAAAAAAGGCCTCGAGACCGTGGCCAATGGCGGCACTTACTTCGGGCCCGCAGTCGCCGCGCTCCTCCGCAACGTCGTGGCCAACCCCAGCGCCAGCGCCACCGCCGATTTCCTGACCGACCGCGAACGCGAAATTCTCCAGCTCGTCGCGGAAAGCCACAGCACCAAGGAAATCGCCTCCAAACTTGGCATCAGCGTGAAAACCGTGGACAACCACCGCACCAACCTGATGCGCAAACTCAACCTCCACGACGTCGCCAGTCTCACGCGCTACGCCCTCGAAGTCGGGATCATCGAGCCGAAAAAAGCGCTGCCATAAGAGAATGGCCGAAGGACCGAAAAGCTGAAGGGCTGAATTTGCCAAGCCTCTCGGTTTTTGAGCTCTAAGAGAAAATTGTGGAATTTGCCGGGTTCAGCCTTTCAGCTATTCAGCTCTTCAGTCCTTCCCGATAGCGCTCCGCCAGCACATCCGCCAGCCGCTCGTCTTCGCCCACGAGGCCGGTTGCGACGACCCGCAGGCCAGGCTGCGCGCGCATGGCCCCGGCACAGATTTCAGCAATGTCTCCACCCGGTCCGGCATGGCGCCCGGGCGACAGGAATTGCAACGCCAACACCACCTCGCCCCGCCCGAAATTCTTGTCGCGCAGCAAGCCGGCCAGCAACGGCTCGGTGAATGCAAACTCCGGCTCCGGCCGCCGCTCCATCGAGGCCACCGCCACCTCGCCCCCGAGCCGCCGCCGCAATTGTCCGCCCAGAAAATCCCGCACCGCCGCCACGCCACGCTGCGGGCTGCCGTGATCGACCAACGCGACTTTGGGCCGGCTCCAGCCGGCGCCGCCCGCCGCACGTCGCACGCCGTCGACGAGAATGTCCGCCATTCTCGTGTCGTCCGTTGCGGTCACATCCACCAGCCAGCGCGCAATCTGCGCCCTTAGATCGGGAAATTTTTTACGCAGGCCCTGCAGCCGCTCCGGCAGGTAGTCCGTCACGGCCGCACTGGGCCCGAAAAAAAGCGGCAACAACACAAAATCGTTTTCACCCCGCGCCGCCGCCGCGGCCAGGGCGGGCTCCAGCAGATCCGTCCGCTCGCCTCCCAGTTCAGCGGCGTCGATCGTGCTCGAGTGCAGCAGCGACACCGCCCGCACGTCCGCGCCGTCCAGCCGCGCCCGCAGCCAATTCGCGATGCGGCGCAGGCTAAAAGTCGATTCTGCGCGCAGGGAGCCGTTGTCGAATAGAAAGCAAATTGGCTGGCGGCTGGTTTTCACAGGCGTAAGATTGCCGAATAAATCCTTGCCGTGCCAATGCGATTGCTCAATAACGACGAAACTTTCTGTTCCACATGAAGATCATCTCCTCCGTACTTTCCCTTATTCTCCTCGGTTCCGCCGTGCTGCTCACCGGCTGCACCACCAAAGGCAAGCGCCCCACGCCGGACCAGACCGTCCTCGGCCCAAACGGGCTTAATCCCGAAAATGTCAATGCCACCGACCAAAGCGCAGCCGGCTTGCAGCAACGCCTGCCTGAGGGTGCCATCGAAAAAGGCAATCTTATCATCGGTCTGATTCCTTCGGTTTACTTCGACCTTGACCAATCGGCGATCAAGCCGGGCGAGCGCTCGAAGCTGGCCGATGCGGTCAAATACCTCAATGACAACCCGACGAAAAAACTCCTGCTCGAAGGCCATTGCGACTGGCGCGGCACCGATGAGTACAATCTGTCGCTGGGCGACCGCCGCGCCCAGAGCGTGAAGAAATATCTCGTTAAGGCCGGCATTGATGAAGGGCGCCTCGAAACGCTCTCCAAGGGCAGCCTTGAGGCCACCAAGAACGGCACGGCCGAACAGATGGATCACGACCGCCGCGTCGATCTCGACGTCAAGAAGGACAACGCCGATGCTGCCGCGCCGGCCGGCGGCTCGTAAGCTGAGCAACGCACAAAAATTTCATCCCCAGGGAGCCCCGGACGAAAGCCCGGGGCTTTTTTTTGACCCGCATTGAATGACCAACTTTGAATCACCAAATACCAACTGCTAATTACCAACTACGACCAATGAGGAGTGACCAATAACCAATGCCTTATCCCGCCGCCAGCGCCATCAGCACTTTTTGGGATACGGCCGCGCCTTTTTGCATGATGCTCAGTTTAAAGCTCTCGTTGGGCGCGTGCAGGTTATCCTCCGGCAAAAACAGGCCCAGCATGACCGAATCGAGCCCGAGCACGCGTTTGATATCGGCAATGATCGGCACGCTCCCGCCCTCGCGAAGATAGAGCGGCGGTTTGCCAAACACCTCGGCCACCGCTGCGTCGGTCGCCCGAAACGCCCGCGCCAGCACCTGCGATTGGCCGGACGGCGTGTTGGCGCGGCCGGGCGGAACGACGATATACGGCGTGCCTTCGTGCTGGTCGACGATGCGGAAGGTCACGTCCTTGGGCATGCGCTCGTTGATCGTCTGGTGGAGCAACTGGCGGATTTTCGCCGGCGCCTGGTTTGCCACGAGGCGGCAGCTGATCTTCACGAAGGCCTTGCTGGGGATGACCGTCTTCGTGCCCTCCCCCTGGTAGCCGCCGCCGATGCCGTTGAATTCAAGCGTCGGCAGGAACCGGATCGCTTCAAACGGCGTGTAACCCGGCGGCGTATGGAACGCCGGGATGCCGAGAAACTCGCGGTACTTTTCCACATCGCCGCCAAGTTTTTTCAATTCTTCACGCTCCCAGGGCTCGACTTCCACTACTTCATCATAAAATCCCGGCAGGTTCACGCGGCCGTCGGCTGTGTGCAGCGAGGCGCACAGCTCGGCCAGCGCCTGGATCGGATTTCGCAATACGCCGCCGTGCAGGCCCGAGTGCAGATCACCCTTTGAACCGGTGACCTCCACATCGCACAACACCAGTCCGCGCAAACCGCAGGTGATGACGACCTGTTCTTCGCTCGGGCTGAGCGTATCGGAGAGAAATACCAGGTCGGCCTTGCGCAGTTCGGTCTGGCGGGACTCGAGAAACGGCAAAAAACTCGGGCTGCCCATTTCCTCCTCACCTTCAATGAGAAAGGTGATACGCAGCGGCAGGCGCGGGCTTTTTTCCAGCAGCTGGGCGACGGCTGCGATGTGCGTCATGAGCGGGCCTTTGTTGTCAGCCGTGCCGCGGCCGTAAAGCCGGCCGCCCCGCTCCACCGGCTCGAAGGCCGGGGTCGTCCACAGGTTCAGCGGATCGGCCGGCTGCACGTCATAGTGGCCGTAAATGATGACATGGGGCCAGCGTTCGTCGCCTCCGCGCTGCGCGAGTATGATCGGGTGCAGTTTTGTCGGCACGATTTCCACCGCAAAACCCATTTCGCGCAGCAGGCCCGCGACAAACTCCCGCGCGCCTTTCATGCCTTCCTTGAATTTGGGATCGGCCGACACGCTCGGGTGGCGGACGAACTCCTTTAGTTTTTCAACGGGGTCGAACATCCCGCCAACGGTGGAGGAAATTCGCGCCGCAGGCTAGCCGGTTGTTGTAAAACTAGCCGCCGGCTGGACGATTTTGCTTTCGCCCGGTGGGCCGCGCCCATTGCTTTGAATGATGCAATCCAGCCTGGCCGACGGCATCCTTTGGTATGCCGTGTTCCTCTTTTCCACCGTCTGCCACGAGGCGGCCCATGCCTGGAGCGCAATGAAGCTTGGCGATGATACGGCCGAGCGCGCGGGCCAGGTTTCGCTGAATCCGGTGCCCCACATTCGCCGCGAATTCGCCGGGATGGTCGTCGTGCCCATCCTGGCCTGGATTCTCGGCGGGTGGATCATGGGCTGGGCGAGCGCGCCGTACGATCCGGTCTGGGCGCGCAAGTATCCGCGCCGCGCCGCGCTCATGGCCCTGGCCGGGCCGGTGACCAATCTGTTGCTCGTGCTCGCCGCCGCGCTGTTGATCCGCCTGGGCATTGAGTGGAATGTTTTCACCGCGCCTTTTTCGCTGAGCCCTTCGCGGCTCGCGGATGCGGTCAATGCCGGAGTCTTTGACGTCGTGGCAAAAATGCTGAGCGTAATTCTTTCGCTCAATCTGCTCCTGTGCGTTTTTAACCTCCTGCCCGTGCCACCGCTGGATGGCAGCAGCGTGGTGCTGCTATTTATGCCGCAAGACACCGCCGTGCGTTACTACGATGCTTTACGCTCGCCTCTGCTGCGCATGGTAGGCCTGATCATCGCCATCCACTTTATCGGCGGGTTGCTCCCGATCCTCGTACGCGGCGCCGGCAATCTCCTTTATCCCCACGTCGGTTACCTGTAGCCCCTCGTCATGAAAATCATCCGCCTGCTTGGTCTGTTTGTCCTCGGCGCAGTCTGCGCCCTGGCCGACTCCGTCCCGCCCGATCCCGCGGCGCGCCTCGCTGAAATACGCAAGCTCGCCGACAGCCTGAAGTATCAACAAGGCGAAATTGTCCTGCGCGGTGGAGTCGCCAAAATCAAGCTGCCGGCGGACTTTCGTTTCCTCGATTCCGCCGATACGGACACCGTTATTAGCAAAATATGGGGCAATCCGCACAGCAGCGACCTCCTCGGCCTGATCGTGCCCGCCGGATTTGATCCCCTCGATCCATCGTTTTGGGCGGTCGTCATCACTTTCGGGGAAGACGGTTATGTCAAAGACAACGACGCCGCCAGTATCGACTACGACAAGCTGCTCGCCCAAATGAAAGAAGGCTCACAAGAGATCAACAAGCAGCGGGAAAGGGACGGCTACCCGCCGATCGAACTTATCGGCTGGGCCACCCCGCCGCGTTACGACCAGGCCACGCACAAACTTTATTGGGCCAGGGAGCTGAAGTTCGGGAATGAACCCCAAAACACCCTCAACTACAGCATCCGCATTCTCGGCCGCCATGGCGTGCTCGTGCTCAACGCCGTCGCCCGCATGGCCCAACTCAAGGAAGTCGAAGCCGCCACGCCCTCCATTCTCGCCATGGTGGATTTCCAAGAGGGCCATCGCTACGCCGATTTCAATCCCGGCACCGACAAAGTCGCCACCTACGGAATCGCCGCTCTGATCGCCGGCGGCATTCTTGCCAAGGCTGGCCTGTTCAAACTTCTTTGGGTTGGCCTCCTTGCTTTCAAGAAACTTCTCATCGTTGCCGTGATCGCCGTCGTGGGTTTCGTGAAAAAACTCCTCGGCATCAAATCGGACAAGAAACCAGCCCTCTCCCCGGGTCCGCCGCCGCCAGCCGCGAAAGTCTGAAATCAGTGTTTAAAGTGCCGGATGCCGGTGAAGACCATGGTCATCCCGCGCTCGTCTGCCGCCTTGATGACTTCTTCATCGCGCACGGAGCCTCCGGGCTGGATCGCCGCGGTGGCACCCGCCTCGGCCGCGGCAATCAGTCCATCGGCAAAGGGAAACAGCGCTTCGCTCGCCACGACCGAGCCGTGCAGGTCAAGCCCGGCCTCCCTGGCTTTCCATACTGCAATGCGCGAGCTGTCGACGCGCGCCATCTGGCCCGCCCCGATGCCGAGCGTGCGTTCGCCGCGGGCATAGACGATGGCGTTCGATTTGACGTGCTTGCAGATCTTCCAGGCAAATAGCATGCCGGCCCATTCCTCGGGCGTCGGCTGGCGTTTCGTCACGACCTTGAATTCGTTCACGTTGCCGAGCGTGCGGTCGCGGTCCTGCACGAGCACGCCGCCAACCACCGAGCGGATTTCCTGCAGTGAATCCGCGCCGATCCCCTGCCGGGCCACCATCAGGCGCAGGTTTTTCTTTTTGCCAAAAACCTGGAGTGCCTCGTCGCTGAAGCGCGGTGCGATGATCACTTCGGTGAAAATCTCCGCGATCGTCTTCGCCAGCGCGCCATCGAGCGTTTGATTGACGATGATGATGCCGCCGAACGGCGCCTGTTTGTCCGTGGCATAGGCCTGTTCCCATGCCGCCCCGAGCGAATCCGCGCTGGCCGCGCCGCAGGGATTCGTGTGCTTCAAGATCGCCGCCGTCGGCCGCTCGAATTCGCCGATGAGGTAGGTCGCCGACGTGATGTCCAAAATATTGTTGTAACTGAGTTCCTTGCCCTGGAGCTGCTGGTAATGTTCGTGAAAGGTGCCGTAGAGCGCCGCCTGCTGGTGCGGATTTTCGCCGTAGCGCAGCGCCTGCGCCTTCGTCCACGACAGCGTGAGTTTATCCGGAAATCCCGCGAGCGCCGCGAGGTCGGGTGCGTCCGCCTGCGCGGCGAGATAGCCCGAGATGGCCGCGTCATAGCCCGCCGTGCGCTGGAAAACCTTCAATGCCAGCCGCCGACGCAGCGCCGCCAGCCCGGCCGGTTGTTCGAGCGCCGCCAGCACTGCGTCGTAGTCGGCCGGGTCGCATACGACCGTCACGCTCTCGTGGTTTTTTGCCGCGCTGCGCAGCATGGAAGGCCCGCCGATGTCGATATTCTCGATCGCCTCCTCAAAATGCACGCCGGGTTTCGCCACGGTCTGCTCGAATGGATACAGGTTCACCACGACGAGATCGATGAGCGCGATGCCATGCTCCTTCGCCTGGGCGAGATGCTCCGGCTTGTCGCGCCGGGCGAGCAGGCCGCCGTGGATTTTTGGATGCAGCGTCTTGACGCGGCCTTCCATGATTTCCGGCGAGCCGGTGTGCTGGCTCACTTCCGTCACGGGCAGCCCGCGCTCGGCCAGGAGTTTTGCCGTACCCCCGGTCGAAAGCAGCCGGTAGCCATGTTTTTTCACGAGGGCCGTGGCAAACTCGGCCAGGCCGCGTTTGTCGCTGACGGAAAGCAAAGCCAGTTTTTCCATGAAACGCGTTTGTGCGCGGCGGCCCGGGCACGCGCAAGCCGAAACAATGGTAGTTGGTAGTTTGAATTTGGTAATTAGTCCGACCTCCCCAACTACTAACTACAAATTACCAATTACCCCGGCCTTTGTTTGCAAGGCCGGATGAGGTTGCGCCCCGGAGAAAATTGCGTTCGTTTCTTCCCTTGCCCAGCGAATCCACAGAACTGCCCGGCCTCACCGCACACCTCGACAAGCTGGTTTACCACCACGGCGGCCCCAGCCGGCCACCGGATAAACCGCACGCCTTCGTTTATTTCGTCACGATCAAAAACGAATCCGACCGCACCGTCCGGCTCCTCGGCCGCAAATGGGTCGTGATCCACGGCGACGGCAGCAGCCTGGTCATCGAAGGCGACAAAATCGTCGGGGAAACGCCGCGCCTCGCCCCCGGCGAGCAATTTTCCTACAACAGCTACCATGTCACGAATTGCGATGCCGAGGTGCGCGGCTGTTTCCACGGGGTGGACGACCACGGCCAGAAAATCCACGTGACGCTGCCTCCTTTCAACATGACCGTGCCTTGCGAATGATTTGCGGGCTGTTGCCGGTATATCTTGCTCTTGTCCGTTCCCTGCCCTTGGCTCGTCGCTTCTATTGATTAATGAAGCTCATTGACCTAAACCGCGATGGCGGTATCGGCGCCAACTCCCTCCTGCTGCAACTTGGCGACCTGCGCATCCTCCTCGATTGCGGCCTCAATCCCAAGCTCACGGGCCGCCGCGCCTCGCCGGACTTGAGCCCGCTGCGCGGTGCGCCGCCCGATCTCATCGTCATCACGCATTGCCATCTCGACCATATCGGGAGCCTGCCCGTGGCCATGCGCGAGTACCCCGACGCCCCGGTCGTGATGACCCAGCCGAGCCGCATGCTGATCGAGCGCATGCTGCACAACTCCGCCAACGTCATGCTGCGTCAAAAAGAGGAGGAAAACATCCCCGACTACCCGCTTTTCACCCACGAGGAAATCGACCGCTGCGCCCGCCGCATGACCGGCCTGCCCTTCGGCCACGCCAAAAAATTTCATGGCGCCAAAGACGAAATCGAACTTATTTTCCATCCGGCCGGCCATGTCGCCGGCGCGGCCGGGGTCGAGCTGCACCACAAGCACCGGCAGATTTTCATCACCGGCGATGTGCTCTTCGAGGACCAGCGCACGCTGCCCGGCGCAAAGTTTCCGGCCGGTCGGTTCGACACCCTCATCATGGAAACCACGCGCGGGCACACCGAGCGCCCCGTGGGCAAGGGCCGCGGCGCCGAAATCTCCCGGCTCATCGCCAGCATCAACGAAACCATCAAGCGCGGCGGCTCGTTTCTCATCCCCGTTTTTGCCCTTGGCCGCATGCAGGAAATTCTTGCCGTCGTGCACGACGCGCGGAAATTCGACCGGCTCGTCGATTGTCCCATTTATGCCTCGGGCCTCGGCCTCGACCTCGCCGATTACTTCGACGAGATCACGCGCAAGACCCGCCAGCTCAATTTCAACCGGAGCATCATCAAGGAACTCAAGCTCAAGCCGCTCCCCCGCCTGCTCAAGCCCGGCGAGGATCCCAGGCAAAACGCCCTCTACATCGTCAGCAGCGGCATGCTGGTCGAGCGCACGCCCAGCTACACGCTCGCCTCCGGCCTCGCCAGCCACGCGATCAATACCATCGGCTTCGTCGGCTACTGCGATCCCGACACGCCCGGTGGCGCGCTGCTCGCCACCAAGCCCGGCGAAAATTTTCTTTTCAAGGCGGCCAACGTGAAAACGAAGCTCAAGGCCCACGTCGAAAGGTTTGAGCTCAGCGGCCATGCCGATCGCGATGAACTGCTGCAATTCGCCATGCAAACCAAGGCTCGCGCCATCGTGCTCACCCACGGCGACCAGCCCGCGCGGGACTGGTTCGCCCAACAGCTTGCCCTCAAAATGCCGCAGACCAAGGTGCTCGATCCCGTGCCGGGAAAGAGTTACCAAGTTTAGCGAAAAATTCCAAACGCCAAACGGTCCTCCGTCGCTCTTCGAGCGATGGAGGACACGGCAAATCCCAAAGAAACCGGGAATAAATGCCGGAGTATTTTCATTTTAGACAGCCCATGACGGGTGAAATTGTCATTCCGAGCCGTGCGAGGAATCTCTGCCGTTCTTGTCGATTTCAATTTCGGAGATTCCTCGCACGGCTCGGAATGACAAAACAAAGGATGTGTCGCAAAGACATGCCGATGTGACCAATTAAATCGAAAATGCTCAAAGTCCAAATTACGAGAGGCCGCGATGGCGCTTGAGTTTAAATTTTGAATTTTTTTGGTGTTTGGGCACTGGCGTTTGTGGTTTGCGCGCATCGCTCGCTTTAAGTTTTTAAGAGGCGCCCAAGGATTTCGCACACGACCGGACTGCCGGCGAAATACCTGATGGGTTTCATCTTGAGGTCGAATTGGCGCACGGGCAGCTGTTCGCCATTCAGAAAGTGGATTTCCGCACCCGCCTCGAGGCACAGCGGAATGGCTGCCGCGAGGTCCCAGATCTTCACGTTGAAATCCACCGTGCCCTCGAACATCCCCGTCGCGACGTAGGCCAGGTGCAGCGCCGCGCTGCCCAGCCCGCGAATCTTGAATTTTGACAACACGCGGTCGGCGAGCGGCACCAGCTTCTTGTCGGTCGGGCTGTGCAAACCGACGAGGCTTTCCCGGTGGGGCCGTTCATTTTTTACCCGGGTGACGAGCCGCCCGCCATCGTGCACGCCAAAGCCGGGCCCGCCATGGATGAGCGAGCGCCGCGCGAGGTCGTAAATCACGCCATAGACCGGCGAGCCATTTTCACACAGCGCGAGCGAGATGGCGCAATACGGAATGCCCAGCGCGTAATTATTGGTGCCGTCGATCGGGTCGAGCATCCACGCGAAGCGCGCCGTCACCGGGATGGGCGCGCCGGCATCGGCCAGCTCCTCGCTCAAAAACTGATCGCCGGGGAAAGGCGCACCCAGTTCGCGAAAAATATTTTCCGAGATGGCGAGATCCACCGGCGTGACCCGCGTGCCGTCGGCCTTCCAGTCGCTTTTGGCCCGGCCAAATTCGCGATGAAGCAGGTCGGTTTGCGAAAGTACGGCGCGTTGGGCGGCTTCGATGCGGGCGGAAAGGTCGGCGGTGGACATGAGCACCATCAATCCGCCCAAACTTATTCCATATCACAACTTAAATTCCGCAGATGGCGAACCGCGAAAAGGCGCGAAGGAATGCTAATCCGAACCCAGCGGCTCTTCGCTCCGCTCGAAATGACAGAATAAAGTGCGCGTTTCTTGAGTTCAGGAACCCAATATTCGCGTCCATTCGCGGTTCTAAGACTCACTCACTCGTAGTCGTAAAGCTTCGGGTCGCGGATGGGCTCGCTCTGGCGCGCGCGGAATCGGTGCCTTCTTTCTTTAAAATCCGCCGCCGCATTGGGCGGAGGCATGCCTTCCGCGTCAGGATCGTCGCCCGCACCGGCACCGCCCAGCTGGCCCTCCAGCGATTCGAGGTCGGCGCCTTCTTCAAGCTTGCGCACGACTTCTTCCATCCCGCCATCCATCTTCTCGCCGGTGAGCTCCGCCATGCGGCGCATCATGCGGCCCATCGCCCGGGGATCGTTTTCATCGACACCGGAAAATTCGCGCTCCATCGCGCCAAAGGCCGCCTCCATGCGCGGGTCTACCGCGGTATCGGCCAGGCCGCCGGCATTTTCGTCGTCCCCGGCCTTTTGCTTTCCGCCCTTGACTGAAGTCGTCACGGCAAACTTTGAGACAAGCTTCACCATGTTGAACGCCGGGTTGTCAGGGCATTTCGGCACGGTCTGCCCCTGCGCCAGCGTCTTCGCATAGAACTGATAAATCTTGTGGTTGTCGGAACAGTAATACTCGTAAATCGGCATGGCGGATAACGATTACTTGACGCGCTTCCGGTTGGCAAGTTGGTGTCCGTGTTGCACGGCGGCGCTGCGCCCGCCGGCGTTCAACCGGTCAAGCACCGTGGCCAGCCGCCGGCGTTTCTCGTCTGCCTGCGCAAACATCTCCAGTTGCGCCGGGCCGTCCTCGACGCCCGACAGCCGCACGCTGACCAGCCGCAGCGGACGGCGCTTTTTCCAGGCCGCGCGCAACAGCGGATTCACGAGCGGATAAAACGGCGCCTCGAGATCGGATGCCTGCGCCAGGCTGTGCCCGTGCGATTCCTGGGAAAAATCCGGGTAGCGCACTTTCACGGTCATCGTGCGCACGCGCTTTCCGTCGGCGCGAACTTTCCGCATCAGCTCGTCGAGCATCCGCTTCGCCACGCGCTCGATTTCGGCGAAGTCGCCCACGTCCGCCGCAAAGGTTTCCTGCTGCGAGTAGCTTTTGGCGTCTTCTTCCTCCGTCTCGACCGGGCGCTCGTCGATGCCGCGCGCCAGCAGCAGCAGCTCGCGCCAGCCGCGGCCGAGGATCGCCGACAACTCGCTTTCGCCGCGCAAAAACAATTCGTGGACAAAGTTGAGCCCGTGTTTGGCGAGCTCGGCCTCGGTCTTCGTGCCGATGCCGGGCAGCCGGCCGATGGACAGCGGCGCGAGGAAATCCTTTTCTTCGCCCGGCGGCACCACCACAAACCCGCGCGGCTTGCGCAGCTTGGACGCGATCTGCGCCACGAGCTTGTTGGCCGCGAGGCCGAACGACGCGGTGATTTGCAGCTCGTCCCAAATGCGCTGCTGCAGCGCGTGCACCGCGGCCTCAACTGCGGCCTGCGTCTTGAACCGGCACGGTGTCAGGTCGAGATAGCCTTCATCGATCGAGTTGCGCTGCACGACGGGGGTGAGCGTTTCGCACAGATCGAACATTCGCTGCGACACCCGTCCGTAAAGTCCCGGCGTATGCGGAATCATGATCAAATCCGGGCACACCTTGAGTGCCCGTGTGGTCGGC
>Ga0307478_10003063_pt1 | contig 12641 bp, 9 predicted proteins | sample atmos_gasesECM4C_2_FD_203713 | JGI IMG/M metagenome (GOLD analysis project Ga0307478, IMG submission 203713) | Hardwood forest soil microbial communities from Morgan-Monroe State Forest, Indiana, United States - atmos_gasesECM4C_05 | ecosystem: Environmental > Terrestrial > Soil > Temperate...
GAAATACTCCCGGAGTTCAGTACTCGACCAGCATCGTGGGGTTTAGTTTGCTCAGCTTTGTTCGCACCAGTTACAACGCGTTCTTTTTTGTAACTTTCAAACCGTGGGATGATCGCAAAACGAGAGCCGAACAATTTCAGGCGATCAAGGCTCATCTAAACCAGCAATTGAGCAAGTTGCCCGCTGCGATTGCGTTCAGTTTCTCCCCTCCCGCGATTCCCGGTGTCGGCACCGCCGGAGGTTTCACTTTCGTGCTGGAGGACCGCGCCGGCAGAGACGTTCAATTCCTGTCGAAAAATCTGGGCACGTTTCTCGAAGCCGCCGGTAAGCGGCCGGAAATTGCAGGCTTGAGCACCACTTTTCTCCCGAGTGTTCCGCAGGAGTTTGTTGACGTCAACCGCGACAAGGTGCTGAAACAAGGAGTGAACCTCAACGATGTCTACCGTACGATCCAGGCCTTCATGGGCGGATATTTCATTAATTACTTCAATCGTTTCGGCCGCCAATGGCAGGTGTATATAGAAGCGGAAGCCGAGGACCGAGCGAAGGCAGAAAACGTCGGACAATTCTATGTCCGCAACAATAACGGAGAGAATGTCCCCCTATCCACTCTAACCACCATTGAGCCGCGTCTCGGTCCGGAATTCACCATGCGCTTCAATGAATATCGTTCCGCACAAATCAATGGCAGCGCAGCGCCGGGCTATAGCGCCGACCAGGCCACGGCGGCCCTGGAAGACGTTTTCAAGCACACGATGCCGCGTGAGATGGGCTTCGACTATTCAGGTATGTCGTTTCAAGAACAGAAAGCGCGCCAGGGGGTGCCACCCGCCGCGATCTTTGGACTGTCGTTGTTATTCGTCTTTCTGATTCTCGCGGCTCTCTACGAAAGCTGGTCACTGCCTTTCAGCGTACTGCTCAGCACGCCGGTGGCAGTGTTCGGAGCCTTTTTCGTTTTATGGCTGCGCCGCACGCTGCTCGGCGTTTTCCTGCCGCCCTATATGGTGCAGATCGAAAGCGACGTCTATTCGCAGATCGGCCTGATCATGCTGATTGGTCTGGCGGCGAAGAACGCGATTTTGATCGTCGAGTTCGCGAAGGATCAGTACGAAAACGGAAAACCACTGGCGGATGCCGCTCTAGAGGGGGCGAAGTTGCGGCTGCGCCCAATCCTCATGACCTCGTTCGCATTTATCCTTGGCTGCGTTCCACTGTGGACGGCGAGCGGGGCTGGTTCGGTCGCTCGACAGATTATGGGAACCGCGGTAATCGGCGGAATGCTTGCTGCCAGCGCGATTGGAATTTTTTTCATACCCGGCGTCTTTTATATGGTCGAGAAATGGTCGGGTGCGGGAAAGGAACCCGCCTCTGGCATATTGCCTGCGCCTTCACCCGCGACCGGAGACTGAGGGACCTCGCAGTGCCTTCGACAGCTTGGGAATCGGGCGGAGTCTCCGCAATGGGGTTTGCGTAATCATGAGAATCGCGAAATTGTTCACCGCGGCGTTGCTCTCTGGCGTGCTTTCGAGTTGTGCCGCAGGCCCTAACTATCATCGGCCTGTCGTTCAGACTCCGAATTCTTTTCGAGACCTGGCAGACAATCCCCAGCTTCAGGCACAGACTGCCTCGTATGCCGATCTTCCCTGGTGGCAGGTGTTTCAGGACCCGAAGCTGCAGGAACTCATTCGCACGGCGCTCAAGCAAAACTACGATCTGCAACTCGCAACTGAACGCATCAGCGCAGCCCGCGCTCAACTTACTGTCACGCGTTCCAGTCTGTTTCCTCAGGTTTCGGGTAACGGCAACTTCAGCGGCGGCAAGGAGAATACCTTTCAATCCAAGTTCAACTTTCTGACCCTCACTGCCGACGCGGCCTTTCAGCTTGATTTCTTCGGAAAGCTGCGCCGCGCAACGGAAGCGGCCCGCGCCGAACTCCTGGCTACGGAAGACGCGCGCCAAGTCGTCGTACTCACTCTGGTAAGCGATGTAGCAAGCGACTATTTCACGCTGCTGCAAACTGATCTGCAACTCGCGATCACGCGTGAGACAGTCAAGACCCAGACCGATTCGGTCAAACTTACCCAGCTCCGGCTTGACCACGGCGTCGCTACGAAGTTGGATGTGCTCCAGGCTCAGCAGGTCCTCGACACTGCGAATGCGCAGATCCCCGACCTGGAGCGACAAATTGCCCAGGAAGAAGATGCCATCAGCATCCTGCTCGGCAATTACCCACAAGACATCGCACGCGGGATTCCGCTCGTCGAGCAAACTCTTCCGCCGGAAGTTCCAGCGGGCGTTCCATCTTCGATCATCGAGCGTCGGCCCGATATTCGAGAGGCGGAACAGGTCCTGATTGCCGCGAACGCCAACATCGGAGTCGCCAAAGCTCAGTTCTTCCCGCAAATCTCTCTGACCGGGGGAGGCGGCGGTTCATTTGGTCGAAGCTCCGTCTTCTCAAGCCTGATGACGACGCAGCTGGGTACTTGGTCCTATGGCGGGCAGGTTAGCCAGCCAATCTTTACTGGAGGCGCGTTGAAGGGCAACCTACATCTGGCCGAGTCGGAACACAAACAGACTCTCATTGCATACCGGCAGGCCATCCAGCAGGCGTTTGGTGATGTCTCCGATGCGCTCATAGGTTACGAAAAACTTCATCAGGTGCGAATGCGCCAGCAGGATAGTGTCGCTGATCTGCAGGAAACCGTCCGCATTTCCACGCTTCGCTACAAGGGCGGCACGACGACATACCTCGAAGTACTCGACGGACAGCGGTCGCTTTACGGCGCCGAACTGACGCTCGCAGCAGCCCGGGGAGATGAATATCGCAGCCTGGTCCAACTCTACAAAGCGCTGGGCGGAGGCTGGCAGCAGTAAAATCGTCGGCCAGTCCTGGGAGACAGTTTATCGAGGCCGGGCCTTCAGACTGTTGCGAAGCGCCCGCCGTGCGGCTGAAAGGCTGACACTCACCGACGTTTTCCGGAAGAGGCGCATTCGAAGCATTTCAGGGCGAGGATCAAGGCGCGGAACTCCTAAGTCCAGGCGGAGGAAGGCGTCTTACTGCGGTATCCACCGCGCGTGTGTCGTAAAAAGGCCGTTCACAAAGCATATCTGGTAAGCGACGAAAAGACCGAAGCCAAGACTTAGCAGACCTGAAGCGAAGGCCAATCGACGGGAAAACTTCTGACGGCCCTTTCCCACCATCGTGAACGCGGAGGCAAGGCTCATCGTGATCAGCATCATGCCCGCAATCGTGCCCACTCCAAAGATCAGCAGATACCCGATCGCCCAATGGACGTTTCGAATCGTAGTGAGAACCAGCAACGCTACCGCCGCGGAACCCGCAAGTCCGTGAACCACGCCCACAACGAACGGCCGCAGATATTGATACAGCCCGATCTTTCCAAAGGCGTGGTCAAGCCATGTCAACTGGGGGTGGTCGTGCGGGTGGGGACGGGACTCGGGCAGGTGAGCATGGGGATGGCTATGAATGTAATCGCCGTGACTATGGGAATGAGAGTGGATGACTTCCGCTTCATCATTAGCACGAATTGATCCTGCGGTCACTGATCCGTCAGGCATTGAGCGCAGAAACCCTGCTACATTCGCCAACCCCAGGATAATCAGCATTACGGCGACCGATAACTCCATGCTGAGCCCGACCCGCACCGGAATGACCAGATTGAAGAGGATAATTCCAGCGCCGACAACGAAAATGGTAAGCGTATGGCCAACGCCCCAAAATGCTCCGATCAGCGCCGCCCGCATGCTGTTCCGCTGATTACTGACGATGGTTGTGACCGCGATAACGTGGTCGGGGTCGGTAGCGTGACGCATCCCCAGAAAAAATCCCACTGCGAGGATGGAGAGAAAGCCGATCATGTGTTCCACCTGGGTTACTTACATCGATTAGTTAGATCAATTACTCAAATCGATTTGTTTAGACCATTGCTGCTTGCCGCAACTCTATCAGGCGCGCCGCGGCAATGACGAGCTACCTACCAGTTGTGGACGAGAACGCAACACAGATCGGATGATCTCCCTGGTTTGCTCCAGTTCGTCATCCACCAGTTCAAGCCGCGGCGCACGCACGCGCGGATTCCCCATCCCCAATTCCGTTTGCACGAGCTTGATGAGCTGAACGAAGTGCGGGACCGTATCCATACGGAGCAGCGGCAAGAACCAGCGATACAAGTCGAACGCTTTGTCGTGTTCTCCATTGACGGCATAGTTGAAGAGGTCAACGGATTCGCGAGGCAGTGCATTCGCCAGGCCGGCAATCCATCCAGTCGCGCCCACTCCGATCGCTTCGAGGACGGCATCGTCCACACCGACAGCTATCTCCAAGCGGCGGTCCAGCAACGCGCGAATGGCAGAGACCCGTCTCACATCCGTGCTCGATTCCTTCACGGCCTCAAGGTTTTCGTGTTCTTCCGCCAGTTCCCGAATCTGCTCGGGGAGAAAATCCGTCCCATAGGCAACAGGATTGTTGTAAAGCATGCAAGCTAACGGTGTCGCCTCGAATACAGCCGCGACGTGCCTTTTCATTTCGCGCCAATCGCCTTTGTAGATGTAAGGAGGCAACACCATCAGACCGTTGCAGCCCAACTCCGCAGCCGCCTTCGCCACAGCCACGGCCTCAGATGTGGTGAGCGCCGAAATGGAAGCTACAACCAGTCCCCGCCCGTGAACCGCACGGATGCATGTGCGGCAAACGTCCAACTTCTCCGCGACCGACAGGGCAGCGCCCTCTCCAAGCGACCCGAGGGCAACTATGCCGGTGCAGCCGTTATCCAGCAGCCAACGGCAGTGTCTTGCCATGAAGCTGTGGTCGACTTGAAGATGCTCGTCAAAGCAGGTTGTGATAGCGGGAATGACGCCATTCCAGTTCATGCAAGATCTCCCGTCGTTTGACTGTGTTGCGGTTCTGGGCGCCCGGTGAGGGCGACGAGATTTTCAACGCGCGCTGGAAAGACCGGCGGTCGAACCGAATCTGGATCCCATCCAAAAAAGAATTGCGTTGCAGGTCCACACACCCGACCCTGGCACGGGCCCATGCCGCAACGAGTGTGGAGCTTGGCGGCACGCCAGGAGGTATGCGAAAAAAGGCGGGAGAATGAAATGTCCTCGCATCGGCAAACAATAGTCTCCGACGACGGCAAGCCGCGGAGTTCCCCGCGCAATCGGAACGTTCGTTCCAACAAATGCGCAAATCTGCGCGCCTTCTTTCGCTCACCGAACAACTGTTTCGCTTCTGTCGTACGTCCAGCAGCGGCGAAACCGGCGATCTGTCCCTCTACGAGAGACAATTGAACACCCCCGATACCCGTGGGTTCGCCGGCGCAATAGACTCCGGAGACTGTTGTCTCCTGGAAATCATCGACCTGCACGCAGCCTGCCTGGACCTGGCAACCCAACAAGATCGGCAATTCGATGTTGGGAACCAAATGAAACCCACAAGCCAGGTAGTCGCAAGGGATAGTCTCGGTTTTCCCGCCTCGTAAAATAGCTACGCTCTCCAGAGTCTGCCGTCCGTAAGCGGCCAGCGGCCAGCTGTTTGCAGCGAATGGAATGCCCGAAAGTTCTTTTCTCAGCTGCAATGCCTGTGTAAGCTTCTCGGGGCGAGCAAGGAGTGACACGCCAAACCGCGCCAAGCTGGCCCACGATGCCTGCTCGCAAATCATTGGAATCTCTGCGCCGTGCCTGCGAAAGTACGCCGCGACCGCAAGCAAGAGAGGTCCACTACCGGCAACGACGACGCGCTTTCCCCGCACCGGCAGACCGCATTTAACCATGGCCTGCAGGCCGCCGGCACCCATCACATTCGGCAAGGTCCAGCCCGGGAAAGGCAAGAATCTTTCGCGGGCTCCGGTCGCCAAAACCAGATGTTCGTAGCTCAATTCGAAAAGCTCATTCACCCCTTCAGCCAGCAGGATGCCCGGTTCCGGCTGGTCAAATATTCTCACTCCGCAGAGCGTGGTAACCTCTGACGCTTGTACGCGGTCAGTCCATCTTGCGGCGTCTTTACTTTGATGGTCCTGAGACTCTCCCCGCCAGATTTGCCCGCCGAGACTCGCGTTGTCGTCGACGATTCCCACAGGAACACCAGACTCCGCAGCACGAGCAGCGGCGGCCATGCCCGCAGGACCGCCGCCCACCACCAGAACATCGAACTGTCGTCGTAATTCCCTACTCATCATTCATCCGTTCTCACTTCCATCCCTGGCTCACACAGAATCTGGCAGCTCCGGCAGTGTGGATGCCCATTGATGGCTACGCGACACTCATAACAAATCCCCATTCCGCATAAAGGCCCGCGCGGTTCACGACTCACAGAAGTTCGGCAGACTTGGCCGGAAATCACAATGGCAACCGCGACGGTAGTCCCTGCAGGCACCTGAACCGGCAATCCGTTGACCGTGAGCGTGACTTGGTCAGACATTCGGCTCTTCCTTCATCACTCGTGACGGCAGGTACGGTTCGATGGGGATCGCGCTTTTCGCACCTGTGACCTGATCCACCAGAAGGCGAGCGGTTCCCAGAGAGGTCGTAATTCCCAACCCCTCATGTCCAGTGGCCAGGAACAGCGATTTATCTCGCGGCCATGGACCGATGAGCGGCAGCTTGTCGGGAGTCGCGGCGCGGAATCCAGTCCATGTACGAACCGCCGACATCGTCCCCAAGCCCGGCATGAATTGCTGAGCGCGCCGCAGCATGCGGTTAAGGATGTTGCCGTCCACCTCCTTGCCGTCGGCCCCGAACTGGCGCGATGACCCAATAAGAATTTGCCCCGTCCGCCGAGGTTGCACATTGAACGCGACCGAATCGCTGCTGACCGAATGAGCACTCTTCAGGTAGCCGAGTTCCACCAACTGGTGGCGCAAAAAACCGGGATACCGGTCGGTAATCACCAGATGACCCTTCCGCTTCATGACCGCAATTCCCGGCGTGAGTTCGGCTGCCGAAGCTCCAGCCGCGTTCACGATGATTTCCGCACTGAATTCGCGGCCATCGTTCAACAGGACGCGCCCTTGCCCAATCTCAGCAACCGACACACTGAGACGGAGGTCCGCCCCACGTTCCTGCGCGCGTTTCATAAGGAACCCAGCCGCACACGGTGGATACAAGACTCCATCCTCCGGAACCAGCAGTCCGCCAGCCATCCCGTCGCGCAGGTTCGGTTCCAGATGCTTCAATCTGCGCGGGTCGAGCACTTCCGTCGGGACTCCCAACGCGCCGTAGTAATTGCGTTTGCGCCGTACCTCTATCAATTCTTCTTCGTCGGCCGCAACCCAGATGGTGCCACACTCGTCGTATTCCACATCATCCGGTAACTCCGGCCTTAACTCTTGCCACATCCGCTGCGAGTAGCGGGTCAGCGCAAACTGCGCCTCGGAATCGTCCATCACCACGATGTGCCCCATGCCGGCGGCGGTGGCGCCGCTTCCTACAAAGTCGCGGTCCACGACCGCGACACGCAGCCCGCGGCGCGCGAACTCGTCCGCGCACGCCGCGCCGACAATGCCGGCGCCCAGGATCACTGCGTCATAGGCCACGCTGTTCACTATGTTCGCTAGCGGGAGCGGGTCTCGAGAGTAAGCACTTCGAAGGGCTCCATCGTGAAGACGTGCTCTTCACCGGCGGCTAATGATATGGGTGGCGCTCCTCGATCTTGCTTCCATGGGCTGCTCGCGACAAAGCGACGCGGCGCTCCCGGAGGCAGTTCGAACGCTTGCCCCACGTCGATCGCTATGTTTTGGCGCTGGTCGCTCGGATTGCGCAGGGTGAGGATGGCTTTCTCCTTCGACCAAGCCGCCCACCCGTAGACTTCGAGCTTGCCCGGGTCGCCGCCGATCCAATGCGTATCTCTAAGGACTCCCGCATTACGCCGCGACCAGTTCGCAGCTTCAGCCAGCACATCCCAATCGTTCTTTGAAAGCAGCGCGTGGGAAATGTACATCTCCTGCAGCTGCGTTCCCGTTCCAAAGTAGTCGTGGACTTCGTTCGTGAAGTCATTTCCCGGATCGCTGTCCAGGTGCTCGGCCTGCCGAGCATAAATCAGCCCATGCAGCATCAAAGAATTCACCGGAAACAGCGGACCAGCCTGCACAATATTATGATACGTCTGCCCATCGCGGTACGTGATCCATTTCTCTCGCCAGCTGCCCACTCCCGCAAAGCTGTGGTCATCTCCCCCGCGCCAGATCGAATCGGCATACCGCAACCAGAAGGGCGAAGGATAGGTTCCAGTCGTCAGATTCACATAAAGGTCCGGCTTCTTTGCCCGCCAGTCACGAATCAAACTGATCGCCGCCGCAAAGTCGCTATCGAAACTGCTGCCAGGAAACACGCTATCGACATTGCCCGTACCGTCGATCTTGAACTGATTGACTCCGTCCTTCTGGATGAAATCGAGCGACACCTCCCGGAACCTCGCATAGTACTTCGGCCCCGACAGCGCAAACCCGCCCTCATTCGTTTCAAAACCGTTCTTCCTGCCAAAATCGAGCCGCTGCTGCTTGGCTTCCTCATACCCGCCCCACGGCGACAGCCATACCCCGATCGCCCCGCCGTACTCGTGTGCCACGCGGTTGACCGCAGCAATCCCGCCTGGAAAACCCGAGTTCACCTGCCAAGTCGACTGCGGATTATCCCAGCCATCGTCCAACAGAAAAGAATCCAGCTTCACCCCGCGCTGGCGGACCAGTTCCCTTCCGAACGCGCCGATGACGTCAAGCACCGCCGCCGCATCGTACGGCTTTCCAAAGCCAATGTCATACCAGGTGTTGTAATGCAGAAACGTCCGGTAAGGATGCGCCCGCTCCCGCTCCACGTAGTTGAGAAACCCGCGCCGCATTTGTCCCGGGGGCGATACCCCGATCACCAGCGAATAGTCGACCGTCTGTCCCTTCCTCAGCGGCAGTTCCCTCTTCATGCCGCAGGTCACGACCTCTCTAGCCTGACATTGGGCCAGGGGATCTTCAAAACCGAGAAACAAATCTCCCGCCGTCACCGGAGACCCTTTGACGTTCCCTACCACACTCGCCCCGGGCAGGCTGCCATCGAACAAGCGGACCTCGGCTATCGGCCGATCGTCATTCAGAGCAGAAACCGTAATCTCCTGGCGAACATAGTTGGAACCGTCGCGCAGGACGGCGCGCCACGCTACGGAGATTGTTTTTGCCTTGTCTTGCAGTCGCACCTGAAGAGCCTGGCCCGAGAAACGTTCAGCTGCTCGCGAGGCCCCGGGATCCGCTTGCACCGCCTGCACTCGCGGAGTCCCGGTCAACGTCATCTCGGATGCGCGTACCGACGTCCCATCCTTGAGAATCAGCAGGAACGGATCGCGCGGCAGGGCTATCTTCGCTCCCGTCCCGCGAACCACAAACTTCACCCCGTTGAGTTTCCCCGCGCGGACCGTCCATTGCGCTTCCATCATCTGGTTCGCCAGCGACAGAATCGGACCCCGCATTTCCGCCTTCGCCGTGCCCGCAGACGCTCCATAAAGCACGGGACCTTCCGCGGACCTCGGCCGGGAGCTTTGCCCCACGGCAAGTCCGCCGTGCACCAGTAAACACCCGAGCAGCACCACTCTCAGGCTGGCGGCTCGATCGGAGCAGGGAGTGGGCATAGGTCAGTCGTGTCTAAGGGATAGGCAAGCGCGAGCAGGGCGTCACACGATCGTCACTTCCAACCCGGCCTTCTTCAGCGCGGCCAAGTCCGCCTTCGGAGCACCTTGGTCCGTGATGACGTGTTGCAGGGCCGAAGGCGGCGCAATCAGCGAAAGACTCCGCTTGCCAAACTTACTGGAATCACAAGTGGCCACCGCCATTTTGGAGATCTCAATCATGGCCCGGTTGACCTTCGCTTCCAGCAGATTCGGTGTGCTAAGTCCGTACTGCACGTCGAATCCGTCGACCCCAAGAAAGAGGATGTCCGCATTCAGTTTGTGGAGCGTCTCCTCGGCGATGGGCCCGACCAAAGAAAAAGAATTCTTCCTCAGATTGCCTCCGGTCAGAATCACTTCCACTGCGGATCCAGAAAGCTCGGCGGCGATGTTGACCGCATTCGTGATGATGGTCAGGTTCTGAAAATTCCGCAGGGCGCGGGCAATCGCAGTAGTCGTAGTGCCGGAATCAAGAATCACCACCTGCCCTTCCGCCACCATGCGCACGGCGGCAGCGGCAATCTGCAGCTTCTCCTTGCGGTGCAGCTTCTCTTTCTCGCGCAACGTAGGGTCTTCCAGGGCGCCTTCGCGCGCCGGCAGCGCCCCGCCATGAGTGCGGTGAACGCGGCCTTTGACGTGGAGGATTTCCAGGTCCTTGCGGATCGTCACCTGCGAAGTATGAAATTGCTTGGCCAGATCCACGACCAGGACCCGGCCTTCCCGGCGCATTATCTCAAGGATCGCTCTTTGCCGCTCTTCAGTAAGCATTTAGAAATCTGGAACCGCTCAGCTCTGCACCCACTCAAGCAAGGCGTCCGCGGGCACCTCTCTTTTATCTTGCAGGGCTTTCCCTTGTCTATGGAAAAATGTCTACCGAAAAATGCCTGCCGGCAAATATCTACAGAAACATTTCCCCTTGGGCCGGTGACTCGCGATTCCGACCAACGCCAGTGCGACCGCTTCCGCCCCTGTGTATATTGAAATCTATTCGTGCTTCTGCTCGAGAACATCCCGCTTGCGCCGCTGACGACTCTCAAGATTGGGGGCCCGGCGAGGTACTTCGTCGAAGCGGGAAATGTCGGCGAAGTGAAGGAGGCCGTCACCTTCGCGCGCTCGCGCGATCTGTCTCTGTTCGTTCTAGGCGGCGGGAGCAATCTGCTGGTCGCCGATGCCGGTTGGCCGGGTCTTGTGCTGAAAGTTTGTGTTCCAGGTATCGACCAGCGCGACGGCCACGATGAAGACGGCAGAACTCTTTTCGACGTCGGTGCCGGCGAATCCTGGGACAGGTTCGTCTCCCACGCCGTGATCGCTCGCTGCGCCGGCATCGAATGCCTGAGCGGCATTCCGGGCAGCGTCGGCGGCACGCCCGTGCAAAACGTCGGCGCCTACGGGCAGGAAGTATCCGAGACCATCGCCTCGGTGCAGGTGCTCGACTTAAAAGACACCCAGGTACGCGAACTCTGCCCCGAGGCTTGCGAGTTCAGCTATCGCGCCAGCATCTTCAATACGACGGAGCGCGGTCGCTTCATCGTTCTTCGCGTCACCTATGCGCTCACGCCTGGAGGCAGTCCTCGCATCACCTATGCCGACCTCAAGCACCATTTCGAGGGCCGCGAAACCCCGCCGAATCTGGCCGAGACGCGCGAAGCCGTCCGCCACATCCGCGCCCTCAAGGGCATGCTCATCGTTCCGGGAGACGCCGATTGCCGGAGCGCAGGATCTTTTTTCAAGAACCCCGTGCTTTCGCAGGAACAGCATGAAGATCTAAAGCAGCGGGCCGCCGCTAGAGGATTTACCGTGCCCAACTATCCCGCGCTCGAAACCCGCAAGAAAGTTTCCGCCGCCTGGCTGGTCGAGCGCTCGGGCTTCGCTAAAGGATTCGGATTCGGCCGCGTCGGCATCTCCACCAAACACGCGCTCGCCATCGTCAATCGCGGCGGAGCCACAGCCACCGATGTCCTCGCCCTAAAAGAACAGATTCAACACCGCGTGGAAGAAATCTGGGGTGTTCGCCTGGAACCGGAACCAGTCATGGTTGGGTTCTGATCTGCTGCGTCATACGCCTCAAAATCTGTAGGGACGCGACACCCCCAACTGGTCAGTTGCTACAATGTTGTCCGGTTGTCACGGATGCGGCTTGCCAGTCCCATATTGAAGCGCGCGGTATATCCTGCTTTGCATCGCCTCGGATGGCTCGACCGCACTATGCCAATTGGTGGGTACTCGGTCGTCAGCTACCATGGCGTTGCTCCGGCAGGCTATTCCGGTGGGGAAGTCTTTCTCGATGGGAACCTCGTTCAAGCGGACGTCCTTCGACAACAGATCCAATTCCTGAAGTCTCGCTATCAGGTCCTTCACCCCGAGGACTTTCGAGCCTGGATTGAGCGCGGCCAGAAGCTCCCTCCTCGCGCGGTTCTGCTAACCTGCGACGATGGTCTGGTTAACACATTCACCGACATGCTTCCGGTGCTGCAAAGCGAGGCTGTCGCGTGCCTTTTCTTTGTCACTGCGGCTTCGTGCGGCGACGAACCTGGCATGCTCTGGTTCGAGGAGCTCTACCAATTAATGCGCGCCAAGCCATTCATCAGGCCAGACTTGCAGCTTCCCATGGAAAAAGACCCCGCATCTTCACTGAATTTTCAAGCCCGCTGGTGGAGCACAGTGAGAAGCGCCTCGCGGCTGGATGCAAAAACCAGGGCGGATTGGATGAGCCAAATGCGCCGTGACTGCGGGCGCACGCAAGCTTTTGGTTCCGAGCGTTGTTCCGAAAGGCGCTACCGCCTCTTGCGGGCTGCCGAGCTGCGGCAGTTGGCTGACGCCGGGATGACCATCGGAGCGCACACCCTGTCACATCCCGTTTTGTCACTATGCAGCGAGGAAGAAGCGCGCCGCGAAATCCAGGAAAGCAAGATCAACCTTGAACGGACGTTGGGAAGGTCGGTCTGGGCATTGGCTTATCCTTTTGGCAACCCTTCCA
>Ga0307478_10003065_pt1 | contig 12635 bp, 23 predicted proteins | sample atmos_gasesECM4C_2_FD_203713 | JGI IMG/M metagenome (GOLD analysis project Ga0307478, IMG submission 203713) | Hardwood forest soil microbial communities from Morgan-Monroe State Forest, Indiana, United States - atmos_gasesECM4C_05 | ecosystem: Environmental > Terrestrial > Soil > Temperate...
TTGTCCAAAAATGGACAACTAGGAGGAACATGAAGCGACATCACTGCAAGTATCGGACGAAGGCTTTTCACCTCGCTGATATGAACAGTCAGATCAAGAAGGAGCTGAATGACGCGCACGCATCGGTCGGTTCTTGGCAGAAAGCGTGCAATGATGCTAGAACGAGCTTGCAACAGGAGCGGGAGGACTGGCGTCATGAGCGAGGCAAGCTCGGCGTCCAGGCTCAGAGCTGGCGCAACGTCGCTATGACCATCAGCGATGAACTACTCGCTGCGAGAGTCGAGATTCAGACGCTACGCATGCAGGCTCACGGAGTGCCGCAGCCAGCCAATGACGCTAAGCAGGCCATGTCGCCCACTGGCGACTGGCACGAGTACAAAGACCGTGGGTAACGGTGACTTGAACGTAGCGCTTCTCATCAAAGACAACGCGCCTGAGCGTATCAAGGCCGCTGTCGAGGAGCGTGATAAGCTTATCGAACGAGTGAGGGAGTTAAACTTTGAGATTGCGCTCCTTCAGACGCATGTCCAAGTAGGCAGCAATCTCGAACTGAAACGGGAGGTGGAAGGTGCTACTGGACCTGGAGGGTGAGGAGGAGCTTGAGGGAGAGGACGAGGAGGAGCAAGAGGAGGACCTCGCTGCTGATGCCGAGAGTGGCCTCTGCTGCGTCGACTGCGGAGATTACTTCCTCTCTGCCAACGCGAAGCCCTCGCTCTGCGCGGAGTGCTACGAGGCCGAGGAGGACGCAGGCGTGAAGCCAGCTTACCCAAAGAGCGAGTACCCAGTTCGTGTCTGATAGCAGCACGCCTGACCTAGTGGCTACGCTCGAGCCTGTGTGGCGAGCGTACCACTTGGGTCAGTCGGCAGAGGCACTGAGATGCATCATAGTGCATCCGTCGCCGCAGGGGCTGACACCGGCTCAGCGCGAGCAACGAGAGACGCTAATGAAGCTCGCTGCAAGGCTAATCGAGCTGGAACAGGAGAAGAACCTCTTGGAGGCTTATCATGCGCTGGCTGAGTATCTTCAGGCGAAAGGTCTATTACCTACCGCTACTGTGGCATCAGCCGAGCCTGTGCCTGTTCTTTCGGGACATGAGCGAAAAGTGGTCGTTTCAGACGTTCGTGGCTCCGTTGAAATAGCAGAGCCATGACCGAAGGTCGCGCAACAGTCTTCGTCACGAACCTAGCGCCCGATCACATCTACACGTCGATCGCTCGCTATGGCGCGTTGCGTCCAGTGACCAGTGGTAACTTCGCTGTATTCAAGACCGCGAGGCTTCTCGAGGAGATCGTTAGAGCGCTTGCAGCATCAGAGCAGAGCGACTACCTCGCCTTCAGCGGCTCTGGCTTTGTAGCAGCGATGTGCCTGGTCGTGTGGCTGACTCTTCATAAAGAGTGCAACGCATTGCTCTACGACAAGTCCGCTAAGGGCTATGCCCTTCGCGTGATTAAGCGTAGCGAGATCGTCATGCAGATCACTAAGGCACAAGACGAAGTGGAGGCAAAGCAGCTATGAGCGACAGCGGGCAACCCGTGACTCGTCGCTTTTGGAAGGTGATGCACTACGAATGCGACCGCTGTCATAGGCGGTTTGAGTTCTACCTCGAAGACGGATGCGAAGGGCCGAGCGCCACGCCTGATGCGTGGGTCACGCCCAGCGGGCGGCAGATTGTGCCCGTGCCGTTCATCGCAGCAGGTTGCCCAGAGTGCCAAGGCAAAGCGCCGTGGTCCCTCAAGGCGGGCTCAGGGTGCTTGGTGCATGTGGCGTGGAACACAGACAAGTGGCTCGACCCAATGCTTGAGGTCTCCGAAGGCCCGCTCAGTGAAATGTGCCACTTCCGGTATCCTGACAACCCTCGCGCAGACCGGGCATGCGGAAAGCCCGTGCTGGCGGCTATTCTGCCGAAGCCATGAGCCTCTCGCCCAGCACCCAGGCCCATTGTCCTAATTACCCTCTCGAGAAGGACGAAGATGACATGGGCGCAGCGGGTTACGACCTACTGGAGGACTGATGTCAGACTTCCCTAAGCTCCAGCCTGGCGTCCTCGAAGGAGCGATGCAATCTCTCCTCGACGCCAAGCGCAAGATCACCGCTGTCGAGGACTGCGTCTCAGGCATCGTTCCTCTAGTTGACAACCCTGAGACCGAGAAGAAGCTCGAGGAGATTCGCGAGATGTGCGCGAAGGCAGCTTTCACGTTGCAGTCTATCTATAACAAGAACGCGAAAGAAGCGTTCAAGATATGAAACGGGAGAGGGGGAGAGAATGGCAATAGCTGTGATAGTTCTAGTAGTCGTGTTTGCATTAGGACTAGCATTGGCAGATGCGTCAGATAAGATTGACGAGGCCATCAGAAAGACGAGCGACGACAATGAAGGTTGACAACTTCACTTTGTCTCAGTTCGTCTGCCCAGCGAAGCACTTCCTGCGGATTAATCGCAGGCTGGTACCGCTCAAGCGCAAGGTATCTCTCAGCTTCGGCGGAGTGATGCACCACGGCTGGGCGGAGTGGTATCGCACTGGCGTCGAGATGAACGCGCTCAAGGCCATTCATGAGCACTGGCCTGAGGTCATGCCTAGCGATGACTTCCGCACGGAGGTCTACGCCCTCAAGGTCATGCACGCGTACATCGTTGAGTACCCTAGCGAGAGCTGGAAGGTTCTCCAGGGTGCCGATGGAGCTGTAGTCGAGCAGGCGTTCACCGTAGACACTGGCCTGCTCCTCGAGTGCCAAGTCTGCCTAGGCGGCAAGGAACCAACGAGAGATGTCGCCGATGAACGCTGTCCCGAGTGCCTATCTTATCGGGAGCGCATTCTCTACGGCGGCATCATAGACGTCGGCGCCGAGTTCGGCGACACGCTCTGGGTCGTAGACCATAAGACGACCACTGTGCTGGGGAAGGAGAGTAGCACCTACTACTTCCTTCAATACAACCCAGACAATCAGATGACAGGGTACATATGGGGCCTCAAAAAGCTCACCAACAGACGCATGGGTGGAGCGATCATTAACGCCGCTGGGATATATAAGTCTGGTGAGGTCCTCTTTCGACGGCACATGACTAGCCGCAATGACTTCCAGATCGAGGAGTGGCTACAAGGAGTCAAAGCCAAGTGCGACGCGATTAAGAAGTGCGAGCGCACAGGCATCTGGCCCCTTGAAACTAGCCAATGTATGAACTACGGCGAGTGTGAATATCACTCGATCCACGTCTTAAACGACCAACTATCGCGCGAGAAGCGCATCGAAGCGGACTACGTCGTTTCGGAGTGGAACTTTGAGGCACGAGATGATTAAGCTATCTCGAGAGCAGCTAGCTTAGGCCGCTGGGTTCTTCGATGGAGAAGGATATACAGGGCTGTACAAAAAGAATGGTGACGTTGTCGGCGTGCGATTAGAGATGACTCAGAACCACCCTGCTGTGCTATACCGTTTCTGGCACATGACAGGACAACTGAGTAGTATCAGCGGCCCGCACGACTACGTAAAGGACGGCCGAAGGAAACAGCAATGGAATCTACACACGAGCCGCTTCGAGTACGTACAGGCGATACTCGCTATGATCTGGTTTCGACTCTCGATGGTAAAGAGAGCTCAAGCGGTAGGAGTGATGAAAGAATATCTTTCCACTAAACACAGAAATCGATGAAGATCGCGACTAACAAGCTCGAGGAACTCGCCTCTCGCGCTAGATGGCTTCGTGAGATGATTCGCCATAAGAAGGGCGAGATCGAGCGTCTGGAGATTCGCTTGAAGGAAACCGAGAACGAGCTGGACCAAATCGGAGGCCCGATAGCCAAGTGAGACTCGGCGAACTGGAAATCATCTTCGAGTGCGAGCCTGAGGGTTCACCGCTGAACCCCAAGTGGATCGAAGCCGATCCTGACACGAAGGAAGAGCCAGCGGAGCCAGCTAAGCGGGAGCTAGTTCCATCGAAGTGAAGACCTTTGTTCTGGGCTTCAAGGTCAGTGAAGAACTGCTTGACGAGGACCTTTACGACGTGATAGTTCGCGGAGCGTTCGTGACGTTACTCATGCCTAGCCTTAGGCGTCATTTCTCTCTGGGCCCTGACGGCGTAGACATGGAGGAGATAGACAAGGAAGATCAAATGGCAATACTTCATCCCGACACCTCGAAGATTCCCATCTGGCGACAGCGCCCTACGCGCATGGAGCATCCTATCACTGCGTGGCGCTGTTGGGGGATTCAGAAAGACGACAAGGGTAAGTGGGCGCTTAGCTCTGTCACCGCCGACTGCGTCTGGGAAGGTCCAGTGCTTCGCGCGCATAAGCGGCCCGTGGACCCGAAGTACTGGGATGTGATGAGGCACCTGAAGGACCAAGATGCCGAAGCGTACTACGCCGAGATGCACGAGACCTTCGACGTAGCGGGCATCTACGCGCTTAAGGACCGCGCGCAAGCGGAGGATGCAGCAGACGACTACGGTGTCTCCGCCTTCGGCGAGATCGCACTCTATGGCCGCGTGGCACAGTATCAGCTCGGATATCGTGCTGAGGTCTGCATGATTAAGCGGATATACCTACGGCACGTACATCAGGACTTACTGGTTAGCAATCGCGAGCTGCTAGACGCAGCATCGAAGTCGCGCATCAAGGAGCTATTTCACATACGTCTTAAAGACCTCATCACCGATCTCTCGCTTCGCTACGACTGCGAGGTAACTCTATGAAATACCTCGCTACGATCCGCGTGACCTTCGATGCCGAGGACGAGATCGAGGCGCAGCTCGTTGCCCATGACCTCGTCGAGACCACGCAAGGGTTCCTCGAAGAGGACGACACTATTGACGTCACACAGGTCGTACCCTTCGGGCGCATCGCTATCGTGGAGCCAGCAGAGCTCGTCACGGCGTTACGCCGTGCGTGCGATATGCTCATCACTACTCGTATCACGCAGTGCTTCGAACTTGCTAAGGACATTCATCGCACTGCATGGATTCTCGAGCATCGCGGCGAGGAGACGTTCGACCTTTCAGGCTACGACTACGGCGCAATCTTCACTCGCGCGAAGGAGCTTCTAGATGCCGACGGATAGTAAGGGCAACTGGCGCCCGTGGGAACCGGGAGACCCAGTGATTGTCTTGGTCTATGGTCACTTCCGAACAGGCAAGACCTTTGGCGCAGCCACGTTTCCAAGGCCATGCTTCATGGACTTTGACAGAGGCCTAGCGACGCTGCATAACCCTCAATTCCTGCAACAGTACGGGCTCATCAACTTTCAGTCCCGATCCTTCTGGGAGAAGGACTACGACAAGGCAATCGTACGCACTCACAATGCGTACGACGATGCCTGTAGGTACTTCGATGATATGATGGCTCCGCTCAAGCGCGATTCGTTCGAGACCTGGGTCGTCGACTCTTGCACCATGCTAGGGGAGTACTCGCTCCATAAAGGCGCCATCCTCCTTGGCACCAAAGAATACGGCGAGCGCAGCCACTCCCACGAACTGGCCATGAAGCGTCAGCTCATGGTGCCTGTCATCCAAGACTTTGGCGCCGAGCGCAGCCTGGTGGAGCAGTTCGTAGACATGGTGCTGAGCTCTGGCAAGAACGTAGTGTTCGTCTGCCATGAGAAAGAGATTCGTGACAAGCAGGGCAACCTCATCGCTATCGCGCCGATGCTGACGGGACAGTCCGCAGAGGCGGTGCCGCTAAGGATCGACGAGGTCTATAACATCCAGGCCAATAAGGGCGAGACACACTACAATAAAGAAACTCATCTCGTCACTCAGGATTGGCTACGAGTCTGTCAGACCACGCCTGATGGGCTTCGCCGAGTAGGCTCTCGCAACGGCGTGCCTGACGGCACTCTGTGGAACTACCAATCCGTCGTCGGTGAACTCACTAAGAACTACAACGAGCGTCTTAAGTATATCGCAGCGAAGGCGGCAGCCGACAAAGCGGCAAGCCCGTCTCCTGCGCAACCTCCCAAGCCGCTCGTAGCGGCAAAAGGAGCGTAGTATGCCAGTGCTGACCCCAGATACATCAGAAGCGGAAGATTTCGCTACACCGATCGAGCCTGGAACCTACAAGGCGCGTATCATCTCTTGCGAAGCTGGCAAGTCCAGAGCCGGCAACGACAAGATCGTTCCGAAGTTCAAGATCAGAGTCGGCGACGGCGAGCGCACTCGCGTAGCGCATCTCGTCGTCGCAGGTGAGGGCGCCAGTGGGTTCGACAACCTGCTCCGCGCAGCGAAGATGTCCGACCTCGCCGATGCGTACAAGGACAAGGCGTTGAAGACGAAGCCGCCCTTCAATACTGACTCCTTGGTCGGCGTCGAGTTGATGGTAGTCATCGAGCCGAATCTCTACCACAACCCGGACACGAAGCAGGACGAGCACAGGGATCAGATTAAGAGCTACTTGCCGGCGTAGCTCAACTCCCCGCATAGCGAGTGGAGTAGGCGCTTGGCTATATCCGTGTTGCTCGCGCGGATTGGAGCATCAGCGCTCCAGCGGGGACTGAGATGTCACAGTTGTCCAATTCTGGACAAGGGAGATAGCCATGCCAGATGAGATAGATCTAGCGATCAACAGTCGTTCGAAGTGGATCCTTCGGCTGTTCACTCGACATGTCGGTCTCGTTGAAGTCGTCACCTACGAGACGCCTCAAGAGCTTGCCGATAAGTTCTTCCCAGACAAGACGATGCTACGTCGCTTCGTCGGCCGCGATAGCGTTGACCAAGGAGTAGATCACTGGTTCAACGACTCGGGGACTGGCGAAGTAATCATGATGACTGTGACCCAGTTCCTTGGACCGAAGAAGGTCCAGCCAGCCGATCGCTTGCCTGGGCCAAGAGCATGATCTCGACGGCGGGGAAGTTCCTCATCGCCATCGGAGACATCAAGGTCTCTCGTGAGCGCCTCCGCGATGTTGGCGACGTGAGTGGTCTCGCTACTAGTCTTAAGCAGTTCGGACAGCTCCAACCTGTCATCCTCGGCGACGGATTCGAACTCATCGCTGGCATGAGGCGCTACACCGCAGCTAAGGCCCTCGGCTGGACTGACATCTGGGCCGTGCCTCACCGCGAGGTGCCTGAATCTCTCGCCCGAGAGATCGAACTCGAGGAGAACATTCAACGACTCGACATGACTGTCGTCGAACGCATCAAGGCAATCGCGGAGATCGACCGCCTCAAGCGCCTGAGCGATCCCAACTGGTCACAGACCCTTACAGGCGAGGTTGCTGGCGTAGCCCGTCAGCGCGTCAACGAAGCGGTTAACCTCGCCAGAATGATCGAGGCCTTCCCTGAACTCGCCGAAGCGAAGAACGTCTCGCAGCTCAAAAGCTGGGCGCTCTCGAAGGTCGCGAGCGTGGTACGTCAGAAAGAAGTCCGGGCAAATCCAGCTCAGTTTCAAGCGCTCGAGGAAAAAGTATGGCGCGACGACTCTGTCGAGGCTATTAAACGCGTCCCTACGGGAAGCTTTGATCTCGTCCTTACGGACCCTCCGTTCGGCATCGGATACGACAACCGCAAAGCAGGTGACGCGAGCGTGTCAGCGTATAAGGACGACGAGAAGTCTTACGAGCGCTTACTTACTATGGCACCGGACCTTTACCGAGTTATCAAGCCCGCAGGATGGCTCATTTGGTTTCTTGGTCCAAGCTGGTATGAGCGAGCTAAGCTTGTCTTTCGTGAAGCTGGATTCGTCGTTGACGAGATTCCTATCATCTGGGTCAGGACAGCAGGGCGTTGCTATACGGCGAGACCAGATCGGTACTTTGCGCGTGGATACGATATGGCACTCCACTGCATAAAGGGCAACCCGGAGATGGTAGTTCGTAATAGGCCTAACATCTTCGAGTTCGCTCCTCCGCCACAAGCGGAAGTGGAGCTGCTGGTCGAGAGGCCAGTAGAGCTGTACGCAGAGCTAATTAAGCATCTGACTCATCCGGGAGAAGTAGTCGCTGACTTCTTCGTCGGCAGCGGCAGCGTGCTCGCGGCGGCAGCAGAGACGAGGCGCAACTTCTTCGGCATCGAGCTTGACGCCGAGCGCAGGCTTGTCGCGCTAAAGAAGATCGCAGCGCATACGCCAAGCGAATGAGCATCGAGCTTGACGATGGTCCAGTGCGGCGCGCAATCGAACTAGCTATCGTCAAGCAGATGCGTGTAGCGACGTTTGATCGGAAAGACATCGCTAAGCATCTTAGCGAGATGGTGACTGAGGCTCTTTGGGAGGTAGCAGTTCTCACCGAGACAGATGGCCCTGAGCGAGGCATCCTCGCAGGCAAGCGGATGATAGAGACATGGGAATGAGACTCATCCAATCCGGCCCTCGCGTCACGAAGCTGGTCATCGTAGGTGAAGCCCCAGGGGCAGTTGAGGATGCCTCTGGGAGGCCATTTAGCGGAGCCTCGGGCGAGGACATGGATAAGTACCTAGCTGAGGTAGGCATCGTTCGCGACGAGTGCTTCGTTACCAACGTCGTACATCAGCGCCCGCCTAATAACAAGTTCGATACGTTCCTCAAGCCTGCGCCAAGCCCAGCGCTGATGCTCGGCCTCGTCCAGCTCAAGAAGGACATCACAGAGATTCGTCCTAACCTCGTCCTTGCTTTCGGCGATGTACCGCTTCGCTTCCTCACCAACAAGCATAGCATCATGAAGTATCGAGGCTCCATTCTGGAATCGACGCTCGTCAAGGGTCAAAAGGTCATCGCTACCTATCACCCTGCCAGCGTCTTCCGTATGTACCAGAACAGAGCGCTCATCAAGCTCGACATGAAGCGAATTGCGGAGGAGATGAACACTCCGGAGATCAACCTCCCCAAGCGCGACATCTACATCTGGGGCGAGAAGAACTTCGATCAAGGGCTCTACGAGATGGTCAATGAGATGTTCAACGCCGAGTGGCTCAGCGTGGACATCGAGACCTCGCCAGGAGAAGACAAGCATGAAATCATCTGCGTCGGATTCAGCGACCATCCTGATCGCGCTCTTGTGGTTCCTATCGGGAGTTCTGGTGGGGATCAAGTTGTGCGACGCCTTCTCGCATCACCGGCCAAGAAGTGCGGCCAAAACTTCGGTCAGTATGACTTGACCGTACTTGAGGATAACGGATATGAGGTTCAGAACTTCTGCTGGGATATCATGTACTCCCACCACGCTCTCCTCTTGGAAGCAGCTGGAGGTGGTGACGAAGTCAAAATGCTCCGAGGAGGAAAGGGTGAAGCTAAGAGTCCGCTTGCAAAGGGACTCGGGTTTCAAGTATCCATCTACACACGCGAGCCGTTCTACAAGGATGACGGTAAGCTATGGAAGAGACCTGGCGCTAACATTAGAGATTTCTATGTCTATAACGGTAAAGATGCCGCTGTTACAGGCGAAATACGCCAGGCCCACGAACGCGAACTAGCCGACTTCGGAGTGCAGCACGTCTTCGAACATGAGATGGCAATCTTGCCACTGCTACGCCAGATGAGCCGCAGAGGCGTCAAGATCGACCTAGCCGTTCGAGACGCGCTACGTGAGCAGTACAACGGCGAGATCGCTAACTTACAACACTTCCTCAATCTGTCGTCGGGTAAGCAACTCAATGTCAAGTCCAAGAAGGACATGCACGAGCTGCTATACACCACGCTCAAGCTACCTGTGCAGTATCACCGTGAAACGAAGCGCCCGACGGCAGATAAGAACGCGCTAGCGAAGCTAGCTGAGAAGTATCAGCATCCCGTGCTGCTTACCATCCTTGAGACACGTCGCAGACGCGACCTCATTGAGCGATACCTCGATGCCTACGTTGACCCTGACGGACGGATGCGATGCCTCTTCGATCCAAGCGGCACTCGAACAGGACGGTTGGCGAGTCGCGCTAACATTTACGGTTCAGGGACTAACCTACAGAACATACCGCCGAAGATCAGACGCATGTTCGTTGCTGACCCTGGGAAAGTCCTATTCTACGTGGACCTCTCTCAAGCTGAGCTCCGAGTTATTGCGTATCTTGCGCGATGCGAACGACTTATTGAAGCCTTCGCGAGCGGTCGCGACATTCATAAGGAGAACTCTGAGCTCTTCTTTGGCTCGTATGACGAGGAGAAGCGCCTAGCTTGTAAGCGCACAGTCTATGGGTCGTGCTACGGCGAGGGCGTAGATCGGATAGTAGCCGTAGCTGCCTCCGAGAATCCACCTATTCATCTCAAGCGCGAGGACGTGGCGAGGTCGCAAGAGGGCCTCTTCATGCTCTATCCTGAGATCAAGGAGATATGGTGGAAAGACGTTCGCGAGGCGCTAAAGTATCGCACACTAACCACTCCACTCGGATGGAAGAGGCAATTCTATAGTCGTTGGGACTCAGTGCAATTTCTTAATGAGGCTTTAGCTTTTCAGCCGCAGTGCACTGTAGGCATAATAGCAGAGATAGGGATGTTGTTGGCTAGCCAAATTGAAGGAGTCGAGGTACTGTTGAACGTACACGACGCTATCGTAGGGCAAGTAGCCGAAGCGCGAGTTAAGGAACTGATACCGAAAGTTGTACAGGCGATGCAGATTCCAGTTAATGTGTACGGCCGTACGCTCATTATACCAGCCGACGCCAAGACTGGAAGTAACTGGATGGATGTGTCTGACAACAACCCTAACGGAATGAGGAAATGGGCGTCGTAATGAAAATAGAGCTGACCCAAGGGCTATACGCTTTAGTGGACGCCGAAGATTACGAGAAACTAAATAAACACTCGTGGCATGCTTCCTGGAGCGGCCGAGCATGGTACGCGAAGAGCAGAATAGGAGAGCGGTACGTATTCATGCATCGACTAATAATGAACACGAGCCAGGACATAGACCACATCGACAACGACGGACTAAATAACCAGAGACACAACCTTAGACCGATATCACAGTCTAATAACTCAGCTCGTGCTGGACCGCCGTTTAGACGAAATAAGAAGACTAGTAAGTACAAAGGAGTAAGCTGGCACACGAACGCCGGCAAGTGGACAGCGCACATACAGAAGGGAAAGGAGCAGTTCTATCTCGGGCTGTTCGATACAGAGAAAGATGCAGCAAAGGCGTACAACGAGAAAGCCCATGAACTCTTCGGAGAATACGCATTCCTCAATAAGCTAGATGGCTGATCGTCTTCTACCGGACTGGCTTGATGCGTATATGATCTATACGGCTGAGAGTCGCTCGCCCGACGAGTATCATCTCTGGACCGGGCTGAGCACTATCGCCGGGGCGATTAGGCGTAAGGCTTACTTCGATATGCAATACTTTCTCCTCTACCCTAATCTCTACGTCGTGCTCGTCGGTCCACCTGGGCGATGCAAGAAATCGACCGCTATGCGGATTGGCCGCAAGATGCTCATGCAGATACCTGGCGTCTTCTTTAGCACCGACTCAGTGACGAGAGAGCGACTGATCCAAGATATGGGCCAAGCCCTAGCTGATGGTCACTCCAGCATGACCGCATACAGCTCCGAGTTCGCCAGTCTACTGACCAGTTCAGGCATGGACATGGTGACGTTCTTGACAGACATCTACGACTGTCCAGACCCGAGCTGGTCGCATAAGACGAAGACCGGAGGGACGAACACTATCAAGGCTCCATATCTGAACATGGAAGGAGCCACGACGCCAGACTGGATAGCGAGGTCGCTGCCACTAGACACCATTGGCATCGGTCTTACCGCACGCATCGTGTTCGTCTACCAGGACACTCCGCGAGTTCGTCCTCCGTTCCCTGAGCTAAGCCCGGCGCAGGTCGAGTTGGAGAAGCTGCTCGTTGCTGACTTGACGAAGATTTCTCTGATCACTGGCCAGTATACCAACAGTCCTGAAGCTAAGGCCTGGTACACTGACTGGGACCTCAGGGATCAGCAAGAGCCTCGCACTGGCGATCCCCGCCTTAGCGGCTACTTCGAGCGAAAGGGGATGCATCTCATCAAGATCGCCATGCTTGTTGCAGCAAGCAAGCGCGACGAGACAGTGCTTCGCGTGCCTGACTACGAACGCGCGCTAGCGCTCCTAGGCCACGTCGAGCCAGCGATGGCTAAGACCTTCGCGAGCGTCGGGAAAAATCCACTAACGCTAGACATCGAGCAGATACTCGCAGCGATCATGGTGCAGCCAGGCATCGACTATGGTGAGCTTCTTGGCCGATTCAAGCATAGCGTCCGCAAGGATGAACTCGATGAGGTGCTCAGCACCCTTGGCTACATGAAGCTCATCTACGTCGAGCAGACCAAGGACGGTCCAAGGTATCATCCTACTCACTCTCCCGATGGGCAGTAGAAAGTCAAAAGCGGTCTTGGGGAACGAAAGGAGGGCGTCGGCGTGGAAAGGACAGTTAGGCAAGTACTCGCTAGGCTGCTGGAGTCCTATGACATGCAGCGTAAGGACACGCCTGAGGCGTACCTAACGGAGCATGAAGTAGCTGCGATCATTATGAGCGCTGAGGACGCGGAAGCGATAAGGGAAGCGCTCTTGTCCGGATTTGGACAAGGAACGTGATGCATCTCCTGTTCCATCTCGCGTGCTTCCTAGTAGGTATTATTCTCACCGACCGCATCATAGCTGTCGTACAGGTACGCAGATCGCATAGAAAGATGGAGCGGGAGCGAGCAGAGATTCTCGACACGACCGAGAAGGACTACTACGAGTGTCTCGATCTT
>Ga0307478_10003066_pt1 | contig 12635 bp, 17 predicted proteins | sample atmos_gasesECM4C_2_FD_203713 | JGI IMG/M metagenome (GOLD analysis project Ga0307478, IMG submission 203713) | Hardwood forest soil microbial communities from Morgan-Monroe State Forest, Indiana, United States - atmos_gasesECM4C_05 | ecosystem: Environmental > Terrestrial > Soil > Temperate...
GCCGTTACCTTCAGGTTGGCCTTCACATTCAGAGGAACCAGCGAGCGCACGTCGATATCCTGCGAATAGGGAGCGAAGCCCGCCGCTGTAATGCTCATGTGGTATGGGTTGAACGGGACGTTGGGAATGGTGAAATTGCCCTTGCTGTCGGTCGTCGTAGACCGGGCAAATTGGCTGACCGGGTTATGGATCTCTACGGTTGCATCGGGAATCACAGCGCCTGAGGGATCCAGGACCGTTCCCGTGACCGATGTCGAATTTCCGCCTGATTGCGCATAGGCAGTGAGACCGACTGCCAGGCAAAAAATAACTGTCGAAACCGCGAGCAGCGGCCTGTTATAGAACGCCAGCATGATTCCTCCGAAAGATTGCGTGTCTAAAAGATCAAAGACTCGGTTCACGAAACACGAACCGGGCCTGGACTCGAAGGTATGGTGATCTTTAGACGCTGGGAGGCGGTCGAACAGTAAGAGCGAAGATTATCAGGCGCTGCTTGGCAGAGACTGGTTGTGCCTTGATCGTGGATACGGCAATGAAGGTTGCCTTGAGCGGATTGGCATTGATTTTCGGGGAAGCGGAATGAGCGGCAACGCAGATCGAACAGGTTGCCGCCTCGGTCGTACTCGAATGTTGATGCGCAACGACCGCAATCACCGACCAGAAGGTCAGCAACATGCAGACAAGCGCGATCTTTTTCGAGATTGACCGGCTGATTCCCATTTCGTGCGTTACATGAATTTATACCAAAGCGGGAACTAAAAACAACGAAAGTACAGGGCCGCGCGACATTGGAAGCTGACGGAGGTTCTCGTCCACTGGTAACAATGGAGTTCAGCGAGCGGTCATACCTAAGAAGTATTCGTTCCGCACACCCGAGCGATGTCTTGTTGAACGGGGCGAGTCCCCCGTGTGTTGCCGGCCGTTTCATGTGTTGCCGGCCGTTTTCGGCTAACGGGGCAGCGCCCATTCGATGCTTTTTTGTAAATTCAGAGCGATCACTTCAGATATGACTTCACCATGCTGATGACCTCATCGGCCGCAGTCACTTGCTTGGAAGTAAGTTTCTGCTTGCCGTTGAGGACATGGCTTCGCATGTGGCCTTCCAGAAGTTCGGCCATCAGGCTGTTCATGGCGCCGCGGGCGGCGCTCATCAACTGCAACACTTCGGAACCATCGCGCTCGTCGCTGAGGGCGCGCACCAGGGCTTCCACTTGCCCCTGGATACGTTTGGCCCGCAAGAGCAGCTCTTTCTTATGTTCCGCCTTATGTTCCGTGGCGTGGCTCACTGGAAATCCCTCGCAATAGCGCTATTGTACGATACCCGGTATGGTATAGCACGCAATCATAGAATTTACTTGTTGCGGCATCGACGAGCCTCCATGGAAGGGCGCGGAATGATATATTGTCGTGCGCATGGACTATCTGTTTTGCGGTGTGATTGAGGCACGCGGGGTACACGATCAGCTGGGCACAGCCTGTGGCCACCCGGCAAGAACCCTCTGCTACGACTGCGGCACGTCGCTTTGCTCAGTTCACGCCGAACGCTGCGAACTGTGTGCCGAAACCTTCTGCCCGTCTTGCCTTTCATTCCATCCGAGTGAGCATCAGAAGCCCACGCAGCCCGAGCGACCTATCGTGCCTCTCAAGAAGAAGAGCGCCTGAACAAGAGACGATGCTGGAACCTCAGGTTCAGATTGTGTCCAGGCACGAGTTCCCCTCCCTTTCCAGCGAAACCACCACTGCCAACCGTGCGATTCATCTCAGCTACGGGCTTGGCTGGGGACTTTATTGGACACCCTACGGCAAGGCATTCTTCAAGGAAGGGCACGATGCGGGCTGGCGTCACTATGTCGTCTGCTTCGACCAGGCGAAAGCCGGCATGCTCATCATGACGAACAGCTCGAACGGAGAAGATCTTTACATCGGCCTGCTGGAGAGCTTGCTCGGAGACTCATTCACGCCGCTGGAATGGGAGGGATTCAAGGCACCCGCCCGCGGGGGCCGAACCAGCCAGTAGGCCTTGGAGAAGGTCGGTGGAGTTGCTGTTTGACGCTGGCGGCACGCAAAAAGCATGTGAGCCCTTGAAAGGATGGTGGAGGCTAGAGGACGATTTTAGAACTCTGATCGCGGCTGGGGAAAAGTTCACGGAGGTGTGACGGACAATTTCTGTCACTCTAAAAGGCTGAACTATGGAGGTCGGGTTTGGACACGGTCTTGCGAACCGAAAGCAACGTCGGACTTCAGAGAAGCGGCTTCAACGCCTGCTCGATGTTGTCTGTGTATTCAAAACCCACGACTTTCATCCGAAGTATGCCATCGCGCCCATATAGCATCGTCGTGGGTAACCCTTCAATTCCGCCAAATTTCTGCTTTAGATCCTCAGTGGCGATTGTCAGCGGGTACTGAACCCCGATTTTCCTTGCGAACTGAACGGGGTCTTCCATGTCCGGCATGGTCTCGAATTTGAATCCGATGACCACAAATCCGCGAGCGCCATAGCGATCCAGGAGCCGCTGATATCCCGGCATCTCCTTCTTGCACGGCTGGCACCATGTCGCCCAGAAATCGACAAGCACGACTTTTCCCTTCAGATCAGCCGAGGAAAGCAGATGCCCTTGCAAGTCCTTCACCGAGAAATCAGGAAGGCGCGAACCAATTTCGCCTATTGCGACGGCGGGCTGTGTTGGACGAACCGGACTCGCCGACTGCGCTTTGCAACCAGCGAGTCCGACTGCAGCAACGCTCAAGAGTAACAAGCGTTTTCTGTTCATCTATTCCTTCTTCTGCACTTCGAGAATCCCTAGTTTCAGCGAAGCCGAAGTGTCTGGTTTCCTCTTTCCTTCCGGTTTCTTGTATAACTGCCCACGAATCGTGACGAACGTTGCCGAATCCGCCAACTGCTGAAGCTCATTCGACAATTCGTTTGGGGCAATCACGAACGACTGACTTGGTGTCACCTGAAGAGCAAGACCACCCGCAGAGTCCTTCACGATCTTGCCCCGTGCGATCATGTCCAATTCCGCAACGCTGACACCACTGTCGTAGGTCGCCCTTAAAAGTTGGGTGGGGTCGATCTTTCCGTCTTCCTTGGGGACGATTTCGACTTTTCCGTCAATCAAACTGACATCGACATTCGCAACGCCAGACTGGCGTTGTAGGTGTTGTTTCACACCGTATGCTCAAAAGTTTCATGTCATGCCTTCGACACGCATCTCGACATGCTTGATTTGCGCCTGCATTTGCGGCACAAATATGCAACCGAGCAGGAGCAGCAGAGCAAGGTTTCTTCTGTTCATCGTTCCTCCTTCCTAGAGATGTAGACGAAACTGCTGGGTAATCCCAAAACTGATGTGACGGCGCACGGGCATGAACAATGGCCCCGTGGAGTGAGCCACACCCCAATCCATTCCGAGCCACAGGTGCATTCCGGGGCGCAGTCCGACATACGTCGTCGCGCCGAGAAGCAAATCATCGCCGCCGCTCCCGCTTTGCGTGACCCCGTGAATCCGGTCGTCCTGAGAGTGCAGCCACGTCAGGTCAGGCCCGATGAACCATTCGCGTGACACATTCTTCGACTCGTATGGTCGGTACGACAGCCAGAAGCGGGATTCGATGCCGTCGCCGAGCCGAGTCGCCTGCGTGCCCTGCGAGCGCACAAACGAATGGACGTCCTCATCCGCTACAAGTCGCTTCAGGTTGAAGAGTCCCGTATAAGTCCAATTCGCCGCGACGAAGAGATCGGTCGAGCCGGAACCGGGCTGCAAACTGGCTGGCAGCGGCGTTCCGCCGGAGGTTCTCAAATCTGTCCGCCCTGTGGGAACCTTGAGTCCTCCCGTAACGGATGCTTGCGTCGTGCCTCGTTGCGAATCCCTACGATAGAAGCGGTACTTCACGAGCATCATCGCATCGCCAATGGACGTTCCTCCTACGCTCGGAGTGCCTGGCATTTGAAAGTGATTCGTGACTACAGGTACGAGGACCGTCAAATCGAGATCGCGGTGGAACCCCCACGTAAAGTTGAACTCTCCCTCGTGTGAAAATGTAGGGCGTGCCGTCGCGGGAATGGCGCTCGATTGCGGGACCAGACCTCGCGTGGTGAACACCGAGTTGTAGGAGATGAGAGCGCCACCGGGAAACAGCGGCGGTGCGGTTTCGGGCGCAGCACCCTGCGCTCCAGCGATTGCGGTAAAGAGCAGCGAGACAAACGACAGCGACAAACTGCCTCCGCGAAGATCACGGAAGAGCTTTTGAAATCTCACGACCTTCCTCCAGCGAAATGGGGTAATCCGGCGCACACGTGTGCGTGCAGCCGGGAGCCGACTGGAGGTCAGGCTAGATACGAAGCGGGAGGAGGGGTAGTGAGTAGAAGATCGGAGGATCGTGGGAGTGCTCTGCGATCATGCGACCCGAACACTCAGTTCGACGAGGCTCGTCATACGTTCGCACCAGTCCACATCCAACCGGTGAGAAGGAGAAGCGGTGGACACGTGGGGGCTGATCGAAAGCTGCACGGATTGCAGGCATGGTCTTGCAACAATCCTGCCCAAGATGGTGGTGCGAAGGACACCTCATCGAGTTACAGCACTGCATGGCTTGTTGAGGTGTAGTCATACCCACGCAGTCGAGTGCATACGTCGCGAGAGCGACGGCAAGTGCCACGAGCAGGACTCGCCTAGCCAGCCACATTACGAATAGACTAGCACGGCTGTCGGAAAGTGGACCGAATCGGACAAACCGCTTGCTGGAAGTAGAGAGTGCGGGAAGTGGATGTTAAGCGCACGGAAGGGTCACGATACAGTTCTAAAGTGAACAACCCTGGCAGTCGTAAGCCGCTGAGAACACGGCTTCAAAACGATGGTGGGCGCTATAGGATTCGAACCTATGACTTCCACCGTGTGAAGATGGCACTCTACCGCTGAGTTAAGCGCCCACGTGCATGCGGTAAGTTCATCATTATACAAAAGAAACAGGCTGCGAAAACTCGACCTCACGAAGACCGCCCCTGAAGGGGCACGCGAGAAGGAGCGATTTACGGCGATGGGACAGGCCTTTCGCCACCCGGTCGCATTGTCACGCCGTTGACTGCGCAGCCTGGAGAACCCGCCCCCGCCCCGGTTTGACGTCCCCTCCCCTTGTGGTAGATATTGGGACGGAATGGACAGTGAGCGGATCATTGCCGAGATCGAATGGCTGGAGCGCATGTTCGCGGTGCCCGACCCCAGACCGATGAGTGCAAGCGACCTCTCGGCTGCGAATCGGCGGCACGATGCGGCGCTGGCGCACAGTCCGTGGTTCCGCCTCTGGCAGCGGTATGGCGTCTGTTGTCGTACGGAGTCCCCGACGATCCGACTCGGGGAAAACGAAAGCTAACCTTCGCCACCTTCGAAACTCCAACCTTTCGTCTCCACCTCCATTCCAGGCTCGCCGCCCACCATCCAGTATCTCCCTTCCAAACGGATGTAACCTTTTGAAGCATTTCAGGTCACAGTTCCGGTTCTCCGTGCGTGAGCGGGCGTGGTAGCCTTGGCGAAGGGGCGGAAGGCATCGGCTTGGGCTCAGCCACGGGCTCCCGTCCCGGACTTCAGTTGCCGAGGCTCAAAGATTTGCCGTCCGACCCCCGACACCCGCCTGCAAGTCCTTCCAATAAAAGCACATCCGACGGTCGTCCAGACGACGAAGATATGCAACTTTCTGAGCCGGATGGGGTTGATACCGATGTGAGCACTGCTGCCATGGACCGGGGATTCCTGGCCATGGGTTCCATCGGAGCCCAGCCGGCGCCGGATACCGCGAATCCCCTGGCTTCCCCGGCCGGCGTCAGCGATGCCGAAGTCATGCTGCGGGTGAAGGCTGGCGATGAGCCGGCTTTCGAATACCTGGTGCAGAAATACCGCCGGGCGATGGTGGGTTTCATGTACCGGATGTCGCATAATGCGGCCGCGGCTGAGGACTTGGCCCAGGAAGTGTTCCTGCGTGTGTACCGGTCGCGCTCCGGATACGAAGCGAGCGCGAAGTTTACGACCTGGCTGTATCGGATTGCGACCAATCTGGCCGTAAACTATGCCCGCGACACCCGCAACGAACGGCCCGAAAAGATGGCCAGCCTCGATGAACCGGACGAGGAGACCGGGACCACGATGGATGTGGCCGACAGTTCCCTCACGGCGGAAGAAACGATTCTGCGGCGGGAACGCATGGCGGCGATCCGCGCGAAAGTGCAGGCTCTCCCGGAGCGCCAGCGCATGGCGGTGCTGATGCACAAGTACCAGCAGATGGATTACAAACAGATTTCTGAAGTGCTGAAGTTGAGTGAGTCGGCGACGAAGTCCTTATTGTTCCGGGCGTACGAAACGCTGCGGGAACAACTGAAAGATTTTCTGTGAGGAAGTGGAATCATGAAGTGCGATGAGATCAAGGAACTGATGCTGGATGCCGCCATGGGCGGCGAAGGCGTGCCTGGCATGAACGAGCACTTGCTCGCCTGCTCCGCCTGTGCCGGCAAACTGGAAGAGATGCGAAAGACAATGGCGCTGCTGGATGAGTGGCAGGCGCCTGAGCCTTCCCCGTATTTTGATACGCGGCTGGCGGCGCGAATACGCGAGGAGCGGGCCAAGCCGGAACGGACAACCTGGTTTGCGTGGTTCCGTGCTCCGGTGCTGGCAGGAGCGTTGGCGCTGGTGTTGATGATGGCTGGCGGAGTGAACTGGTTCACGAAGGGTAGAAGTCGTGAAGCGGCCAACAAGACCCCGCTCCCCATCGTCGTTCAGCCGGGAACCGCTGTGGGCGACCTGCAGGCGCTCGATAAGAACGAAGATCTGTATGCGAATTTTGATTTGCTCGACGACCTGCAGGTGCAACCCGATGTCGATGCAAATCAGGAGACGCCGTAGGGACTGGCTGATGGCTGGTGGCTGATAGCTGGAAGCTGATTGCAGGGGCTGGGCAGCAATGATGGGCAAATTCAAATTCGGGATGGCGGTGATGGCCGCAGGAATGCTGGCGATCACGTTGTCTTTGTCTTTGCCCGCGCAGGCGCAACATCCCAACCAGGACCATCCTGCGCCGCAGCGGCAGTCAGCTCCGCGTCAGGATGCGCCTCGTCCGCCTCGTCAGCAATATCCGGTGTACCGGAATAATCAACGGCCGACTGCCTCGTGGCGGCAGCCCCGTTCGCAGCCAGCGTACTCGCGACCCGGCGCTCAGTATCCACGAAGTTATTCAGAAGGACAGTCACGGACCGTAGCTCGTCCGCCAGCCTACAGCCGCCCTGCTTACACCCGCCCGAGTGCTCCGAATTCGGAGTACGCGCAAGGACGTCCGCAAGAGCACGCGGTACCACATCCGCCTTCGCAGGTCGATCGGAGGCCACAGGCGCCCGCTTCCAACTACGAAGCTGCGCAACGGCGTGACGTTCCCAGGCCGCCCGCGCCGGGGCAAAGTCGTCAGCCGGCGTTTACCCAGGAACCACGACGCGAGCCGCAGCCACATCCGGGGAACCCAGGCAGCTACGCGACTGGACAGGCTCATGAGGTGCCGCGTCCGCCTCAGGCGAATTCCGCGGCGCGCGAGGTTCCCCGTCCGCCTCAGGCCGGACAACATCATGGCGGCGACTGGTTGCGGACGCATCGGGACTTGCCACTGGCGGAACAGCAGAAGGCTTTACAGAGCGACCCTCAGTTTCGAAGCTTGCCAGTCCAGCAGCAACAGCGACTGGAGAACCGGTTGCAGCACTTCAACAGCCTGCCTCCGCAGGAACAGCAACGCCGCCTGAACCGGATTGAAACCTGGGAGCATCTGACTCCGCAGCAAAAAACGCAGGCGCGAGAACTGGCTTCGCAATGGAAGACACTGCCTCCGGAACGTCAGAAAATGATGAAGACCGCAATCGGTGATCTGCGCTCCATGCCTCCGGACCAGCGCGAGCGCGTGCTCGAGTCGGACCGGTTCAAAGGCATGTTCTCCGAGCCAGAGCGCAACATGCTGCGCGAGACCACCAAGCTCCCACTCGCCCCGTCGCAGCCGACCGATCCGCACGAGTAATGCCAAGAGCCGCGGAAGCGCGCGCTAGTTGCGCAGGATGTTTTTTGCAAGGAATAACACGTTGGCGGGGCGTTCGGCGAGGCGTCGCATGAAGTAGGGGTACCATTCCGTGCCGAAGGGCACGTACACCCGCATGCCCCACCCTTCTCGCACCAGATTCTGCTGCAGGTCGCGGCGGATGCCGTGGAGCATCTGGAACTCGAAAGCGTCACGCGGAATCTTCTCGTGCACGGCGAAAGCTTTGGCTTGGTTGATGATGCTCTCATCATGCGTTGCGAGGCCGTGATAGACCCCGCTCTTCAGTAGCACCTTCATCAGCTTGATGTAGTTGGCGTCGACCTCAGACTTCCTCTGGAAAGCAACCTCGGGGGGCTCTTTGTATGCGCCTTTGCATAGGCGGATGCGGATTCGATCCGCGAGCAGTTCCTCAACATCGGCTTCGGCGCACAACATGTACGACTGGATCACTGTACCCACATGCCCGCCGTTGCCGGGCATGCGATGGAGCTCGTGCACGAAGTCGAGGGTGCGCTGGGTGTAGGGTGAGCCTTCCATGTCGACGCGCACGAAGTTTGGCGGATTCATGCTGGCGGCTTTTTGCACAAGGCCGGTTACCAGCTCGCGCGCGAGCTGCTCATCCACATCGAGTCCCATGTGCGTAAGCTTGAGGCTGATGTTGGCATTGAGCTTGTTCGTCGCCATCTGATCGAGAAGCTGGTGGTAAAGCTGCGCACTCGCGCGCGCCTCCTCGACATTCGTGACATTTTCTCCGAGATTGTCGACGCTGACGCTGATGCCCCTCCGGTTGAGTTCTCCGGCTACGCGGATGGCGTCCTCTACCTGGTTGCCTGCCACGAACCGACTGGACAGACGTTGTCCGAGGGCGGAGCGTTCGGCGATACCCCGCAATGACCGGCTCTCAGAAAGGGAAATGAAAAGGGCTCTCAGCACGGATGACCGTCCGAGAAGGAAGGTGGGAAGTGGTTCGCGCCTGAGACGTGCATGCGGCTCACAGGAAGTTGTATCACAAAGCCCTATGGGCTGCGGTGTGATGCAGGTCACCGTGTGCGCGCGTAACATGTCCGGGCCGTCAGGGCTGCCGGAGAAAAATGGGGCTGGCTACCCTCCACGCGTACGTCCGAGGCCGATCACTCTGTTGATGCAAATCGGATTAGGGTCAGGCACCTGCGGTTAAAGAAACACTTCGTCCACGTAGCACCAGCGCCAGTCCTCCCCGGGCTCGAACGACTGCATCACCGGATGCGTGGTCTGATGAAAATGCTTGGTCGCGTGCTTGTTCTTGGACGAATCGCAGCAGCCGACATGGCCGCACTCCAGACACAGCCGCAGGTGCACCCAGGTGTCGTGCATTTCCAGGCATTCCTTGCAGCCTTTACCGCTGGGTTTCACTTTCTTGATGTCTTTCTGATGAGTACAGGTCTTTGCCACGGATCACCTCATTTTTTGGAGTCTGCAAGCGCATCGCGCACAACAGCATCGGTAGCGAACGCCTGGAACCAGTTGGGATAAAGAGGAGCGGGCGCGGTCAAGGCATCGAGCTCGGTAACTTCCTGCTCGGTGAGTTTAATATTGGCCGCGCCGAGATTGTCTTCCAGTTGGCTGAGCTTGCTCGCGCCCAGAAGGATGGTGCTGACGTACGGCTTCGAGAGCAGCCAGGCCAGCGCGATTTGCGCCACCGTCGCTTTGTGCTGGGAGGCAATTTGGCGCATCCTGTCGATCAGATTGTAGCCCTTCTCTTTATCAATGGGCAGAATGTCAAACTGCGTGAGCCGGCCCTTCCCGCCGGTCGGATCCTGCCGCGTGTAGCGTCCGGAAAGAAAGCCACTGGCCAGAGGGCTCCAGACCACGATCCCGATGCCCGCATCCTGACAGAACGGAACCACCTCGTGCTCGAGATCCCGGCCTACCAGCGAGTAGTACATCTGCGCCGCGATGAAGGGCGCATATCCACGCGCGTTTTGAATACCAAGAAACTTGGCCGCTTGCCAGGCAGTGAAGTTCGAGAAGCCGATGTAGCGAACCAGGCCGCGCGAAATCAGATTCTCCAGCGCCCGAGCCGACTCTTCAAAGGGCGTATAGGCATCAAAGCGGTGGATCGAGAGCAGATCGATGTAGTCGGTTCCAAGCCGTTTCAGGCACTGCTCGGCGGAGTTCAGGATATGGCGCATCGAGCTTCCCGCCTGCGTAATGGGCGTTCCGGTGCGAAAGCCGATCTTGGTGGAGAGAACGACATCTTTGCGGCGAGCGCCCAGAGCCTTGCCCAGCATCACCTCCGACTGCCCGCCCGCATAGCCGTCCGCGGTATCGAAGAAGTTGATGCCCGCATCCAGACTTCGTTGGACCAGCGCGTTGGCTTCTTCCTGTCCCGTCTTCCAGACTGCGCCCATGGGGCCCTGGTCATGGCCGAAAGTCATGACTCCGAATGCCAGACGGGAAACCACCAGCCCGCTATTTCCGAGACGTGTGTATTGCATGGAACGCTGCCTTAAGACAATTTACCTCGGTTTCGACGCGGAGCCTGTCGAGGAGGATTCGAAAGTTGCTGAAACGGTTGGGTCCGGATTACCCCGGATGCCCCTCGAGGAAGCGCTCGGATTCGATGGCCGCCATGCAGCCCGTGCCTGCCGCCGTAACGGCCTGCCGGTACCGGCGATCGACGACGTCGCCGCACGCGAACACGCCGGGAACGCGCGTGAACACGTAGTCCAGCGTCTTCAGATAGCCCTCCTGATCCATATCCAGCTGGCCTTCGAAAATTTTGGCATTGGGTTCGTGCCCGATCCCGAGAAACAGCGCGCTGGTGGGGAAATCGTGGGTTTCTGAGGTCTTGATATTGCGCAGCTTGAGGTGGGTGACTTCTTTTTTGCCCACATCGTGGACGTCGTCCACCACGGTGTCAGTGATGAAGGCGATTTTGGGATTGTTGCGGGCACGGTCGAGCATGATTTTCGATGCGCGAAAGCTGTCACGCCGGTGAATGATCGTGACCCTGGTCGCAAAGCGAGTCAGGAAATTCGCCTCTTCCATGGCGGTATCGCCGCCGCCCACCACCACAACTTCTTTGCCCGAGAAGAAGAATCCGTCGCAGGTGGCGCAGGAGCTTACGCCATGCCCGATGAGTTGCTGTTCATGCGGCAGTCCAAGCCACCGTGCCGAAGCGCCGGCTGCGATGATCAGGGTCTTGGTATGAATCTGGTGCTTTCCAACATGCAAGAGGAAAGGGCGTTGGCTCAGGTCGACGCTGGTGACGTGTCCCAGCATGTATTCCGCACCAAAGCGCTGCGCCTGCTTGCGCATGTTTTCGATCAGCTCGGGTCCCTGGATTCCTTCCGGGAATCCGGGGAAGTTCTCTACCAGCGTGGTGATGGAGAGCTGGCCGCCGGGCTCGTGGCCTTCGATCACAAGCGGTTTGAGGTTCGCGCGAGCTGCATAAAGCGCAGCCGTGTGTCCGGAACATCCCGAGCCGATGATGACGACATTGCGGATATCCATAGGTATCGATATGTTAGATTACGAAATCACGAATTCGGTGCAAGGCCACTTTTCTGTCTCGGCAATCGCTTCCTGATCGTGGAGAGGCGGGCCAGACGCCCGTCCCTCCATCGAGGCATCACTTTTTATCGACACTCTGGGGCCCGGGATTATGCCGGGATTTTGCGGCGGTGCTTTTGGCAGCCGGTTTCGCGGCCACGGCTGCGACCCGCGCCAGTTCGTCCGGGACTGTGCGCCTGGCCTTCAGCAGCATGCGGTAATTCGCCAGAATCGAGGATGCGCTCGCAAACAATGGTTCGTAAGCGCTCTGATCCGGCGCCGGGCCGCCTTCCGTTCCCGTGCAGCGCGCCAACACCACCGACGATTTTCCGAAGCGCTCGAGTTTGATGCGGTTGGCGGGACTGGATGCGGCCAGCATGGTGGCCGGGCTGGTCACGGCGGAGGCACTGTCCTCAATCGAAAGCTGCTCCAGGTCCTTGGGCTCGCGCACGTGCAGCACGAGGGTTTCGATCATGTTCTTGCCGTCATTGCTGAAGGTATACTGCACGGTCGAAAACAGCGCCTGCATCGAGAATTCGCGCCGCAGCCGCACCCAGATCGCGATCGAAGGCTCGTCCGACAATTGCGCGCTCTGCCCGGCCTGTAAAAATCCGGGCGCCTCGGCCAGGCTGGACCGCCCGCGCGCCACCTCAAAGTCCTCACTGAACAGCGGTTGCTTCGGCACTCGCGACAGCGCGGAGGATATCTCCTTCTGCTCCTCGGCGGAAGGCGTACACACATTGAGCACGTTGAGTTTCACCGGAGGCGACTGCTGGGCGGGCTGCTGTTGCGCGGAAAGCGCACCGGCACACGCCAGGAAAAGCCCGGTCCAAACCAATAGGACTTTAGGGAACACGCCGGTCATTCTAAATGAAGGACGAACCGAGGCGCGAGCATTCCAGTTGGCTAAGACAGCAGGCCCGTCTTTCATTAAAATCCTGGAATGGCGAATTTGACATTGGTGTATGGCATGAGGCTCTTGCCTTCCGACGAGGTCGCGGAAGTCGGCGACGCGACTGTAAAACTGAAGAACGGGCGCGATG
>Ga0307478_10003067_pt1 | contig 12628 bp, 11 predicted proteins | sample atmos_gasesECM4C_2_FD_203713 | JGI IMG/M metagenome (GOLD analysis project Ga0307478, IMG submission 203713) | Hardwood forest soil microbial communities from Morgan-Monroe State Forest, Indiana, United States - atmos_gasesECM4C_05 | ecosystem: Environmental > Terrestrial > Soil > Temperate...
TTTCGCATCGTAGGGACCGTTCAACATATCGAAGCCATCGCCGGCGACGGCGATTGTGCCCTGGCTCCAGACGATGTTCTGGCTGGCGTCGATTTCAATGACCTGCATGTTGTACTGGTCGCTGATGAGGGTGTTGCCGTTCTTCAGTCGGATGCCGCGTGTCGGAAGCGGCGACGAGACGCTGCCGGCGCGCGTATTCGTATAGTACGTCCACACCGGATTGCCGCCAAAGTCGACTTCGATGATGCGGTTGTTGTTGGAGTCACTGATCAAAGTGTCGCCATTGGGGAGGCGGCTGGCGAAAGCAGCGCCATTGAGTTCGCTGCAACTGGCGCAACCGTAGCTCCATACGATCTGCTTCTTGCGGTTGACCTGGATGACGCGGTTGTTGCTTTCGTCGGCGATGAGGATGTCGCCATTGGCCAGGAGTTCGGCGCTGTTGGGATTGTTGAGCTGATTGGGACCGTCGCCGGCGACTCCGGTTTGGCCGTACTGCCAGACGATCTGTTTCCCGTGGTTGACTTCAATGATGCGCATGTTGCCCTGATCGGTGATCAGAATGTGGTGGTTGGGCAGCCAGGTATTCTGCACTGGAGTATTGAGCTGATTGGGACCCGACCCGGTGACTCCCGCCTGGCCGTATTGCCAGATGATGCTGCCGTTGGGATCGACCAGCATGACGCGGTCGTCGGGACAGCCGTTCGGGCACGTAGGCTCTGCTCCCGCGGGCACGCCCGTGCCGGCGACCAGCGTGATCGGTCCAATGCGCTGCGCGTCGTTGACCCCGACCACTGACGTAGGTCCGGCCACGCTCGAACCGTCCCCGAACGTCCATACAACTTCGTTGGTGTTGGGATTCACTTCGATCAGCCGATTGTTGTACTGGTCCGAGATCAGGACGTTTCCGGGCGTATTGAAAGCGTTTCCCTGGGCCTGGGCCGAGAGTGCGCTGACTGCGACGAGCGCGGCTGCGCAGGCCCAGAGTTTCAGTTGGGACAAATTCATGGCAATCCTCCTGGGTAGTGTCAAATCGAGTTCGATGTGATTCGTTCCTTATATCGATCCTGCGAAACGACGTGCAGGGCGGGGCATTTGGGTCGCGGGCAGTGGATGAAAACTACCGTCGCCCGTAGTCGAGGCCAGTGTGTGGGTAGGACTGGATGGAATTGTCAGCGCCGTGTCAAAACGGTGTCACTTCTTATGCTAGAGCTGGGGCTCAGTAGTTTGCTGTATCCCGCTCAGCTGAGGGACTTTCTGAGCTCGCGGCGCAAAATTTTGCCGGACGCGGTCTTGGGGACGGAGTCGACGAAGTGGACCTGGCGCGGCTGTTTGTAATGGGTGAGGCGGTCGGCAACGAAGCCGCAGAGTTCGTCTCCGAGTTTGCCGCTGTCGACAAATCCGTCGCGCAGGGCGACGAAGGCTACTGGAATCTCTCCGGCTTCCTCGTCGCGGCGGCCGACTACGCCGCACTCTTTTACCGCGGGATGCTCGAGCAAAACGGCTTCAACTTCGGCGGGCGCGATCGCGAAGCCCTTGTACTTGATCATCTCCTTGCGCCGGTCAACGACGCGGTAGAAGCCCTCGCGGTCGCGGGTGACGATGTCGCCGGACCAGTACCAGCCGTCGCGCAGCACGGCGGCCGTGGCTTGCGGCTCGTTCCAGTAGCCCAGCATGAATTGCGGACCGCGCATGACCAGTTCTCCCGGCTGTCCGGACGGCGCTTCCGTGACTTGGTCGGGAGTGTCGGTGGGATCGAGATCTGGTTGCGCGAGCACGCGGCAGTCGGTTTGAGCGAGTGGATGGCCGATGGAATCGGGGTGGTACAGTTCCGGTTCGAGAAAGCCGACGTGAGTGACGGGCGAGGCCTCGGTCATGCCGTATCCCTGACACACCGGAATTCCGGTGAGAGCGGTGAAGCGGCGCGCCAGCTCGGGAGCCAGCGGGGCGGCACCAGATTTTACCCAGTGGACTTGATGGTCGCGGGGGAACTGTCCCGCCTCGGCGGCCTGGCAGAGCGCGTTCATGGCGGGCGGGACCAGCGGCATCATGGTGATGGCTTCTTCGACCAAGCGCTTGGAAAATGTTTCCGCATGAAAGCGCGGCACCAGGACGAGTTTCGCGCCGAGAATGAGGGATGGATTCAAAACTACATTCAGACCGTAGATGTGGTAGAGCGGAAGACAGCAGAGGATGTTGTCGGAGGACTTGAGCGCCGTGCCGTTCGGTCCCAGCAGTTGATAGACGTTGGCGACGAGGTTGTAGTGCGAGAGCATCACTCCCTTGGGCAGTCCCGTGGTGCCGCTGGAATAGGGAAGCGCGGCCAGCTTTTCTTCTGAAGGCTGATCCGGCTTGGGATAGGTCGCAGTCACGGGATGGATTAGGTTGGTGAACGGCGCGGTGCCGGATGCGGGCTGGCGGGTAGTGTAGACGCGGCGAAGGTTGGGCAGGCTTGCGAGATTGACGCCTTCGATGTTTGCGCCGTCGGTGATCAGAATCACGGCGCCGGAATTTTCCAGTTGATAGCGGACTTCGCGCTCGCGATAGGTGGGGTTGAGCAGAGTCGGAATAGCTCCGGCGAGTTGGATGGCGTGAAACGCCGTGCAGAACTCCCAGGAGTTCGGCAAGAAAATGGCGACAACTTCGCCGGGCTTGAGTCCGGCGGCAATCAGGCCGCGGGCGATGGACTCGACCGTGTCTCCGTATTCGGCATAGGTCAGGCGGCGGCCGGAGGAAGCGTCGACCAGCGCGGTTTTGGGAGCGTTGCGGCGGCAGGAGTCGAGCACGATGTCGTGCAGAAAAAGATTGTTAGGGTCGGCGTAGAGTTGGGTGCGCAACATGCCGGGAGAGATTGTAGCGGAAAGTGGCTGAGACGAACGAGGCAGCTCTAGCTGGCCAGTTTGCGCAGGAATTCCTGTTCGTCCATGCGGTATTTGAAGGCTTTGCGGCCGTCGATGAAGACGACGGGGACTTCGTCGTTGTACTGGCGGCGCAGGTCGGAGTCGGCGTCCACGTCGACTTCCTGCCAAGTGAAGCCGCCGCGGCGTGATAGCTTGGACAGGCTCTCTTTCACCACTTCGCACAGATGGCATCCCTTGCGGGAATAGACCACGACGCTGCGCGGCTCGGGCATGCGGGGAGATTCTAGCGCGGGGAAATGCACTTTTCCAGCGGCAAAATGGCGGCTGCGAGATGGTCGCTCTAAAGATGCGGTGGCTGGACCAGTCACTCGGTTGAATTCTCCGACTAGGCCACGAGCGCGAGGCGTTAGAATCCCTGCATGCAAGACCACAGGGAAGACCTTCAGGCGAAACCTCTTCGCGGGAAAACTGCGTTGGTCACCGGAGCCGCGCGGCGGTTGGGACGGGCTTCGGCGCTTGCTCTGGCGGAGGCGGGCGCTGACGTTGCGATCACTTTCAGGAACTCTGCGCGTGAGGCGCAGGAGACGGTCGTGGACCTGTCCGGGTTCGGCGTGCGCGCGTTCGCGCTGCGCTGCGACGTTACCGATGAAGCCAGTGTTCGCGCCATGATGAAAGACGTGGGGCGCGAACTGGGACGCATCGACATCCTGGTCAACAACGCGGCGAACTACGAGACCGCGGAGTTCGAGAAGCTGACGGTGCGGCAATGGGACGCGATCTTCGCCTCCAACACGCGCGGACCGTTTTTGGTTTCGCGTGAAGCCCTGAAGTGGTTGCGGCGGAAACGCGGCAAAAGCGCGGCCGCGATTGAAGCAAAGATCATCAATATGGGTTCGCTGGGCGGGCTGCGGCCGTGGGCGACGCACGCACACTATTGCTCTTCGAAAGCGGCGCTGCACATGCTGACCAAAGTCATGGCGAAGGCGCTGGCGCCGGAGATCGCGGTGAACGCGGTCGCCCCGGGGATGATTGATCTGGGAGAGAAATCAGCGGCAGCCTTTATGCGGCGTATGGCAAAACAGACGCCAATGCGGCGCAATGGTCGCGGCGATGAGATCGCCAGGGCGGTGCTGTTCTTTGCGACGGCACCGCAGTTCATTACAGGGCAGATTCTGGCAGTGGACGGGGGGCTGGGGCTGTAGCTGGAGGTCGCACACCTCGCTTTGCTCGGCGGACGAATGCGCCGTCCCCGCGTCGGCGTTTCGTGAATTCGCCATTGCTTCTTGGGCACGGTATATTGGGGCAAATGAAGAAATCGAAAGGCAGTTCTTCTGTCTCGCCAGGGTCTGCGCAGGCCCCATCTTTTCAAGCCGATTCCTCCGCCCCGCGAGTGGCCGTGGCCATCATGGCGGCGGGTAAGGGCACCAGGCTGAAATCGCAGCTTCCTAAAGTGTTACATGAAGTCGGAGGGAAGCCTCTGCTGGAGCATGTGATCCGGGCCGCGGTGCGCGTGGTGCCGGCGCAAGATGTGTACGCCATCATCGGGCATGAGGCCGAACGGGTGCGCGCGGCGATGGCGCATACTGGCGTCAACTTTGTGCTGCAAGCCGAGCAGCGGGGAACTGGCCACGCTCTGATGGTGGCGCGCGAGGCGCTCGCTGCGTACGACCATGTGATCGTGCTCTCGGGAGATGCTCCGCTGATCACGCCGCAGACGATTGCGCGCCTGCTCAATTTTCATCTTGATGAACAGGCCGCCATGACGTTGCTGACTGCCGATCTGGAAAATCCGACCGGGTATGGCCGCGTGTTGCGGAAAAAGGCCGGCAGTGCGGAGGTGTTGGAGATCGTCGAAGAGAAGTCAGCCAGCCGTGCGCAAAAAAAGATTCGTGAGATTAATTCCGGCTTCTACGTGTTTGCTGTGAAGGAACTCTACGGGAACATCGGCAAACTCTCGACCGCCAATGCGCACCATGAGTATTACCTGACCGATATGGCCGGGGTGTTGCGGAAAGAGGGGCAGCGCGTAGTGGCGAGGAAGACAGAGAACGCCAGTGAAGTGCTGGGCGGAAATACGCGGGCGGAACTGGCCGACATTGACCAGGCGATGCGGCTGGGGAAATGCCGCCAGTTAATGGACGACGGGGTCACGATTTTTTATCCGGCGACGTGCGTGATCGATGCCGATGTCGAGATCGCGCCGGACACGGTGATCGAACCCTACGTGCAGTTGCTGGGCAACACGAAGATCGGCGCGGGCTGCCGGGTGCGGTCTTATTGCGTGATTCTCAATTCCGAGATTGGGGACGGAGTGTTGGTCCGGCCGGGAAGCATCATGGACGAAGCGCGGATCGGCGCGGGCGCGGTGGTCGGACCTTATTCGCACCTGCGTCCGGGCAGCGAGATCGGGGAAGGCGCACATGTGGGAAATTTTGTCGAGACTAAGAAAATTAAGCTGGGCAAGGGATCGAAAGCGAATCACCTGACGTATTTGGGCGACGCCGTGATTGGCGCGGGAGTGAACATTGGCGCCGGGACGATCACCTGCAATTACGACGGCGTCAACAAGCATACGACCGTGATCGAAGATGGAGTGTTCATCGGCAGCGACAGTACGCTGGTGGCGCCGGTGCGCGTGGGCAAGGGCGCGTATGTGGGCGCGGCGTCTTGCATCACCGACGATGTTCCCGCGGGCGCGCTGGCAGTCGGGCGCGCGCGGCAAATGGTCAAGCCGGAATGGGCGGCTTTGAAGCGAGCGCTGCAGAAGAAATAACCTTGGAAGTAATTCGTAAGACAATCCCGGAAGCCAATCCCGATGACAGGCAAGGCCACGAAAATCTTCGATCCGGCGGATGGCTTTGCGCCGCTGACCAATCTCAACGAGGTTACCGACTCGACCGTGGCCAAGCGCGGGAATCGCTGGTGGATGTTTCTGGCCGGCGAGGCGCACGGGCATGAAGGCATTCAGCTTTTCAGCGCGTCACTGCCGGAAGGTGCGCCGCTCTCCGTTCAGGGATGGACGCTGACGCCGGAGCGCAACGATCCTGCGCGCGTCGCGCTCCTGGCCGGGCACGAGGCGAGCGCGGCATGGGACTTGAAAGGTGGGCGTCACTGTCCGTCGTACGTGAGGGGCTGGGATCCGCGGCGTGAAGCGTGGGTCGAGCGACTTTATTACGCCGGCGGCGCGGAGAATTTGTGGGGTCCGTACACGATCGGCTATCTGGAATGGGATGGCTCGCAGTGGGTCGACCAGTCCGAGCCAGCATTCGTTGCGGAAGAAGACTGGGAGCACGGCAGTGTATATGAACCGAATCTGATCTATGCCGACGGGAAGTGGACGATGTGGTACGTCGCGGGCTCGAATATGGAGGACTATCTGGTGCAGGGATTTGCCGAGAGCGCGGACGGCCGGACCAACTGGACGAAGCACAAAGTATTCATACCCGCCGAGGAGAAGGTTTTTGATTTTTGCGTGATCAAAGGCCGTGCGGGATATGAGGCAGTTTTTTCCAAAGTCTGGCTCGGCAAAACGGCGGCACCTGACGCTACGGGCCTGTGGTGGTGCGAGTGTGCGACACCGTCAACCGACTTCAAAGACTGGAGTACGCCGCGTCAGATCATGACCGCCACGCCTCGAGGATGGCATGCGGGGCCGTGGAAACCGTCAGTGCAACACGCCGAGACGGACCCGGCGCGTATGTTCGTCTTTTTCGACGGCGGGTATGTCAAAGAGAACCAGCCGGGCGGATTTCCTTTCGCGTTTACGCTGGGGTGCCTCGAGATCGAACGGCCTACGGGAGACTAAATGTAAGTCTCCGCAAAAAGAGAAAGCACTGAGCTGGCCGGATTCTCCAGGGCTCAGTGCCTTGTTTTCGTTCAGTGAAACTTAGTGCGTGACGGCGGCGAACAGTTCCGAGTGCATCAGCGACTGGAACTGCTGGTCGCTGGCTTTGAAGTGGACGGCTACGTTCGAGCCGTCGGAGTCGACGGTGGTATTTTCCACGGCGATTTTTTCGGCAGGAGTGGCAGTCATCTTCTTGGCCGTGATGCCCAACTTGACTCCCGCCGAGAGCATGCCTGCGGTCGAGGAGTCGGAGGTGACCACGGTGAGATCAAAGTTCACGCCGCTGTTGAAATCCATGGTGTAGCGCGAGCCCAGCAGACGTTTCTTGAGGGTGTCGTAATCGGCAAACTTGGCGGCGTCGCCCAGGGCGGAGCGCATCGCATTCTGCGTGCCTTGCTGGTCGAGAATGCTCCATACCGGCGCGGAGTCCACGCTCGACATCATGTCCGCCATTTCGCCGTTGGTATCGACGCTCAGAACCTGGCCATCTTTGGTATCGAGCGCCACGCGGATCGAGGTGGGATCGCCGAACAGCAGGGTGCTGTCGTCGAGGAAACTCATGACGAAGCCGCCGTCCATGGGATAAATGTCCGCGGCGCCGTATTTCTTGGGCACGAACTTCTGCAGCTTCATTTTCTTGAGCACGGCTTTCATGTTGAAAGGACCGGCAGCGACGCCGATCGTCTTAACCCCTTGCTTGCCGGCGTGGAAAGAGGCGAACGCCAGGGTGTCGACATCTTTCTCGGGATCGAGGCCGATGGCCTTGAGGGCGGCCTCAAACTGCTTAATGTTGTCCGGCATCAGTTGTTGCTTCAGAGCCATTGCGGTGGGCGAATCTTTGAGGGCGCGGTAGTCCACCGAAATCAACTGGAGCAGATCGGCGGGAACGCAAGCGCGGCCAGAGGAATTCAACGGCATGGCGTAGGCCATGCTGACCAGAAGAAGAGTAGCCAGGCAAATCTTGAACAGTTTCATAACGCCTCGAATCGGAAATCGGTTAGGGCTGCGTGCACCTTTCATTGGATGCACGATCAGCCCGTCTAGTAAGTAGATCGCTTTATTCTATTTTACTTGCAATCCCAATGAATGGAACAAAAGTACATGCCCATTGACGGGGCGGAGTCTGGTGGCCGAATTGAGCGAATGAGTGCTATAGCGATGTTGCAACAGTTGAGTTCGTTCGTTGTGTCCAGACACTCCTTTACCGAATCTTTACGCACGTTGACGCGCTCACGGACTAGAGTATTGGAAGCTTGGAAATCTCTTTGCGAACCGGGCGCAAAGCGAATCCGTTGCAAGGGAGAAGACTCCAATGAAGCTCGCGAAGCGTGCCCTGTTTCCTTCGATTTTGCTGTTCTGCACCGCTCATGCAATCGCCCAACTCGGAGGCAATGCCCTAGGTGACGTCAGCGGCAGTGACAGCAGATGCTGTGGTCCCGAAAGCGGCAATCCTTACTGGAACATGAATCAGTTTCTCAAAAAATGGCCCCGGGTCGGGGACCAGATCGCATCACTGACGGAGATGAAAGCGGTCGACGCTTGTAAAGGTTTCCCCGATGTCGCTCAGTGCTTCGCCGCAGCACATATTGCCGCGAATCTGGGCGTGGGATTCGATTGCCTGAAGACCCACCTGATACGTCATGCTCCTCCGGCTACAGCAAACTGCGTCGCACCTCCGGCGAGTCTGGCGTTCCGCTATCGGACTCGCTTGAACCGAGCCCTTCAGACGTTCCACCCAGGCGTCGACCCAAAGGCCGAAATAGACAAGGCCAAGGATCAGGTGGAGCATGATGTAGAAGTCGCAACGGGTTTCATACCCTCTTATGATCATCGGGTCGCTGTGCGCTCCGTTTTCCACGCCCTTCAGCTGAATACGATGGTTGATCGGTGATGTTCCGGCCCGAGTCCGATGGTTGAGATCAGGTCGCAATCCAACTGTCGCAACCGGCTATTACATTCATAATCTGGATTCTCAGACCGAGCCCCTAGTCGTCGTCAGGATCAGTCCCCGGGCTCTTGTCGTTGAGAAAGTGGGACGCGTCTAATGGCGCATTAATGGTTGTGAAGGTGATCGGGGTCTGGTTGTAATCAAAGCAGTCGGAAAGGTCGTCGGCGCGGGCGTCGGCGTAGCCCAGCGACGGCAGGCTGAAAGCCTCCTCAATCAGATTCAGGATGCTTCCGAAGTCGTGGTTGACGTGGGAGATATGCGCGGGCTTGGCATAAGGCGAAACCACGATCAGTGGCACGCGGAAACCATAGACGTAGCCCGATCCCCAACCGCTTCCGTCGTTCACGATCTTCGGCGGCGCTACGTGGTCGTACCAGCCTCCCCAATCGTCCCAGGCAATGATGATGACCGTGTTTGACCAGTAGGAACTGTTGCCAATGGTATTCACGATCGATGCCACCCAGGACGGTCCCCCGGTGTTGGTGACGGTTCCCGGGTGGTCGGAATTCCCGCCCCGGGGAATGATCCAGCTCACTTGCGCGAGATTTCCGCTGGTTATATCGGTGAGAATCGGAGTCTCGGGGATGATGACATTATTCGTCCAATCGGACCCAGTGCAGGCGGTGGCGTTGGGCGGCGGAACGTTGGGTCCGCACATGTGCTGGATGGCATTGGGAGCAGTCCAGATGGAGCCGGCGTTGGGCGCGTAGTAGCGCCACGATATCCCCTTGGACTCGAGTTCGTCGGTGAGCGTGGGATGTTCGAAGCAGGGGTACATGGTGGTGGATTCGCTGCCGCTGGGATCGATTACCTTAACGGTGGATGCGGGAGCGGCGGCACAGCCAGCGCCTCCCAGCGGATTTTCGGCCGCGAACAGGTTGCTGGTCGCGGTGGGCGCGGACGTGCCGGAAAGAATGAACTGGTGAGCGGGGAAACTGGGGCCCTGATTGGTCTGGAACATGCGATCGCCGAAGGTATACTGCTCGGCCAGCTGAAAGTAGGGCCCGACGTCCGACGGATTCACGTACCAGAATTGGGGATTGGCCGGCGGGCAACTGGTGGCGCCGTTGGTGCAAGTGATGGGGATCAAGTTGGCCCCGTCCATCTTGCCCCCGTCATACATGGAAACGAAAGCGGAATGGGCGTGGCTCAGATCGTAGTCGATTCCCAAAGCGCCGGGGGTGAGTGTTATGGTCTGACCGGAAGAGTTGACCCCGCTGCTGGCGATATCCGCGCCCCTCCCCATCAGCACGGTATCGTGAAACAAATTGTCGGGGGTGCGGTTCTCCTGAAAGATGATGACCACGTGCTGGATCTTGCCCGGAGGCGGAGGAATCTTCGTCGGCGAATTGCCGCCGCAGCTGTTCAGATTGAGCAGCAGGGCGGCGCTCGAGAGCAGGAAGATCAAGAGGTACGCGGATGCGGTTCGCTTCATGTTTAGCACCCCTGGTTTAGCACCCCGAGACAAGGTGGCGATGGGCGGCCTGGATGGCAACCAACAGGCCTTAACCCCGGAGTGGGAATTTCCACTCGCGGACCCGGCAATGATTTTATCGGCGCAGGTTTGATCTTTGGGGACTCTCTTTCTACGAGAGCAGCTTGGCGCGACGGCGTACTTCTGCGGCGAAGGCCTGATCTTTCAGCGAGGCCAGGTTGATTTCTACATTGGCCAGGGCGCCTGTCATGGCGGCGCCTGCAAGAGCCAGGGCTGTAGTCAAGTCCGACTTCATGTTGGGATTGGTAATAGGCTCGAGCGACTTTGCAATTTCTGTGATCGCGTAGGATTTTTCGGCGACGTTGAGCGGAACGGCGGTCGCTTCTTTCAGCGCGGCCTCGATGAGGGCCTCGCCGGATTTTTCGTCCGCGGCGGTCTTCGCCAGCTTGTACGCTTTCATGACAGAGTTGTAGGACTCGGCGTCGGCGTCGACGGCGGCCTTGAGTTCCTCGCGCAGCGGAGTGAGGCGGGCGATGGCGGCGCTGAGTTGCGATTCGAATTGCAGGTAAGCTTTCTTGCCGCGCGACATGGAGGCGACCATCACGGCGAGGCCCGCAGCCATGGCTGCGGCTGCGGCCGCCGCGCTGCCGCCGCCGGGAGTCGCCGTGGGAGCCGCCAGTTGCTCGACAAAAGGTTCGACTCCGGCGCGCAGGCCGCCGACCGCCATCTTTCCGCCCATCACCGAGGCGAGGCGGTTCTCCAGGATCAGGGACGAATCGAAATTCTCGACCTGCAGAAACCATTCGGCCGCCTGTTCCAGGGCTTTCTTGGGAATCAGTCCGACAATTTCACTCGACACCGGCGCGACCCCGTAACGAGCAGCTTCGCGCTTGACCATCTCAAACACGCGATGCACGGGGGTTTGCTCGAAGTCGGTCAGGTTCATCGAGACCTGGGCCAGACCCCGCACCAGGAATCCGGCGCCCTTCACGAAGCGCATGCCGCCGTTGGAAAAGCGCACCGCTTTGGCAATTTTCTTGGCGACGTCGACGTCGGGCGTGTTGAGAAAGACGTTATAAGCGATCAGGAATTTTCGCGCGCCCACTACCGTCGCCCCCGCCGTGGGATGTACACGGGGTTCGCCAAAATCCGGGCGACGCGCCGGGTTGGTCGCGATTTCCGCGCGGATGCCTTCGAACTGTCCGCGGCGAATATTTTCCAAGCCCTGGCGTTCCGGAGTCCGGGCGGCGGCCTCGTAGAGATATACCGGAATCTGAAAGCGCTGCCAGATCTGCTCGCCCACGTGGTTGGCCATGGCCACGCAATCTTCAATCGTCACGCCGTCGATGGGGATGAACGGTACAACGTCGGCGGCGCCCATGCGGGGATGCGCTCCGGTGTGAATGTTAAGGTCAATCAATTCGGCGGCTTTGCCCGCGCCGCGAATCGCCGCTTCCTGAATCGCCTCGCGCTCGCCGACCAGCGTAATCACGCAGCGGTTGTGGTCGGAGTCCATCTCGCGGTCGAGCAGGTAGACGCCCGGCATCTTCATGGCGTCGACGATGGCGTCAACCTTGGCTTTGTCGCGGCCTTCGGAAAAATTGGGAACACATTCGACCAGCGTGGACATAAGGGAGAAGGATAGCTGGCCGGTGCAGGGGCTGCAACCCGCGGAGATTGTATTGTTGAGTCGGGGCGCGCTACGACAGCCGCGTAATCCCGGGGAAGCCGTCGAATCCTGCATCGAAGCTCAGGATTCGGTCGATGCCGTGCTGTTCCATCACGGCCAAATGCACCGCGTCACGCGCTGATAGGCGTGCGTGACCGAAGACAATTTTCTTGGCTCGCTCGATGATCGCGTGATCGATGGCCAGTACCTCATCGACCACGCCGAGCAGGGAATCGAAGGCCGGTTGAATGGCGTCGTGGCGGTTGACGGCGACATAGCGATGCAATATTTCCTGGAGCACTTCTGCGTCGGTGACCAGCCGCTGGCGCTCGCTCAGCAACTTCTCCACCCGCCGTTGCGCGTCGACTTTATGGGGATGGGTTGCGCCAACAAGGTACATCGGAATGTTGGAATCAATCAGGATCACGAGTGCTAGTCCGTCAGGTAGCCTTGTTCGATCTCCGCCAGCATGGTCTCAATGTCCCCGGTCGGAAACTCGTGCTTGACCGCGGCACGGATGGCGGCCAGCTTCTTCTCCACGTCTCCCTGCGGTTCTCGCCGACGAGCGTGGGCCAGCGCTTGCCGCACCCACTCGGCGATCGACATTTGGCGCGCGCGGGCGGCTCGCTGGACTTCCCGGTATTCCGGATCCTGGAGGATCACTTGTAGTCGCTTAGCCATACCATGAGTCTAGATGACTCATTCCGATGAGTCAATGCGAGATTTAGCGGCGGGAGCCGAGCGGGTCGAACTCAGAGGGGTTTCAGGGAACGCCGCCACTTGGCGTGCAGCCACAGCAGGATTCCCAGACCGCAAACCTCAAGCGGGCCCGGGGGGTCAATCTGCAGGCGCCAGAGACCGGCGTAATCGACGG
>Ga0307478_10003068_pt1 | contig 12624 bp, 14 predicted proteins | sample atmos_gasesECM4C_2_FD_203713 | JGI IMG/M metagenome (GOLD analysis project Ga0307478, IMG submission 203713) | Hardwood forest soil microbial communities from Morgan-Monroe State Forest, Indiana, United States - atmos_gasesECM4C_05 | ecosystem: Environmental > Terrestrial > Soil > Temperate...
TCGACGGTATCAGTCGGTGTGAATGGTGATGCGCCACACCCATCCCGAGAAAACCCCACCCTCACAAACCGAGGGCGGGGCACCCAAATTCACCCTTCGGACTTACGTCTGGGCCACCCGTCCTTATGCCGCAACACCGCCCATTACTTGGCAGCGGAAGAGCTCCCGAATACCCAGAACTTGATCAAGAGCAGGAAAAAGAGGACCATCAGGATTAGGCAGAGATCCGCCAGTAAGGCGAGTTTGCCCGCGGGATAGAGCTGTTTATATCTCCTTCGAACTTCGGTACCCCACCACAAGTAGGAGATTTGCTCGTTTTCGGGCACGCGCTCGTTTATTTTGCCGATCATGATGAACGAAACCATATTGGCAAAGATGGCGAACGACCCTCCAAGCAAGGCGATGAGGATAACAGGGAGAGGTACGAAGGTCGTTAGTTGCACGGGCGCCTCAACAGATACGCCACAAAGTCCAGAGGAGCAAATCCGGTGAACTTCCCTACGTTGAGGGTATTGGTTGTATTAGTCCAGCTGCCACCCCCGCCGTACCTTCCAGCCAGCGCACCGCTTACGCCGGCGGATACCACAGTTACGCGGCCACCATGTGTTATCGAACCGCCAGCGCCAACCCCAGGGATGGGCGTTGGAGCGTAAAAGTTCGCACCCTTGAACTGGCCCGAGAATCCGTTGTTCGTGCCATCCAATCCAAAAACGAGTCCCGTAGTTGCCGTTAGGCTGCCTCCTCCGTTCCAGCCGAGTCCCCCGCCTCCGGTTGCAAACAAGCTTGTTTGGCGGGTGGCCCAGGTGCCAATTTGTATTTCTGTCGATCGAATCATGCTGAGAGTATACCCGCAAGATTAGAGATAGAGTAAAGTACGAGGGTTCTGTATCACCTGGGTGCCCTACGTGTCGGGTTTACACGTGGGCTCTTGGGTTAGCTCGCTCATGCCGAAGAACCTGAAGCGCTATTATGGGCGCGGCGATCTTCACTTTGTTACCTTCAGCTGTTATCGTCGGCTGCCGCTGCTGCGTACGGTTCGGGCGCCTGTTTGTCAAGACGTTGGGAGTGGTCCGAGAGCGTTATAAGTTCTTGCTAGTCGGTTATGTGGTGATGCCGGAACATGTCCATCTGCTCCTCAGCGAGCCGCCGAAAACCACACCATCGATGGTTTTGAAAGTACTGAAGCAGTGCGTGGCGCGAGATTTGAGAAGAAAAAAGCGCAAGGCACGCGATGGCCAGCTGAGGCTAGCTTTCATGAGCGGAGATGCGGCTCTACCGCGCTTCTGGCAGCCACGCTTTCACGATTTCAGCGTATATAGCAGGTACAAGCTGCGACAAAAGCTGGACTACATGCATGAAAATCCAGTCAAACGGGGATTGGTGAAGAATCCCGGGGAGTGGATGTGGAGCAGCTTCTCATTCTACGAAAAAGGAGAACTTGGTTTGGTGAGCTGCGCGCTCCCGCTCGGCGCTATTCCTTGGTGCGATAGCGGATTGGTTGAGGGGCTTCGACGATTTTGAAGTCGGGAGGTACGGTGAACAAGGAAGGGTCGGGCTCGGCGCGGACGATGTTGGTAAGGCGGAAGGTTTGTTCGCCCATGCGCGGATCGCTGCGTTTGCTGAAGACTACGGTTTTGAGGTCGGGGGAAGTCCAAATCTCGGTGACGATGGTGATGGGGCGCTCGTTGCCGATTTGGCCGGCGGGGATGGTATGCGTTGTGCGCACGCCGTTGACGAGGACGCCTTCCATGGTCTGAGAGCCGAGATCCTCTGTAGTTGCCGAGGCCTGTTCGTCGATATGCTTCTGGAGCATCATCGTTGGGTTCGGCTCCGAGTCCACGCGAAGCGCGGGGCCGTCCGCGACATCGATGTGCTTCTGGATGAACACTTGGCCTGCTGGCGGCGCGGCCATGGTGGAGGGAAGTGGATCCAACATCGGCGGTGGTCCGCCGAGCTCGCCGAATTTCATAGCGACCGGGCCTATGGCAGTGGCTCCGCCGGCCATCGCGGAGAATATGGGCATTTTCTGAGCGGTCTTGTCGGCCAGGTTCAGGGTGTAGGAGGTTTGCGCGACGGGGTCTTGCAGGAAAACCAGGCGCGGGGCATTGGCCGCTGACAGATTGCCGATCGCCGGCAAGGCCGTATCGTGGCGCGTGCGGCCTTGCGAATCGCGCGCGGTCGTTCCGGTGCTGGTCTGCACGATGCGATTGCCGTCCGCCAAGGTCTGGACGGATTCGTTGTTGATGGTGGCCGAATAGGGCGCAGCTTGTACGGGCGCTCTATCGAATCCGCCAAAAGCCATGCCGCCGACGGTGGAGCTGCGATAAATTACGTTTCCCTTCTCTTGCGCGAATGCGCAGGACGCGGCCATCAGAACTAGGAGCAATGTGCGTTTCATGGGTTGTGTCCGACTCCTTTTTGGGTAGTGGGTCAGTTTGAATTTTTACCCGTATTGTCACGATTAAGAAAATTCAAACTGACCCACTACCCCTTTTTGAATTCAAATTTCGTCCAGACTCCATGTCAAGGACGCAGACGAAGGCCCTCGACGGAACCATCGGGACCAATACTGAGTTCGGCGATGAAATTCATTCCTTCCGGGATAGCACCTGGAGCAAATATGGTTTCGGCCGGAATGGAAATTTGTACGGCAGTCTCCGCCGGCTGCCATTTTGTGGCTGGCGCTGGAAGCGGAGGAAGCGCGCGCCGCGGGTGGATGGTCTTGGGCACAGCGGACTCCGATGCAACAGCCTTGATGGGAGCGGCGGCAGGCCTGGTGGCCGCGGGAGTAGGGACTGGGCGCGGCGGTTCGATGGGAGGCTGCTGGAAGGTCATGAGCAGCACGGTCGCAGTGATGGCCAGCAGCGCTCCCGACACTGGAGTTACCCAGCGCGGCACGCTGCGATGCGTCCTGGCGGTCAGGACCGCATTGCAGTAGGCATGGAAGGTTGTGCTTACATGCTCATACTTGTCGCGTTCGGTCTGGCATGCCACGCACGCCCGGAGATGGGTCTCGAGTTCGGCGGCTTGGTCAGGCGGAAGCTCGTGATCGAGCCAGGCGACTAATTTTAGTTGAAGGTCACACATTGCACTTCTCCGCTAACTTCTTGATGGCGCGCTCGACGGTGTCGGCCACCGTGGATGTTGCCAGGCCCAAGACATCTCCAATTTCGCGGTAGCGCAGGCCTTCCGCACGCAGCAGGAGGCACTCGCGTTCCGACTCGGCGAGTAGACCGATGGCCGCGCGTAACCGGCGGAACTTTTCCTTTTCGAGGACGGCGTTCTCGGGTGTCGCGCCTGAAGCCACGAAGTCCATTTGCGAAGCGAGAGGCTCACCGAAGCGCCGATGATAGCTGGTCTGGCGATTCCTGGCCTGATTGTGAGCGACTCGAAAAAGCCAGCCGCGGATGTTGTCTTGGGTGCCGCCGGCAGCCAAGTGGTGTTGCAGACTGACAAAGGAATCTTGCACGACATCTTGCGCTTCGTCGCTCGAGAGTCCGAGACAGACCAGGTATCGCAGCAAAGGTTTTTGCAGTTCGCGATACAGAGCGGTAACCTCCGAGGAGGCTGCCGCAAAGCGCAGGAATGGCAGCGCCAGGGGTAGGGAATCGTCACTCACGAGATCTCCATTGCGCCTCTATTCATAGAACAAGGGAGCTTACCTATTTTCCGGTTGCGTCCGTAAAGATCTTACTCGCTGTGCCGCTTGCGGCGGGGCTCGGACGGCCGATCTGAAGATCGCCGCTACGGATTCTCCCTGCTCGCGGACGGCCGATCTGAAGACCCGCCTGCGGCGGGCAGGCCGCCGCTACGTTTGGCTTCGCTTGGCGGCGTGGCGGTAACGCAGGGCGGCTAATATCGCGATGATTGCGATGCAGGATTCTACGAATAGTTTGCCGCCGTCGAAGTAGTCTGGCGGGGAATTTTTTAGAGCGGGGTCGGTGAAGAGGCTGTGCCAGAAGAGGGCGGCGGCGGCGACGTAGATGGAGAAGTGGAAGGATTTCCAGAGGCGGCGGCCCAGGCGGATGCGCAGGTAGGACGTGACTACTACGATGGCGATGCCGTAGAGGGCGATGGCGCCGATGGTGTTCTCGAGGGGCTGGCTGGGGGAGTGGACCGGGTAGAGGAGATCGAGGAGGCGGAACTTGGCGGATTCGTCGAAGAGGAGAATAACCGGGTGGAGGACGGCGAGGGAGAGCGCTGCGTAGCCGGAGAGATTGTGCAGGCGGAAATAGTTGAAGCGGCGATGCGGCCATTGGCGGACCGGGCTGTAGCGGAAGATCATCAGGGTGCCGAGGAGCATGTTGAGGGTGATGGCGCCTACGGCGGTCAGGCCGACGTAGGCGGAGAGGTCCAAGACGGTGGTGTCCGTGAGCATTGAGGGGTTGGACGCGGTGGCGGGTGGAAGGGTAACGCGCGAAAAGAAAGCACGGCAAAGATAACGCAGAGCCGCAGAGTTCGCAGAGGAAACGCAGAGAAGGAAAGCGGATGAGTGCCCTGGCTTACGGCTGAAAAGCGGCGTCTAGCCGCTGCACTCCAAGAAAAGGCGGGGATCGCTTGCCCATAAAATCTTGCGGGCCTGGGGCGCAGCTTGCTGCGCCCCTACGGACTACAGGGAGCGGAGGAGCTTGTAGAGTTCGTTGGCGGCGTCGAAGTCGGCTTCTAGTTCGCGAGTGTTCAGGCGCTCGCGGAGATCGTCGAGGCGGCGGGCGAAGAGGTCGAGTGCGGCGGAGAGGACTTCGCGATTGGTGAGGACGATATCGCGCCAGGTGGAGTAAGGACTGCCGGCGAGGCGGAGGGAATCGCGCAGGCCGGAGCCGGCTACGGTGATGGGCAGGCCGTTTTCGTCGAGGTGATCGTAGAGGAAAGAGCCTAGGGCTACGGCGGCGAGTTGGGGAAGATGGGAGACCATCCCTACGGCGTAATCGTGCTGCTGCGCCCCGAGCCAGAGCGGGCGGGCGCCGATCTTTTCGAGGAGCTTGAGAAAGGCGGAGACGCGCGGATCGCGCTGCGTTTCGGAGGGCGAAGGTTCGCGCGGCTCGGAGGAATCGGAGACTAACGCGTAGGGCGCGTTGCGGAAGAGGTCGGCGTCGGCTTGGGAGACACCGGAGACTTCGCGGCCGGCCATGGGATGACCGCCGAGGAAGAGAGCGGTGGCCGGTGCGGAAAAATTTTCTGCGGCGGATTGCGCGATGCGCAGCTTGGTGCTGCAGGCGTCAGTGACGAGGGCGTGCTTGGGGGCAAGGCGAGCGACTTCGGGGAGGAGATCGATGGTGACACCGATGGGAAGGGCGATGTAGATGAGATCGGCGGCGCGGAGCGCTGGGGCTAGATCGCTGGTGAAGGCTTCGTCGACTACGTTGCGGGCGCGGGCTTCACGGATGATATCGGGACGATCCCAGCCGGAAATGTGCAGGTCGGTGGTGTATTTGCGGAGGGCGAGGGCGAAGGAGCCGCCGATCAGGCCGGTGCCGAGGATTGTGGCGCGGGATATTAAATGTGGGGACATGAAGGCGGAGAAAAGATAACGCAGAGGCGCAGAGAGCGCAAAGGTGCGCAGAGGAAAGCGCACTGGCAATACGGGGTTGGCGTTTTGCTCGTGGGTAGCTGCGGTGCTTCTGTTGACGCTGCAAAGCGGCGGCAAGTCAGCCGCACTCCAAAATTAGGCCATGCGGCGGCCTATGGCGGGGGCGATTATGCGGAGCTCGGCCATTAGTTGGGTGAAGGCGGCTGGCTCGAGGGATTGGGCGCCGTCGGAGAGGGCGTGGTCGGGGTCGTTGTGGACTTCGATCAGGAGGCCGTCGGCACCAGCGGCGACAGCGGCGCGGGCCATTGGGGGAACTTTGTCGCGACGGCCGGTGCCGTGCGACGGGTCGGCTAGCATCGGGAGATGCGACAACTTTTTGATTACCGGGATGGCGGCTATGTCTAACGTGTTGCGTGTGTAGGTTTCGAAGGTGCGGATGCCGCGCTCGCAGAGGATTACGTTGTAGTTGCCGCCGGCGAGGATGTACTCGGCGCCCAGGAGGAGTTCTTCCATGGTCGCGGACATGCCGCGCTTTAGGAGAACCGGCTTGCGGACTTCGCCTAGGGCGCGGAGGAGATAATAGTTCTGCATGTTACGTGCGCCGACCTGAAAGACGTCGACATAGTCGAGCATCATTTGGATCTGCGACGGGTCCATTACTTCGCTGACAGTGAAGAGATTGAACTTTTTCGCGGCCTCGCACATTAGCTCCAGGCCCTTTTCACCCATGCCTTGGAAGGCGTAAGGCGAAGTGCGTGGCTTGAAGGCGCCGGCGCGGAGAATTTTTGCTCCGGCCTTGGCTACGGATTCGGCGATAGAGTGGATTTGCTCGCGGGATTCAACGGAGCAGGGACCTGCGGCGACTACAACTTCGTTGCCGCCAATTTTTACGCCGCGGCCTAGATCGACGATGGTGCCCTCGGGCTTGAACTCGCGGCTGGCTAGCTTGAACGGTTGCGTGATGCGCATGACTTCGCGCACGCCGTCAAGGAGTTCGAAATCGCGATGATCGAAATCGCGGTGGACTCCGACGGCGCCGAGCACGGTGTGGGACTCGCCGGTGGAACGATGAACGTTGAAGCCGCTGGCGATCAGGCGGTCGATTACGTGCTGGATTTGGGCGTCGGTGGCGCCTTCTTGCATTACGATTACCATGGTGGTGCGGGGTTCCTTTCGATCCGACAACGTCTCAAAACTTGCTTCAGGGGCTAAAGCCCAATTTTGCCTGCTCAGGTATGTCGGAGCTAAAGCTCCGACCCCCTAAAGAGAAATCCAAGCGCCCGCTTCGGAAAGCGGGCGCTACAACAGCAAGAAACTGAGGCCCGGCGTGCGAAACCGCGCCGACCAGAAGCTTGCGCTACCTTGAACGGAGACGGCTGACGCCGGCATGGCGCGATGCGATTACGATTTCTCATCCGGGTCCACCACGTCACGTAAATGCATGGCTTGGCGCTCGGCGCTGCGGGCTTCGTCGATGATGCGCTCGAAGAGGCGGCGAATGGCGGCGTCGGTGAGGGGGCCGGGGTTGACGCGCTCGGCGTTTTCGAGGACCTCGCGCTCGCGCTCGGGTTGATAGAGCGGAAGATTTTCGGCTTGCTTGATTTTTCCGATTTCGAGGGCGCACTTCGAGCGTTGGTTGAGCAGCTCGACGAGTTTGCGATCGATTTCATCGATTTGGCGGCGCCAGTCGGAGAGGGTCATGGGAGGGCCCCGCGTCGACAGTCGACAGTTGAAATTTGAAAGGGGGAGGCGCTAAAACGAACGCGGCATCCGGTCACCTTCGTTCGGGACAGGGCTGCGCCGCTGCAGAGAAAAAGCGGGTCCCTCGCTTTGCTCGGGATGACAACGCTTGATGGCGTCAAGGGAAATTGGGGCGATTTGATCATGGGGCTACCTCGCGGCGGGATAGGCCGTGGGTGGCGGCTTGTTTGAGTGAGCGAATGCGTGCCGCGAGGGCGGCGCTGGCAGCCTCGACGGATTTCGCGTTTTCGATTTCGGAGACGAGGGCGGAGCCTACTACGGCGGCGTCGGCCAAGCCGCCGAGTACGGAAACATGGCCTGGGAGCGAGATGCCGAAGCCTACGGCGATGGGTAGTTGCGTTACTGCGCGGGCGCGGCGGATTAGCGCAGGGAGATCGTCGGGCAAGGCGTCTTTGGCGCCAGTCACCCCGGTGCGGGAGATTAGATAGAGGAAGCCGGAGGAAACGTTGGCGATTTTGGTTAGGCGCTCGTCGGTGGAGGTGGGGGCGCCTAAAAAAATCGTGTCGAGATTATGGGCGGCGAGGATGCGGCGATAGTCGGCGGATTCTTCGGGCGTCAGGTCGGTGGCGAGGACGCCGTCGGCGCCGGCTTCGCTGGCGGCACGCCCGAATTTTTCCAGGTCCATTTGCAGGATGGGATTGTAGTAGCTGAAGAGCACTAGCGGAACTTGGGACGATTGGCGAATGCGACGGACGAGATCGATTACGCCGGCCAGCGTGGTGCCAGATTTTAGGGCACGTTCGGAGGCGCGCTGGATGGTGGGGCCGTCGGCGAGGGGATCGCTGAAGGGGACACCGAGCTCGATTACGTCGGCCCCGGCTTCGGCGAGCGCCAGAACAAATCTTAGCGTCGCGCCAAGCGAGGGATCGCCCGCGGTGATGTAGGCGACGATGCCGAGTTCACCGGAAGCGCGGAGTTCGGCGAAGCGCTTGGAGATACGGGTCGAGTTGGAAGGCGCTGCGATCATGGATTTTTGCGAAGGATAAAGACTAGAGCAGGCGGGAGTAAGTGTCCATATCCTTGTCGCCGCGGCCGGAGAGATTGAGGATGATGAGGTCGTCGCGGGTGAGTTGGGCGCGGCGCTCGATCAGGCCGGCGATGGCATGAGCGGATTCCAGGGCGGGGATTATGCCTTCGATGCGGGCGAGGAGCTGCGCGGCGTCGAGCGCAGCGGAGTCAGGGACGGCGGAATATTGGGCGCGGCGCTGGTCGGCTAGCCAGGCGTGCTCGGGGCCGATGGCGGGATAGTCGAGGCCGGCGGAAATGGAATGTGTAGTGGCGATTTGGCCATCGCTATTTTGCAGGACGTAGGTGTAGGTACCTTGGAGGACGCCGGGACGCGCGCCAGCGTAGCCTTGCGCTGCGGCCAGGCGCGCGGCGTGTTCGCCAAGTTCGTTGCCGCGGCCGCCGGCTTCGATGCCGATCATTTTTACGTCAGGATCGCGCAGAAAAGCGTGGAAGAGGCCGATGGCGTTGGAGCCGCCGCCGACACAGGCGAAGAGATGGGTGGGCAAGCGATTCTCGGCGGCGAGGATTTGCTCGCGGGCTTCGCGGCCGATGATGGACTGAAAATCGCGGACCATTGTCGGGTATGGGTGCGCGCCGAGGACGGAGCCTAGGAGATAGTGCGTGGTACGGACATTGGTGACCCAATCGCGCATGGCTTCGTTGATGGCGTCTTTGAGGGTGCGGCTGCCGGAGGCGACGGCGACAACTTGCGAGCCGAGAAGGCGCATGCGCGCGACGTTGAGCGCCTGTCGCGCCATATCTTCGGTGCCCATGTACACGACGCATTCAAGGCCGAGATGGGCGGCGATGGTGGCGGAGGCGACGCCATGTTGACCTGCGCCGGTTTCCGCCACGATGCGGGGCTTGCCCATTTTGAGGGCGAGCAGGCCCTGGCCGATGGCGTTGTTGATTTTGTGCGCGCCGGTGTGGAGGAGATCTTCACGCTTGAGATATATGCGTGGACCGCTGAGATGTTCGGTGAGGCGCGCGGCAAATTGCAGCGGCGTCGGACGTCCGGCGAAATTCTTGAGCAGGTTGTGCAGTTGGGATTGAAACGATGCGTCGGACTTGGCAACTTCGTAGGCGCGCTCGAGCTCGAAGAGCGGAATCATCAGCGTCTCGGGAACGTAGCGGCCGCCGTAGGGGCCGAAGCGGCCCGGCGCGGTTGTCGGTGATTGGAGGATGGAGCTCATGGCTGAATAGGATTCTCTTTCGAGTGATCGAGTTGCAGGTTCAGCTGCTGCTCGGCACGACGCACTTCGTCGATGAATTCCTTGAGCCGGGCGTGATCTTTTTTTCCAGGCTTGGTTTCCAGGCCGCTGGCGACGTCGACGCCATACGGGCGAACAATGCGGATGGCTTCCGCCACGTTCTCAACCCTAAGGCCGCCGGATAAGATAATCCGGTGCGAGGTGGCCGCGCAACGCGCCAAGTCCCAGTCACTGGTTTGACCGGTGCCACCATAGTGGCCGGCGCGTACACCATCGAGTAGGAAGGCGAAGACGCCCGAGTAGCGATTCAGCGTGGTAAGCACGAATTTGGCATCGACGCGAAATGCTTTGATGACCGGGAGCGAACTGGCCACGCTCGAGACGATGTCGGGAGTCTCGTCTCCATGGAGCTGTGCCGCATCGAAGCGCACGAAGGCGCGGAGCGAATTGATGTCGCCGGGCTTGGCGTTCACGAAGACTCCGACGGCTTCGACTTCCTTCGGCAGCTTGGAGCGAATCTGCGCAGCGTCCGCAGTGACGATGCGGCGAAGACTCTTTTCATAGAAGTTGAAGCCCAGAGAATTGGCGCCGGCGTCGGTGGCGGCCTTGGCGTCGGCGAGATTGGTGATGCCGCAGATCTTGACGCGAATCATAACGCCTGGCCTTGCGGCGCAGGGCCGAGAAGATTGGCGAGCGCGGCGGCCGGATCGGGTGCAAGCATGAGATGTTCGCCGATGAGGAAAGCATCGAAACCAGCGTCGCGCAAACGAAGAAGATCCTCGTGGGAGCGCAAGCCAGATTCGCTGACCGCGATACAATGATCGGGAATTTGATCGACGAGCTCGAAGGAAGTTCCGGCGCGCACGCTTAGTGTCTTCAAGTCGCGATTGTTTACGCCGAGGATGCGCGCGTCCGCGGTCAATGCGCGGTCGAGCTCAGCGCGGGTGTGAACTTCGACGAGCGGCTCCATGCCGAGTTCGCGGCCGAGAGCGATCAGGTCGCGGAGGGTCGCGTCACCGAGGGTTGCAACGATTAGAAGAAAACTGTCGGCGTCGTTCGCGCGCGTCTCCCAGACCTGCCAGGGATCGAAAATGAAGTCTTTGCGAAGAACTGGAAGAGCGATGGACTTGCGAGCTTCGCGGAGATTCCTCAGTGAGCCGCGAAAAAATTCTTCTTCGGTGAGGATGGAGAGCGCGGCAGCGCCAGTGGATTCCAACGAACGAGCCAAGGCTGGGGCATCGAAAGGATCACGCAGGACGCCGCGGGAGGGTGAGGCGGGTTTTAGCTCGGCGATAATGTTGAGACCATCGCGAGAGAGGGCGGCAGCGAAGTCGCGGAGGGGCGTGGCCGCTTTCGCGCCGTACTTCAGAGCGGTCTCCGGCAGGACCTTCTTGCGATGTTCTACCGAGGCGCGGCGAGCCTCGAGAATACGGTCGAGGACGGTTCCGGTGTTGGCGTGAGCAGACATTACGGTAACTTTGTATGCTAGGGGTCGCGAGAGGATTTGGTCAAGGAGAGTTCGCCGCAAGCAATGCAGGGGAGATGATGAGCTATCGAGCGGAGTATGGATCGCTGTTGGAGGAAATCGCCAAAGAAGCGGATGCGATTGCGATGAAATACTTTCGCATGGATGGTATGCGGGTGGAAAGAAAGGGCGACGGGACGGCAGTGACGCAGGCGGATCGCGCGGTGGAGGAGATGGCGCGGGCGAGAGTGGCGGCCAGCGGGCTGGCTCTGGATGTGCTGGGCGAAGAGATGGGTGGAACGCAAGGGAAGGTGCCTGATTCTGCGAAGGCCCGATTGATTATCGATCCGATCGATGGCACCGAGGAATTTTCTCGGGGGATTCCTACGTTTGGCACGCTGCTGGGGATTGAGCGCGATGGTGGGATTGTGGCGGGAATGGCCAGCGCACCAGGACTCGCTAGCCGGTGGTGGGCATATCGCGGCGAGGGCGCTTATCGCGATGGAAAGCGGATTCACGTTTCGAACGTCGCGAAGCTGAGCGAGGCCATGGTGTTCACCACCGGCACGGGACCGAGTAAAGACAAATTGGCTCAAGAAAAGATTCGGCGCCTGCCTGATTCTGCTCGCAGCGGCCGGGCGCTTGGAGGATTCTGGCAGCACATGCTAGTTGCGGAGGGAGCTACAGAGGCGGCGCTGGACTGGACGTCAAAGCCGTGGGACTTGGCGCCATTGGGAATTATTGTCGAGGAAGCTGGAGGCAGGTCTACTAATGTGCGCGGGGAACGAACAATTTATACGGGGAATTTCTTGAGCACGAATGGAAAGATTCATGATGAGGTGTTGCGGTTGTTGCAATGAAGATCAAGCCCAGTTTGGGTGTACACCGTGAAAGCGGCGGCTAGACCGACGCACTCCAAGGGAGGTCCTATGAATACGGCGGCGCAGGGGCGAAAAGCGGAGGAGTTGAGGAAGCTGCACGGCGGGCCGCGGACGTTGGTGCTGCCTAATGCCTGGGATGCGGCTAGCGCGCGGGTGCTGGAGGAACTGGGATATCCGGCGATTGCGACTACGAGCGCCGGGGTGGCGTTTGCGCTGGGCTATCCGGACGGGCAGCGTATTTCGCGCGATGAAATGCTGGATATCGTAGAGCGCATCGCACGCGCGGTGCGCGTTCCGGTGACGGCGGACATGGAGTCCGGCTACGGAACGACGCCTGCCGAAATGGCGGACACGGCAAAAGCGATCATCCGCGCGGGCGCGGTCGGATTGAACCTGGAAGACGTTACCGGCGACACGGAGAGTTCGCAGGTGGACATCGCTCTTCAGCAGGAGAAAATCCGGACGATCCGCGAGGTGTCGGCGTCGCTGGGCGTATCGCTGGTGATCAACGCGCGGACGGATGTTTATCTTATGCCGATCGGTCCGGAGGCTACGCGATTCGAGCGCACGGTCGAACGGCTGCGAGCGTATCGCTCGGCGGGAGCGGATTGCGTTTTCGCGCCGGGGGTGAGCGACAGCACTCTGATCGAAAAACTGGTGAAGGCCGTGGGCGCGCCGTTGAATATCCTGGTGACACCGGGATGCCCGCCGATTCCAGAATTGCAGAAGCTAGGCGTGGCACGGGCGAGCATCGGCTCTGGCGTGATGCGA
>Ga0307478_10003069_pt1 | contig 12621 bp, 11 predicted proteins | sample atmos_gasesECM4C_2_FD_203713 | JGI IMG/M metagenome (GOLD analysis project Ga0307478, IMG submission 203713) | Hardwood forest soil microbial communities from Morgan-Monroe State Forest, Indiana, United States - atmos_gasesECM4C_05 | ecosystem: Environmental > Terrestrial > Soil > Temperate...
AGCGGATGACACACTGACCGACAATCCCGACAAATATGCCGCTTTGATTCAAAAGAAAGTTTCGAAAATGTTCGAGAAGTATCCGCCGCCAACAAAAAAATAATGAAGCGACAGCGAAGCGTCTGATGCGTTGTTTGCATAGCGAGGCGATTCTTAGCCAATTCCAGAATCGCCGGTTCCAAGGATTGCTCTTGTTCGGCCGACCAAAACGCTGGACAGCACTGTTAAGGACCCCGTTAAGGGTTGTTGCAGCGTCCCTGACGCTCTTCCCTGCGACGACCTGGGCTCAATCGGCGCGCGACTATCTCAACACGCCGGTCAATGCAGCCTCGGGTTTTCTCGATTTCATAAACACCAACGCGGAGACCGCGACTGAGTCGGATCTTCCCTTGCCCAACAACGAAGCGATCGGCCGCCACGGGTTTGCCACCATCCTGTGGTCGTTCCCGCTGTTCAACAGATACGCTGGTGTGGCGGTGACTGGGGGCTACACCAGCGTCAATTTCACCGGGCCTCACGGCAAAATAAGTAAGTCCGGATTCAGCGACCCATCCGCTACCTTCCATCTGAACATCTTTGGGGCTCCCGCGCTTCGTAAGGATCAGTATGCTGAGGCGATTCCAAAATCATTCTCCAGTTTTCACCTCACGGTTAACGCTCCACTCGGCTCGTACGATCGCAATTCCCCTCTGAACACAGGAGCGAATCGCTGGTCCTTCAACCCTCTTGTGAATCTGAGCATCACCCGGGACAAAGGAGTGTCATGGTTCGACCTGTACGCCGGGGCCCGTTTTTTTACCAACAACGACGCGTTCCAGGGAAACAATCACCTCTCGCAAAATCCATTGGTGACGTTCGCGGGGTTTTACAGTCACAATATCGGCAAACGAATGTATGTAGGAATCGGCGTGAGCTACGACAATGGCGGCGAAACATACATCAATAACGTCCCGCAGCGGAATGCCGCAAACGGCTTTCGACCCGGCTTCTCAATTAGCAGGGCGAGAACAATCTGGAAATACCGACTCACATTGCGCTACGAACTCACGGGGACGACGCCGCGTGCTGCGCCCACGAACTCGTTGCTGCAGATCAGACTGTCCGGACCACTTTTCTGAATGCCGGGTGCTCGGTCCGAAAACTTGCGGCGCAGAGAGGCTTTGAGAGCTTCTTGCAGCCGTTCGGTGTAACGCTCGCTGCGAGGTTGGAATTAATTCGTGCCCACATCGTGCCCAACTTTGGGAAAACAGTGACACCGTTGACATAAATAACTGAAATCTAAGATTGATTCTCGGGAACTTACAGAAAGACCAAAGCCTCCCGGAGAATCTGGCTTACAGGTTCACCCGCTAAATTTTTGTTTATTTGACTTGCACCGTGCTTTACTCTGCCCGCCTGTTATTCGACCCAATCGAAGCTGCGGCTTACTGCTTTCTTCCACGATTTGAAAAGCTGCTCGCGAGTGTTTTGATCCATGTGGGGATTCCAAGTGCGGTCTACCGCCCAATTGGCGCGGAGATCTTCGATGTCGCGGTAGAAACCGGTGGCCAACCCCGCGGCGTAGGCTGCGCCCAGGGCTGTCGTTTCTTTTACGGCGGGACGGATTACCGGGATGTTCAGAATGTCAGCTTGGAATTGCATCAGAAGATTGTTTTCCACCATGCCGCCATCGGTGCGCAGGACCGCGATGTGAATTCCGGAATCTTTTTCCATGGCTTCGACTACTTCGCGCGTTTGAAACGCGGTGGCTTCGAGTGCCGCGCGGGCTATGTGCGCTTTATTGCTGTAGCGAGTGAGTCCGGCGATCACGCCGCGCGCGGACGTCTTCCAATAGGGAGCGTAGAGGCCGGAAAACGCTGGGACGAAATAGACGCCGCCATTGTCGGCTACGGTTGCAGTGAGCGCTTCGATGTCCGAGCTGGTCTGAATGATTCCTAGATTGTCGCGCAGCCACTGGACCAGCGCGCCGGTGATGGCGATGCTGCCTTCGAGAGCGTATCGCGCGGGCTCGGCGCCCAATTTGTAGGCGACGGTGGTGAGCAAGCCAAATTTTGAGAAGACAGCGGATTCGCCCGTGTTCATCAACAGAAAACTTCCGGTGCCATAAGTGTTTTTTGCTTCACCGGAGGCAAAGCAGGTTTGCCCGACCAGTGCCGCTTGCTGATCGCCAATGACGCCGGCGATGGGAACGCCTTCGATCGCGGGCAGCTGAGCTCCGCCGAAGATTTCGCCGCTGGAGGCGATGCGCGGGAGAATCATCGCGGGAATGCCGAATATTTCCAGAATTTCGGGATCCCAGGCGAGCGTCTCGAGATCCATGAGTTGGGTACGGCTGGCGTTGGTTACATCGGTTGCGTGGATTCCGCCTGCTACACCGCCGGTGAGACGCCAGAGAAGAAATGTGTCCACGGTGCCGAACAAAAGCTGGCCCGCTTCGACCTTTACGCGCGCGCTTTCGACGTGATTCAGAATCCAGCGAAGTTTGAGTGCGCTGAAATAAGTTGCGAGGGGCAATCCGGTTTTGCGGCGGAAGCGATCCTGGCCGCCATTGCGCGCAAATTCGGCAACGGCATCTTCGACGCGGGTGTCTTGCCAGACGATAGCGTTGTAGATGGGTTCGCCGCTGCGGCGGTCCCACGCGACGGTGGTTTCGCGCTGGTTGGTGATTCCGATAGCAACGAGATCGCCGGGCCGTAAGCTCTTCGCTTGCATGGCTTCGCTGATGACCTGCTGAGTGCGCAGCCAGATTTCATCGGGATCGTGTTCGACCCAGCCGGGCTGAGGATAAATTTGCTGGTGTTCGCACTGCGCGGAAGAAACGATTCGTCCGGAGCGATCGAAGACGATGAAGCGCGTGCTGGTGGTGCCTTGATCGAGCGCGCCAACAAGATCAGCCATACTATTTCCTTGGCGCCGCCAAGCGACCGGAAGCAACAGTGGTTCCGCGCCGGCGCTAGCGAATCCGCGCGCGCCTATGCGGCTCCCGGACGTGCAAGTGCAGGAAGGCTTCCGTCAGGTTCCAGGCGAGGCTGGCTGCGCCGGGATGATACGCCGGGCCTACGTCGCGGAAGAATGCATGATCTGCTTCCGAGAATTCTACGTTGACGTATGGTTTGCCAAGACGTTTGCATTCATCCACGATCGCTCGGATTTGGTCCTGCCCGATGTGTTTATCCTTGCCGCCCCAGAAAAATAGAATCGGCGCGCGAAGTTCGGCGACGTGCGGCAGAAGCGTGGGCGCGATCCCGCCTCCGTAGAAGGAAATAGCCGCCTGCAATGGGACTTTGGCACAGGCGAGAAACGAAGCGCGGCCGCCCATGCAGAATCCGACGCTGGCAATCCGATCGGTGTGCACACCGGAATCTTTTGTGAGCCACTCGTAGGCGGACCTGATGTCGAGGACCAGTTGCTCAGTGGAGCCGGCGCGGGCGTGCTGCATAGCGGTTGACGTATCGTTATAGGCGATTTCCGCGCCGGGAGCAGCCGTGCGGTGGAAGAGTTCGGGTGCGATGGCGACGAGCCCGGCTTTTGCGAAGCGCTCGGCGATATCGCGGATGTGGGCGGTCACGCCAAAGGCTTCCTGGAAAACGAGAATAGCGGGATATTTTCCATGGTTGGCGGGGCGAGCGACGTAGGCGTCCATGGTTGAACCATCAGCCACTGCCAGAGTTATCTTCTGGGTCGCGATTTCCGCCACGCTGGGCCCTCCGGGACGCAGGGTATCGGAAAGCAAGCTACCATAACGGCGGGAGCGGCACACACCAAATAGGAATCGCCGGTCGCGGGCGGATGCAAGGCGACTTATGATGTAGGGCGAAAACAGCGTGTAACTGGGTAGCGGTCGACGGTGGCGAACTTGGAGCGAGTCGCTCGCCACGCCCACCGCATCCAAACGGGTGATGAGGAGGTCTTTCATATGAGCTTGCAGGACTACGTAACGCTGGGGCGTTCGGGATTGCGAGTTAGCCCGCTTTCTTTGGGCACCATGACGTTTGGCACCGAGTGGGGGTGGGGCAGCGAGGAAGCGCAGGCCCGCGAGATTTTTGACCGTTACGTTGATCAGGGCGGCAACTTCGTGGATACCGCCAACTTGTACACTGGCGGCAAAAGCGAACAGATGGTCGGAAAATTCATTGCCGAGAAGAAACTCCGAGACCGAATTGTTCTGGCGACGAAGTTTACTTTCAACACCGAACAGGGAAATCCCAACTCCGGCGGTAACAGCCGGAGGAATATTTATCAGGCTCTGGACGCATCATTGCGCAGGCTGCAGGCCGACTATATTGACCTCTATTGGCTGCACGCTTGGGACACGGTCACTCCCGTGGAAGAAGTCGTGGCGACGCTGACGGATCTGGTGCGCCACGGCAAGATTCGCTACTACGGCTTCTCGGATACGCCAGCGTGGTACGTGGCGCGCGCGCAGACGCTCGCGGAAAAAGAAGGCAAGGAACGGCTGATCGCGCTGCAGCTCGAATATTCGCTCGTCGAGCGCAACATCGAGCGGGAACACATTCCCGCCGCGCAGGAACTCGGGATTGGCGTATTGCCGTGGAGCCCGCTGGCCGGCGGCTTTCTTACCGGCAAGTACAAGCGTGAAGGCGCCGAGTCTGGCAAAGGCGAAGGGCGGCTGGAGACGACGAAAGGGTCGGGGAATCCGGCGTTTAACAAATTCAGCGAGCGCAATTGGAGAATTCACGACGTGCTGATTGACGTGGCGAAGCAAATCAACAAGCCCGTCGCGCAGGTGGCGTTGAATTGGGTGATTACGCAGCCGGGCGTCACGTCCACAATCATCGGCGCAACGAAGCTCGCGCAATTGAACGACAATTTGCAAGCGGCTGAATTCACGATTCCCGCGGAGTTGCGCAAACGGCTTGATGAGGTGAGCGCGCCCGAGGCGATTCACCCGTACGTCTTTTTCGGGCCGGACATTCAGCCGATGGTGACGGGTGGAACATCGGTGCGAAAATGGGAGCCCGCGCGAGTGTCAGGTGCCCCCGCCACGAGCATCGCTGCGGCTAAGGCGCAAGCCGCGGGCGACAAGTAGCCGGGGCCGCGATCGCGATGGCGTTTTATCACGGGCCGATTTCCGACCACTTCGACGGCGAGCACTTTTACAATTCTCCGAACGGAATGCCGCACGGTTCGGGGAGTGCGGTGAAATGGCTGGCGAACCGCGAGTCCGGGCCGTGGCCGAAATGGATTGACGCCGCGCCCGGGCCTCCGCCGCCCGAGCGGGTGAGCGACGGAGGCCTGCGCGCCACTTTTGTGGGCCACTCGACCGTCCTGATTCAGATGGATGGCGTTAATATTTTGTGCGATCCGATTTGGTCACTGCGAGCAAGTCCGGTTTCGTTTGCCGGGCCGCGGCGGCATCGCGCGCCAGGAATCCGCTTCGAGCAGCTCCCTCCGATTGATTTAGTGTTGCAGAGCCACGATCACTATGACCATTTTGACGTGCCGACTTTGCGGCGAATTGCGTCGCAATGGCGGCCGGGCTTTGGCGTGCCACTAGGAGTTGCGCGGCGCCTGACTTCCAAGCGCATTGCTCAGGCTGAGCAGATTCGCGAACTGGATTGGTGGCAGTCTGCCGAAGCATTCGACAAGCTGCGCATCACGGCCGTCCCAGCACGGCATTTTTCGGGGCGCAGCTTGCGGGACCGTAATAAGACGCTGTGGTGCGGCTACGTGATCGAAGGGTATTCCGGCACTGTGTATTTTGGGGGCGATTCAGGTTACGGCGCGCACTTTCGCGAAATCGGGGCACGCTTCCCGCAGATTCGTTTGGCGTTTTTGCCGATTGGCGCGTATCGCCCGCAGTGGTTTATGGGGCCGGTGCACATTTCTCCAGAGGATGCGGTGCGCGCTCACGAAGAAGTGGGTGCGGCTACCAGCGTCGCCATTCACTTTGGCACGTTTCATCTCGCCGATGACGGCCATGATGAGCCGGTTGTCGAATTGCAACGCGCGCTGGACGCTCGCAAGACCGCGCACCGATTTTGGGTGCTCGACGCGGGAGAGGGAAGAGATATCCCGTGACCTAGGTCGAGCCTGGCGCGCTCTATTTTGCCGTGGTGTTTAACTTCACGTCCTTCATTTCTTCGATTTTTTCTATGGTGATTGCCCGAGTGCCGTTGCGTGTGTACACCGTTCCGCTGACGCGCACAAATTTTCCGAGGAACGGCATCAGCTTGTCATTTTGACTCGAATCCGGCATGGCGGTGGACATTGGCGTGTAGATGTCACCGCTCCTCGTCAAAATGATCAGCGGAGAGCCGCCCTTCGCGCACTCCTTGGCGCATTCGAGATTGAATTCGGTGGCGCTGGCCTTGTGATTTTGGATCGGGCAGGCAATGTCTCGCACCAAGCCTTCGACCGTGTTTTTTTGCTCAGTGGGCGCTTCCTTGATTTGGTCCGCGGCTTGAGCGTAGATTGCCTCCGCCGAGGAGAGGGCGATGCCGAGGAAAAGAATGGTCCGGTAGACTGCTGGCAATTTCATTTCGAATTTCTCCCTTTTTGAATTGGATCTGCGCAATTTTGTCGGCTCGAGGGCATCGCCGCGTTTGCCCGCTTCCGCGAGATTTCCAGATGAATCTAGCACTTGTTGCTGTGGCATAGTTCATCTAAACTCGAACTATGGAAGAAGCGAATCAATTGGCCAAACTCAGCGCGCAACTAGCCGATCCCGCACGCGCCACTATGGTTGTGAGCTTGATGGATGGCACTGCGCGTCCGACGGGGGAGTTGCAAATCGCGGCGAACCTTTCGCCTTCGTCGGCGAGCATGCATCTTTCGAAGTTAGTGAGCGCGCGAATCCTCACCGTGGTGAAACAGGGCAGGCTGAAGTACTACCGGATTGCGACGGCGGCGGTGGCGCATGCCGTGGAAGCGCTTACGATTGTGGCTTCGCCGGGAACGGCGGTGCAGAAAGCCGCGCGCTCGTCGTTGAATCCGTTTGCGTTCGCGCGCACTTGCTACGACCACCTGGCCGGCAAGATGGGAGTGGTGATTGTGACGGCGCTGCAAGGGGAGCAGATCATTCGCGCGAATGGAAAGGGGTACGAAGTAACGGCGCGTGGCGCGGAGTGGCTGGGCGAGCTGGGAATTGATTGCGATGAACTTGCGCGCGGAAAACGCGTGTTTGCCGCGCAATGTCTGGATTTCACTGAGCGCCGCCATCACCTCGCCGGTGGGCTCGGCGCTGCGTGGCTCGATCGCATGGTCCAGTTGGATTGGATCGTAAGGTCGCGAGTGCCGCGCGCCGTACGTTTGACGAGCAAGGGAAAAATGGAGCTGGGGAAGAGATTGCGGCTGAAATTTACCGACAATCAGAATGTGAAGTACGAAGTAAGCTGAACTGCCACGACATCTCGGCGCAGAATTCGCAATTCACCCCGATTCGCGACTGCCGTTAAACTCGTTGCAAACAATGCGCTCGTTCCAAAGCTGACAGGACAACTTCCCATTGCAGAGCTGCTTGAAATCAGGCGATTAGTGATTGACCGGCTCGTCCGTGGGATACGTGATTTGTTTGCCTCGGACGCGGGCGAACGGCGTAAGCGTGTGCGGCTCGGTGCGCGAAGCGGTCATGATGTCCTGGACGGGAACGCCACGCACGAGCAGCGCGTCGGCAACCAACGAGCGGTGGCAGCGCCATGGCACGGCTTCGGCGCACATTAGCGCGGACGGTTTTGTGGAGGCGAGTTTCAAGGCACGTTCGAGCCCTTCCGCAAATTCCGGAGTCTGCATGTAGTCGGCGAAGCCGCGGAAGCTGGCGTTGTGCCAGCCGAGATTCTTCGACTCCGCTTTCGCGTGCCGAAGGCCACCCAGCTTTTTCAAATGCGCGTATGCAATCTTGGCTTTGCGCAGGGACGGGCCGAGGGCCTCGCGGTTAAATTGAGGATTGTGGCGCGAACGCGGAATCGAGCGGATGTCTATCACTCGCTGGACGCCATGCGCCTTGAGCAGTTTGATGAAATCTTCCAAGGGACGCGTGGAGTGCCCGACGGTGAAGATTGTTGGCTTGGCGCTTTTGCGGCGGGCGGACATCGTTTCACTCAGTGTTCCGAGAATATGATTATAGGCCGACTGCGCCGCAATAGACGCAAAACTGGGCGGCAACAAAATTGATTTCAGCTCGCAGGCGTATCCGGCGATAATGGAGCCGCCGACGCGGCACGAGATTGCGGCTCGGCAATGGATCACGATTCGAGGGCGTGATGGCCAAAGTGAACGCGTTGTTTTGGGATAATGGCGGAGTGATTCTGACCAACGGTTGGGATCGCAATTCCCGCCGGGCGGCGGTGGAGAAATTCGGACTCGAGTGGGCCGATTTCGAGGACCGTCACGAATTAATGCTGAATGCCTTCGAGACGGGCCGCGCGACGCTCGACGAATATTTGCGCCGGACGATTTTTTACAAGCCCCGGACGTTTACTCCCGAGGATTTCGAGAAATTCATGTTCGATCAATCGCAGCCATTTGCCGAGCCGTTGGAATTTCTGGGAAAGCTCGCGCAGACGCGCGCCTACATGATGGCTTCGCTGAATAACGAATCGCGCGAAATCAATGAATACCGGATCCACAAATTTCATCTGCGGGATTATTTTCAGGCTTTTTTCAGTTCCTGTTATTTGGGAGTGCGGAAGCCGGAAGAGCAAATATACCGGCTGGCGCTGGAAATCGCGCAGCGCGAGCCGGAAGAAACCGTGCTGATTGACGACCGGGGATTGAATTTGGAATGCGCCCGGGAGATCGGCATGAATGGAATTCGTTTTCAGAATGTCGGCCAGCTGCGAACAGAACTTGCGCAGCTGGGAATCAGCACCGACGCCCACTGAAACCTTTAACGCAGACGTTGCAGCAAGAAAACCGCTGAGCTAGCCAGGATTAACTCCCATGAAACTCGATACTCGCATTTTTCCGGACATTGACGCCGTCAGCCGCGGGGCGCTCGAAGAAGTGTTGCGCAATCTTCACGAAGCTGTCGCGCAGAGAGGTCGCTTTGCTATTGCTCTTTCCGGCGGGCACACCCCTGCAAAAATGTACGCACTGTGGGGTGCGCCGGGAAAATATCGTGACGAAACTCCCTGGGACCGCGTTCATATGTTTTGGGGAGACGAGCGGTACGTTCCGGCGGACGACCCGCTAAGCAACTATCGAATGACGCGCGAGGCGCTGCTGGCGCACGTGCCGATACCGTCGGCGAACGTGCATCCGGCGCCGACGAGCCTGCCGACGCCCGAGAAGGCAGCCGAAGCGTATGACGCGCAACTACGAGGTTTTTTCGGCGCGGCCGAGCCGGCGTTTGATGTGACGCTGCTGGGACTCGGGCCGGAGGGTCACACCGCATCGCTTTTTCCGGGGTCACCAGCGCTGGAAGAGAAGCAGCGCTGGGTGACGGCAGTGCAGGTCGCGGCCAAGCCTCCGAACCGGTTGACGTTTACACTGCCGGTTCTGAATCGCAGCCGAAACGTCTATTTTCTGGTGGCGGGTGAGGACAAGCGCGAAATTCTTGGAGCGTTGCGTGCCGAGCCGGATTCGCGGCCTAGCCAATATCCGGCGGGCAGGATTCGTCCATCGGACGGACGCGTGCTGTGGTTCCTCGACGAAGCGGCTGCCGATTGACCGTAACTACTTTTTTTCTGATGCTTTCTGCGAAGTGGCACGTCTAACGTAAGACCAGAGCGAGGTACCCAAGATGTCCGTCGAAGCGCGCCAAAACGGCCTAATTTCAGTGAGAAACTTCGGGTGCCCGCGCGCGGAAGGTTGTAAAATAAGCTGAATTGCAGGCTGCGGGTTAACCGTTAACCGGATCGCCGCCGATACGCAGTTTGGTCTCTTAATCGGACGAGCCGAATCAAGTCGAGACGACCTACACGAATCATGATGCGACGACCTACGAAGAGGACACCTGTACCTGCCGCAGCGCCGACTGCCTTGCTGGCAATGTCGCTGGTCTTGTCTGCATGCACGACGCGAACGGCGGAGACCGCGCCCAATCTTGCGGTTCCGGTCACGGTGGCGAAGGCCGAACAGAAGACGGTGCCGATCAACCTGACCGCTATTGGGACGGCTGAAGCGTATTCGACCGTTTCGATCAAGAGCCAAGTGAACGCGATTCTCAACGAAGTCCATTTCAAGCAGGGCGATTTCGTGAAGAAGGGCGATCTACTTTTCACACTGGATGCGCGGCCGTTTCAGTCGTCGCTGGCACAGGCGCAGGCGAATCTCGCGCGCGACAAAGCGCAGGAAGAATTGAACCAGGTGCAGGCGACGCGGTACGAAAAGTTGTACACCGCTGGAGTGGCGCCGAAAGAGCAATACGACCAGATGCGTGCGAACGCCGACGCCCAGGAAGGACTGGTTCACGCGGATGAGGCGGCGGTGGAATCCGCGAAGCTACAACTGCAATATTGCACGATCTATTCGCCGGTGGATGGGCGCACGGGCGCGTTGCAGGTTTACCCGGGCAATTTGGTTAAAGAGAACGACGTGCCGGTACTGGTGGTGATCAACGAGATTTCTCCGATCTTTGTGGATTTTGCGGTACCGGAGCAATATCTGGGCGTCGTGAAGAAGTATATGTCCGGAGGACGCTTGCAGATCGAGGCTACTCCCTATGGCGATACTGTCGCGGAAACGGGTTACCTCACGTTTGTAGACAACAACGTGGACAACACTACCGGGACGATCAAGCTGAAGGGCACGTTCCCTAACGGCGACCATCGCCTGTGGCCGGGACAGTTTTCCACCGTGTCTTTGCGGCTAGCGGAAGAGGAAAAGGCGATTGTAGTGCCGTCGCAAGCGGTGCAAACGGGCGCTTCGGGGGATTTCATTTTCGTTGTGAAGTCCGACGACACGGCGGAATCGCGTCCGGTGAAGGTGGCAAGGCAGATCGACGGGCAATCGGTGATTTCGAGCGGAATCGCGCCGGGTGATACCGTGGTGACGGACGGGCAGCTGCGGTTGATACCCGGTATCAAGGTGCAAGTGAAGAAGGGCAGCCAGGGCGGTTAGAGAATTGCAATGATTAGCATCGCCGAACCATTCATACGCCGTCCGGTCATGACCACCCTGGTCATGCTGTCAATTCTGCTGTTCGGCATCCTCGGCTATCGCGCTCTAGCGGTCAGTGAACTACCCAACGTGGATTACCCGACAATTGAAGTTGGAGCTTCATTGCCCGGAGCCAGTCCGGAAACCGTCGCCTCGGCGATTGCCACGCCTCTGGAGAAGCAATTCTCGACGATCGCCGGCATTGAAACGATGACCTCGTCGAGTTCGCTCGGCGGGACGTCCATCACGTTGCAATTCGATCTGAGCCGCAACATTGATGGCGCAGCGCAAGACGTACAGGCCGCGATTTCTCGAGCGTCGTCGCAACTCCCGCCCAACATGCCGACGCCGCCGACCTACAACAAAGTGAATCCGGCCGTGCAGCCGATTCTATATATCGCAATGGGTTCCAAGACGCTGCCTCCCTACACGGTGGACCGCTACGCCGAGACGCTCATGGGACAGCGCATTTCGATGGTGAAGGGCGTCGCGCAAGTGCAGGTGTACGGTTCGCAGAAGTACGCGGTGCGCATTCAGCTCGACCCGCAGGCACTGGCCACCAGGCAAATCGGTGTGGACGAAGTTCACACCGCGATAGAAAACGGCAACGTGAATTTGCCGGTCGGCACGCTTTATGGAGACCATCGGGCGTTCACGCTGCAGGCCAACGGACAATTGACGCATGCGTCGGTGTATCGGCCGCTGATCATAGCCTATCGGAATGGCTCTCCCGTGCGCCTGGAGGACGTCGGCAAGGTGTACGACAGCGTGCAGAACAATCGCGTCGCGAATTGGTGGAACGATACGGAATCCGTAGTGCTGGCCATCGAACGCCAGCCCGGCACCAACACCGTGGAAGTCGTGGATGCGGTGAAACAGTTGCTTCCACAGTTCCGCGCGATTATTCCGCCTTCGATTCACATGCAAATTTTGTACGACGCGTCGGAATCCATCCGCAATTCCGTGGCGGACGTGAAATTCACGCTGTTCCTGGCCGTGGCGCTGGTCATCATGGTCATTTTCTTATTCCTGCGGAACTTCTCGGCCACGTTGATTCCGAGTTTTGCGCTGCCGATGTCCATCATCGGCACGTTCGCGGTGATGTATGTGCTGGGCTACACGATCGACAACTTATCGCTTATGGCGCTGACGCTTTCGGTAGGCTTCGTGGTGGATGACGCCATCGTGATGCTGGAAAACATCGTCCGGCACATGGAGATGGGCGAAAGCGTGATGGAAGCAGCGCTCAGCGGATCGCGCGAGATCGGGTTCACGATTCTTTCGATGACGATTTCGCTGGCGGCCGTGTTTTTGCCAGTGTTTCTGATGGGTGGGATCATGGGAAGGCTGCTGCATGAATTTGCGGTGGTGATTATCACCGCGATTCTGGTGTCCGGCTTTGTGTCTCTGACGCTCACACCGATGTTGTGTAGCCGATTTTTGCGGCCGGTAGCGGAACAGAAACACGGCAGCGTGTACATGGCGCTCGAGCGATTTTTCGACCGGTTGCTGCGCTACTACGACGTCTCGTTGCAGTGGGCCTTGCGCCACCGGGTATTC
>Ga0307478_10003070_pt1 | contig 12617 bp, 15 predicted proteins | sample atmos_gasesECM4C_2_FD_203713 | JGI IMG/M metagenome (GOLD analysis project Ga0307478, IMG submission 203713) | Hardwood forest soil microbial communities from Morgan-Monroe State Forest, Indiana, United States - atmos_gasesECM4C_05 | ecosystem: Environmental > Terrestrial > Soil > Temperate...
CTCGGGCGCGGCGATGTCGGCGATCTCCTCAACAGTGATGGTGGTTGAGCCAGCCCTGCGAATGCAATCGCACACGATTTCTGCCAGATCGCGAACCAGCTCCTCGAGTCTCGGCAGATTGCCGGCGCCGCAAACCGTGGTTATCTCGGTCGTCATTTTTGTGACCACGGAAAATTCCGCGAGCGTGAGCTTCGCCGCGAGAAACTGCTTGTCACCGAGGTTCACCGTCACGATTTTCATCCCTGAGACCTTCCGAGCGCTTTGCTCGCCGCCTTCGGATTGTTCGTGATGTGGTCGAGAATGATCCGACCGGCATCTTTGCTCGTGAGGTGCTGCAGAATCAACCCTTTGTCGAGACCGATGCCGAGATGCACCGAGCCGCTCGCGCCAGGTGCGCCGACAGCGCCCACGAGTCCGCCGTCGCCAAATTTCGGTAGCGCAAGATTCGCGATTGACGGAACTCTCAGTCCGCGATTGATCGCCTCGAGGTTGTGGACGCCGAACGCCGAAACAGCGTCGGCCTTCACGACGTACTCGCCAGCGGAAAGACGCGCGGGGATTGAATCGGCCTTCGGGCCTCCTGGTCCCTTGATGAGACCGCCCTCGGCGTGACCTGATCCGCCTCCCAGTCCGGCGAAAAAGTTGCCGAGAAATCCGGAGCCCGGAGTAGCGCCGGTCGCCGCGAGACCTTCGTTCGCGATTTTGAGCAGCAGCATCTTGATGAGAATCTGCTCGATGGACTGGATGACGCTCGCCGCCAGGTGCTGGAAGGACGAAGCGACGCTCTGGGTTCCGCGGCCGACGGTTTCAAAAAAGCTGGTGAACGACTGGTTCAGAGTCTGGCCGATTTGCTGGCCGACGTCTTTCGCGGAGAGCGCGATGTTCTGCAGCTGCTGCTTGGTCTGTTGGGCCTCCACGATTAAATCCTGATTTCCCGTCTTTTTTGCGGCGCCGAGTTCCGCGTCCGCATCCGCCTGCAGGAGCGGCAGCCGCTCTTTGATCAGTTGGTTTATTTCCCGCTCCTCTTCGAGCGGAGAAATCTGGCCAGCCTTCGCCTTGATCTGGATGCCCTGCCTCTCGATGTCGAACGCCTGGGTGTCCTGTTTGGTTTTTTCTTTCGCCTGCTCAAAATCGGCGACGGCGAGCTTCAGTTGCTTCCACTGCTCGATTTCAGCGAGCAGCGCCGGATCGCCGCCCGACTGCTGCACCTGCAATGTACGTTTCGCCGCCTCGGCGTCGATCTGAGCTTTCGCTGCCAGCTGCCTCTTGCCCTGCAGCTCGGCGAGCTCCCGCTCGAATTCCAGCGTCTGCTGCTGGCTTTGCTCGCGCTTCTTGTTGGTGTCATCGTCGAGCGCGGCGATTTTCGTCCCGGATGAAATCTGCAGTTCGGTGATTTTGGTCTGAAGTTCCTCGACCTTCGCGAGCGCCTGGATTTCGTTGGCGTGCTGGCGGTCCCGCTCTTTGGAACCGGCCGGCTGTTTCGCGGCTTCCGCCTTCGCCTTCGTCGCATCGTCCTGCGCGCGCACCACGCCCTGCCTCAGAATCGCAACTTCTTCCGCCGTGTCGGCGAGGATCGCGGTCTTCCGGCGGTCGTAATATTCGGCGAGCGAGATCTCGCCGCGGTCGTACATTTCCTTATCGACCTCGGCGGTCTGCGCGGCGTAGGCCCGGTGAATCGCGAGTTCGTCCTGCACTTTCTTTTCGTCGAGAGCGAGCTGCGCGCGCGCTGCAGCATCGGACGTCGGGGTTGCGGGGACGATATCGGGCGGAGGTTTGGGAGGCGCTTTGGGCTTTTCGTTCAGCCGAGTCTTGCCGTCGAGTTCCTCGATGAGCGTCGTCTCGCGTCGCTGAATCTCCGCATCGATTCGATTGGCGTCGGCGAGCTCGTTCTGCTCGAACGCCTGCCAGGCCGCCTTGGGGCCTTTGGTGATCGCCTCGGCCGTGGCGCGTCCGATGTTCTGCACAAGCGCCGAGGTTTTCGCGCCAATCTCCACGATTCCAGCGACCACCGCGGCGATGCCGAGGACGATTTTCCGCATCGCGTCGCCTGCGACTTCGCCGAGAGATTTGAAGCCGCCGACGCCGTCCTGCGTGGTGGCTTTTACGAGAGCATTCGAGACGTCGGTGATCGCCGGAGCCAGTCCCGCGGTGAACTGCGTCGCGATCCCTTTCCCCACATCGCCCAGGTCGGTGAGTCCTTTTTTCGCTTGGAGCAGCGAGTTCGCGGTTTGGTTGTCGAGCAGCAGCCCCATTTTTTCGGCCGATGCGCGCGCCTTCTCGAAACCTTCCCCGGCGAGTTCGTTCAAAACGGGAATCAGTTCCGCGCCGCCTCGGCCGAGCAGCGCCTGCGCGAGCGCGGCCTTCGTCGTGCTATCCGCCATGCTGCCGAGGCGATTCGTGATCAGCTGAATTTTCTGATCCGTATTTAAATTGGCGAGGTCCTTCTGCGAGACACCGAGCAGCTGAAAATTCTTCGTGGCCTGCGCGCTGCCTTGCTGAAATTCGAGGATGGACCGCGAGAGCTTGACGAAACCCTTGTCGACCGCCTCGCTCGACACGCCCAGATCGTCGGCGGTTTTGCGGAACACGCCGAGCGTCTGCGCCGAAGCGCCGGTTATCTGGCTTGCCCGCGCGATGGCCGTGGCAGATTCGAGCGTCGCCTTTCCGAACTCTGCGAACTTCTCCACCGCGATGGCCGCGACGAGACCCTTGAACGCATCGGCCATCTTGATCGACGAACCGGCGGTGGCGTCCTGCTGCGTCTTCAGGTTTTTCAGGTTCTGGCCGAGTTCCTTGATCGCGGCGGCGACACCAGTGTCCTCCGCCGTGAGTTTGACTTTAATTTCCGGTGCGTCGCTCATTTAAGCCTCCCCTGAATCGAACAAACAAAAAATCTCGCTCGCAGCAGCTTCGACACGGATCTCACCGAAACCTAGCAGAGCGATCTGGCCCACGCCACCGGCATACGAGTCGCGCTGCTTCATGTGACATCAACGTCCCAACCCGTGGTCAGTCCTGATCCTGACCGGCTTTTTTGCGCGGCCTGGTGAAACCGAGATTGCTTCGCTTCGTTCCCTTTTCCTCGGATTCGTAGCGAACGTTGGCCGGATGAAAAATCGCGCGACTGTTGCGCTGATTCTGCTCGCGTTCGGACTCCTCGGGATCGATGCCCAATTCAGCGAGCTCGACCGAGCAGGAATGTTTCCGCACGATGGCCGCGCGGAGGTCCGCGATGAGCGAATCCACTTCCAGCGCTGTGCGATCGACCGGAGATTCGCCTTCGACCACGAACTGCGCGTCGACGGTCTGGCCTGCAAAAACCAGACGCTCGGGGTGGAAGAGGAGGATTTTGCCGATCTGCGCGAAGGTCCTGGCGCGCAGCGACAGCTCGTCGCGCAGCTTGCCGATCTGCTTTTCAAGGACGCTCTGCTCGAGCATGAGCTTCCCGATCGCCAGCTGGAGTTCGCGTTCCTGATCGGTCATCGGTCGAACTCCTCGATTTCCCCGCGTGAATTTTGCAGCGCGGCCGGCGGTGAATGTTTCAGAGCCGCGACCAGGTTGGTCGCTGCGTCGTTGAACCGCGGCCATCCGGAGAGACCTCCGCTCACGCGCCTGCGAACGATTTCCCAATTTTGCCGGTCGGCGAATGTGCGTACATTGCGCTCTTTGAAATAGACCGCGAGGATCGCAGCGGCGACGGCCGGACTGAGTGGCGCGTCCGGATTGGCGACCAGGTCCAGCCCGATCTCCCGTCCAAAGTGTTCGTAATCGCGGCGGCCGACGATACGAACGAAGCCGCGCGATGCGAACTTCGCACCGTCGCCTGGCTGGATGTTTCCGAGGTCCGGCCGGTTTTCGTAGAGGCTCGACAGGTACACCGGATCGCCGCCCTCTTTGACCGGGCTGAATCTTGCGGTCTCAACCGATATCGTCGCGATGGCGGCGACGGCGCACATCGGAGAATAAATCCGAGCGGAGTCGAGCGCGGACTCGACCAGCGGCCAGTTCGCGGCGACCTTCGCGAGCGGTCCGTACTCGCCGAGAATCAGGGAGATATCCAGGCAGGGAACGGGAAAGTTCATGACGTCTTCGCCGGGTCCTTTCGCAGATTTGTCGCTTCGGAATTCGGCCGCACGATGTGCAGGCCGTGAAAACGAGGCAGGCTCCCCGGAGGAGTGGATGCCACCGAACGCAAGAGCGCATCGCCGACCTCTTCCCATCCCGGAGCGAGTTCGCGTCCCCGAACGTAATTTTTCATGGCGCGGTCGGCAGTGATGCCGAGCTGGTGCGACAGGATCGCTGCGACGATGCGCTGCCCGATGGTGATCGGCTCTTTCATTCTTCGCTCCTCGAAAATGTGCTCAAAAGTGGTGGAGTGGATAAGCAATCCACTGCATCAAGCTAAAATCGGACTTTCTCGACCGCTTTTCGCTGGTGATCGGGCGACAGATGCGCGTAGCGAAGCGTGGTCGAATACGATTTGTGTCCAGCGAGCTGCTGAATTTGCAGCAACGGAACTCCGGCAGCCGCCAAGCGCGAGCAAAAACTATGGCGATTATCGTGCCACCGGAACTTCGATGCGAGACCTGCTTTCTTGATCGCTCGCTCGAACCATCTGCGGCGATCCACGGCAGTGAAGTTGCGCTCCGGCGTGATGTAAATCTGCCCCGCCCGCGCGCGCCGTTTCATCCGCGAGAGACATCGGCGCGCGGCCTGATTGATCCGAACTTGCCGCGGTCCCGTTTTCCCGTCTACAAGAAGCACGGAGTCTCGCCGTTTCCAGTCCGACCATCTCGCGTGGAACTGCTCACCCCGCCTCATTCCGGTTAGGATCGCCAGCTCGAATTCGTCAGTCTTCACCGGGCACTCGCGCCGAATCTCAGCGAGTACCTGCGCTTGCTCGTGGCGCTCGAGAAAGCGGACGTGAATCCGCGCCTCGCTTCTTCGTCGCACGCGGCCGGCGGACAGGGGATTGACCTCGAGGAGTTCCTCGCGCACGCCATAGGCGCACACGGACGAAACGAGGGAATGGTAGCGGTTGAAGCTGCCGTGACTGAGCCCGCGCTGCTCGACGATCTCCGAGAGAGCATGCGCGAACGTTCGCGCTTTGAAACTCGCTACCCTCAGATTTCCGATGACGGGGAGGAGCACGCTGAGTCTCACCTGATCCGCGCGAATGGATGATTTGCGGATTCCGCTTTTTGCCTTCTCCGCGAGCGCCATCTCGGCCAGATCACGAAAGCGAAGCTCACGCCTGCTCTTCGGCCTGCGGCCGCCAGCGCCGCGTCGCCCCGTCTTCGCGTCAGAAGCTGACGCCATTTGTTTCTCCTCTGCCGGGCTCGGGAAAAGAGCTGCGCGGCGCTTCCTACTGCGGACAACCTCTCCCTTGTAACTGCACGAAACCCCAATAAAAACCCGCCCTCGAATTTCGCGGTGCCATTCCGGTGCCACGATGAACCGGGCAAAAATTACCGGAACCGACGCGAGCGGACGGCCGGAACGAGACGATTGCCGCCCGTCTCTCGGCGGGTGAAGCCGACGCTCTTTTTCTCCGGTCATGACCTCGATTCATGGTGTTGCCTCCTCGTGACCGCGACCCGCGTCGCGACCCGGTTTGTTCGCGCCAGGAGCCGCCGTGTGCGATTTAAAATCGCTCGGCGACCCGTGAGCGCAGGAATCAGCCCCCAAACGCCCGGCGGAACAGCTTGCGCCATCCGCTCTCCTCGGATTCCTGCCCGGCCGAAGTCGTGCGAGCCGCATCTGCGTCGGGCACGATCAACAGATCGTCTCCCCGGCACCAGGACGTGTGCTCCGATCCCGTGTGCCTGTCGCGATAATTCACTGTGACCTTCCCATCGTTCTCGGACGAAACGATGGTTCCGAAAACGTGAAAGAACTCCGGCAGGAGCACGCGCCTGCCGACGAAATGCGGGCCTCGCTCTCCCCGAGCTCTGGCGGCTGTGAGAGCGGAAATCTCGCCCAGTCTCGCGCCCAGTTCGCGAATCATTTCCTCGACAGCCCCTTGCTCGACGCTGTCGATCGCGCGCAATTTTGCAACCGTGAAACCGCCGTCATGCTCGAGACGAAGCCCAGCCTCGTCCGCGCGCTCGAACAGGTGCTGAACCCTTTCGTCGACAATCCAGCCGAACGAAGTCTTTGAACCTGGAGCAGGACCCTCGTCATGCAGGATCAGCAGCAAATCGCTGCCCGGGCCGGAATGGATCACGTCGACACCGACCTCGGGATTCTTGAACGACTCTCGGCGATACGAAACGGTCGTGGCTCCGTCCTCATCGACGGACTGCAGCCGGCCAAAATTGCGGATCGAAGAAATGAAAACCTGCTCGCCGAGGAAGTCTTTGCCGCGGGCGCTGTGAGCTTTTCCCACTGCGAAAATCGAAATCTCTCGCAGGTGTTTGCCCATCTCCTCGATGATCGCCTCCTCGAGCTCCACGTCTTCGCGGTCGCGTTGCTGCGCGGCCGACGCTGAGCGCGTCACGACCAGAAATCCGCCGTCATATTCGAGCTTCAGACCGAGCGCCTCGATACGCTTGAACAAAGCCTCTTCTTGCCCTTCCTCCGCCATTTCGCATCCCCCTTTTTTGTCGAGCTGCAGCGCCGACGAGTTCATGCCGACGCCTCTGCAAACGCGCGCTTCCCCTTCCGGTGCTTCACCGTCTCGGCCTCGATGAATCCGGCGACGAAGCGGAGCAGGTCCTCGTCCCAGGCAGTCCCTGACGCAGGGAAAAAACAATATTTCCGCTGCGGCGAATTCCAGCGGACCTGGCCGACGTGGCTCGCCCGATCGAGACGCCAAACTTCCCACGCGTCCGTTTTCTTTTCCGGCGAGCGATCGTTGAGGCTGAAGCTGATCGGGACCTTCGTGGCTCCGCGCTCGGACGTCATGAGAGCCCCGCAATCCGTCGCGCCGCACGGAAAAATTCCTCGCGGCCTCTCCCGTCATCGGGCTCGCATTGGGACTCGACGCGCGGCGCGGCCGGCGCGGGACGATTTTTTTTCTCAACGAACAATCCAAGCTGTGGCTGTGGCTCCGAACCTGACAATCGGTACTCCCAGATTCCAGCACCCGCGCCGTGAACACCGTCGCGACGGCGCCGCTCGACCCTGAGGCGATACGGCTCCTTGCGAAGGTTCCTCAGTTGCGCGCTGAGGCTGGCTTCGGGGAAATGCGCGGGTGCGTAGATCGCTTCAAGCGCGGCTTTCATTTCGCGCAAAGTTTTCCACTCGCCGCGAAGCAGGTAGAGCCGGACCCGCTCGATTTGGAGCGAAAGCCTCGCCTTGTCGAGACTCGGCACGTATGCGGCTCCGGAATCGGCTGCGACTCTCATCGGACCGCACCTGCAGCGACCGCCAGGCCGGGACGCTCGGATATTCTTCGTTGAGCGAGATCGATCGCTTTCTCGATCGAGTCACCGTCGTAGGAAACGTCGTTTCTCGCGGCCCAGCATTTCAGATCTTCCTTCCAGCTGGCGCGGTCGAGCGGAGCGTCCGAGGGTTTTGGTTCTCGATAAACCCACATCGCTCCATCGGCGAGTCGAGAAACGCGGGCGTATTCGATCTGCTGCGGGAGGAGAATTCGGGTTTTGGTTCCCGAAAAGGGGAGGGGAGAACTAGCCGCGGGTCGTGCGGCTGGGTTTCGGGCGCTGCCGTTTTCCACAGCTTCCACTGCCAGCTCGGGCTTAGGTTTTGTTTTTGTGTCGGTAAGGTGACGGTTGGGTGCAACGCTACTTTGCACTCCTGCTCGCGTATCTTGCACTCCTGCTCCGGGCAGACCTCGCGAATCTTGCACTCCTGGTCCGCCCGAATCTTGCACTCCTGCTCCGAGGAACGCCGCCAGGTTCATCCTTCGGACCCGGGTCCCGTGCTCGCTGGTCAAGCCACAGGAATCGAGAAGGCGGAGCTCCTTCAGATTTTTTGGGAGGTAGAACGTCTGGCGGCGGGACCAGCCGAAGTGGCGCGTTATCGAATGCGTGGATGGAAAGATGCGCGAGCCGTCGGCATCGCCGTGAAGCGCGAGCCACTCCGCGAGCGCCATGCGCTGCCTCGCGATAGTCTCCCATTTGCGGCCGTCCTTCTCAGGGATTCGATATCGGTCCAGCGGCACTCTCGACAGGTCGCGGGAAAGCCTGAGTGGACGCGACGGAACGCGCAGGCCGAAGCCGAGCTGCTCGTCGCCGTCCGTTCGCGGAGGTTTCATCTGCCGACGACTATCGCATTGAGATCGTGGTGTGGAGGCGGACTGAATTGAGCTGCAGGAAATTCAGTCCGCCCGAACGAGGTTACCGGGAGGAGACTTCGTCCGGCAGGAGGGAAGGGTTCTCTTTAATTTCCGCTCTGAACCGTCGGTGGTAGGTCCCGCAGAGCTTGAGCGGGAGGTGCTCTTTATCGGAATACGCAACACGCGCGTCTTCGATCGCCCTTTGATCTGCGCGCAAGGCGGCCGGGATCGACCTCTCGATCGCGAGACCGTGTTTGAAAAACTCTCTCTCTGTCGTCGCCATTGCTTTGCGGCCGCGTTTTCCAGGCCCCTTCAGGACGCCGCGCCGCCTGAGCAAATTCCTCGCGGCCGTGAGTTTCCCTTTCCTCCGATTCTCCTGCACGTGCGGCTTCTTGCCCGCCGCCAGCAGTCTCCTGCTCTGCGCTTTCCGCTCGCGCTTGTCGGACCAGCGTTTAGTCTGAGCCGCCACTTGGCGATTCCTGTATACGTCGTCCTCCCAGAGCCCCGCTGTAGTTTCGCTCAGCTCGCGACGGCGCGCGGGAGTCACGGAAGCCGCGATCGCGGCGCCATGCGCTTTGCGGTCTTCGTCGCTGGCATTCTTCCATCTTTTCGCGTTGCGCCTTTTCGCGGCCGCGCTGACCCTGGGATCGGTGTTCGACCTTTTGAGCGATGCGCTCCTCCGCGCCTTGCGGTCGGCGGGCGTCTGAGCTACCGCGGAGATTTTTCCAGCCACTGCGAGAGCGATCAGCTTTTTCGCCTGGCGCTTGGCTTTCGACCGATCGGACGTCCCGAGTGAGAAACGAAAAAACTGGCCTTTGAATCCGAAGTGCGTCCACCACACCCGGCCGCGTTTGCGGAGACTAGCATTTGCTTTTCGGTCCGCATCCTTCGCCGTGCTCTGTTTTCTTTTTCCCATTTTCGCCGCTCGGTTTCCCCGGACGAAGGTCACGCTGCCCGGCGCGACCGACGCCGACGGCGTGGCCGCTGAACTTCGCGGTTCGGTGAACCCTTCACGAGATGGCTCTCAAGGTGAGCCTCGAGGTCTCGCAGTCTGTACCGCACGCAGGACCCGAGCTTCAAATACGAGGGTCCCTCCTTTTTCCTCCACCGCCAGGCCCGCAGAGCATGCACGGTCACCCCGATAAATTGCGCGGCTTCTTGTTCCGTCAATATCCGTTCATCGCCCATCTGTTTCCCTCCTGAGCCATCAGCTCCTGTGCGGGAGTCACTGTCGCATACGGACCGCGCTGATAGGGCGGACTGAAATTAGGTGCAGGAAATTCAGTCCGCCCATGACCCCGAACGCCAACGGGCGGCCTTTCCGGCCGGAGTTTCGCTCACGGCTTTCCCGCTTTGAGTTGCTTGGGCTTTTTCTTCGAGGCCGCAATCATCGTGCGCGTTGCGGTCAGCACCGACTCTCGAACAGGATCTAGATCGAGCTGAGCGTAGATCTCCGTCGCAGCTAGCGATTTGTGGCCGAGAGATTTCCCGATGATCCCGAGGGACGATCCGCCTGCCGCCTGGTAGCTGCCGAGTGTTCTGCGGAGATCGTGCTGCCGCAAATCTTTGTCGGCGAGGCCGGCGCGCTTCAGCAGACTTTTCCAGCTACGTTTGAAATTCGCGATGTGTCCGCTGTTTCCACGTTTCGATGGGAAGACCCAATCACTGTCCTTTGAACGTTTCCGTCGATCGCGGAGAATTTCTACCGCTTCGGGTGTGAGCGCCACCACGTAAGGCGTGCGATTTTTCGGGTGCGGGATTTCCCAGCGATTGTCAGCGAGCGCGACGTTCTGCCAGCGCATCGAGAGCAGATCGCCACGACGCGCGCCGGTCCACAGCGCCAGCTTCACGTAATCTTGGAGGTCGGCGTTCGGCTCCTTTTTCAGCGCGGTGAAAAGCGGATGCATCTCCGTCGGTTTCAGGAATCGCGTGCGTCGCGATTCGTGGAACATTTTGATGTGGCGAGCGGGATTGCCTCCGCGATGAAGTCCGACGTCGGGCGACTCGGCCCAGGTATAGAGACGCCGCACGAGCTGCACGAGACGATTGGCAGCGGTTTTGTGTTTCCTTCCGATCTCCTCGTGCGCCTGCAGCACATCGCTCCGGGTGATCTCTCCGAGCTTCGCCTTCTTCCACGAGGCGAGGTGCTTGTCGACCGCCCATCGAACTTCCTGAACGGCGCGCTCGGGATGGGACGCGTGGCTCTTGACGTGGCGCTCGATATATTTATCGACGAGATCGCCGAACGTCACGGCGTCCGGCCGTTTCTCAAAAGGCGATTCGCCCTGGTAGCCGGACAGCTTCCACGCTGCGATCCTCGCATTTAAACTGCTGGCTTCGCCGCGAGCCTGCTCAATGGTCAGGTCGTCGAATTTACCGAGCGTCGTGCGCTCGGCTACGCCCCGCACGAAGCGCCGGTGAAAAAAACTTCTGACGCCCGAGGCGAACACCACGAACCCAAGACCTGCGGTTTTCGTGTCGAACGCGATGCGGCGGTCAACGCCAGCCGGAACTCTGAGGGCTTCGAGCGCGCGCTTGGTGAAATTCAATTTCTGGGCGGTTTTTCGTTTCGAGGTCCGCATCGTCCCGTGTCATGCCAGTGTCATGAAAGGCATAGAAATCGGCGTGTTTTCATCCAAACAGGTATGACACTGGCGGGGTTGAGGCTACCATAAACGTCAGGTTCTATAGTAAGTTATCGGGACGGGTAGACAGGGGGCCGGGTAGGGGCTGCCTGCTTTGCAAGCAGGGGGTCACCGGTTCGATCCCGGTCACGTCCACCAACTTTTTCCTGATTGCAAAACACTTACTGAATTCATCTCTTCTCCACCCCTGGTTTTTCGTGCACTGGAGTGAACCCCTAAAGTGAGACAGTTTCATGATGCACACTTTGCGAAATCGCAAAACGGGCCGGAAAATTGCGCGGCGGCGTTTGACAGAAGCGCGACGTACGTCCGAGAGAGACCGCCGTTTATCCGCGTCTCGCAGGCGCGCTCCCGCACCTTAATTCAAATCTCCAGGTCTTTGTGGGCTTCAAAACCAGAGTGTGATTCACGCATTTGTCTTGACCTGGGGTTCACGTATCAGAATTCTTGGTTAAGCCAAGTTTTCCCACATGTGTACTATTTCTGATTATCGTCCTTCCGAATGGACGAAGGGAACCCCCTGCCTAGTGAGCACGGGCTCTGCCGACGTCCGTTGGTTCAAATCAACCCCCCGCAACCATCTGAATTGACAACGGGGCCGCATCGCTATGCGGCCCTGTTTCTTTTCCGACGAGATCCCACGATCCTTCCGCCACGTAATGCGGCCTCTTGTTGCCAGGCTGACCGCGCGCGACATGCACCGCGAGTGGCGCGCCGCGATGCCGAAAGATCTCGCGCAGGTGGACTACGTGCGCGAGTTCATCGATCTGCCAGAGAAGAACGCCCCGACGGTGAAGCGACCAACGCTCGTACGTAGGGTCCGCCCGCCTTTCCGGAAGGCCTCGGCCGACCGGCATCGCGTTGGCGGAGGCGGGTACAAAGCACCTCACCTGTGAGGTCGCCCACGAAGCAGTACTGAAGCGATGCGATGTACTCGGCCGCGAGTCCAACCTTCTGCGAGACGGCACGCAACTTGACGGCGTATTCTGGATTGCGTTCGGTAGGCGACGGCGGCTGTCGAAGGTTGTAGCAAAGGGCGGTGACGACGCCTCCGCTGGCCAACTGCGCGAGCGCGACCTGTCGCTTGTGAGCCTGGACGCTCGATTCAGAATGGAGGCGATCCAGTTCAGACCGCGTGAGTGAGAATACTAACCCGTAGACCTTCGCACCCAGCGTGGGAACGAGCGCTGCTCGTTGGCCGACGCGGAGGGCGAAGCCGTCGATGGCGGCGATCTCACCGCCTTCCGGTTCTAGACCCTTCCCACGCAGGAGTTCCTCGTCCATGAACAGGCCATAGAAGAAAACCTCTACACGTCGTTCACGCTCTTTTATTCCCACATTCAACGCCACAACCGACTGACTACGCTCGCCGAGGCGCTGGCAGCCAAACGGCTGCCATTACATACGCCCACCCAAGATGCGGTCGATCTGCCGAAGATGGTTCAAGTCGTGTGCCGCTTCCAAGCGGACGAACTCCTCGACCGTTTGCCGTCCGCGAACCTCGTGGACCCCATAGCACTCCACCCACCGTGCACGCGGGACCGACTCCAGCAGTCGCAGGTTGCTCTCGCGCAGCACCCGAAAGACCCCTGCCGAAAGGCTCGCATCTTGCTGCGCGTAACCTAAGCGCTCCGCCCATACGGCCTGATCCCACCACGTTAAGGCCACGCCCGGATTCGCCAGCATGTTTCGCAATCGCCACCCCATCGCCAGCTCCGCGTCCGCCAAGTGCG
>Ga0307478_10003071_pt1 | contig 12616 bp, 8 predicted proteins | sample atmos_gasesECM4C_2_FD_203713 | JGI IMG/M metagenome (GOLD analysis project Ga0307478, IMG submission 203713) | Hardwood forest soil microbial communities from Morgan-Monroe State Forest, Indiana, United States - atmos_gasesECM4C_05 | ecosystem: Environmental > Terrestrial > Soil > Temperate...
CTTCGCGGTCGATGACCACGCTCCACGGCCAATAGTGAAACAGCCAAATCGCCAGGAGAACGAGTAATATTCGTACCCCGGTCGAAGTTCTGGGAGCCAACGACGCTACGACGAAGCCCGGGCCAAGAATTAATGCGCCTAGGGCGCAAAATATTCTTGCACGAAGGACGACAGGGAAAATGAGTCGATCGCCAATTCGCTTGGCAGGTGCCCTGCTTGCCGCTTCACGAAACCAGCTTGCAAGAATTCCGAGTAGTGGACTCATCCTGCGATCCAGCCTACTTATGCGTCATCACGTACACGCCGTCCCAATCCTTCTCCGGCCCGGCAACGAGATATTCCTTGCATCGATTCAAATACATGCGCGCGGGTCCATCCGAAGGCCAGCGCTCCAATAATTTCTCGAAGACGATTTGCGCGTCCTGCCAGCGCCGCTCGCGGTAGCAGGCCCGCCCCTGGGAGAAAAATTCGAGATGCTCTTCGAGGTCGGGCGAGTCTCCTTCGGGCGTTCCGCGCGCGGCCACCAGTTCGTACAGCGTGACGGGCTGCAATTTGCCTTTCACGCGAATCAGATCAAGCTCGCGAAAAACGAGGAGCGGGTCTTCCACGGCCGCATAGGTCGTATCGCTCAGGAGGATGTGCGTGCCGTAATCCTTATTCAGTCCCTCGATGCGCGAAGAAAGATTCACGGTATCTCCGAGCGCCGTGTACCCGTATCGCAACTCCGAGCCCATGTTGCCCACCGAAGCGACGCCTGTGCACAATCCGACGCCGATGTCGAGCACCGGCCTGCCCTCGGCCCTCCATTTGTTCTGCATTGCTTTCAGCCGCGAAATCATTTCGAGCGCGACGTGGCAAGCCTCCGTCGCGTGGGCCGGATCCTCAATCGGCGCGCCCCAGAACGCCATCACCGCGTCGCCGATGTATTTATCAAGTGTGCCGTTCAAACGGAAGACGATCTGCGTCATCTCGGTCAAATACTCGTTGAGCAGCGCGGCGAGTTCCTGCGCGTCCAGTTTTTCCGAAATGCTCGTAAACCCTCGCACGTCGCTGAACATCACCGTGATTTCGGTTTTGCGCGGTTTCACCAGATCGGGATTTTCCAGCAGAATGCGAATGACTTCCGGGCTCAAATATTGCTGGAACGCGCCGCGCACCCGCCTCTTTTCTTTTTCCTCGATGAGCGCGCGATACATCGCGACAAAACCCACGTTGGCGACCAGCGTTCCGGCAGGCATGATGAAATTCAGCCACCACCCGTGCAGGAACGCGTACCACACTCCCAAACCAAACGGCACCAGCAGCAACAGGCCGAAAAGCATCGATCGCGGCTGCGCAAGCCCAAGCCACAATCCGAGCGGCACGCCAAAGAGAAAAATCATCAGCAAATCGATGGCGACCTGATTCGCTCCACGCAACAGAAAATACCGGTTCAGAATGTTGTCGATCACATTCGCGTGGATCTCAACGCCCGGATAATCGATTCCGCCAAAAGGTGTCGAGCGTAAATCCCCGATCCCCGTTGCGGACGCGCCCACGAGCACAATTTTCCCTTTGAAAGTTCCCGGTGTGAATTTATGACGCACAACATCGGCAATCGAAACGTAAGGATAGGTAGTAGCGCCGCCCTGGTAGTCGATCATCATGCGCCCCACGGCATCCGGATGGATAACGAGCGAAGGGCCAAACTCAAGCGCCGTAATTCCGGTCTCGCTGAAATCGAGGATCATCTGCTGGTCGGGCAATCCCTTGAAGAGCCGCACGGCCTGCACATCGAGCGACCCGTACAAATCCCAATCATCCAGATTTTTTGAACGTCCATATGGAAGCACCAGCAGGGAATGCCGCACGACGCCGTCCGCGTCCGGCTCAACGTTGAAGAAACCGGTGGCGCCATGCCCGTTGCGAAGCGCGTCGCTCAGAATTTCGATGTTGGCCTGCGTGCCTTTTGGCGTGAGCGCGTAAGGATCGCCAAATCCCAGAATCAGGTGCTGCAGGTCGCGCGCCCCGGTCTGTGGATTCGCCGCGCGCACTTGCGGAAAAGGAAAATCGGCGAGGATGTTGGCGTAGCGATCCAGCGTCTTGTCATCGACGCCTTTCAGATCATAGTCAGAGTAGAGGAAAAAACTTCCGAGGACGACGTTTCCGAACCGCTCGACCGCCCGCGCGAATTGCTCGTCCCCGTCATACTCTTTCGACAATCGATCAAGATCCGCGATCACGCGCGGATCGGTGTTCCCGCCCTGTTTTTGCCGCTCGATAACCGTTTTCCTCAGCTCTTGAATCGGCGCCGAAGTTTCGTCCGGTTTGCTGAAGGTAATGTCAAAGGCCGCGACTTTTGCGCCATCCTCGCGCAAGGCATCGAGCATCTGCGCGAAGTAGGTGCGCGAAAACGGCCAGCGCCCCAGAATTTCCTGGGAGCGTTGATCGATGTCCACGATGATGATGCGCGGGTCGGGATGCTTGTAGCGGTCCGGCCGCAACCGGAAGCGCAAGTCGAGCGCATCGAGCTCCAGGCGGTTGATAAAGGAAAATATGGCCGTCGGGCGGTCGCCGATGAAAGTGTAAGCGTAGATCGTCAGCGCGAAGGCAGTCAGGCCGATGCTGATTGCGAAGGGAACGCGCCGCTGCCACCATGCCCGCAACCATTCGCGCGGAAGCTGAAACGCGCGACGCGACTCACCGCCCGTGGAAGTTCCTGCTGGCATGGTGCGGCGATTGTACCTGAGGGCGCGGCGGAGGGTTAATCGCGAAACTTGAAAGTAAGCCGCACGCGGCCTACTTGAATCACGTCTCCGTCTTCGAGTTTGGCGAGGCCTTCGATGCCCCTTCCATTTAATTTCGGCACACGGTCGCCACGGCCCAGATAGTAACCGTCGTCGTGCTTATTGATTTGCGCCGCCACATCCGGCGTGAACCACCCGCCCAACCGCACGGTGGCCATCTTCGAGTGCCCGATGACGGTCAGTTTGCCGGAAATCCGGTATTCCTTTTTATCGGTGCGGCCGCTCACCACGGTGAGTGTGGGGATGCGCATCCGTTCCGGCGCGACTTGAGATCTTTCTCCCACCGCCGCGGCCATCTCAAGCAGCTTGCGGCGGTCTTTCGTATCGAGAACCATCGTTTCATCGACGCGCGGCGCCGGCGCTTTCCGCTCTCCCTCGGCCGGCGCGGCAACATCATGCACTTGATCGACGAAGATTTCATGCTTGCCGATCAGAATGGCGTCGCCGTCCTTCAGCATGGCGCGCTCGACGCGCATGTCATTCAGGAACGAACCGTTCAGGCTGTTCAAATCCTCCACGACCAGCGAGCCCGCTTCCACATACACCCGCGCGTGATAATTGGAGACAGCCAGATTATCAATCTGAATATCGTTGTCCGGAGCCCGCCCGATCGTCACCGGCCGCGTCCCCAGGGGAACTTCTTTTAGCGCTGAGCTTTCAAATTTCAGAACAAGTCTCGACATGATCCACCTCCTCCGGTCGATCCCGGCGCAACGTTACCCGGAGTTTTTTTTCCAAAACATCAGCCGCTCGAAAATGCCTGCCGATTTCTCCACGACGCGCAAAACAATCACCGTGGCGTTGTCCACCCCGCCGTTGTCATTGGCCAGATCGACCAGCCGGTCCGCGGATTCCTGCGCGGAAGTGCTGGTCAAAAGCAGGCTGGCGATTTCCGGATCGGTGACCATGCGGGTCAGCCCGTCCGAGCAAAGCAGAACAACATCGCCAACGAGCAACGCCTGCTCGTCGGTATCGACCTCCACGGAACTATTCGTTCCCACCGCGCGCGTCAGCACGCTTTGCAACTCGCTGGCGTCGGCTTCCTGCGGCGTCAGAATCCCCACCCGAACCTTTTCGGCCACCAGGGAATGATCGGCTGTCAATTGGTCCATCGATCCGGCCCGCAACAAATACGCGCGGCTATCCCCCACATGAGCGATGGAAAGCCTCGGGCCGTCGATCCACGCTGCCACAAGCGTGGCTCCCATGCCCTGCTGCTCCGGGTTGGACGCCGCAGTCTCAAAAACTTTCCGGTTAGCCAGATGGATCGCGCTGGCCAGGCGATTCGTTTTCTCGGACACATCAGGGCTGGATTCGCCGAAAATCGGCGTCGTGCGGCTGTTTTCGCCTTGCCTGCAATGTGTTAAGACTGTTTGAACGGCAAGCTGGCTGGCCACCTCGCCATGAGCTTCGCCACCCATCCCGTCAGACAATACATAGAGCTGTAGCGCAGGCTCCATGTAATAACTGTCTTCATTGTTTTTTCGGACGCGCCCGAGATCGGTGCGCGCTCCGGTTTGGATGTGCAAAAAGGCCCTCAATCGGCTTGCGGTTAGGTCCTACACTTCTGAAAACACCGAGCGAATACACCGCCAGCCTGTACCACGTAGAGACTCGTCCACTGCGAGGCTCTTATTTCGACTGAATTTCAGACTATCAAACCGGTATTCACACCGCAATAGCATGTGACGTAAGTAGTTACATCCTTTCACGACAACTTGGCCAATGACTCTCTAGGAGTGGCCCTTTAATTCCGTTATACTTCTCTCAGCGGAGAGCGCGCAGAAAACCCACCCCTGCAAGCACCCCGCACCCTTTCCAATGCATCAGCGCGCGGAAATTTGGTATCTGGAACATTCGCAGGTTGCGTCCCTGGCACGCCCATTAAGCCGCCAGTTCGCGATCAAGGCCCTGGCCCCTCCCTCACCCGGGCAACGGACTTCCGCGCCTGAGCCCGGCGATACCCCGGTCGTATGTCTTGCCGACCTGGGGGCCAGCGACCTTGTCGGCCTGCGGCGGCTTGTGCGCCAATCGCCTCACGTCCGGGTAATCGGCATTTCCCGCAATGGCGCTGGTCAGAGTGCCACGGGTTGCTTCGCGACGCTTCCCCGCAAGGCGAATCCTTCCGTAGTTCGCGAAACCGTCAACGCCGCCATTGCCAACATCGAACTCGCTCAGCGCGAACGAGAAGCGCGAGCCGACCTCGCGCGAGCCGAACGCGAGATGGAAGAAATGAATCGCATTGGCATCGCCCTGTCGCAAACGCATGAGGTGGGCGCTCTCCTCAGCATGATCCTATCGAAAGCGCGCGAGATCACCGGCGCGGACGCCGGCTCCCTTTACCTCATCGATGAATCACACCCGGATGCTCTCTCCCCCGAGCCGGGCGAAGCCCATTTACGTTTTAAGCTGACGCAGAACGACAGCGTGCAATTTCCCTTTGCCGAATTCGAGCTTCCTCTCAAGGAAAATTCTCTGGCGGGATACACGGCGCTGCATGGCGAAGTGATCAATCTCGCCGACGCCCGGCGCATTCCCCGTAGCCGCCCCTACCACTTCAACCCGCGCTATGACGAGGAAACGGGATACCGCACGCGATCCATGCTCACGCTTCCCATGAAGAATGGACGCGCCGAGGTAATTGGCGTCCTGCAGCTCATCAATTGCAAGACTCATCCGGAGGTGCGGCTCACGAGCCCGGAGGTCGTCGCCCGCGAAGTCCGGCCCTTCTCCGACCGAGCCGTCCGCCTGGCGTTGTCCCTTGCCTCGCAGGCGGCCGTCGCTTATGAAAATGGGCGGCTCTACCAAGACATCGAAAAACTGTTTGAAGGTTTTGTCCAGGCTTCGGTGAAAGCGATCGAGCAGCGAGATCCAACCACCTCGGGTCATTCGCTGCGCGTTTCTCATATGACGGTTGGCCTCGCCGAAATCGTCGATCGCGTCGATTCGGGGAATTATGCGTCCATCCGCTTCTCTCACGAGCAGATGAAGGAGATCCGTTACGCCGCGCTGCTGCACGATTTCGGCAAAGTCGGCGTGCGCGAGGACATCCTGGTCAAAGCCAAAAAGCTTTACCCCACGCAGATCGATCTCATCTCGCACCGCTTCGATTACCTGTACAAGGAAATGGAATTCCGCCTGGAGCGCGAGAAGGTTCGCCTGCTCATGGAAATGGACCGGGATGAGGCAATGCCACGCATCGCTTCTCTCGAAGAGGAATACCGCCTCCGCAGGGCCGAGCTGGAAATCGGATTCGACGCCATCCTGCAGGCCAACGAGCCGACGGTCCTGCCGGAGGGACAGTTTGACCGCTTATTCGAAATTGCCCGGCAAAAGTATCTCGACCCGCGCGGGGTGGAAAGGCCGGTCCTTACACCGGAGGAAGTGCGCTATCTTTCGATTCCAAAGGGAAGCCTGAGCCCGGACGAGCGCGCGCAGATCGAATCCCACGTCGTTCACAGCTTCAATTTCCTGCTGCAAATTCCATGGACCAAGCAAAACCGCGAGATCCCCAGGATCGTTCGCGCGCATCACGAAAAGCTGAACGGCACGGGGTACCCTTACAAATTGCGTGGCGACGAAATTCCCGTCCAGGCGAAGATCATGACGATTTGCGATATTTTCGACGCGCTTTCCGCCTCGGACCGCCCGTACAAGAAAGCCGTGGCCTCCGACCGTGCTCTCGGCATCCTCGAAATGTCCGTGAAAGACAAGGAACTCGATCCCGAGTTGTTCCGCCTCTTCCTCGAAGCAAAAATATTCCAGCTCGCTGATAAGAGTTAAAGCTCCACGAATCGAATTTTCGATCCCGAGAATAGGTGCACGGCATTCCTTGTCCCCACTTTCGGAATCAAGAATTCTTTATTGGTTGGCATCGAAAGCCAAGGGCTTAAGCCTCTCCCGCCGGTCTCGCTCTCTCCCGCCAAGCCGGGTTAGAATCACTGCTATGCACCGCGCGTGGGCTCGCAATCGATTGCCGGGGCGCTTCCTGGCTTTGGGTCTTCTTGTCGTCGTTTGCCCCGCACTAGCGGCGACAAAGCAGACGGCGAAACCACGTCCAACGCCTGTTCCGCGCCAGATCATCCTGCCCGCGAAGGTAGTCGCAGGCGCGCAAGCCACGCTCGCCGTGCTCGATTCCCTGGGCCGCCTGCTGCCCGATATCGCCGTCGAACTACCCGGGGGACAGAAAGTCACCACTGATATAACGGGACGAGCGATCTTCAAGGCTGGAGACACGCCGGGGACACTCCTTGCAAAGATTTCCGGCCATGCCGTCACTGCCACCACGGATGTATTGGCTGCGGATGCCCCCGGTGTGCGTTCGGCGCCTGGAGAGGCTCCTGGAGGCATCAGCGTGGCTTCCTACCCGCATGTTCTGGCGATCCATGATCGCTTTGCTCTCGAGGGCTCCGGTTTTCGAGGCGCGGCGGATTCGAATCAGGTCAGCCTGAACGGCGACCCGTGCCTCGTTCTGGCATCTTCACCGGTCTCGCTCGTGGTTCTGCCGGGACTCCGTGCGCCCGTGGGGGACACGACCCTCCACGTCGCCGTGGCTGGGACTGACGCGGGGCAATTTCTTGTTTCGGCCGTACTCCTCGAATTCAGCGGCCCCGCGGAAGCGGTCAATGCCGGCGCTACGGGGCAGCTGACACTGCACGCGCATGGAACGACGCAACCGCTGCTCGTCGAAGTTCGCAATGGATCGCCGGGGGTGATCCAGCTTTCGAAAGGAAACGTTCAGCGCCTCAAGACGTCTGGCGGCGAGCAAAATTCCGCGGCGATCGATGTGAAATTTGTGACCGGGGGAAACTACTCGGTTACCGCGCGACTCCTTCCCGCGGAGGATAGCCAGGCCGACCTCCGCGCAGTCGGCGCGACATCGCGTCTCCGGTAAGGGCACGGCATGTCATGCCCTTGCGGGAGACGCGATGCCTGCATCGCCCGGCGTGATAGAATTCATTTCTCAGCGGGATTGTTTCACTATATTTATTCGCTAATTCCTTCGCCCAAGGCGTCTTGATGACCGCATCCGGAATATTGATTGCCATCGCTTGCCTTGCCGCGGGATTTGCAATCGCCTGGGCTTGGGCCAAATCTTCGTCGGGCGCGGCGCGACTGGACCTCGAGAGGCGCGCGGCGGGCCTCGATGGCACCGTTCAAGAGTTAAAAAAACAAAACGAAGCGCTGCAGCAGGACTTGCGGGTTTCGCAAAAAAGAATTGAAGACGAACAGAGGCTGCGCGCCACCGCGGAGAAAGACGCCGAAGCACAACGCGCCAATCTGATCGAGCAGAGGCGCTTGCTCGATGACGCGCAGGTGAAGCTGAGGGAAGCTTTCCAGTCGCTCGCCGGCGAGGCGTTGAAGGCCAGCAGCGACCAGTTCATCGAACTGGCAAAATCGAAATTCGATTCCCTGCAAAAAGAAGCCGAGGGAGATCTCGAGCATCGCAAGATCGCCATTCAGGCCATGGTGGATCCGCTACAAACGGCGTTGGAGGGCCTTCGCTCGGAAGTTTCCCGAGTCGAGTCCGCAAGGCAGGAAGCCTATGGCAGTTTGCGCACCGAGGTTCAACTGCTGGCCACCACCAACAAGGAATTGCGGGAAGAAACGGGAAGCCTCGTCAATTCACTTAAGCAGCCTCAGGTAAAAGGGAAATGGGGCGAACTGACTTTGAGGCGCGTCGTCGAGCTTGCCGGCATGGTTCCGCATTGCGATTTCATGGAGCAGCAATCCGTGGACACGGAAGAAGGCCGCCTGCGTCCGGACCTCATCGTTCATCTTCCCGGTGGCACGCAGATTGTTGTCGATGCAAAAGTTCCGTTGCACGCCGTATTCAAGGCGGTGAGCGCGCAATCGGACGCGGAATATCGCGAAGCCATGATTCAACATGCCAGCCTGATTCGCGATCACATCAGGGGTTTGTCGGGAAAGGAATACTGGAAGCAGTTTGAACCCACGCCTGAATTCGTCGTCCTATTTGTACCCGGAGAATCTTTTTTCAGCGCGGCTCTGGAGCAGGACCGCACACTCATCGAGGATGCGATTGATAAGCGTGTCGTCCTCGCCAGCCCGACGACGCTCATCGCGCTCTTGCGAGCGATCGCTTACGGATGGAAACAGCAAATCGTCGCCGAAAACGCGGAGCGCATCAAGGATTTGGGCAAGGAATTGTACGACCGCGTGGTTACGTTCGCCGAGCATCTCTCGGAGATCGCCAAGGGCCTGGAGCGCGCCAACAGAGCCTACAACAGCGCAGTGGCATCCTTCGATAGCCGCTTGATTCCGTCCGCGCGCAAGCTTCGGGAGATGGGAGTCGGCAGTGAAGAAGTCCCGCCAGTCGAGCCCGTCGAAACTTTTCCCCGCCCGCTGCTCTCCACACCAAGCTCCGAGGAATAAGTGGCGCAGGCTTTAGCATGTGGCCTTTAGTCCTTGCAAAGTCCAAGGTCCAAATGCCCAGGTTGAAGCTTGGTCTATATGAAGAGGTTCACTTGTTGAGCTGTGAGACCAGCCGCCGCAGGCGCTCGCGATCGCGAGCATTCATATGGACAAATTCGACGCCGGTTCCGTTCGGCGTAATATTGCGGACGACGGCCGTGGAGAATATCTTGCGCAGCCCGGCGCGGATTTCCAATTGCAAGGATTCGCCAAGCGTCAGGCGCTGATCGGTTTCGAGGAGCGCCCCGCCGAGCGCGATGACGCGAACGCGGGCTGAACAGTTCCGTGTCCCTGTGATCGCGGCGGGGAGCGCGGGCACGAGGCGCACACGCGCGTACCGCCTTGGCCGGGCGTGGGCTGGGATGGATTTTGACCGGGCGCCTTCCGCAACGCGCGCACGCGCATTGGTAGGCCGATTTTCGAGCAGGGCCAGCGCTTCCTCGGCAGCCGAACGCAGCGCCGCAGGTTCATCATGGGCCAGGCCGCTGCGCATCCTCACCATCCGCAGCAAGGAGGGAGCCGCATCCGATACGCGCATCCTGCCGAGCGCTTCGATGGCCTTGATCCGGAAATATATATCGCGTAACGATACATGTCCGCCCTCGGCAATCAGGAGCAGGGTTGGAACCGCCGCGGTTTCGTGCGCGATCCCCAGATGGTCGATCATGCACGGCACCACCATCGCGTGTGCTTCCCCCAGCGTGGCAAGGAAGGCCTGCGCCGTCGCCGCCACTACCGGTGGATTCGTCCACTTCATCAGTTCGGTCGCGGCAAGATCTTGCATGCTCCATTCCCAGCTCGCCAGTGCCCGCGGAAGCGCGCCTGCCAGGCGCTTCGGATCCGCGGAAGCGAGCAGGTGAATGGCGGTCGCGGCGCGTTGCCGCCGCACTTCGTACAATCGAGTTTCCAGAGCGCCGAGCACCGGCTCGCCCGTCCCATGAATCAGCCGCACCATGGCCGGCAGGGAATTCAATCCGTTGGGCGCGGTGAGCAGCAAGGCCAGCCGGTCGATCAAGCGGTCCGGCGTTCTCTTCAACAAACGAGGGATGACCGGGTTAAGCGGCTGGGCCGAAAGGGCTTCATCGACCAGGTAGAACCACTGATCGTCCGTCAGAATGTTTCCCAGAAGCGCGGTGATGTGAGCATGCTCATCGTCGCGGGGAGTGGCCTCGAGGGCTTCCAGTATTCGCTCGAATTCGGCGTAGTCGCGCTTTAACAACGAGACTCGCGCCAGTTTTTCGACCACTGCCGAGAGCAATCCGGCGATGCCCGGCGAAGTCTCCTGCAAGAGCGCTCGCACGATTCCCCGCCCGAAATCAGGCGCCGAGGGATGCGGCCAGAGGCGCTCGATTTGCGGCGCGATTTCCGAGAGGCCTGCGGCTACGGCGCGCCTCGGCTTGCTCTCTTCCGATTCGAGGCACCGCGCATAGGCCAGGAGGATGGCTCGCCCTTCGCGAGCCGCATTGTCGGATTTCTTTTTTTCGGCGGATGCGGCGAGCGGCTCGAGGAAACGCGCAACCACGGCCGCGGGGACACACCATGCGTCCTTGCTTCGCAGGGTCGCGCCTTTCATTCGTGCCGGCAGAGAATTCCAGAATCTTTCGGACAAAACTGAAACGCGCACCTCGTCGTGCTGCGACCCTCCAAATCGTCCCGGCCGCGTATTACCTGGCTGACCGCGTTCTTCTTCCAGACGGACCAACTGGGGAGCCAATCCGGAAGGAGTTGTACGGCCCGCCTTGAACTCTTGATTCACGAATGCGAGCGTCAATTCGTCCGCAAGCCTCTCCAGATACGTGTCGAGGGTTTCGCCTTCGTGTGGCCTGACATTTGAAACTCCGAATACGATCAACGACACGAACGATGGATCGCTCCCAGACACAACCGAATGAAAACGCCGGGCCATGTCCTCCGTCGAAGGCTGCATCTCCGGATCTTCCGGCGGGGACAATTTCGCCAGCACTCGCAATGTGCCCGCGACCTGGTCGAAACTCGCCTCGGGCATTCCCCGAACGGCGCGGGAGTGGGAAGAGTGTTGCGCCGCATTTTCGTACGCCAGAACAGCGGACATCAGGCTCGCCAGAAGCAGGGAATCGCGCCGCTCCGTCGGAATATTGAGGCGGATTCCGACAATGCCCTGGCTCTTGATCCAGTTGTCCCACAATTTGCGTGAGGCCGTATCGCCCGGCGAGGCGCTGCGCGGGACCTGGCTGATTTCATGCGCCAATAAATCGAGCTCCCCCACGTTGATGGGATGAGTGAAAAGTAGCGAACATATCCCCCCGCGAAGAAGCTCTTCCGCAAGGCCTTTCAACTCGCCGCGCGGATCATGCAGGACCTCGTTGGCACTCCCTTCCTCACGGGGCAGGAGCATTCCCTTTGGGTCCACCGCAATCACTAAGGGAGATCGCGCTGCAAGCGCAATGCGCAATTGCTGCTCCGTGGAAGCCAATATTTCGATCAGCCGCGGATGATTGCGCTGGTACAGCCGGGCCGCGCCCAACAAAACGCGGAACTGCCGCAAAAAGAAGGTGATGGCCGTCTCGGCGTTTGAGAATGCCGGGCGGACCGGAACAACTTCGGCTCGACCAATTCCCTGAGTTCGCCCAGGGACCGGCGTAGCGTTGACGACGGGGACATCCTCGCCGGATTCGGGTTTCGATTTGTCCAGGATTTTCATTGGTTTAGTGACATTCCCTTGCCGAGATCAAACAGACAGCCGGTCTTGCCACAAAATGCCACCCTCAAACCTGCCGCGGCAGCGAATCGACTAAGTCCGTCCGACTAGGCAAGAAGGCATCCCAAATAAAGAGCACGCCGCCTTCCGCCAGAATGCCTATTTAGATCGTTGAAATATAGGGAATTAGTTCCCCAGGGAGGCCAATAAATCACCCCGCCTGGAGACGGTTGGCACGAATTGTTACAAGGGTGGGAGCTAAGTCTATAGCTGGACACGCCAGAATCCAACTGAATGCGGCGCACTCCCGATTCAGTAGCGAGAACATCCGTAAGTGTAGGAAAATTATACAATTATTCAATCGAGAGAGTCTGCGTGATTTGCATCGTTTGGCCACTGGTCAGCGTCACGTTCGTCTGGGCGGTTCCAAATCCTCGCCGCACCAATCGGACCTCATGCGCTCCCGATTGCAACTCCAGTCTCGCTGGAGTTCGCAGGCCGGTCTCCGCACCATCGACGAGAATCCTGGCCCCTTGTGGATTTGACCGCACCCAGATCCAGCCGATCGCCGCTGGCCCGGAAGCTGATTTTGGGTCTTCCGTATATTCAGTGTCGTCGATGACGCGGACTCCTGCTGGAACATCACGTAAGTGGCCCATCAATTCGCGGTGTTCAGCAAGGGTCAGTGAACCCGAAACCGTCAGAGCATTTGAAGTGC
>Ga0307478_10003073_pt1 | contig 12603 bp, 8 predicted proteins | sample atmos_gasesECM4C_2_FD_203713 | JGI IMG/M metagenome (GOLD analysis project Ga0307478, IMG submission 203713) | Hardwood forest soil microbial communities from Morgan-Monroe State Forest, Indiana, United States - atmos_gasesECM4C_05 | ecosystem: Environmental > Terrestrial > Soil > Temperate...
AGGCGCTGACTGCCATCGAGCCGTACGACATCGGAAACAACATTGAGATTATCCGCTCGTTGAATCCGGAGATGGCGGTCCTGACCACGGCCTTCGCGCACGGGCCGTGGGAGAAACAAAGAGTCTGGCACGAACTGCTGCACGGGAACCGCGGCCTGATTCTTTGGGACGATAAGAGCGAGTATCTGGACAAGGACGGCGCCCTGGAAGAGCGGGGGCGCGAAGCCACCGGCTACTACAACGAACTCCGCAACGGAATCGGCGCGCTCGTGATCAACAGCCGCCGGCAAGTGGATCCCATTGCGATTCATTACTCGCAACCGAGCCTGCGCGTGGAGTGGCTGCTCGAATCGCGACCCCGCGGCGGTGCCTGGGCCACACGGTCGGCAAAGGCCGAAAGAACGGACAACGATTTCCTTCGCCTGCGGGAATCGTGGTGCCGCGTTATCGAGGATTCCGGGCTGCAATATAACTTTGTCTCGTACGACCAAGTGGAACAGGGTGAGCTCTTACGCGGTGGATACCGCGTGCTCGTCCTCCCGCGATCTACTGCACTCTCAGCGGCGGAAACGCAGGCGATTCGCGAGTTTGTCGCACAGGGCGGCGTGTTCCTCGCGGATGGAGATCCGGGGGCGTTCGATGAACATGGCCGCAGGCTGCAAAAGGCGCAGCTTGCCGATCTTGGCGGAAAAATCGTACACGTGAACGCGAACGTGCTGGACTATCATCGCGAGCGCGTGCTGCGGAAAGGTGCTGCCACGCGTGAGGCTGTCACGCGGATGCTAGGCGAATCGGGAGTGCAGCCGCGGTTTCGCGTCACGGACGCGCAGGGGCAGCCTGTGCAGGGTGTCGAGGCCCAGGTGTTCCGTAACGGTGTGGTGACGCTGGTTGCGCTGCTCAGCAATCCCGACCTGCGGGTCGACGAGCTTGGTCCACCGGACTTTCGCTCCAACGAAAACTTCGCTCATCGGCAATCGTTGCGATTGGCACTCCCCGAAACGCTTGCCGTTTATGACGTGCGCGCCGCCAAAGCGGTCGGAACAACTCGAGAGCTGAACGTGGTATTGGACCCGTATGAGCCCGTGATCTATGCTATGTCTCGAGAGCCGCTTCCGGATCTGGCGCTCTTTGCTCCGGCGAGAGTGGCCCGCGGGGAAACGGGCCGCGCACGCATCTCGTTTGGGGCCGTCACGCCGGCCGCGGTGCACATCCTGCATGTCGAAGTGACCGATCCAGCCGGGCACATGGTCCGCCATTACTCGGGCAACGTCCGAGCGCCGTTGGGCCGCGCGGTCTGGGAAATTCCGATTGCGAGCAATGACGCCACCGGAATGTGGCAGTTGCGCGCACACGATCTGCTCAGCGGACAAACCAGAACAGCCAACATCGAAGTGTTTTGAGTGCCGCTGGCCGGGGCTCAGGCGACGCCGCACCAGCGGCAGACAAACAGAAGCAGAGTCGCCGTCGCCTCAACCAGGGAATCGATTTCGACGTATTCGTCAGCCGCGTGCGTATTGCCGCCCCGCGGCCCCCAAAGCACCGCCGGCGTAGAGAACGCCTGGTGAAAAACGTAGAGATCGCACGGGCCCTCGATACCGGCAATGTCCGGCGGCGAACCGAGTACCGCTTCCGCACAGGCGGCCAGCTCCCCGACCAGCGGCTCCAGCTTTGAGATTGCTGATCCAGGCAGCCAGCGGATGGGAAATTCCGTAATGGGAGGCTCCGGGAACAGTTCCGGGTGCGCTTGGACTACCGATCGGAGCCACTCGAAGAACTCGCGTTCCACTTCCTCCTGGACCTCGCCCGGCATGAGCTGCCAGTAGAACTCGACCTTGCATTCTTCCGGAACCGTGATGGGTTCCCCGGTGCCCCACGGCGATGTGAAGATCTTGGTGACCGAGACGGGCACCGGATCGGCATGGCGCGCATAGAGTTCCTGCACGCGCGATTTACGGCGCCGCTGGGCGGCAAACTCCGGAACCTTTGCCAGAAAATGTGTGACTTGCTCGACCACGCCCACCGGAAATGCGCCTTCGGTGAGAACCCCTCCGGGCGCCCGGAAGGTGATGTGCGCCGTCCGGCCGCCGCGCTGTGCCGGGCACACGCGCAGGAATGACGGCTCGGAGATTACCGCGGCGTTTGCGTTGTAGCCGCGGAGCCTTCCGGCCAGAGTTCCATTCACGCCGCCGAACTCTTCATCGATTACTGTTTCAAAGAGCAGATCGCCACACAGGCTGAGCGAAAGATCCGGCACGGCTTCCGCGACGAAAAGATTCATCGCCACGCCCGCTTTCATGTCGTTCGAGCCGCGGCCGTAGATTCGATTACCAACCACTTCTCCTCCGAAGGCGTCGCGCGTCCACGGCTGCGTCCCCCGTGGAACGGTGTCGATGTGGCCGGAAAGCACCAGGGAGCGGCCGCCGCCAGCGCCGGTGCGGCGCGCGCCTAGGTTTGGACGATTCTTGTAATCGCGGCCGGGACGGAACAGAGGGTGTTGGTCCAACCCTTTCACTTCGGTCAGTTCGTATAGCTCCGGGGCCCAACCGCTTGCGCGCAACACGCTCGCGATATGCTCCTGACAAGCGAGCTCCGCGCCCGTTGGAGGCTTATTTTCTGAAGGCAGGCGAACCAAATCTTGCGTGAGCTCAATCAACCGGCTCCGCTTTCGCTGCACGTAATTGGTGATGGTTGCTTGTAGGTCCTGGTCGATCGCGATCACTCAGCGCTCCCCGTCCCCATTTTGTTGTGACTCGCAAGTAACTGTACCGAGCTTTCTAGTCTCGCGTCAAATCCCGGAACCAGACGGTTCAATCTCTGAGAGCTGTTCCCGGCATTTTCGGGACCCCAGGTTTGACGATTGCCCGCCCAATCCGCTAGACTTACTTTCGTTTGTAAATGAAGTAGATGCAGCGAACCTCGAGCGCAACGAAGCGAATTCTCCGGCCGCGGCAGGTTCGGGGCGCAAACCGCGTCGTCGTGCTTCAGTTGCTTCGCCACAACGAGCACATGTCCCGCGCCGACCTCGCTCGGCAGAGCGGACTTTCCGAAGGCACCGTTTCGCGCATGATGACGGATTTGATTTCCGATGCGCTAGTGTGCGAGGACGGGGCAGAGAACTCCACCGGAGGGCGTCCCGGCCGCCGTTTGCAACTGGATCCGAAGCGCGTAGCGTTGGGGGCCGAAATTCAGAACTGGGAGACGCGCGTTGCCGCCAGCACGATGCGCGGCCGTATTGTGGAAAGCCGCCGGTTTCGCACCCCGGCCTCGGTCGAAGAGACGCTCCATTTGATCGCGGATGCGTTCAAGGAGTGCCGCCAGCGGCTCGGTGGAAGCCGTGTTCCGGGAATTGGCATTTCCGCACGAGGCATCGTCAATAGCGACATCGGCTTACTCGTGCTTGGCAACCGTCCCGGATGGGTGGGGGTGCCGATTCGCAAGATCCTCGAAGCCCGGATTCAAGAACCGGTCTATGTAGAGAACAACGTGCGAGCCGCGGCGTTGGCCGAATACAACTATGGCTCTCCGGAAGTGTATGCCAGCCGCGTGTTCCTGTTCGTCAAGGTGGACGAAGGCATCGGCATGAGCATCATACTCGAAGGCAAGCTGCACTATGGCCCACGCATGGCCGCCGGGGAGTTTGGACAGATGGTCATTGCGACGTCCGCCACTCCCGAGCGCCACGACCGGCCCGGTTGTCTCGAGCGCTTGGCCTCAAACCCGGCTCTCTGCGAGCGCTACGCCGTCGTCTCCGCAGACCGTCGTTCCGCTGCGTCGGGCGACACCTTTGCCCGTGTGCGCCGAATTGTCCATGCCGCAGCTAATGGAGATAAGGCGGCGGTCGAAAGCCTCGTGGAAACGGCCCGCTGTCTCGGCGTTGGCATTTCTAACGTGGTCTGGGGACTGGATGTCGATGTCGTTGTGATTGACGGCGCGATCACCGACGCCTGGCACTTAATTGAACCCGCGATCCGCGAACAGATGGACAACGAAAGCCTGGCGGAGATCCAGGTGCTCCTCCGGCCTTCCGCCTTTGGTGGTGATGCTGCACTGATCGGAGCAGCCACGCTGCCATTCACCACGCTGTTCGCGACCGGTGGCTCCCAGCAACTCGCCGGGGTGATGGCCTGATGGTTGGGGATGGGGCGACCCACCCGTCCTATGCTCCAGGCTCATTGAAGCGGGTTCTCTCGCGGCGCGATCTCATTCTCTACGGCCTCGTCATTCTCACTCCCACTGCGCCGTACCCGGTTTACGGCATCGTGCAGCAAACATCCCGTGGCCACGCCGTAATAAGTTATCTGGTGGCGGTGGTAGCCATGCTGTTTACGGCCGCCAGCTACGGCAAGATGGCGGGCGCGTTCCCCTCAGCCGGCTCAACCTATACCTACGCGCAACGGGCGCTCAACACACACGTCGGATTTCTTGCCGGCTGGGCCATGATGCTGGATTATTTCCTGATTCCATTGTTGAGCATTATCTATGCGGCGCTTACGGCCGCGCGTCTGGTGCCGCAGATTCCGTATCTCGCGTGGGCGCTTGTGTTCACCGTGAGCCTAACGCTCGTCAATATCCCTGGCATTCGTGTTACCACTCGCGCAAGTTCCGTCATGATGATCATCATGACGGCATGCGCGGTCCTGTTCGTGGCCCTGGCGGCACGCTACGTGGCCGCGACGAACGGCCTCGCCGGCCTGCTCGACCTGAGGGGTGTCTGGCGGCCGGAGTCGTTCGGCATGCGTCCCATGATGCTCGGCGCCAGCATCGCAGCGATCTCTTATATCGGCTTCGATGCCATCTCGACGTTGGCGGAGGATACGGTGAACCCGGAGCGCGACATTGCATTCTCAACCGTGCTCGTGTGCGTTCTCCAAACCGTGTTCTGCGTGGCCACTGTGTATTTGGCAGCGCTGGTCTGGCCCGACTACCGGACCTTCCCCGAAGCGGAGACCGTGATTTTGGATATCAGCCGGAGGGTGGGAGGCAACTGGATGTTCGGGTTTATCACCTTCGTGTTGCTTGTGGCCGGCTTGGCCAGCGCGCTCACCGGCCAGGCTGGCGCTTCGCGCCTGCTGTATGGCATGGGCCGCGATGGAGTCATCTCCCGCCGCCTGTTCGGGTACATCCACCCACGCTTTTCCACCCCCACCCGGAGTATCTATTTCATCGGCGCACTTTCATTGGTCGGGGCTCTGTTCCTTCGCTTCCAGATGGCCGTGGAACTGCTGAATTTCGGCGCCTTTGCCGGATTCATCCTGGTGAACCTCAGTGTGATCCGGCACTACTATTTGCGGCTCGGAAGGAGGAAGGGATGGGACCTGGTGACCAACCTTGTCTTCCCCGCTGCTGGCGCTATCGTTTGCCTATACGTCTGGCTGAGTCTCAGCAGCAACGCCAAGATTGCCGGTTTCGCCTGGCTGGGAATTGGCGCCCTCTATCTTGCCGCCATTACCCGCGGGTTCCGAATCGCGCCGCGTGCACTGGACATGCTGACGGAAGCCTCCGGACCGGAGTCACCGTAGACCTCGCGAAATTTATGCGCTATTCGAGACCGTTCCAGTCGAGCGGCTCGTTCCGCAATGGGAGTCGGTGCGCCTCGGCGTAACGGTTGCGAGCCGATTGCGTGCGGTCGTACCAGTCCCCTAACGGCAGCAGCAGTTCGTCGTACACGAGATAGCTCATGTCCACGGTGCGGTCCGGCAGGTGATCCTTTACATCGTCTAGTTCGTGGAGGAAACGGCGTCCATTTGCTTCAGACACGCGCGGATACCAGGTCTTGTACCAGGTCGCGGTTGCTTCGCGCAACGCCTGATTCCTCTCACCGCGAATACGGCGTGCGATCTCCAGCGCCTGGTCCACTGCTGCGACGGCATCTTTATCCTTCGTTTCTCTCGCCGCGGTTTGCGCCGATACCAGCGCCGCATCGATTCGAGCCAGGCTCTTCAACATCTCGAGGTTCTGCCGAAACAGATGGGCGATTGCTACGAAGACTTCCAAACCGTCGCGGTTGTATTCCGCCAGGCGGAGATTCTCATGTAACAGCCCTAATAGTTCATCGTTTTCCGGCAGCGCGGCATCCACCACTTCCAGCCGTTTTGCGTTCTCGCGCGACCATGCCCCGTCGTAACTGAGGTCGGTCTCGGCGGGGACTTTTGGCAGTGGCACGGTCCGGTCGTGCGCCGGGTGCGGGGGCTGGAAGATCCTGTCGGAGTTCCCCCAGATCGGCTTGCGCGCGCGGGAATCCATCCTATCCCAAACATCGCTCGATACCTGCGCCTGAAAGCTCATCAACTGATAGGCGCGGTCCATGTTGCTGACGGATGGCCCGTAGAACAACGGGTAGAACGCGCTCATCGCTTCGTGCGGGTCCGGTCCGTCGGGATTCCATCCAGCGGCCGGTATCGTGGCGTAACCGAGCCAGAAGGTCTCCGGGTGCAGGCCCATATCCCCCCAGCCGGCTACCAGCATGCCCATCAAATCGGCATTGCGCCTCGCCGCATTCGTGACGATGTCTGTCACCGCCCCCGCCACGCGTCCGCCATCCCCGCGGCCTCCATGCATCTTGCGCGAAGGTGGCAGCGGAAAATAGTCCGGGAAGAACACCTCCTCGCCTTCGGTAGAGGTGTAAATCATCTGCCGGATGCCGTGAGCTTTGTACAACGGGTCGAACTCCGGCCCATAGGTTTCTCCGTTCACGACGAACGATGGCAGCCCCGCAATGTCCGCCGGTATCATCGGGAATTCGCCCCAGAAGATAACCGTGCGGCCGTGGTCGTGCAAGTACGTCGCTACCTTTGTGACGAACTCGTCCAGCACGCGGCCCACGCTCCCGAGTTCCTTGGCGCGCGCGGATTCATGGCACTGTGCGTTGTCGGCCATGCCTACGTAGTAGGGTTCGTCAGTCGATAGGATAATCGGCTTCACGCCCTGGTTAGCAGCTATCAGATCGCCGAACATGCCTAGCATCAACTGATACGAATCCGGATTAGTCGCACACAACTCGTAGTTGCTGTCCGGAAACGCCCGCAATTTCGCGTACTCGGGGTGCTTCAAGATGAAAGCGATGTGCGCGGGTCCATCGAGATAGGGAATCACCTGCACGTGGTAGCCGAGGCCATAGTTCGTCAACTCTTGAAGTTCCGCCGGCGTTAGCGCATACGGTTCCGTTACCGCTGGTGCACTGTGATATTGGAAATGACCCTCCAGTTTGATGGCGAAGCCATTCACTTTGTAAAACGCCGCCTGCCTCACCGCCCGTTTCAACTCGGAAAGATGGTCCAGGTGGTGCGCGTCATCCCAATAAATCTGTCGCAGTTGTAAATCGGGCCAGTCTACAATCTCGCCCGCCGGAAGCCAGAGCGCGCCGTCTCTCGGCTTCGCTAATTGCACCAGTGTTTCGATGCCGTAGAACAGGCCGGTGTCTGCGTTGGCCGTGATCCGAATCCGCGCGGATGAAAGTTCCATCCGGTACGCCTGGGCCGCGATGGCCGCGGTGTCGCGATCCTGCGCGGGACCCGGAGCAACGGAGCCGGGCGCGATCTCGAGACGAACCGCCGGCCCGCTGCCCCCTTCCTTCAGGACCATGCCGAATCGCGACTCGATATCCTCAGTCAAAGCACGAACGGCGCCGGAATCCTTCGCCACGCCGGGCCCGATTTCCAGGCGCCATCCGTTGCCGAATCGAAAATCGCTCGACTCCAGCCTCACTTGCCGCGGTTCCGGGATGACGGTGAATCCCCGCGAAAACAGCGGGGACGTGGCTTGCGCGCTGATGGCGCCCGTTGCCAACAGACAGAATGCCGCCCCGGCGAATGTGAAAGGTAGATCAAATCGTCGCATAGATGGAACGCCGATATTATCAAACCGAACGTCAATTGCGCGCGTGAACCACTCCTGGCTTGAATGGCTCGTTCGGCATTCCGCTTCGGCTCGAAACGATAAAATTGGATGGTCTTGTCTTGTTTGACGCGCGGGTCACTCATCCGATCCTGGCGTTGACCCCACATGCCGGGCCGGAGATGAGCGAACAATGCTTCGCCGGCGGGGTCGATCACTTTCTGACGAAACCCATTCAACTCCGCAAGCTATTCGAGACGTTGCAAACTGTGGAAACTTCCCAGCCGCGACGCTAGGAACCGCTACTGAAGCGCGTCCCTGCCGTTCGGAACTCGTAGGATTCCGTACAAAGTGCGGTTGCTCTGCCATTGGAGTCACAACGAACGATGCGCCCGCGCATCACCAATTTCAGCCCGCAAGCACCCTCCAGCAAGAACGGCCACTTCATCGCCAGTTCCACTGTGCCGCGCGCCGGCAGTCTATCGTCAGTCTCAAACAGAACGCCGCCACTGCTGATATTGAGCGTTCTGCCGGACCCTGTCCGTTCGACCCGGCCTCCGCACAGCACCTTGTATTGAAGATCCAACGCGATCGGATACCGTCCCCGGGAACGCTGGTCCCTTTGCGTCTCTACCGATTCCCAATCGCCGCTTGTTCCCTGCATGACAGCACATGCACTGGCCATGTTGCCTCCGTGGAACCACAAGGCAACATAATGGCCAAACGCATCAGGTGTAATGCTCACACTTCGCAACCCATGAATCCCCGGCAGATAGCGTTCTCTCGAGCCGCCAAGCCGGGAGTCGCCGCTCCTCAAGAACCTGCCGGATCCTAACCGATGAGATAGAGCGCCAATCCAAACGGATAGCCAACGCCAGCACGTCACTCGGTTGGTTTCGAATTCCGTCTGATAAACTTGGGGTCTGAAAGCAGGTAAGAACGATGTCCAAACGCAACGGAGACAAGGCCCAGTTCGGTCGGCTACGTAAGCAAAAGATTGCGCGCCGCGTGCGTAATCGGGAACTACGAAAGCAGATCACGGAGAAGACCGGAATTGACCCCCTTCGGCGCGAGTCTTAGCGGGACGCTGAAGAACGACAACTGGCCTTCGCGCGAGCGCATGGTCGCGTTTCTAAGCCGCGCGCGTCAGCGAGCGGTTTTCGCCGCCCTCATCGGTCTGCTTGCCTCGGCCGCCTTTGCGCAAAGCGGCTCTCCACGGGAAGTTGACTGGCCGGTGTATGGCCACGATCCCGGCGGAACAAAGTATTCTCCGCTCTCGGACATCAATAAGGGCAATGTAAAGAAACTGTCAATGGCATGGACATTTCACTCGGGCGATATCTACGACCCGAACGGCCATGGCGGTAAGCAGTCAGCATTCGAATGCACGCCCCTGTTCATTGACGGCACGCTCTACCTCACCACCCCGTTCGGCCGCGTGATTGCGCTCGATCCGGACACGGGAGTCGAAAAGTGGGCATTCGATCCGAAGTCGGACGTTAAAGCCGGATTCGGCGACTTCGCCAATCGCGGCGCGGCGGCTTGGGTGGATTCGAAGACCAGTCAACGCCGCATCTTCGTGGCCACGATCGATGCGCGCCTGGTGGCCGTCGATGCCGTTACCGGCAAGGCCATCGATGCGTTCGGCAATGGCGGCATCGTGGATCTGCGCCCGGGCCTGCGCAATCCGCCGCACACCAAGTGGGAATACGAGGAGACTTCGCCGCCTGCTGTGATTGGCGATCTCGTGATTGTGGGCTCGGGCGTCGCGGATAACAATTGGGCCGACGCTGCCAGTGGAGAAGTTCGAGCCTTCGACGCGCGGACTGGGAAACTGATCTGGACTTGGGACCCGATGCCCGGGCAAAAAACGGGAGCGGCCAACACGTGGTCGATCATCTCGGTCGATCCGGAACGCAAGCTGGTCTTCCTGCCTACCGGTAGCGCCAGCCCCGATTACTACGGCGGCGAGCGCCCGGGCAACGATCTCTACGCGAATTCGCTGGTCGCGCTGCACGCCGAAACCGGCAAAATGCTCTGGCACTTCCAGACCGTGCACCACGACCTGTGGGACTACGACATCGCTTCGCAACCCACGCTGTTCACCATGCGGCGCGACGGCAAGGAAATTCCGGCGATCGCGGTCGGCTCTAAAACAGGTAACCTTTTTCTGTTGAATCGCGAGACGGGCGAGCCGCTATTCGGCGTTGAGGAGAGGCCCGTGCCAGCGAGCGATGTTCCGGGCGAGAAGGCCGCGCCCACCCAGCCCTTTCCCATTCTTCCCAAACCGCTTGTGCCGCAGAAGCTGACTGCTGAAAACGTGTGGGGACCTACCGAGGAGGACCGCAAATGGTGCACGGACTTTTTCAAGGGCAAGCGCGCCGACGGTATCTTCACTCCGCCCAGCGTCCAGGGGTCCATCATTTTTCCAGGCAATATCGGCGGTATGGCCTGGGGTGGTGCAGCTTTTGACGCACGCAGTGGGCTGCTCATCATTCCGACTAACCGGCTGGCGGCTTACATCCGGCTCATTCCGCGCGACAAATTCGATGAACAGGAAGGAAAGGAGCCGGGAGTGGAATATGCGCGGCAGCGTGGAACGCCCTTCGGGCTCGCGCGCACATTGCTGCTTGGCCCGAACAAATTTACTTGCAGTGCCCCGCCCTTCGCCGCCATCACTGCGATCGATGTCTCCACGGGACAGGCGAAATGGGAAGTCCCGCTCGGAACCTTTCCGTGGGATCCGCATCGTCCCGACGCGGATCAGATCGGCTCTCCTGCTTTGGGCGGGCCCATAGTTACGGCAAGCGGTCTTATCTTTATGGGCGGCACAGTGGACGGTTACTTCCGGGCCTTTGACGCCGGCTCCGGCGCCGAACTTTGGAAAACGAAACTTCCGGCCGCGGCCCGCGCCACGCCCATGACGTACCGAACCTCAAAGGGCAAGCAATTTGTCGTGATCGCCGCCGGCGGATTCGATGGGCAGCAGCCGCCCGCGGATGCACTCGTGGCATTTGCCCTTCCCGATAAATAGCGATCCAGGAGGTCCCCATGCGAAACTTCGATAGTCTCTCCGAACGCGAGATGCTGGCGCTCGCCATCTCGCTGGAGGAAGAAGACGAACGCGTCTACGCCGACTACGCCGAAGGCTTGCGGGAGAATTTTCCTGCCTCAGCCGCCGTGTTCGACGGCATGCGTTCCGAGGAATCGTCGCACCGGCGCAGGCTCATTGAGCTTTATCAGCAGAGGTTCGGGGCGCACATTCCGCTCATCCGGCGGCAGGACGTCAGGGGTTTTGTCACCCGCAAGCCCGTCTGGCTCGTGCAACCGCTTGGGCTGGACACGGTGCGCAACCAGGTAAGCGCCATGGAGGTGGAGAGCCGGCGCTTCTACGAAAAGGCCGCCGCGCGTGCGCAAGACGCCGGCGTACGCCAGTTGTTGGACGACCTCGCGCAGGAAGAACGGACGCATGAAGATCGCGCCGAAGCGCTCGAAAAAGACAAGCTGCGCCCGGATGTTAAGCACCAGGAGGACGAGGCTAACCGCCGCCTGTTTTTACTGCAAATCGTTCAGCCAGGTCTGGCGGGCCTTATGGATGGCTCGGTATCCACGTTGGCGCCGGTCTTCGCCGCGGCCTTCGCCACCCGGAATAGCTGGGACGCATTTGTCGTCGGATTAGCGGCGTCCATTGGCGCCGGAATCAGCATGGGCTTCGCCGAAGCGCTCTCCGACGACGGTAGTCTTACCGGCCGTGGGCATCCCTGGGCACGCGGTCTGATTTGCGGCTTGATGACGGCCCTCGGCGGCGTGGGGCATACCCTGCCCTTCTTGATTCCGGATTTCAAAATCGCGATGGGCGCCGCTATCATTATTGTCTTGATCGAATTGGGAGTCATTTCGTGGATTCGCCACCGGTACATGGAAACGCCTCCGCTGTCGGCGGCCCTCCAGGTCGGCTTGGGCGGTGCTTTGGTCTTCCTTACCGGCGTGCTGATCGGCAGCGCGTAAGAGATCTTAAGGAAATAACTCGAATCCTGGGTCTTCCTGCCGCCTTGCTTCATCCAACGCTCAGAGATGTGTTCCGATGAATGCCGCGCGCTCGTCGCGCAGATAAATGAGATCCTGGACGGGGAATCTCAGGAACAAGTTACACGGGCCTGTCTTAGCCACCTTCGATCGTGCCGGCACTGTGCGTGCCTGGTCGGAACTTTGCGAAAGGCGATCGAGTTATACAGATGTTGCGATCCGCCGCCTATTCCCGCCGGACTGCACAAACGGATCTGGACAGTTTTCGCCGCGCGATACAGGAATTGATCAACACTTCACCTGCTCCATAGGTCCGCCGGTCTGAGGCCTTTGGCGAAGCCTCCGAAACCAAACGGCAACGGCTTGTACTCGCCCACCACGTCCACGTTCGTTCTCGCTGGAATCCGGTCCTCCAACCCCATCGCCCAAAAGCACGCATTGACGATCAACCGGCGCAGTCCTTCGCTCTCCAAATCCTGCGCCGCGCCCATAGTCGTCGTGAAGACGCGCCCGCGCTGTTCGCGCGCCACTGTGTAGCTCTTGATCCAGGCGACGGGCATCATGGGATCGTTTGGCTTGCCCGGCACTGGCCGGTCGCCCGGCTGCATTCCTTCGAGCACCTGGCCCAGCAGCAGCGGCTGGCTGTCGCCCGGTAGCGGCAAGCGCACTTCATAGACATCGGTTGGCGTCCAGATCTCACCGTCGCGAATACCACGAAGGATGGGATGTCTCGCCTGCCCCGCG
>Ga0307478_10003074_pt1 | contig 12600 bp, 12 predicted proteins | sample atmos_gasesECM4C_2_FD_203713 | JGI IMG/M metagenome (GOLD analysis project Ga0307478, IMG submission 203713) | Hardwood forest soil microbial communities from Morgan-Monroe State Forest, Indiana, United States - atmos_gasesECM4C_05 | ecosystem: Environmental > Terrestrial > Soil > Temperate...
GGTAATTGTGTAATTTGGCGATTTGAAAAGCAACCGGGGCTCGGAAGATTTCCAAGTTGCCGAATCGCGCAATTTCAATTGGTTGCAAAAAGATTAGGAGGCGGTTGAGATTTCGCCGCCTCCAACGTAAAAAACTGCCGGGCTTCGCGCGGCCAAACAGCCCCTTCGACTTTGCTCAGGGCAGGCTTGGCGGCTGTCCCTACATGTTCTGTACCAACTTACGCGGCTTTGCTGGGGCCTTTGGCTTCGAGAGTCTTGTCGGTTTTCTCGCTGCCAACGTTCACCTTGATCTGCTTGGGTTTGGCTTCAGCTCTCTTCGGCAGAGCGATCTTCAAAACGCCCTTATCGTAGGTCGCCGAAACTTTTTCGGAATCCACGGTGCTGGGCAGAGTGAAGGTGCGGGTGAAGCTGCCGTACTGGCGTTCCACGCGGCGATAGTTCTCTTCTTTCTCTTCCTTCTCGATCTTGCGCTCGCCGTGCACGGTGAGGGTGTTGTTTTCCAGGCGAATGTCGATGTCTTTCTCGTCGATTCCCGGGACTTCAATCTTCAGGGTCACGGTGTGCTCGTCTTCGTAGACGTCAACGGCTGGGGCAAAGCTGGATGCGGTGAGGGACTCATCCCGACCACCTTCGTTGTAGGTGTCGCGGAACAGGCGGTTCATGCGGTCCTGCAGGGTGGAAAATTCACGGAAAGGTTCCCAACGGGTAAGAACGGTCATAGCAAAATCCTCCTTCATAAAATTGGGCTTGGAACTTGGTGAGAAGCCCATCTATACACTTTCAGGGGCTTCCGTCACTACATTCGATGCCCGATTATTATGAAAGAAGCATAAAATATGAGTGTGTTATTGTCAACATTAATATGTTTATCATTTTCAATTACTTACGATGCCGATAACGCACTTCAAGTAAGCAGTTTCTGGCAGATTTAGCAAGACGGGGTGATCTTTCGCTTGCCCGCGAACCTCGACCAGTCGCAGGGTACGATGGGCGTCACGGGCGGCGTCGGCGAGCATTCCGAGGAAGTCGGCCTGACTGACGTGATAAGAGCAGGAACAGCTGACCAGGACTCCGCCGGAGCGAAGCATCTTCAGAGCGCGAAGGTTGAGTTCTTTGTAGCCGCGCATGGCTGGGTCGAGGTCGCGCTTGGTTTTGGCAAAGGCGGGAGGGTCGAGAACGATGGTGTCGTAGCGCTGGCCGGAGGAGGCATAGTCCTTGAGCAGGTCGAAGGCGCTGGCTTCCATCCACTCGATGTTCAGCTGATTGAGAGCGGCGTTACGATCGGCGACTTCGAGGGCCGGGCGAGAGCTGTCGACTCCGGTGACATGGCAACCGGCCCGCGCCAGATGAAGGGCAAAGCCGCCCTGATAGCAGAAGACGTCGAGCGCATCTCCCCGTGCATATTGTGTGGCGGCGGCATAGTTTTCTCGCTGGTCCAGGAACGCGCCCGTTTTCTGGCCTTCCAGCGCGTCGAAGTGGAACTGCACGCCATTCATGGTGAAGATGGTCGAGGTCTTCTCTCCCTGAAGAAGGCCGGATGGGAGCGGCAGCAGATCCTCGAGTTGGCGAACGCGGGGATCGACACGTTCGACTATTGAGTCCGGGTGCAGCTGGGCAGTCAGCTCTGAGAGCAAGGCTTCGCGCACGACTTGGGAGTCCATGGCTTGAGTGAGAATTTGCAGCGAAAGAATGTCGTTGTAGCGGTCGACGATGAGGCCGGGGAGAAAGTCGGCTTCGCTGAAAACTACACGGTAAGCGTTGGTATCGTGAATGAGGGGCTTACGATAGGCGATGGCATCGGCTACGCGCTGCCGAAGAAGCGCCGGAAAATCGTCGACAGGCTCGCGTGAAATGAGACGGATGGCGATTTGCGACGAACTGGAATACAAGGCGGTACCGAGGGCCAGGCCGCGATGATCTGCAACATTGACCAGCGATCCAGGGGGAATGCCGGTGGCTGAGGCGATGTCTGAACGGTAGACCCAGACATGGCCGTTCTTCAGGCGGGATGCGCCACGCGGAGAGATGGTGACCACGATGCCGGAAGGAGCAGTTGGTTTTTGAACCATGTTCCGATGGTAAACGACATTGCCGAGGATGATTCGAAGATGCCGCCAGCTCTCAGACGCCGGGCGAGCCGGCCTTGCGCAGCAGAAAAATCATCTCGTCCGCATTGTTATCGAGAAAACCCTTGGCGAACGAGCCGTATTCGGCAACCAGCTCCAGTCCGGCCAGTAGAAACAGCGCCCGAAGATGAGGATAGGTGTAGTACGACATTTTGAGTGTATCGTTCTCCTCCGCCGTCAATTGGCCGTTCTGGTAAGTGCGAAAGATAAAAGTAAGCGCGTAGGACTGGTTGATTTTGTCGACCGCATCCTTGCGGTAATACCGCCGGATCACAGTTTCCGGTTTGCCGGGCGGAGACCATTCCGCCTCCAGCTTCTCTTCGCCGATGCCGCGATGAAGTACGTCGAACTTCGGATAGAAGACATCGAAGGCCAGGATCCCACCCTTGGTAAGGTGAGCCGCGGCTGACGTCAAAGCGCGAAGTTGATCGCCTACGCTGAACATGTGCTGCATGGGCCGGAACGGAATAGTGACTAAAGGAAACTTGCGATCCAAGCGAAACTCGCGCATGTCGCCGGTATGCAGGGTCACTTTGCGGCGGACTGCGGGTTTTTCTCGCGATATGCTTTCCTTCAAGATGCCGAGCATTGGGCCGGAATTGTCCACTCCATGAATCTCAATCCCCTCCCGCGCAATAGGAAGTAGAACGCGGCCCGTTCCGCATCCGATCTCGAGCACCGGACCTCCGGATTCTCTCGCCAGGTTAAGGTAAAAGGGCGCATCAGTCAGGTCCCGCATCGCGCCGTAAGCTCCGTCGTAATACTTTGCGGCTACGTGATAGGAATTGGTTGTTGAAGGCATACGCGTCCACCAACAGAAAAGAAGAAGAGGAATTCTAAATCACTCTCGCTAGCTGGCGGCTTGGCCGGAGGGAACGGGTTGCGATTCAGGCTTGGAGGAAGCGCGTGAAGTCATTTCGTAGCGGGCGGCTTCGAGATCGACGTGAAGAGTATCAAGGGCCGTCATTGGCATCTCAGTGCCCCAGTTTTCCATGTCGCGTTCGGTCCAGCTTCCATTCAGGCGAATGGCGCCGGTGATGTCTTCGGGGAAGGCGTGGCGATAATCGCCTTCGCGGATCAGGATGTCGCCGATCAGACGGCCGGTGTGCATATCGAAGACGCGGCGGCTGGCCTGGCCTGACGCATTTGCCAGACACAGGAAAACCTCGCCGGCGTCGGCGAATTCCTGCCGGTAGTACCAGGCTTGCGGGGCATCGATTTTGGGATGATGGCGGCGCGAGCGCTTGTGTTCGGGTTCGAGAGCCTGCATCTCGTTGGCGGGATTGAAGTAGAGAATACGCTGGCAGGAATCGCACACTACGGTTTGCTGACCGGTGCGCACGTCGTTGTAAGTCTGGGGCCGGAGCATGACCTGGCAGGCCATGCATTTATGATCGCGAACTTCGGAGATGCCACTGCCGCGGAACTTAGAGACGCGCTCGTAGTGGCGCAGAAGATCTTCATTTACTCCGGCCCGCATTTGATCGCGCTTGCCGCGCCACACGGCGAGTTGCTTCTCGTCTTCGGCGGTGCGCTGACGGGCGTCAGCCTTTTCTTTTTCGATCTCGGCGGTTTCCGCCTTCAGGTCAGCCTGCGCGGCTTTGACTTCCTTATCGCGTGCGTCGGAATTCAACATCAGCTCGAGGATTTTGTCCTCGGTGGCGGCAATTTCCTTCTCGGCGAACTGAATCTCGTGCAACAGCGCCTTGTATTGGTCGTTGGTTTTTACGTCGAGAGATTGGTCGCGATACTTGGAAATTTTGCCGCGGAGGTCGCTGATGGTCGTGTCGTGCTTGCGGCGGGTAGCTTCATCGGCTTTGACCGCGGCCTGAGCTTTTTCGAGCTGCGCCTTCGTATCCGCCAGTTTGTGTTCGATGGCGGCGACACGTTTGGGAAGTTCAGCGATTTCATCCTGCAGACGGCGAATCTCCTTGTCAGCGTCTTGCAGGTGCAGCAGGTTTTCTATTTCAGGAAGCATCCCGAGAGGGCTCAGTCCTGATTCTAACACGCGGAAAGGTCCGCGCCCGGCAGTTATTGAGCGAAGTTCGGCGCACAGAAGGCGCTTGCGGGTGTAAACTCTTTCGTTCGCGTAGTGATTTTTTCTTTCACCTCTTATTAATCTTTAGTTCTGGGGTCGTCGTGAAAAAAATTATCTTCGCTCTTGCCGTTGTGGGTTGTTCCCTGCTCTTGCCCTTACTTCGCGGGCAATCGTCACCAGTGAAACCATTGACGATTGAGGCGATCTTTGCTCCTGGAGGTCTGGGCGGGCGGGGTCCGGAAAATACCGAATGGAGTCCCGACGGGACCAAGTACTCGTTTGTACAGCGCGATGATGAGGGAGAACACGGGGAATTGTGGTATGTGGACGCGGCCACGGGCGAGAAAAAAGTGTTGCTGAGTGCCGCCAAGCTGGCGTCGCTGGCGCCCGACTACGACAAGGTAAAAAACGAGCGGGAAAAAGAGAGGCTCACGCGTTATCACGTCGCGGCTTACCTGTGGTCGCCGGATTCGAAGCACTTGATTTTCGATTCGCAGGGACAACTTTGGCTTTTCGATCTGGCGACTGGCACGGCGGTGCAGTTTACGTCGGCGCCCGACCCCAGTGGCGATCCGAAGTTTTCGCCCGACGGCCGACACGTCTCCTATATTCGCAAACACAATCTTTACGTGCGGCCGGTAAACGGCAAGGGTGAAAGACAGATCACGAAGGATACCGAAGACGATCTGTTCAATGGCGACATCGACTGGGTGTACGCCGAAGAACTGGCGGTGCGCAGCAATTATTTCTGGTCGCCTGACAGCAAAGAGCTTGTCTTTCTGCATATGGACGAAAGCAAGGTTCCGACGTATCCCATCGCGAACCTGATTCCTACGCACCCAACTGTGGACAACGAAAAATATCCAAAAGTAGGAGACGCGAATCCCACGGTGAAGCTGGGTGTCGCCGATGCGGAGAAGGGAAAGGTGCGCTGGATCTCACTAACCGACGACGCCGAGAGTTACATTCCACGGTTTGGCTGGGCGCGCGAGGGAGTGGTTTGGGTGGAGGTTCTGAACCGCAACCAGGACAAGATGGATTTGTACTTCGTAGAAGCGAAGTCGGGGAAGTCAATGAAAGTTCTAACCGAGACAAGCCCTGGCGCATGGGTCAACGTCAACGACGATTTCAAAGTGCTCAAGTCAGGCGATCATTTTCTGTGGTCGAGCTGGCGCGACGGGCACACCCACTTGTATCTCTACAGTTTCGACAAACAAAATCCGCTGGGCTCGGAAGCCAAACTGGAACGGCAACTCACGCATGGCGATTACGAGGTGTTGGGGCTCGATGGCGTCGACGAATCTACGGGCGCGGTTTTTTTCTCTTCCAACAAGGACGACCCGAGGCAGCGGCACATTTTTTCGATCAAGCTGGATGGAACCGGCTTGCAGGAAATTACTCGGGATGAAGGAATGTATTTCGCCAAATTCTCCGACGACGGTAGGCACTACGAGCAGACGTTCATGGGCCCTTCGACCGTGTCGCGTCTGTCGATCTGTGCGGTGGGCGGAAGCTGTGCTCCGGTGTGGCAGGCGCGCGACCAGGTGGCCGAGTATGGAATAAGAGCTCCGAAATATCTGGAGTTTAAAGCCGATGACGGAACGACGCTTTACGGACGTTTGTTGCTGCCTCCAAATGCGTCGAGTAGCGGCAAGATCCCGCTGATCGTGAACATTTACGGCGGACCGGCGGCGCAGATGGTTTTGAAGGAGCCGATGAATCCGTTCGATGAGATTCTTTCGCGGCAGGGATTCGCTATTTTTGCCGTCGACAATCGCGGGACACCGGGGCGCGACCGACAATTCCAGGCGGCGATCCGGCATGAGTTCGGGGCGATTGAATTGAAGGATCAGCTGGCCGCGCTCGATCAGCTTTTCGCGCAGTATCCGCAGCTCGATAAGGACCGTATGGCGATCTGGGGATGGTCGAATGGCGGGTCGATGACGCTCTACGCCATGACTCACTCGGAGCGCTTTCGCGCCGGAGTGGCCGTGGCTCCGGTTACGGACCAGATCAATTACGACAGCATTTACACCGAGCGTTACATGGGTCAGCTGAAAGATGACCCGAAGGGTTACGCGGAGTCCGACGTCACGGCTGATGCGGCCAAGCTGCACGGGGCGCTCATGATGGCGCACGGCACAGGCGACGATAACGTGCACTTCCAGAACAGCATGCAGATGATCGATGCGCTGATCAAGGCGGGCAAGCAATTTCAATTGATGATCTATCCCAACAAAACCCACAGCATCTCGGGTGCCGACGCAAGGGCGCACCTGTTCCACATGATTGACGATCACTTTATGCGGGAGTTGAAGTAACGGCTACGTTACTTTTTTTTGTCGGGCTTGCGTGACGAACTCACCCGGTTGGTGCTGTCTTTGCCGGACCCTTCTCGAGAGGAAGTTTCCTTGGAGGAACTTCCCTTTGTCGTGCTGTCCTTTGCGGGAGTTTCTTTGCTGGAGCCCTCCGACTTGGATTTATCGTCCTTCTTGGAGTCGCCGCTGCCGCCGTCAGAAGAGGGCGCGTGTGATTTGTTGGCGTAGTCGGTGACGTACCAGCCGGAGCCTTTGAATTGCACGGCAGGCGCGGAAATCATCTGCTCGACCCGGCCCCCGCACTCCGGGCATTTCTTGACCATCTTGTCGGAAAATTTCTGGATTTTCTCAAATTGATGACCGCACTTTTCGCACTTGTATTCGTAAAGAGGCATGGGTTCAAGGACAGTTGTGAGAAGAATCTTTCTTCCCATTGATTTTAGGGGCGTGGGTTCGAGTGCGTCAATTCAGGCAACGCAAGTGGTAGACTCCGGCCATGAAGGACGCTGACGGAAAAAGGGACGAGGCTGAGGTGGCAAGAGACGAGAGCATTTCGTCAAAGAAGGGGGCTGCGCTCGCTACCGGCCCAGCGCTTTATCTGGTGGCGACGCCGATCGGCAACCTGGAGGACATCACGCTGCGCGGGGTGCGAGTGTTGAAGGAGGTGGATGTGATCGCCTGCGAAGATACGCGGCAGACGCAGAAATTGCTGAATCATTATGGCATCACCACGCGCACCATCAGCTATCACGAGCACAACGAGATGACGCGCTCGGCGGAACTTGTGAAAGAGATGCAGGAAGGCGCGAGCATCGCGTTGGTGACGGATGCGGGCATGCCGGGAATTTCCGATCCGGGATTTAGGCTGATTTCTCTGGCCATTCGGCATCATTTGCCGGTGGTGCCGATTCCGGGAGCGTCGGCGTTTTTGGCGGCGCTGGTCGCGAGTGGGCTGCCGACCGATTCGTTCCGCTTCAGCGGCTTTCTGCCAGCCAAGCGTGGAGAACGGCGGGCGGCACTGGAAGCGATCAGAACTTCGCCGCGCACGCAGGTTTTTTATGAAGCTCCGCACCGGATCGTTGAGGCGCTGGCGGATGTTTGCGAGGTTCTAGGAAACGCCCGGCATGTCGTGATTGCGCGGGAAGTGACCAAGCTGCATGAAGAGTTTCTGCGCGGGCGCGCGGGCGAGGTTCTGGAGACTGTGAAATCGCGGGATGGAGTGAAGGGAGAGATCACTTTGCTGATCGGCAGGGCCGAAGAAGGAGACGCCCGGGTGGAGAGGGGCGACTCCGCCCGTCTTTCGGTTCGGCAAAGGATCGAACAGATTCTCGTGGAAGAGAAAGTCGACGAGAAGTCTGCGCTGAAAAAAGTGGCGAAGGAGCGTGGGATTTCGAAGAGCGAGGCGTACCGGGAGTTGCAGAGAAGCAAGTGAAAAGCTTTCGAGCTGCGCTCGAATGGACAGTCGAGGGCGGCCGTCCCCACACGGGCGCTGCTTACTTCCCTGCCAACTCCCGCTTCACTGCTTCGCTAACGACTTTCCCATCTACGCGCATGCCCGCGCCGGAAAAACGCGCCATGGCATTCTTCATCACGGCGCCCATGTCTTTCATGGTGGGCGAGCCCATCTCGGCGATCACGGCTTTTACTCCAGCGACGATCTCGGCGTCGCCGGCGGCTTTGGGCAGGTAGGTTTCGATCAAAACGATCTCGGCGGCTTCTTTGTCGGCCATCTCCTGCCGTCCGCCTTTGGTGAATTGCTCAACGGAATCTTTACGCTGTTTGATCAGCGTGGCGAGCACGGCCTGCGATTCTTTGTCGTCGAGGGGCGCCATCTTTTCGATCTCGCGGTTCTTGAGTGCGGACTTCACCATGCGCAGAGTGGACAGGCGCTGCTCCTCGCGCGCTTTCATCGCGACGGTGATGTCTTTCTGAATCTGTTCGGCGAGGCTCATAATGCGGCAATTATAGCGGAGGAAGTTAGAAGCAAGGTTTGTAAATTCTGCAATGAGCCCGTGACCAAACAAGCGTGTGGTGCATCTGATGCGGAGGAGGAAACAACTATGAGCAGACTTGCCATTTGGGCGCAACTGGAAGCGAAACCGGGAAAAGAGAAAGAAGTAGAAGACTTCCTGAAGTCGGCGCAGCCGCTGGCAGAGCGGGAACCGGCCACGGTTAGCTGGTACGCAATTAAGCTGGGCCCGGGAAAGTACGGAATATTCGATACCTTCGCCGACGAGAACGGCCGCAACGCTCACCTGAACGGAGAAATTGCCAAAGCGCTGTTTGCCAAGGCCAAAGATCTTTTTTCCAAGCCGCCGGATATTGCCAAGCCCGAAGTTCTCGCGGCGAAATCCGCTCGCTCTTGACGGCAACATCTGCGTGGCAGAATGGCGAGAGTATTTCGAAACTCGCCAAGCTTCCGATAGACTACTGAAGAACCAACTTCCTATATCTTCAGGACTGTCTATTTATGTTGCGCAAGAACCGTCTTTTTACTCCCGGGCCAACGCCGCTGCTGCCAGCGGCGCAAACGGCCATGGCTTCATTCACCGCGCATCATCGCACCGCAGACTTCCGGGCGCTGTTTCAGCGAGTGCTCGCCGACATGAAAGAATTCGTCGGCACGCAGAATGATGTGCTGGTCCTGGCTAGCTCGGGTACGGGCGCGATGGAAGCGTCAGTTACAAATCTGACATCGCCGGGCGACAAGGTTTTGGTGCTCACTGCAGGAACATTCGGCGAGCGCTGGACTGGGCTAGCCAAAGCTTTCGGCTGCAGCGTCGATGTGTTGAGCGCGCCCTACGGCCAGACTTTTTCGTTGAGTGAGATTCGCGCGAGGCTTACACCCGAAGTGCGAGCTGTCTTCGTCCAGGCGACAGAGAGTTCGACTGGCGCGCGCCACGATGTGCAGGGCATTGCGAAACTGGTGCGTGCCAATGGCGACGATACCCTGCTGGTAGTGGATGCGATCACTGGCCTGGGCACGACTCACCTTGATGTCGACGGCTGGGGCGTGGATGTAATTATCGGCGGTTCGCAGAAGGCCCTGATGATTCCTCCCGGCCTGTCGTATTGCGCGGTGAGTGAGCGCGCATGGCAGAGGATGGAGAGCACCAAGTCTCCGCGCTTTTACTTTGATCTGCGTAAGGAGCGAAAGGCGGAGGGCAAGGGCGAATCGGCCTACACGCCGCCAACCTCGCTGTTTGCGGCGCTGGGAGCGGCGTTGGAGTTTATCCGCGGAATGGGGGACGGAGATTTGCGTAAGGGCCGCGAAGCGTTGGTGGACAATGCCGAACTGTGCGCCGAAATGACTCGCGCGGGTGTGCAAGCCGTAGGATTGAAACTCTTTGCAGCGTCGCCGGCAGCGGCACTCACGGCGGTCCGTTCCCCGCAAGGCATTGATTCCGGAAAGCTCATCAAGGAATTTCGCGAGTCGTTCGATGCGGTAGTGGCGAATGGCCAGGGTGAAATGAAAGGCCAGCTGTTTCGCATCGCGCACATTGGCTACTACGACTATCTCGACACGATCGGGATTCTGGGTGCGCTCGAGCATGTTTTGGCGCGCTGCACGGGTAGGAGCATCGACTACGGCGCCAGCGTGCGCGCGGCCCAGGAAGTCTATGCGCGCGCACTATCTTCCAAACAACAAGCTGTGGAAGCTTGAGAGGGCCGATGCGCTCTCGATTAGTTGACGGTGAACGTCATGCTATTGGACGTTTCCGCCAGAGTTCCACCGCCGTACATACCGCCCGCAGTGCCCGGATTGGTAACGGTAACAGTGACCATTCCAGCGGTGGCGACGGACGCGGCTGGAATGGCGGCAGTCATCTGGTTGGCGCTCACGTGGGTTGTGCTTTGAGCCGCGCCGTTCCAGTTGATGACGGCATTAGCGGCGAAGTTGGTGCCGTTCACAGTCAACACGAAGGACGCGCTTCCAGCCGTCATGCTGCTGGGAGCAAGCTGGCTCACGGTTGGCATAGTCCCGGCAGCGGCGGGGGTGGTGGCTGTGGATTTGGAGTTATAGCCACCGCAGGCCAGGCCACCTGCGAGAAGTCCGGCCAGCATTATTGTTTTTGCAAGTTTCATAAGCGTCCTCCGGCGGCGTTCCGCCCGAGGAAAGCTTATGAGAAGCGTCTAAACGCTTTGTCAGAGCGCCGTCATTTTTGTGTCAAGGTTTTGTCAGACTGAACGCCTGGAATCAGGAATCAAAGGACCGAAAGACCCTTGAAAATTGTCATAGCAGAAAAAATCTCATCCGCGGCGCTCGAACAATTAAAAGAGACGGAGTGGACTGTTTTAACCGCCGACCAATTGGACGGCAAACTTTCCGAGCATCTGGAAACGGCTGACGCGCTCATTGTTCGTTCCGCGGTACAGGCAGATGCAGCGCTGCTGTCGCATGCCAAAAAACTGCGCGTGATTGGGCGGGCTGGGGTGGGCGTCGACAACATTGACCTGGAGGCGGCCACGCGGCAGGGTATTGCGGTGATGAACACGCCCGGCGCAAACGCGGTGGCCGTGGCGGAGCAGACGCTGGGCATGATGTTGGCCATGGCTCGGCATCTTTGCCGCGCCGACGTGCTCATGCATGCCGGCCGCTGGGAAAAGAAATCATTGCAAGGGACGGAGCTGCGAGGAAAGACGCTGGGAATCGCCGGCCTGGGCCGAATTGGGATGGAAGTCGCGCGCCGGGCGCGCGCATTCGGAATGACGCTGGTGGCACACGATCCGTTTGTTTCCGCTGGAGTTGCGAAAGAGCAAGGGATCCGGTTGACGAGTTTGGATGAGCTTTACGCGGCGGCGGATTACATCACTCTGCATGTCGGGCTCACTCCTCAGACGACGGGAATGATTAACGCGGGCTCGCTCAAGAAAATGAAGAAAGGCGTCCGGCTGGTGAACTGCGCGCGCGGCGAATTGATTCATGAGGCTGATCTGATCGAAGCGCTCAAACAGGGTCATGTTGCAGCTGCCGCGTTGGATGTTTTTAACGAAGAGCCCTTAAAGCAATCGCCGCTGCAGGCGATGGAAAATGTGATTCTCACGCCTCACATCGGCGGCCAGACTTCCGAGGCACAGGAAGCTGTCGGCGTGCAGATTGCGCAACAGGTGCGGGAATACCTGAAGCATGGCGTGATACAGAATGCCGTGAATGTGCCGTCCGTGTCGGCTGAAGAGTATGCGGACATGCATCCTTACATTGTGCTGGCGGAGCGGATGGGAGCGTTCCTGGCGCAGATTTCGGAAGGCTCGATCGAAGAAATTTCGCTGCGCTACAGCGGGCATATCGCCGAGTGGAAGACGGATCTGATTCGCAACGCGGCTATTAAAGGGATTCTCAATCAAACTTTGGATGAGAAGGCCAACCTGGTGAATGCGGCTTCGCTGGCGGAGAGTCGCGGCCTTCGCGTGCATGAAGCTCATAAGGCCAAAGGATCGACCGGTGGGGCGGGAAGCGTGCTCTCGATCTTCCTGAAGAGTTCGAAGGAAGAGCACATGGTGAAAGGCGCCGTTCTTCGTGGGACTGCGCCGCGGCTGCTCCATATCGATGAGATTGACGTGGAAGCGCCGCTTGAGCGCGACCTGATTTACCTGCGCAACCGCGATGTTCCCGGAGTGATTGGAAAGGTGGGAACGATTCTCGGGGAGAGCGAGATTAATATCGCCGACTTCTCGCTGGGACGGCGCAGCGTTGAAACAGCCCCGGAAACCCGCGAGGCGATTGCCGTGGTTCACGTGGACGGGCCCGTGCCTGACGAAGTGCTGAAAAAGCTTGAAGGGATTCCGGCGGTGCGGCAGGCGAAAGCGGTGCGGCTGTTCTGAGTTTGTTCGTAGATTGACTTCCGAATCGGGACTTACGATTCCGTGCCGTCCCGCCGTAACTTCCGGCTCTCGGCTAGCAGCGCCATCGAGTGCATCAGATTCTGCAGCGTGACGATACCAACCAGACGCTGATCTTCGACTACCGGAATGATGCTGAGATTTCGCGCGGTAAGTTTGCGGAAGGCGGAAGAGAGCGAGTCCTGCCGCAGCGAGACTTCAAAAAGTTTGTTCATTACGGCTTGCACGTAGCCGTTGCCTTCGATGCGCAGCGCCTCCAGAATGCGCTGCTTCGAAA
>Ga0307478_10003075_pt1 | contig 12595 bp, 13 predicted proteins | sample atmos_gasesECM4C_2_FD_203713 | JGI IMG/M metagenome (GOLD analysis project Ga0307478, IMG submission 203713) | Hardwood forest soil microbial communities from Morgan-Monroe State Forest, Indiana, United States - atmos_gasesECM4C_05 | ecosystem: Environmental > Terrestrial > Soil > Temperate...
ACAGATCTACAACGACAAGCACAATGCCAACACCGCGAAGTACGGCAACAACAAGGTGGATCAGCGCCGCGAAAATCAGCAGGACCGCATTGCACAGGGCGTCAAGAGCGGCCAGTTGACCGCGGGCGAAGCTTCGAATCTCGAGCGCAAGGAAGCCGGCATCAACCGCGAAGTGCGCAACGACCGCGCCGCCAACGGCGGCACCCTGACTCCGCAGGAGCGCGCCCAGGTCAATCGCCAGCAGAACCATGTATCAAACCAGATCTACAACAAGAAGCACAACGGCCGCAGACAGTAATGTTGTCTTACGCACGTGCAGGGGCGCCCTCGGCAACGAGGGCGCTTTTCTTTTGCGTCGCGATCGGCGCAGCCCGCGTCTAAATCAGCCTGAGGCGGAGACAATCATGATTGCACGCATCTGGCGCGGCACGGTTCGCGAATCCGATAAAGACACCTACTACAAATACCTGCAAAAGACCGGCCTGAAAGAATACGCCGAGACTCCCGGCAATCGTGGCGTACACACGCTGCGCCGGCTCGGCGACGGCAAGTGCGAATTCCTGCTGCTCACTCTCTGGGATTCCTGGGACGCGATCAAAGCGTTTGCCGGACCGGACTACGAGAAAGCTGTCTACTATCCCGAGGACGATAAGTTCCTGCTGGACCGCGGCCCCCGTGTCGAGCACTTCGAAGTGTTGGAAAATCCCTAGCCCCCACGCGTTACTTGGCCAGCGGCAGTGCCATCTCTTCGCGCAGCAATTCAGTTGTGCACGGCACCGACGCCAGCACATTCTCAAAGGCTGCCGTGGCGACGCCAAGCGAGAATCGCCGCTCGTATCGCTCTCTGCCCGCTCGCCCCATTACTTCTGCCAGCCCCGGCTGCTCCTCCAGCCGGCGAATGTACGCGGGCAGATCGCGAGACAGGTCTTTCATCCAGAAGCCCGACACACCCTCCTCCACATAGTCCTGCAACCCGGCCCCAGGGGTTGCCAGAATGCATTTTGCATTGCGCATCAGGGTCAAAGCCACGCTCTGGCCCGACGAGCCCGTGTCGTAGCGCAGCGCGAGAATGCCAGCCTTCGCTTCGCGCACGTAGCGATCGAAAATCACGACCGGCACATCGCATTCCACTTTCACGTTCCCAGGCAGACTCGTCTCCTGCAGTTCTTCCAGATTCTCTTTCGAGCATACGATTACCAACTTTGCGGTCAGGGAGCGGAACGCCTCAACTAGGGCTCGATACTCGCGATTGCTGCGGCCTCCGGCAAAGTAGTACTCCCCGCACACCGCTTTGAGCATTCCGGAGTTCACCCGCATCTGGCGCCAGTCACCCAGCGGTACAAAATGCAGTCTCGCCGCCGCGATGCCGAGCTCCGTGCCGTACAATTCCACCTCCGGTTCGCTGAATACGATGTAATGATCGTTCTCTCCATCGAGCCGCACCAGCCAGCGAAAAATACGGAACCAGCACGGATCATGCAGAAAGAACCCGAAGCAGAACAGTCGCCCGTACCTGACCAGCCCGCAGCGCGCCAGCAGCTTCACTACCAGCGCGAAATGACTGAATACCACCAGCGTTCGCGCCTCTCGCAACTCGCGCAAACGTGCGATCAACTGTAGACATCCGAAAGCGTATTGGCCGAAGATCTGTGCGACGCTGTGGAATCGGCGCCCCGACGTGCGCAACACGATTGGCCGGTAATCCATCGCCCGCAAGTAGCGCGCAAAATCGTGGTACTCCTCCGCGTGCAACTGGATGACGAAATCGGGCATACCTTTACTTAGCGAATTCCTCGTGCCTGCCGCTAGGTTGATGGTCACACCCGAAAGTTCAAGTCCATCCATTTCGCAGAATCGCGCCGTTCTTTGTGTTTCTTGGGCTCAGCCTTCGCGACCTCGGCGCTCCAAGACGCTTCGCTTTGAAACCGTGGAACTTTGAAATATTGAAACTTCTCCCTTCTATCTCTCTGCAAACAAGCCGAATCGGCGCCTTGACATACATTACAAATTGCAATATATATATGGCGATTTGACATATGACACTCGGCGAAAAAATCCGCTACCTGCGCGAGGTCGAAGGCTCCCTCCGGGAATTCGGCCGTCCGATGACCCAGCAGGAGATCGTGCGCGCGGTGAAGCAGGAGCTCGGCAAGAGCATCAGCCAGTCTTACCTGTCGCAGATCGAGCGCGGCTCGCGCCGTCACATGACGCAGTCCTCGCGCACGCTGCTGGCCAAGTTCTTCAAGGTACACCCTGGCTTCCTGGTGGATGACCCGGAGGGTTACCACACCGAGCTGACCAGCGATCTGCGCACCACGGAAGGGAAGCTCGACGTGTGGCTGTTGCAGGGGTCGGAGCGCTTCGTGGGCGATCGCGAGGTGAGCAACGTGCTCATCCAGTGCGCGCGCCACAAGGACACGCGCAGTTGTTTCCTGTTGCTGGGCGCGATTCTCGATACGCCTGGTCTGGCCGAGCGTCTGCTCGAGGCGCTCGATCCCGACGCGGCCCGCAACCATCGCAGCCGGAAAGCTGTGGAAGGGAGGCGAATCCAGTGACCTGGGCGAACTTCTATCTGGTTTGTTTTGCGGTCGGCTTTGCCTTCAGCGCAATTTCGTTTCTGGGCGGAGGCTCGCGCTGGCGCTTTCATCTGCCGCACCTGCCGCACGGCGCCGGACATATTCCGGTCAGCGGACATGTCCAGGTTGGCAGCGGACACGCGGTGGGAGCCCATGCCCATGCCGTAGCCGGACATCCGGTGTCCGCCGGAGCAGCCCGGGGACCTGTGCGCGCCGCCACAGACCTATCCATCTCGCCGTTCAACTTCGTCACGTTCACGGCATTCCTGGCATGGTTCGGCGGGACCGGCTACTTGCTGACGCGCTATTCACGCCTGTGGTTCGTGATGGGGCTGGGCATTGCCCTGATCAGCGGCTTGGCGGGCGGAGGCATCGTGTTTCTGTTTCTCAGCAAGGTGCTGACCTCGGAGGAAGAGAATATGGATCCCGCCGACTACGAGATGGTTGGCGTGCTGGGCCGCACTTCGATCCCGATTCGCGAAGGCGGCACCGGGGAAATTATTTACTCGCAAGCCGGCACGCGCAGAACCTGCGGCGCCCGCAGCGAGCAGGGAATTGCGGTCGAGAAAGGATCGGAGGTAGTCGTCACGCGATACGAAAAAGGCATCGCCTACGTGCGGCTGTGGACGGAGTTGTCGGGTGAGGAGGAGGCATCGACAAAGTCGGCGCCCTAAAGAACGGGGAGACGGGCACCCGCGGCCAATGAAGAGAGGGATGTCTCGCCCGTCGTCGCGCCGAACGCAACAAGGTAGCGCCGGCGTCTCGCCGGCTAAATTCCGAGGGCGGGACGCCCTCTAGACAGCCGGCAGGATGCCGGCGCTACCAATCTCGCGTTTTTCCGCAAGTGTTCAGGCGTGCCGTAACGGAACGAAAAACCGAGCGCCTTTAGGTGCGGTTCGAACGGCAAAAAAGCAATGGGGTTTTAGGCCCTGAGGCAACTATGAAGCGCAAACTGTTTGCCATCCTGATCGCATTGATGTGGCTGGTCCTGCCGCTCACCGCCTTGCGCTATGCGCAGGTCTGGGACCAACTTCCTGCGCGGATGGCAACTCATTTCAACGCGAGCGGCCAGGCTAACGGCTGGATGCCGCGCGTGACCGCGCTCTATTTCGGACTGGGCTTCGCCGCCTTCGTGCTGCTGCTCTTCACCGTGATCGCGCTGGTTCTTCTGAAGCAGAAAGCCGATCCCGATGCGGCCTGGTTTGCGTTGCTGGGATTTTTCTATTTCATGGCCGGGTTCACGTTCTATGTGAACAACAGCATCATCGAGCATAACCTCACGGGAAACCCGGTTACGGTTGCGCCGCTCATGCTCGCTGTGCCACTTGCGATCGCGTTGTTCGTGGTGATCTACGTGCGCGCCCGGCGTGGGAAAGCTCTTCCCGGCGGCCAGATCCTTGCAGAAGAAACTCACGATGCCAAGGGCTTCTCGATTCTGTTCCTCGCCTTGGCGGCGCTCGAGTTCGCCACAGCATTTGCGATTTCCGCGACCGGAGTCCGAGTCGCGATGAGTCTCATCGGAGCGCTGTTTCTGCTGATCGCGGCGCATGCCTGGGATGGTTTTCATTATCGATTCACGCCTGCCGGGCTTGAGATCAGCACGCTCGGCCTACGCCTGCGCTCGATACCCCAATCGCAAATCGCGAAGTACCGTCCGGAAAAGTGGATGGCGCTGCGTGGCTACGGCATTCGCGGTCTTGGCAACATGCGTGCGTATGTCTGGTGCAACAACGTGGTGCACATCACCACGCTCGAAGGCGAAGTTTTTCTGGGAACGAATGATCCAGAGCGCACGGTGCGCGACCTGGACACGATGAAGCAGTATGCGCATTCATAACGGTCTTACAGTTCGGTTCGAATTGTGAGAGGAGGCGATATGTCGTCGTTAGGGTTACCAGTTGAAGCGTGGGTCATCATCGGTCTTGGGGTTTTAGCCCTGATGCTGCTGATGAGTATGTTAGCCCGGCTTTATCGCAAAGCCGGCCCACATGAAGCGCTCATCGTCTACGGATTTCGAGGCACCCGCGTGGTGCAGGGACACGGCACGATCATTTTCCCAATGATCGAGAACTGCCGCGATCTTTCGCTCGAGCTGATGTCGTTCGATGTGGCGCCGCAGCAGGATCTCTACACCAAGCAGGGCGTCGCGGTGACCGTGGAAGCGGTGGCCCAGATCAAGGTGAAGTCCGATCGCGAATCGATCCTCACCGCCGCCGAGCAGTTCCTCACCAAGACCGACCAGGAGCGCGAAGGCCTGATCCGGCTGGTGATGGAAGGCCACCTGCGCGGCATCATCGGCCAACTCACGGTGGAAGAGATCGTGAAGCAGCCCGAGATGGTTGGCGACCGTATGCGCGCCACCTGCGCCGATGACATGAACAAGATGGGGCTGGAAGTGATTTCCTTCACCATTAAAGAAGTCCGCGACAAGAATGAGTACATCGCGAACATGGGCAAGCCGGATGTTGCGCGAATCAAGCGTGACGCCGACGTTGCCACCGCTGAGGCAGAGCGCGACACGGCCATCAAGCGCGCCCTGGCGCAGCGCGAGTCCGCTGTCGCCAAGGCTCAGGCCGACCAGGAACGCGTGCTCGCTGAAACGTTATCGCTCGCCAAACAGGCGGAAGCCCAGCGCGACCTCGAAGTGAAGAAGGCGCAATACCTTGAGGTCACCAAGAAGCAGCAGGCGCAAGCCGACAAGGCCTATGACATTCAGGCCAATGTCATGCAGCAGCAGGTGATTGCCGAGAGCGTGCGCGTGCAGCAGGTCGAAAAAGAAGGCCAGGTCAAGGTGCAGGAGGCTGAGATCAATCGCCGCGAGAAAGAACTCATCGCGACCGTGCTGAAGCAGGCCGAGATCGAGCGTCAGCGCATCGAGACTCTAGCCGAAGCCGAAAAGCAACGCCTCATGGCGGAAGCCGAAGGTCACGCTTCATCCATTCGCCAGCAGGGTGAGGCCGAAGCCGAGATCATCTTCAAGAAAGGTGAGGCCGAAGCGAAAGCGATGAACGTGAAAGCCGAGGCCTACCAGGAGTACAACCAGGCGGCGGTCATCGACAAGTTGCTGACCGGCTTGCCGGAAGTGGTGAGGGCGCTGGCCAGCCCGCTGGCGAATGTCGACAAGATCACCGTGGTCTCGACCGGCAACGGCGACTCTGCCGGCCTGAACAAAATCACCGGCGACCTGACCAAGATGGCCGCGCAGGTGCCCGCCTTGTTCGAGACGCTCTCGGGCATGGACATCCGCGAGCTGCTCGGCAAAGTGCGGCAGATCGGAGACAAGGCAGAGAAGCCGGCCAACGGTAAGTAGCGCCGGCGTCCCGCCGGCTGTCACGAGGGCATCTTGCCCTCGCAACACGAAGTCGGTGGAGCGACGGGCTGCCTGCCCTGAGCGCCGAAGGGTCCGCGCCCGTCGTCTCCACCACGGAAGGCACAACTGCAAAGGAGTAGCGACCATGTCCGCAACATCCAGAAACTCGAAAGCTCCGCTGGGCCTGAGCATCGTGATCGGAATTGCGATCGGAACGTTGGCCGCAATTCTTTCCGGTCACGTCGCGGTCTGGCTGATCGCTGGAATCTTCGTCGGCATTGCGGCCGGAGATTCCCTCGGCCGCAGGAAATGTCCTGGCTGCGAAGCGAGACAGCATACCGGGTTCAAAACTACGAGCTACGGACGATGAGCTACAAGCTGGTAGTGAGAACCGAGAACTGAGAACAAAAGCTAGTAGCCAGTGGCTAGTAGCTAATAGCAGACTTTTGTGAGGTGCTTTATGGCATTACTGGAACGTGTTTCCACCCTGGTCCGGGCCAATCTCAACGACCTGATCGACAAGGCCGAGGAGCCGGAAAAAATGATCAAGCAAGTCATCCTTGATATGCAAAACCAGCTTCTGCAGGTGAAGACGCAGGTGGCTATCGCCATTGCCGACCAGCATCTGCTTGAGAAGAAGCAAAAAGAAAACGAGGACAAGGTGGCGGAATGGATGCGCAAGGCGGAACTGGCGGTCGACAAGAAGCAGGACGACCTTGCCCGCGCCGCCCTGCAGCGGGTCGAAAGCTATCGTGACTTGAGTTCGAGTTTCGCGCAGCAGGTGAGCGATCAGAAAGCCCAGGTCGAAAACCTGAAGACCGCGCTGCGCCAGCTCGATCAGAAGCTCGCCGAGGCGAACGCCAGGGCCGACCTGCTGGTCGCGCAGCATCGCCGCGCGCGCGCCGTCGGCAAAGCCAGCGACGCCAAGATCCACATCGGCGACGGCTCGAAAGCCGCGGCGTTCGATCGCATGAAACGCAAGGTGGTGCGCGAGGAAGCCGTCAGCCAGGCCAAAGCCGAAATCGCCGTCGACGACGTCGAAGACCGGTTGGCCGCGCTCGAGAAGGAAGATCGCATCGAGCAGTTGCTGGGCGAGTTGAAGGCGAAACGGGGGGCATAACGCGAATCAAGTTGGATACAATTGAGGGCCATGCGCAAGATCTTCCATTTCGACTCCCCCGCCGATCCCTACGTCGCCGATGCCGCCGTTCTCTGCTGCTTCGACGCCCGCATCAGCCAGGCGGTGCGCAAGTTTCTGCGCAAGCAGAATATCGAGCGGCCCGACATGATCATTGTGGCCGGCGGCGCCAAGACGCTGGCTTCGCCGCGCAACGATTTCGAGCAGGACTTCATCCTCGAACAAGTGCGCATGTCGATTCGCCTGCACCAGACCAAGCGCGTGCTGGTCATGAGCCACTCCGACTGCGCCACCTATGGCGGCCTCGCGCATTTCAAGGGCGACCGCGCTGCCGAGGCCGAGCATCACCGCCAGGAACTGCATCGCGCCGCGGAATTGCTGACGCAGAACTTCCCGGACATCTCGGTCGAGCCTTACTTTGTGAAGTTCGATGGCATCTGGGAAGTCTTGCCGAATGCGCGGTCTCGCGGGAAAAACGCACTCGTGGACGAACGCGCCAGCTAGGTCTAACAGCGTTTGAATCGTCTAAAAGATCGCCACGATGGATACCAAGGCAATACGAAGACGCCGAAGGAACCCAACACTACACGTAGAAATGCCTCTAAACGAAGGCCCTAAGAGTTGCCTTTAAACCTTCGTGCTACCTTCGTGTCCTTGGTGGTTGCTGTTGGTTTTTGTCAGAGAAGTTACTCGGTCTTCTCCGACTCAGGTGGCGCGAGTGGCAGCTCTGCGGTGACCTCCTCGCCCCAATCCAGCGAGAGCGTACGGGTGGTAGTTTCGATCTGGTCGAGTTCGGGAATTTCTTCGGTGATGGCCGCACCAAGTTCGGGGAACTTGCGGGCCGTCACCATCACGCGGCTCTCCATGGAGCCCGCGGCCTTGTTGTAGGCTTCCACCGCGCGATCCAGTCCCCGTCGCAGGTTGTCCATGTGCACCGACATGCTGCGCAGGCGATCGTGCAATTCCTTTCCCAGGGCACTGATCTGCTGCGCGTTGCGCGCCAGCTTTTCCTGGTTCCATCCGTAGGCGACAGCCTTGAGCAACGCGATCAACGTCGTAGGGGATGCCACGATCACGCGCTGGCTCACGCCCTGCTCGATCAGCCCTGGATCCTGTTCCAAAGCCGCGCTGAAGAAAGTCTCACCGGGCAAGAACATCACCACAAACTCCGGTGTGGGCTCAAACTGCTCCCAGTACGACTTCGACGCCAGCGCGCGCATATGATCGCGCACCTGCCGCGCATGCTCACACAGCTTCACACGCCGCACTTCCTCGTCGGTGGCCTCGACGGCTTCCAGGTATTGCTGCAGAGGCGTTTTCGCATCGACCACCACGTTCTTGCCGCCCGGCAACTTCACAATCAAATCCGGACGCAACCGCCCGTCAACCGTTGTGACCGTAACCTGCTCGTCGAAATCGCAATACGACTGCATGCCCGCGATTTCGACCACCCGCTTGAGCTGGATTTCTCCCCAGCGCCCTCGTACGGATGGCGTGCGCAGTGCTTTCACCAGATTCCCGGTCTCGGCCTGCAGCGCCTTCTGTGTGCCGATCAGCGATTGCACCTGCTCGGTCAGTGTGCCGTAAGCCTGGCTACGCTCTTTCTCCATTTGCTGGATCTGGACGTCTACTTTGCCCAGTGATTCCCGGATGGGCGCGACCAGGTTCTCGACGGCCTTCTGCCGCGACTCCAGATCACCCTTGGCCTCGCTCTGAAATTTTTCGAGACTGGCTTTTGCCAGTTGCAGAAACGACTGGTTATTGCTGCGCAGCGCGTCGGAGGCAAGCGCCTGAAAAGCCTCTCGCAACTCCGTAGTGGCGCGATCGACCAGATCCAATTTTTCTGCTGCAGCCTGCCGTTCGTGCTGCAGCGTAGATTCCAGGCCAGCGGCCTGTTCGCGCAGCCTCGCGATGGCTTCCTGCTGCCGGGCGACCTCGGTGCGGGCCACCGCTAAGTCCCTCTCCCCCAATGACAAGCGAGTTTCCGCGCTGGCCGAGCGGAGGCGCAGGCCGAGCCACGCAAGCACACTGCCAAACAGTGCACCCAGAAGTACAGCGATCCACAGATCGAGGGCCATTGGTAATTAGCTGACTGGGATTCTAGAGGCTAGAGTGGCTGTGAAGCAAAGCAGAAGTTTGCGCCGAGCGGAAACCCTCCCAGGGCTGATGCGTAGGCACAATCTATGCTGCGGGTCCTGATCACCGTCGCGCTCGCTCTGGGCTCTCTGGCCGGCCCGGAACAGGCGAAAGTCAAGCCGGCGGCCGCCAAGGCTTCCCCCCCTGCCTCGGATTACCAGCCCTCCCCGAATTACGATCCCCAAGCCGAGCAGCGACTCCTGGATCTTGCCAATCAAGCCCGCGCACAAACCGGAGCCCCTCCCCTGCAATTTGACGAGAGCCTGCTTTCGGCAGCCCGTGCGCACGCCGCCGAGATGGTCAGGCAACGGGAACTGTCGCATCAATTCGGTGGCGAGCCCTCCCTCCCTCATCGACTCGCCGCCGCCAGCAACTTGCACCTGGATCGCGCCGGCGAGAACGTGGCCCTCGATTCGAGTGCGGATCAGGCACACTATCACCTGATGCTCTCGCCTCCCCACCGCGAGAACCTTCTCAATGCCGGCTATAACGTAGCTGGTTTCGCCGCAGTTCGCAGCGGAGAGCACCTGTACGTGGTGGAGGACTTCGGCCACAGCGTAGCCGCGCTTTCCACGGAACAGACAGAAGAGGCAATCGTCAGCGCTGTGACGCGGGCCCGGCAGGCGGCTCATTTGCCCAGTCTGACGCGCCACTCCGATGCTGACTTGCGCGCTGCCGTGTGCTCGATGGCGCAAGAAGACCACCTCGCGACACGCTCCATGCGCGCACTCTCACAGCGCTACTTCGTGCTCAGCTATACCAACCTGCATCCCGAGGTGCTGCCCGCGGCCGCAAATCATCTCATCGGCGACCGCAATCTCAAGAACGTAGCCGTGGGCGCGTGCTTTGCGCGGACGGGCACATACCCGGGCGGCGTCTACTGGGTCGGGTTGCTCTTTTACTGAACGGGTTGCGTCTGGCCCGAACGGGCGTTCGACCAAGGGTTTCCGAAGGGGAGACTAGTTTGGTTCCGGCAACGCGTTCCTGATGTCCTAAACATTTCGCGGAAACAATCCGCCGGGGTAAGATTGCACCATGGCCAAGAAAACCGGAATGAGTGATTCCTCCCTTTGGATCCTCGCGGTTGTTTTGATTGCCGTCGCCGCGTGGATGTACTTCAAATAGACCAGGGGACCGCTCCGACTTCATCAGACAGCTGCCTTTTCCGGCGCCGACTATAGTGCACATTTGGCCGCGAGGTGTGCCCGTTCGCGGAAGGGCTAGGGCTGTCCGCGCCCGCAGCGCGCGATTCATGTACTGTTCTCCTGTCGGCGTCAACGCCTATTCGTGAGGGCGAAATCCGCGGTTTCCCATCTGTTTGTGCTACTCTCGAAACCAGCCTCTCTCCCGCCGACTTCGCCATTTTCCTATGCAAGTCGTGTCTCACATCCGCATCGGCACTGCCGGATGGTCCTACAAGGACTGGAACCACATCTTCTACCCGCCCGAAGTGCTGCGGAAAAAGGTCCATCCGCTCGAATACCTGGCGCATTTCTTCGATGTGGTCGAAATCAATACGTCCTTTTACGGCCATATACGGCCAGAGTTGGCCAAGATCTGGCTGCGCAAGGTGGCATTCAATCCCAATTTCATGTTCACGGCCAAGCTGCATCGCTCCTTCACGCATTCGCCCCTGGCGGTGATGGAGCCGACTTCGGCGGCCTCGATTCGTCCTAACGATGAGGACGAAGCCAAGGCGCGCGAGGGTCTGGATGCGCTCGCTGGGGAAGGGAAGTTGGGCGCGCTGCTGATCCAGTTTCCAGTCTCGTTCAAGAACACCAGCCTGAATCGCGAATACCTCGAGCGCCTCCTCCGGCAGTTCATCGAGTATCCGCGCGTGGTCGAAGTGCGCCATGACAGCTGGGACAATCCCGACACGCTGGCCGCGTTCGCGCGCAGCGACGTCGCCTTCTGCAATATCGACCAGCCCACGCTCGGGCGCTCGCTCGCCCCCACCGAACATGTGACGTCAACCTTGGGCTACATCCGCCTGCACGGGCGCAACTACAAGGAATGGTTCAACAGCGACGATCGCAACGACCGCTACAACTATCTCTACAGCGAGAACGAGCTGGGCGCGTGGAAAGAGAAGATTGAATCCGTCGCCGAGAAGGCCCAGACCACCTACGTGATCACGAACAACCACTACGAAGCCCGCGCCGGAGCCAATGCGCTGGAATTGAAGTCCATGCTGACCGGCAAGCGAGTGAAAGCCCCGCCAGAGTTGATCAACACGTATCCCGAGCTGAGGAAATTCGCCGATCCCGACCACGAGGCAGCGGATCCGAATTTGTCGCTGCTCGCCTAAAATCTTTTCACCACAGAGGCACAGAGACTCAGAGAAAACTGAAGGAAGGATTGTTACTTCCCAGCTCGACCCAGTCGTCACAGCTTCAGTTGGGCGAAGAACCATATCTCCAGCGTTAACACTGGAACTGAAATCAAGAATGCCGCGAACGCTTGTTTTCGGATCTCCGGTTTGGACAAATCGCGCTTCCAGAAGAACACCGTTGCTACGAGTAGTGGCGGTAGCATTATCCAACAGACAGCAATTATCCAAGCGGAATGGGAGCTTCTGAGAAGGGCTATTGCGGAAAGGGCCAGACACAGGTTGAATATCGCCAGTATCAACGAGTCGGCCACTTTTGTATTGAGCTGCACAATCCGATGATGAGGGGGGACTGCGTCATTAGCCAAATGACATTGGTAATGAGATCTCCTCGAATCGACGCAGAAAGAAAAGGCCTTCTCTGTGCCTCTGTGACTCTGTGGTGAGTAGGTTCCTGATCTTCTACTTCGCCCCGACTTCCACTTTCGCCGCGTAGTGCGACTCGACGTAGTCGTTCAGGATGTCGATGAATTCGGCCACGATCTTGTCGCCCTTCAGCGTAGTGAACAGGCGGCCGTCGACGTAGACGGGGGCTTTCGGCTCTTCAAAAGTTCCGGGAAGCGAGATTCCGAGGCTGGCGTGCTTCGATTCGCCGGGGCCGTTGACCACGCAGCCCATCACCGCGACTTTCATTTCTTCGACGCCGGTGTAGCGATCTTTCCAGACCGGCATCTGTTCTCGTAGGTAAGTCTGAATCTGCTCCGCCATTTCCTGGAAGAAGGTGCTGGTGGTGCGTCCGCAGCCCGGGCAGGCCGTCACCTGCGGGGTGAAGCTGCGGATGCCTAGGGATTGCAGAATCTGCTGGCCCACGCGAACTTCTTCGGTGCGATCGCCGCCTGGGGCAGGGGTCAGCGAGACGCGGATTGTATCGCCGATGCCTTCCTGCAGAACCACGCCGAGCGCGGCTGCAGAGGCGACAACGCCTTTCGCGCCCATGCCCGCTTCGGTGAGTCCGAGGTGAAGCGGATAATTGCAGCGCGCCGCCAGCGAGCGGTAGACGTCAATCAAATCCTGCACTCCGCTGACTTTCGCGCTCAGAATGATCT
>Ga0307478_10003076_pt1 | contig 12591 bp, 8 predicted proteins | sample atmos_gasesECM4C_2_FD_203713 | JGI IMG/M metagenome (GOLD analysis project Ga0307478, IMG submission 203713) | Hardwood forest soil microbial communities from Morgan-Monroe State Forest, Indiana, United States - atmos_gasesECM4C_05 | ecosystem: Environmental > Terrestrial > Soil > Temperate...
CATGCGTAGATTCACTCGATTAACGAACGGCTTCAGTAAGAAGCTGGACAATCACGGATACGCTGTGGCCCTTCACTTCATGTATTGCAACTACGTCAGAATCCATCAGACCTTGCGCGTGACCCCGGCTATGGAGAGCGGTTTGTCTGACCACGCTTGGACGATAGAAGAACTCTTGCAGGTCATGGACGCGATGACGCCGAAACCAGCAAAGCGCGGTCCTTACAAGAAAGCCGCGTCAAATTCAAACTGAGCCACTACCCGCCAAAAAGTTGAATTGACGTTAGTAACTTTAATATGATATTAACTATCATTTTTGCGCGGGCCAGCCGCGCGGAAAGGCCGCTCTCACGGTGAATGTCAAACAACTTTTCGATCTAACCGGCCGCGTGGCCATTGTTTCGGGCGGGTCGATGGGGTTGGGTCGCCAGATGGCGGAGGGACTGGCCGAGATGGGAGCGAATCTGGTGCTCTGCGCCCGCAAACGAGAGCGCTGCGAGGAAGTGGCCGAGGCGCTGCGCGGCCTGGGCGTGCAGACGCTTGCGCTCGCCTGCGATGTCAAGGACAAGGCGGCGATTCAGGGAGTCGTGGATGCGACGCTCGCGAAATTCGGCCGCATCGACATTTTGATCAACAACGCGGGCGTGTCCTGGGGAGCCTCGGTGGAAGAAATGACTCTCGAGCAGTGGGACAAAGTCCTCTCCACTAACTTGACCGGCACGTTTTTGTTTTGTCAGGCAGTGGGCAAGAGCATGGTCGCGCAGGGATCGGGCAAGATCATCAACATCGCGTCGGTGGCGGGTTTGGGAGGAGCGTCGACGGAACTCCAGGCGATCGGCTACCACGCGAGCAAAGGCGGTGTCATTGCATTCACCAAGGATCTGGCGTGCAAGTGGGCGCCACACAACATCCAGGTAAATGCGATTGCGCCGGGATGGTTTCCGACGCACATGTCGGGCTGGGTGATTGAGCACCGCAAAGATTCCTTGTTGGCGAAGATCCCGCAGGGGCGTTTTGGCGGCGATCATGATCTGAAAGGCGCTGCGGTGTACCTGAGTTCGGACGCTTCCGCATACGTGACCGGGCATGTGTTGGTGGTCGACGGGGGCCAGACGGCCTGGTAGGAAACCTTCATGAATCTGCCACTGACACCGGTGCGTTTTCTTCGCTACGCGGAACAGCAGTTTCCTCGCAAAACGGCAGTAGTGTGCCAGAACCTGCGCTTTACTTATTCTGAATTCGGCGATCGCGTGGGGCGCCTGGCGGGAGCGCTGCGAGGCGCTGGAGTAAAGGCGGGCGATCGCGTGGCATTTCTCAGCTTGAACTGTCACCGCCTGCTCGAAGCCTATTACGGCGTTCTGGAAGCTGGCTGTGTTTTGCTTCCGCTTAATCACCGTCTGGCGGCGCCGGAGCTTACTTACATCCTGAATGATTCCGGAGCGACGTTGCTTTTCCTGGAGCAAGAATTTGCCGGGCTCGTAGATTCGTTCCGGCAAGACCTGCGCACGGTGCGCTCCTTCCATCAACTCGATGGGACGCCACAAAGGGAGTGGCTCTCCGACCAAACCTACGAGCATATGCTGGCCTCTGCGGCGCCTCACCGCGAAGAACTGACGGCGTTTGACGAGGACTCCGTGGGGGAAATGTTTTATACCAGCGGAACCAGCGCCAGTCCAAAGGGCGTGATGCTCACGCATCGTAACGTTTACCTGCACGCCATGAACCTGGCTGTGTACCATCACACGCGATATGAGAACGTGCTGATGCACACGATCCCGTTGTTCCATGCCAACGGCTGGGGAGCGGCGCACACGATAACGCTGGTGGGCGGAACGCACGTCATGCTCCCGCGCTTCTTGCCCGAAGAAATATTTCGGTTGGTGGAGCGGGAGCGGGTCAGTGCGCTGAGTTTGGTGCCAATCATGGCTGCGGCGTTGGTGAACTGTGCGGCGCGTTCCAAGTATGACCTGAGCAGCGTGGAGTGGTCGGTGATTGGAGGCGCGGCGTCTTCGCCGACTCTCATCCGCGAGGTCGAAGAAAAGTTAGGATTCAAATGCTTTTCAGGCTACGGGCTCACGGAGACATCTCCGTCTCTGGCCACCGCGGAGCTGAAACCAGACGAACAGTGCATGGGTGAAGATCGGTTCGTGCAACAGGCCAGGACCGGGTACGCCTATCCTGGATGTGAGCTACGAGTGGTTGAAGCGGAGGACAAAGATGTACCGCGCGATGGCGTCACGATGGGAGAGATCATTGCCCGTAGCGACGGAGTGATGGCGGGTTACTGGCAACAGCCGGAAGCCACGGCGGAAGCTTTGCGCGGCGGATGGTTTCACACCGGAGATATGGCAGTCATCGATCAGAACGGATACATCCGGATCGTGGATCGCAAGAAGGACATTATCGTGAGCGGTGGAGAAAACATTTCATCGCTCGACGTGGAGAAGACACTGTGCGCCCACCCTGGCGTTTATGAAGCCGCGGTGATCCCCGTGGCGGATCAGAAATGGGGGGAAGTACCGAGAGCGGTCGTGGTGGCAAAACCGGGATCGAAACTTAGTGAAGTGGAGCTGATCGAGTTCTGCCGCGCCCGTATGGCTCACTACAAATGTCCGCAATCGATTGAGTTTTCTGAAAGTCTGCCCAAGACCGCGACTGGGAAAGTATTGAAGAGAGAGCTGCGCAGGAAGTATCAGGAATTGTCCTATGAACAATCTCGTGAAAGTCACAAGGGATAACGATATTGCGGTTATTACGATCGACAACCCGCCGGTGAACGCTCTCAGTCCGGGCGTGCCGGAGGGGATCTCGGTGGCGATTGATCGGCTTAACAGTGATCCTCTGGTCAAAGCCGCCGTCGTGATTGGTGGCGGGCGGACTTTTGTCGCCGGCGCCGACATCAAGGAATTCGGCAAGATGACATCCGGAGAAAAACCCCGAGGAAGCCTGCTGCCGCTCCTGCTGCACATTGAGGACAGTAGCAAGCCAGTGGTGATGGCCATTCACGGGAGCGCGTTTGGAGGCGGACTGGAACTGGCCATGGCAGGCCACTACCGCGTCGCTTCACCCTCGGCACAGGTGGGACAGCCGGAAGTGAAATTAGGAATTATTCCTGGGGCCGCGGGAACGCAGCGTCTGCCGCGACTTGTGGGTATTGCCAAGGCAGTGGAGATGTGCGCCGAGGGCAAGCCGGTTTCTGCGCGCGACGCTGCCGCCTTGGGATTGATTGACCAGTTGATCGAGGGAGACTTGCTAACGGGGGCATTGAGCTTCGCTCGCGAAATCGCCAGCAAGCCCGCACCCAAAACGCGGGAGCGAATGGACAAGTTGGGAAATGCTGCTGAGAATGCCGCAATTTTTGCGGCCGCGCGCGACCTTGCTCGGAAAAAACAGCGAGGGCTGAAGGCTCCGCTGGCGGCGATTGATGCGGTGGAAGCGGCGACTCGGTTGTCATTCGAAGAAGGCTGCAAGGCTGAGGCGAAGCTTTTCAACGAATGTCTATTCTCCGATCAGTCGAAGGCGCTCATTCATGTTTTCTTTGGCGAGCGCGAAGTGGCGAAAGTTCCCGACGTGCCCAGGGAGACTCCGGTAATTCCTGTGAACCGAGTGGCCGTTGTCGGCTCCGGAACCATGGGCGGAGGCATCGCGATGGTGTTTGCCAACGCCGGCATTTCCGTGCTGTTGAAAGATGTAGACGAGGCGGCGCTCGAGTTGGGGATGAACAAGATCCGGAAGAATTATGCAACTTCCATGCAACGTGGACGTTTCACGCAGCAGTTCGTGGACGAGCGCCTGAAGCTGATCACGCCGGTGCTCACCTACGATAGGTTCGGCGATGTGGACATGGTAGTGGAAGCGGTTTTCGAAGGCATGGCGCTGAAGAAAAGCGTGTTTTCAGAGTTGGACCGCGCCTGCCGGCCCGGGGCGATTCTGGCGAGCAACACATCGACGCTCGACATTGATGAAATCGCTCGGGTAACGTCGCGGCCCGAAGCGGTGATCGGTACACATTTCTTCAGTCCAGCGAACATCATGCGGTTGATTGAGATTGTGCGCGGAAAGAAGTCGAGCAAAGAAGTCATTGCCACTTGCATGCAACTGTCCAAAAAACTGGGCAAGATCGGGGTGCTGGTAGGAAACTGCCGCGGCTTCGTAGGCAATCGCATGTTCGGCCCGTACCGTCGGGAAGCGCAGTTCCTGATAGAAGAAGGAGCGGATGTGGAGGCCGTGGATAACGCGCTCGTCGACTTTGGCAATGCCATGGGCCCGTTGGCGACGGGTGATCTCGCAGGCCTCGACGTAGGCTGGCGCATTCGCAAGGAGTACCGCCATCTGGAAAAGCCGGGAATCCGCCAGCCATTCGCCGAGGACCGTCTTTGCGAAATGGGACGATATGGCCAGAAGACGATGAAGGGGTGGTATCGCTACGACGAGAATCGTCGGGCAAGCGCGGATCCGGAAGTAACGGGGCTGGTACGGAAGTGGAGCGCGGACGCGGGAATTGCGCAGCGGCAAATTTCTTCCCAGGAGATCGTCGATCGCTGCATCTATGCGCTGGTGAATGAAGGAGCGCGGATTCTCGAAGAAGGATTTGCGCTGCGCGCGGTCGACATCGACATCATTTACCTGAACGGCTACGGATTCCCCGCCTACCGCGGCGGGCCGTTGTGGCACGCCGACACGGTGGGATTGCAGAACGTATACCGGCGCATTTGCGAATTCCAGCAGCAGCATGGAGAACTGTGGGCACCCGCTCCTCTGCTGCAGCGTCTCGCGGAGACGGGTAAGACCTTTGCAGAGTTCGACCAAGAGCAGGCGGCTAGCGGCGTGCTCGAACCTGCGAACCGCGCATGAGCCGCATCATTGTGGTGCGTCATGGGCAGGCGTCGTTCCTGGAGCCGACCTATGACAAGCTGTGCGCAAACGGCGAAGTGCAGTCCAGGTTGCTGGGGGAATATTGGTCGTGGCGGGGCGTGGTTTTTGATCGGGCCTATTCGGGGCCGCGGTTACGGCAAGTGGAGACGGCTCGAATCGTTGGCGAGGCGTATTCCAGCGCAGGCGTTGTTTTTCCCGAGATAAGTGTGATGAAAGAATTCGACGAATACGCGGCCGAGGCGGTATTGCGGCAATGCCTTCCACAACTGCTGCAGATGGACGCTGGGATCAAGGAATTGCATCGCGCGTATGAAGACTCGAGTGATTCCGGCGAGCGCCGCAAGACTTTTCAAAAAATGTTTGAGGCTGTGATCAGCCAGTGGGTCGCGGGGAAAGTCGCAGCATCGGGCGTTGAATCCTGGCACGAGTTCTGCTTACGAGTAGAACACGGCCTGGCTGACGTAGTGAGCGAAACAGCTTCGGCAGCGAGCGCAGTGGTTTTTACTTCGGCGGGACCAATCGGAGCCGCGATGCGCCGAGCTCTACATTTGTCCGCCGAGGACACGCTGCAACTGACCTGGATGTCGCACAATGCTTCGTTCAGCGAATTTCTGGCGTCGGGGGAGCGTTTCACGTTGAGCACATTTAATGCGCATCCGCATCTCGAGGGAGACGGGTTGCTGACGTACAGATAGTGCAGGACCAGAGAGTATGGTGGCGCTTTGCGATCAAGCCGGAATGGTGAGAGCAGGCGAAGAACTCGACCTCGCACGGCTGCGCCCGTTTCTGCAGGAACAGTTCGGCCACAGCGCCTCGTTTTCGGTCGAACAATTTCCCAGTGGTCATTCCAATCTGACTTACCTGGTGCGTCTGGGAAGCCGTGAAGTTGTGCTGCGACGCCCTCCCTTTGGCAGCAAAGTCCGCTCAGCGCATGATATGGGGCGCGAGTACCGCGTGCTCTCAAAGCTGCACGCCGCCTACCCCTCTGCACCGAACGCTCTCCTTTATTGCGACGATTTGTCGATTCTCGGTGCGCCCTTCTACCTGATGGAGCCGATCCGAGGAATGATCCTTCGGTGCGATCCTCCCCCCGGATTAGCTTTTCCCTCGCAAACCGCGCGGCGCTTGAGCGAAGCGTTTCTCGATAATCTCGCGGAGTTGCACCGGGTGGACTACTCTGCCATCGGTTTGGCCGATCTGGGCAAACCGCAAGGCTATCTCGAACGGCAGGTCAAGGGCTGGATCGACCGCTACCACAATTCAAAAACGCATGACCTGCCGGAAGTCGAACGCATTTCCGCGTGGCTTCTCGAACGAATGCCGGTTAGCGGCGAGGCTGCGCTGATCCACAACGATTACAAGTATGACAACGTGGTGCTCGATCAAAACGACGTGACCAAGGTCGTAGGCGTTCTCGATTGGGAGATGTGTACGATCGGCGACCCGCTGACAGACCTGGGCACAGCGCTTGCGTACTGGGTTGACCCGCAAGATGCTCAAGAACTCCAGGAAATACGCAGTGCGCCGACCACCTTGCCGGGCACGCTTACGCGGGCGCAGCTAGTCGAGCGCTACGCCGCTGTTACCGGCCGAGATCCCGGCGACATGTGCTTCTATCTGACGTTTGCTCGCTTCAAGGTCGCCGTAATTATTCAGCAAATTTACTACCGGTACGCACAGGGATTGACGCGGGACGAGCGCTTCGCGGCCATGCCGAAGAGAATCCACACCTTGCTGCGCGCTTCGTGGAGTTGCGCAGAAAGCGGCTCGATATGAGTGAACATCTATCGGCAAGCTCACTGCGGATAATATCGCACCAGCCACTCGGCGACGCAGCAGGGCTTGGGGGACGACTGATTCTCGACTTGAATCATGAACGCGGCATCGACAAATTCGGGCGATTGCTTCACGGAAAGCAGCGTGACACGAGCGCGAACCGCAGTGTCGGCGCGAACCGCCGATGGAAAGCGCACTTTATTCAGGCCGTAGTTCACCGTCATTCGAACGCCCGACCGGATGTGGACTGTCTCTTTCATCCAGTAACTCAGCAGCGAGAGCGTGAGAAACCCGTGGGCAATGGTGCCGCCAAAGGGCGATTCGCGCTGCGAGCGCTCTGTGTCCATGTGAATCCACTGGCGGTCCCCGGTGGCGTCGGCAAATTTCTGGATTCGGTCCTGCGTGACGACGAACCAATCGGTCGCGGGGAATTCGCGCCCTTCGAACTGTTTCAAAGAATTCAGATTCTCAATCTCAAAAGGTGGCATAGGAGTTTTTCATGACGACATTAACAGACATCTCGCGTAAGACGACAAAGGGAAGTGCATACCTGATCGAAGATTCGGAACCACAAGACATTTTCACGCCTGAAGACCTGAGCGAAGAACATCTCGCCGTCGGCCACATGGTGGAAGAATTCTGGACTAACGAAGTTGAACCGAATCTGCCGGCGATCCGCGAAAAGAAGCCGGGCGTCGCCATGGCGGTGCTGCGGAAATCAGTGGAACTGGGTCTGACCGCAATGGCGATTCCGGAGGAATACGGCGGCATGGCAATGGATCTGCCGTCGCTAATGGTGACGGCTGAGCGCATCGGACGCGACGGTTCCTACGGGGGCTGGCACTCCGCTCATACGGGCATCGGCACGCTACCGGTCGTCTACTTTGGAACTCCAGAGCAGAAGCGGAAATATCTACCGAAGTTGGCCAAGGTTGAAATGTTGGCGGCCTATGCGCTGACCGAGCCACTGGCGGGATCGGACGCGCTGGCAGCCCGGACGCGTGCCGATCTTAGCGCCGACGGGAAACATTACGTAATGAATGGCCAAAAAATGTGGATTACAAACGGCGGGGCAGCAGATCTGTTCACCGTGTTTGCCAAAGTTGGAGGTGAGAAATTTACCGCGTTCCTGGTCGAGCGAAATTTTCGTGGAGTCACCAGTGGCGCCGAAGAACACAAGATGGGCATCACCGGCAGTTCCACCACGGCAGTGTATTTCGACAACGTGATGGTGCCGGTGGAAAATGTATTAGGAGAGATAGGGCGCGGGCACGTGATCGCGTTCAACATCCTGAACATCGGGCGACTGAAGCTGGGCCCCGCGGGCGTCGGCGCCGCGAAAAATGTTCTCGCGATCTGCCTTAAGTACGCCAAGCAGCGCAAGGCATTCGGCTCGGCGATTGCCCAGTTTGGCGCGATTCAGCACAAGCTGGCAGAGATGGCGATCCGCATTTTCGCGGCGGAGTCGATGACTTGGCGCGTGGTCGGCCTGATTGAGAATCAAATGCACGGCGCGTCTCTCGAATCCGGCGGCGCCGCGCAGGAACTGAAGGCCATCGAGGAATTCGCCGCCGAGTGCTCGATGATTAAGGTCTACGCCAGCGAGATGCTGGACTACGTAGTTGATGAAGGAGTCCAAATTCACGGCGGCTACGGATACCATCAGGACTACGCGGTGGAGCGTGCCTATCGCGATTCGCGAATCAACCGTTTGTTTGAGGGGACCAGCGAAATCAACCGGTTGGTGATCACCGGCATGCCCCTGAAGCGCGCGGCTCGCGGACTTCTACCTTTGCTCGATGCAGCGCATGCCGTGGCGCAGGAAGCCGAACCGAAATCTGCGCAAGCGGCAGACGATCCGGAATTGGCACTCGTTCACAACGCAAAGAAGATCGCCCTCCTGACGCTGGGTGTCGCACATCAGAAGCATGGCGCGAAACTTGAACAACAGCAGGAAATCATCATGAACATGTCCGACATCATCATGGAAGTGTTTGCCATGGAGTCGAGCCTGCTGCGTAGCCGAAAGCTGGCGGCTGCCGGCGGCGGGGCGAATGCGGCGGATGCCTGCGCCGTGTATTTGCGCGATGCCATCGCCAAGGTCGAACTCTCGGCCAGAACGGTGTTGAGCGCCTGCGCGCAGGGCGAGGAGTTGCGGCGGAATCTTCTCCACTTGCGCGCCTACGCCAGTCACGATCCCGTGAATGCGATTGCCCTTCGGCGCCAGATTGCGGAGCGCCTACTGGCGAACGAGCGGTATACGGTCTGAGTTGAGCCATGTCATTCGCGGCGAATCAAGGGACGAAGATTTATTGGGACGAACAAGGGCTAGGGGAGCCGGTTCTGCTGATCATGGGTCTCGGCTATCCCTCATCCTTGTGGCATCGTACGCGCCCTGTGTTGTCGCAGCACTTCCGCACAGTGGCGTTCGACAATCGTGGCGTGGGAGAGAGCGACGTACCCCCAGGGCCTTATTCGATTGCGGCCATGGCATCGGACGCTGCCGCTGTTCTGGATGCGGCCGGCATTTCCAGCGCCCACGTTTTCGGAGTCTCGATGGGAGGCATGATTGCACAAGAATTCGCTTTGCAGTATCCGGCACGAACTCGCTCGTTGATTCTGGGCTGTACCTCGCCGGGCGGACCATCGGCGGTTCGCGCCGAGCGCAAGGTGTCCGACATTCTGAGGGCACGCGGCATGACGCAGGAGGAAGCGCGGGAGGCGATGCTTCCCTACATCTACGACGCATCCACGCCGCGAGGAAGAATCGAGGAGGATCTAAGCTTGCGCAGGCGCTGCCTGCCCTCCCTGGAAGGTTACATGGCACAACTACAAGCGATTCTGGCATGGGAAAGTTACAGCCGAATCGCGGAAATCGCGGCTCCCACGCTGGTCATTCATGGAAAGTCGGATGCACTGGTGCCGCCAGGCAATGGCAAACTCCTCGTAGCGAGGATTCCGCGTGCAAAGCTTGTTCTGCTCGAACATGCCAGCCATTTGTTTCTCACCGACCAGACCGAAGTCGCCCATAAGGAAATACTTGAGTTTCTTTTGTCACAAGCGTCCAAGAACCGCACCAGAAAGTAGCGATAAATTGAAGCAATTGCTAACATTACCGGCACGCATACTTCATCATCAAAATAATTCATTTGATGAATTGGGCAAATGCGGATACGCTCGCGCCCATAATGCTGACGCGGCGCCCTGAAGCAGCGTGGGGAGTTCTTGTTCATTCTCATTCAGCAAATTCAAAACCGATAAAAAACGCGAAAACGATCTGTCTTGGACGCAGTCAGGTGGGAAGAACCTGTCCGGTTGCTAGTAAAGCGGGCCGGCGGGTGTTGTGATTAAGCAAGCCTGGTGAGGCAGAGGTTTATATGAGTCTTGAACGGAGCAGTGCGAATGATTGCGCGGTTTCAGGGCTGGGCATCCGGAATCGGATGCGCGTATTTGTCTATACAACGATAACCGCAGTCTCTACTCTCTTTGCGTGCTTAATGCTCGCAACCTTGATGGCTTACGCGCAAGGCGTCGGCTCTGCGGGAGAGATTACTGGAACCGTGACTGATTCTGCGGGCGGTGTTTTGCCGAAAGCGACGGTCACCGTCCTCGATACCCAGACGGGTCTGAAACGCACCACTACCACCAACACCACCGGTCAGTTCCGAATCGCAGGACTTCTGCCAGACACTTACGACGTCAGTGCTGAAATGACGGGCTTTGCCACGGAGATTCGGAAGGGCGTGGCGGTCGCGATCGAACAGACTGTCATCTCCGACTTCAAAATGAAGCCGTCAAAGGTTGGGACGGTGATCGAGGTGACGGACCAGCCCCCCGTTGTGGAAACCGAACGAGGAAGCCAGGCGGACAGAATTTCGCAACAGTACATTGCGGACCTACCCATTGACCGGCGCGATTATCTTACTTTCACATTGCTGACGCCGGGAGTCTCCGACGCTACGCGGCTGGCGGGAGATCAGGATTTCAGAGTCAAACAGACCCCGCAAAGCGGTCTCTCTTTTTACGGCAGCAATGGCAGAGGGAACAGCATCACGGTGGATGGTGGCGAGACCTCGGGCGATAGCGGCGGCGTTCGCCTGACGGTAAGCCAGGACGCAGTGCGTGAATTCCAAATCAATCGCAGCAACTACGCCCCCGAGCTGGGAGCAGCTACCGGTGCGTCGATCAATATTGTGACTAAATCCGGCACCGATAGGGTGCACGGCACCCTGTATGGTTTTTTCCGCGACGACGTGATGGATGCCACCAATCCGTTTTCGTTTACCCAGGCATTGCAACCGGGCCAGACCTTCAATCCCGCCAATCCCGACACCACTGGTTCGCCGATTAAGGATTCTTTGACTCGCCAGCAATTCGGCGGAACCGTGGGGTTCCCCATAAAAAAAGATAAGACGTTCTTGTTCGCTGCTTTCGAAGGCCTGCGACAAAATGCGCAGAACGCAGTTCCTCTGTTGACGGACACGAACATCTTCCGTCCCACGGCGGCGCAGAACGCCATCATTGGAACACTGGAAACAAACGCGTCGCCTGTGCCAGTGCCTTGCTTGCCTAATGTGCCACTGCCACCGAGCATTTGCGGATTTGCCCTCCAGAGCATTTTGACAGTGAACCCCAATCCCGGCACGAATCCGTTTGTGACGGCTGGGCAGGCCGCCGTGAATGGCTTTCTCGTGAATCAGTTTGAAACCCAGGGCGGACTTTTTCCCTACCAGACGCGAGAGTATCTGGCATCGGGCCGGTTGGATCACCGCATCAACTCGAACAACGAAATATCCATAACCTATAGATATGGGCACGATCTCGAAGAGTCTCCGGATGTGCAATCGCTCACGGCTTTTTCGGCGGGAAGTTCGATTCACACCTATGACAATAATTTGCAAGCCGCCTGGTATCGTCAGTTCAGTCCGACCGCACAGAACGAGGCACGGTTGCAGTGGAACTACTACAGCTTCAACGTAATTCCCAACGAACCCGGACAAGTAGGGCTTCAGATTCCTGGTTTTATCAACAACCTTGGATCGAATATTTTCCTGCCCAACATCACAATCCTGCGGCGCTACGAATTCGCGGACAACTTTACTCTCATCCGCGGTCGCCACACCTTTAAATTCGGCGGCTACGAGTTGCTGCGCGGCAATCACACCGAATCGCACACCTTTTTCCCGGGCCGTTTCGTGTTCGGTTCGCTGCCCGGATTTCTAATCAGCCCAGAGCTGGCAACCACCACCATCAACCCATTGCAATCGGCGTCGTTTGGGCTGCCGCAGGTTTACCAGCAGGGTTTCGGAAATCCGACCTACCCGTATTACACACGGCCGCTGACAGCCTTCTATGGGCAGGACTCCTGGCAAGTCGCCCCTAATTTCACTCTGGACTACGGCCTGCGCTACGAACTGGACACGCAATTTGCTCCCTTGACCACATACAAGAAAGATTTCGCTCCACGCGTTTCCTTCGCATGGGATCCATTCAAGGATCACAAAACTGTGGTTCGGGCCGGCTACGGAATTTTCTTCGGCCCCGTGGATGTTCAAATCCCCGACGTTGACCTAAGCCTGGGAGTTGTGAACAAGAATAAATCTGCCGTCGAGAACAGTTCAGGAGCGGGTCAAGTCGCCAACCTTAGCGCGATTTGCGGATTCTCCCAGTTCGGAGTACCAGTAATCCCTGGGAACGGCTCCAGCCCGTGCAACCGCGAGATTTCTATTTATGTTGATCCTATTGCGGGCGTTCCAGCTCTTGGTTTAGCGGGGGCGCCAACCGTTTTCCAGACACTCTTTGCGCAGGGGTTGGTTCAATGTACAACTCCGACCCCGGGAAATGCTGCTTGCATCACGCCCGCTGCCGTCGCTCCGTTTGGCATCAACGTTACGAATAGCGGACCCGTCGGTCCGCTACAAGTTGTGTTCGTTAACCAGC
>Ga0307478_10003077_pt1 | contig 12589 bp, 11 predicted proteins | sample atmos_gasesECM4C_2_FD_203713 | JGI IMG/M metagenome (GOLD analysis project Ga0307478, IMG submission 203713) | Hardwood forest soil microbial communities from Morgan-Monroe State Forest, Indiana, United States - atmos_gasesECM4C_05 | ecosystem: Environmental > Terrestrial > Soil > Temperate...
TTACTGCCCGACCAACAACCAGCCGCGCATGCGCGTAGTGCCGCAATCCGATGATGTTAAGGAGCTAAGTTTCGATTTCCAGGGCGCCGGAAATCTAAAGTCTCCCTCATCCGGACATCAGCACCACCTGGTTCTTCGCTTCATCGACGGCCAGCATATCGCCGAGGCCTGGACATGGCGGGAAGATGGCAAAGATACGCCAATGACCTTTCAGTTTAAGCGAAAAAAGCAGTAAGCGTTTCTCCGGAGCGTTGGCGGCCCCGGGACTCGCCCATCGCTCGAACGAATCGGATAAGCCCAGATTTTCACTTTGCATCTAAATTCACATCCTTGATGGGGAGATCCCAGTGGCCGACCAGGATCTCAAAGCGCCGCTGCTCTTCCTTCTTGTAGGTTTCCTGATCGGGATAGAGCTGCTTGATGATCGTGGAGCTGTCAAAATTATCATTCGCCACCGCAGCGTTCTTGAACACGATGGTGACGCGGTAGTCCCAGCGTCCATCCTCGGTGGGGTGATACCTGGGCGTGGCCATGGTGACTTTCAACATGCGGCCCAGTTCCATTTCCTTTTTCAAGACGGGGTAATGATTCTTCTTGAAGAGCGTCAGAAATTCTTCCGCGTAACCCCATTTCGCCTTGTAGTAATACTCGATGACGTAAGGTTGATCTTTGGCGTCGGCGGCCATGGCGCCCTGCGGGGGTTCGGCGGCGGCATGCCCTGCGAAAAAGAGCAGGATCGAGGCCATCGTGGCGATCAGCAGTGAGCAATAGACACGTATCATTCGAATTCCCATGCGATATCTCCTCCGGAAACTCACACCAACTTACGCGTTAGCCGAAGTAAATCAAGTTCAAAAATGAAGTGAAGCCGAATCACTGGCTCATGTCGTGGAAACCTTTTCGACACCCGCAGACGGCTGAATCCTGCTGCTGCTATTCTCTTAGGCGGGAGGCGACATGCAAACGGCGACTGTAAAGTGGGTCGGCGAACAAAAATTTCTGGCCACAAGCCCGTCCGGACACGCCATAACCCTGGACTCAGATCGCACTACGAACACCGCGCCCGGGCCGATGGAGATGGTGCTCATGGCCCTGGGCGTCTGCACCGCCACCGACGTAGTTATCGTGCTCGAGAAAAAGCGGCAGAAACTCGCGGCTCTCGAAGTGATCTGTTCGGGGGAACGCGCGGAGAATGCACCCACGGTTTGGACCAAGCTGGAAATCCTCTACCGGCTGCACGGGACTCTCGAAGAGAATGCGGTGAAACATGCCATCCAGCTTAGCGAAGACAAATATTGTTCCGTCGCGGCCATGCTCAAAAAGACGGCCAAACTTTCATGGCGCTACGAAATCCTCGCTCCGGCGAAGTAATCCCCGGATCCGGCCGGCGGGCTTGGTAGTGATCTACCTGTATCAATTTACTTTTGCCTGAATCTGCGATTTCAGGCTAGTGAAATCGAGCTGCCTCGCCCGGTTCCCGAGAAGCGCCGGTCTCCGCCTTGTAACCTCGCGGCGCAATCGCATAAAATTCAGATTCTTTTGTCCCGGGGAGAAATTCCGAAGGAGTCTCATGTCCCACCGGATCGCGGCAAAAATTACGGGTGTAGCCGGGTACGTCCCGCCAAAAGTGCTGACCAACGCGGACCTCGAGAAAATCGTCGCGACCAACGACGAATGGATTCGCACGCGCACCGGCATCCGGGAGCGGCACACCGTCGATAATGGTATGGCTTCCTCGCATCTGGCAACGGAAGCCGCGAAGCTCCTGCTGGCGCAGACGAAAACCAATCCGGAGGAAATTGAGCTGATCGTGCTCGCCAGCGTCACGCCGGACATGTTTTTTCCGGCGACGGCGTGCCTGGTACAGCAGCGCATCGGGGCGAAAAAAGCGTGGGGATTTGACTTGTCCGCGGCGTGCTCGGGTTTTGCTTACGCGCTGACCGTGGGCGCGCAATTCGTCGGCGCGGGGACGCACAGGAAAGTGTTGGTGATCGGCAGCGATACGATGACCTCCATTCTGGATTACACCGATCGCGCGACGTGCGTCCTGTTTGGCGATGGCGCAGGTGCGGCGTTGGTCGAACCGGCCGGTTCCCATGAGGGCATCATCGATTTTGAGCATGACGTGGACGGCTCCGGCGGGCAGTTCTTGTACATGCCGGGCGGCGGCTCGCTCCATCCCTCGAGCGCCGAAACGGTCGAAAAACGCATGCACTATGTGCACCAGGAAGGCTCGCAGGTGTTCAAATACGCCGTCCGGAGAATGGCCGAAATGTCCTCGCATCTTCTTGAAAAAAATGGCTTTACAAAGAATGATCTGACTTTACTGGTGCCTCACCAGGCTAATCTCCGCATCATTCGCGCCACGCAGGAGCGCCTCGGCATAGACGACTCCAAGGTGATGGTAAACATCGACCGCTATGGCAATACCACCGCGGGAACGATCCCCTTGGGCCTGCGGGATGCTGTAGAGCAGGGTCGGCTGCGCCAGGGCGACTTGGTCTTGATCGTCACGGTCGGTGCAGGGTATACGACCGGCGGCGTGCTGCTCCGCTGGGCCTATTGAAACGCTTCCTGGGTCTCTGGACACGCGCTCCAATGAAAAAACCGCCCTGGGGTTTCATCCGGGGCGGCTCCTCAATGCTAACGGCCGGAACCCCTAGAAGCTGAATTTCCCCCACAGAACAACCGTGCGGGACCCGTTGATGGTTGCAGCCGTGTTGTCAAAGAATGAGCTTGCCAGGTTCAGGTCCGGAATGCCCAGGTTCGGATGGTTAAAGGCATTGTAGAACTCCCCGCGGATCATGAACCCGTAGCGCTCCTTGAACTTTACCGTGCGCTGAACGGAAAGATTCCAGTTCTGGAATCCCGGGGAGATGAAGGTGTTGCGTCCTATATTTCCATTCTTTCCAAAAATCACGTAATAACGAAAGTCATTCTTGGTCGCAGTAAAGGCCCCGGTGACAGGGTCCGTTCCGAAAGAAGAATTGAAATCCGTAAAATTGACACCGTCAAGGGTGAAGCCCACTCCCGAATCGCAAGTACCGGCTGGGTTCAGGCAGGCCGTGCTGTAGTTGATGGGCACCTTCGGGTTTCCCAGGAAAGGCCGGTCGTTGCCGTGAGTATCGCCATTGTTATCGAAACCGTCGTAAAAAGTCTGGGGGGCGCCGGTTGAGAATATGATCGTGCCAGAGGTCTGCCATCCGCTGGTGAGAGCATGGAGCACGGCCAAGGCGGCATGGTCCCGGCTGTGCACGTAAGGTAGCTCGTACAGATAGGCGAGCGCAAGACGATGCCGGTGATCGTAAGAGGAGAGGCCGCGGTCGCTGTGCTGGTTGAAAACGTTTTGGGGATAAGAACTGGATCCGCTGGTTATAAACACGTCCGACATATCGTCGAGGAACTTGGAATAGGTATATCCGGCGCGCAGCAGCAGCCCATGCGAAAAGGACCGCTCCAGCTTGAGCTCCCCGGCGTGGTAGATGGAGTCGCCGCCATTGGTGCGCGCGGTTACTCCCCCAGGGAAATTCGGGTTTTCAAAGAAAGGATTCATGTCCGTGTTGACGAAGAGATGCTCGCCGCGAGTGCCAACATAAGCGGTGGTGAGCAGAAATCGGCCCGGGAGTTGCCGCTCGATGTTGAGATTCCACTGGTGAGTGAGGGGATTTAGCAGATGGGCGCTCATGGTTTCAATAAACGTGGACGATGTGAGCACAGGCTCGAGCGCGGCCAGTACGCCGGTCGCATTCGGTGTCCCTCTCCCGAACTGACCTCGAGGTGTAGCTGGACCTACCTTATTTTGCGCGACCCCGTTTGGTGATCCCGCCGCCGTGTTGTCCACAATATTCGTGAAAAGGCCGTCGTAGAAAATACCGTAGCCCGCTCGAATAACGGTCTTGTCCGCGCCAAACATGCGTTTCCAGAAGTGCGGGGTGTAGGCAAGGCCGACGCGCGGCGCAAAATTATTCTTGTCCCCTTGCTGTTCGGCGGCAAATGCAGTCGGGAAGATCGCGCCTGCCAGTCCCTGCCCAAAACGCGAATCGAGGGCCGGGAACTGAAGATCATTCCCCGGAGTTCCCCAATATTCGTAGCGAAGGCCCAGGTCCAGTGTAAAGTTTTGCTTGATTCGCCAGCTATCCTGAACGTAAGGAGCATAGTTGGGAAGAAAGGGGTGGATCTGGGTATTTCCAAAGAACTTCGTGACCGATCCGCCCGGACCGGTGAAGTTGTCGATGTAATCGGTCAAACTGTTGCAATCGAAGGTGGTCGTGGTGTTGGGAAGTGTGCCGCAGCTCTTGTTTTTCGTGCCAAAAACGGTAATGGTGCCGCGAGGATCCACCGGGATGGCGTCTTTCACAAAGACCAGGGCCATGTCACCGCCGAATTTCAAAGTATGTTTTCCAAAGGACCAGCTGAAGGCGTCTTGGAACTGGTACGTCTGGTGGTTGCGCCCCGCCGGTTCATTGCCCGGAAGTCCGTACAACATGTTGTTGCCGTTCGGATTGGGGAGATCGTGCAGGATGACCGTGAAATGGGTGCCGATGGGGCTGGCAAGCGTAGCTGGAGTGGGCTCGAAAGCGAATTGAATGCTGCCGTAGGAGAAGCGCAGTTCATTCACCATTTTTGAGGAGACCGTGTGTACCCAGCTGGCATGGTAGTTCGAAAAAGGGCCGCTTTGCTGAGTTTCGAACGTCGGTAATTCCTGGGGATTGTTGAAGAAATCAGGAATGAAATTTGAGCGGCCGCGCAGGACCCGCAGCGTCAGTTGGTCATGGTCCGAGGCGACATAATCCAAACGCGTGCTCCATTGCAGCCCATTGGAGACGATGCTGCCGTCGCCTCGGGACAAGGTACCGAACTCCACCGCGGGCCGCGGATTTCCTTGCGCGTCAAACCCCGCGGGCACCAAGGTCGCTCCGTTCGAAGTGCCGCGGACACTTCCCAGCGCTGCGATAAGATAATCGATATTCGCATTGGCCCCTTCGTTTGTTTCTATTTGTTTCAACGCCGCCACACCGTTAGCGGTCGGGATACTAATGGGGCTTGTAAACGCCCCGGCATTGGCCCGGAACCGGCTCCATTGCGGCGTGGCGAAGAAAAACAATTTGTCTTTTTTGATGGGGCCGCCAAGCGAGAAGCCGAAAGTATTGGTGATTTGCACCGGCTGCCTGGTCCCGCCAAAAAAGGCGAACCCAGCGTCAATCGCGGAGAGCGCTGAGGGTTGAATGATGTCCCAACCGGAGCCGTGCCAATTGTTGGTGCCGCCCTTGTAGACTTCGTTGGCGATGGCGCCGCCGCCGCGGCCGAATTCCGCGCTGGAAGAGTTCAGAATAACAGTCACTTCACCGATGGCTTCGTGGTTGGCGGTTTGCACCGCTTGACCGGTGATCTGAGCGTCGTTGTTGTCCTGCCCGTCGAGCAGGAAATTGTTGCCGCGGGGCCGAGCGCCATTGGCTGAAAACCCGATTCCGTTGCTGGTGAAGGCGTCGCGGCTGCTGGATGCCTGAATGCCAGGCTCGGTGAGAAGCAGCTCAAGAGGGTTGCCGGATAGGTAAGGCAGGCTTTCCATCTCAGCAGTGGCAAGATTCCCGCTGATCTCGCCCGACTGCGTCTGCAACTCCTGCCCTGCGTTTGCCTCAACGGTGATAGTAGCCGCAGAAGAGCTAATCTCCAGAACAGCGCTGGCCGTGGTTTCCAGCGATGCGCGCACTTCGAGGTCGTTGATTACCGTGGCCGCGAAGCTCGGTGCCTCGATCGTTGCTTTGTATTTTCCTGGTTGAAGCGTGGCCAGACGATACGTTCCGGAAGAGTCGGTAGTGGCTGTACGCGCTTCGCCCCCGCGATCGATGCTGGTCACTTTTACCGTTGCGCCCACAATCACGCCGCCGGCCCTGTCGGTGACCGTACCCACAATCGTTCCATTGCTCGTTTGCGCAACCGCGCTGCCCGCAATGATCAATGAGGCCCCCACAGCCAGGGCCAACACGCCAGTCAAAAAATTGCGAAGCTTCATGAAATCTCCCCCTTCAAAATTCATTCCCTGGATCCCTGTTTTTGCCGGCTAGGGCTAGGCCCAAGCTGGCCGGAGTTGTTTCGGCTGAGATAATGTTTGGTCTGATAAAGGAGGAGTGCACGGAAACTTCCATCCCCGTCGTAGGTGCCGAGCAGGCCGAATGGCAGCCGTAAAGAGCTACGTATGAAAGAGTTATGAAGATCTAGCAGATTCGCGGACGCAACAATTTCACCTAACTTTCGCAAAGATATGGAGAGTTTAGGTTTTCTCCATACGAAATCAGGGATTTACAGAATGGCATAGAGCGAAACGAGTCTGGCCCATCGAACTTGCTTTGATGAAATCCACATTACGGGGGAGCAATCCGAAATCTCAAAGGCGCCCGGAAATGCCTCGCTTAGATGGGAAGAGCGCGAGTGGATGCTTCAGCAGGAGCGCAGCGAGGCGACCAGCTCCAGATTAGCCTGGAGGCGCTGGTCCACCAGCACCGCGGCGTAGCGGGCGCAGATGAGGCGTTCGCGGTCGCTCCAGGCCGCCAAGGCGGGCAGCTTCGCGCCGGCCAGCGTGTCCAGAACTTCCACAAAGCGGTGGTAAACACGAACAAGGCCCAGACCACCGCGGTGCCGATAGAGATTGGGGGTCAGATCGTGAAGGCCCGCAAGGGTCGGGAAATGCTTCGAGGTCAGGCGTCCATTCTCGACGCGCGCAGCCGCCAGCACCCGCTCCGAGACGGGCTGGGCGGCAACCCCTGCCAGAACTGCTCGCCAGTAGTACAAGGCGAACTGCGTCAGGGCCACAATCGAGATCGAAAATAGCATGGCGGCGAACATCCCCGAGCCTCTATTCGCAGTGTGCCGTGAATGCCGTAACGCACCAATAGCTCTCTAGTACCACGGGACTGGTCCCCGCAGGTGTGGCCCTTGGCTGCAAAAAGCCCCGTGGCAGCGCCGGCGAAAAAACAAGGCGAGAAAACAAGGTCTTGCCGGGCTGCTCCCTCTCAACTATCCTCTGAATTCTCAAGGTATTGCGAAGGAGGGTGGCGATGCGGAAGATTTTTCGCTCGGTTTCATGCTTTTGCGCCCTGGGCGCGCTTTGCTTTCTGACGGGAATCGACATGCTTCGAGCGGACTCGAACGGCGAGCGAAGCACAGACCGGGAAGCCATCACCGCAGTCCTCAACGCGCAGCAAGCGGCGTGGAACCGTGGCGACGTGGAAGCCTTTTTGGTGGGCTATTGGCATTCGCCGGAACTGACTTTTTCCGGGACGAGCGGCGTATCGCGCGGCTGGGACGGGGTTCTCGCGCGTTACAAGAAGAACTATCCGGATCGCTCCTCCATGGGGCAGCTCGATTTTTCGGAATTGGAATTCCGCTTTCTGGTGCCGGACGGCGCGCTGGTGCTAGGACGTTGGCATTTGAAACGCGAGAAAGACGATATCGGCGGCGTGTTTTCGCTTGTCTGGCAGCGCTTCCCCGACGGCTGGAAGATCATTCACGATCACACCAGCTTCGTACCCGCCCAGAATTGAGTAACCAACCTTCTTGGGGTTTCGAAAGGGAAATCCCTGCAGAAACTCGGTCGATCGAAGAAACATGAGAAGGATTTTTTCATCTTGATCTGCTGCGGCAGGGAGTAACGCCCGAGAAAATCGCGTTGAGCGCGGCGCTCGGCCTCCTTCCGGCGTCGCCTGAGATCAAGAAAAATCCTCTGGCCTAAAAGCCTGAGCTACAGAATCTCCAGGATCTCCTCATAGCGTTTGAACGGAGGAATCAAATACGCGCCGGCAAGCTCGGTGCGCGCCCAGGCCAGCATGTCTCGTGCAACTTCGAAACCGCGGTCGCGTGCGGCAGCTCCTGCTGATTCCATGGATTTCAGCAAAGGCGCGGGGATGACGATGCCGGGCACTTCGTTGTTCAGACGAAGTGCCTGCTTGTAACTGTTGAGCGGCCAGATCCCAATGAGCACGGGAATTGCAGGTTTGCCGCCGAGCTTTTTCAGGAAGGCGTGCCAGTGCTCGGGGTCAAAGAGCGGCTGGGTCATGGCGAAGTGCGCGCCGGCTTCGACTTTCGCATGAAAACGCTCGATTTCGTTTTCGAGATCGTCGGTGACGGGATTGACCGCCACGCCAATCGTAAAATTCGTCGCGCCACCCAAAGTTTTTCCCGCCCAGTCCGTACCTTGATTCAACCGGTGCAGAACTTTGACGAGCCCGACAGAATCCACTTCGTAGACGCCGCTGGTTTCCGGGTAATCGCCGACGGATGGCGGATCGCCGGTGATAGCCAGAACGTTTCGAACGCCGCCGACGGTCCAGGCGCCGAGAAGCGCGGCCTGCAGACCGATAATGTTTTGGTCGCGCGTGGTGAGGTGCGGAACGGTCTCGACGCCGCGAGCTTCGAGAGCGCCAGCAACGATGAGCGCGTCCATGCCCACGCGGGCCATGGCCCCGCTGTTGATGTCGATGGCGTCAACCTTCTTCGACACCATCACTTTGTCGACTTGCTCGAAAATGCGGTCGAGCGACAGGCCTTTCGGCGGATCGATCTCCACGCACACCGAAAACTCTTTCTTCTGAAGTTTCTTCCAGAACTTGCTTTCCGGATCACGCTGTGTCAGTGGCGCGGGCTTTGAGATCACTTCGACGGCATGTCCGGCAGGGTGCGTTCTTGCGGGGCGCAGCGATTTGACCGCCTCGGCCATGGCGTGAATGTGAGCGGGGGTTGTGCCGCAGCAGCCGCCGAGAATGCGCACGCCGAGGGCCGCCGCCTCGCGTGCAAACAATGCGAAATATTCCGGAGAGGATTTCGGATAAACGATGCGGTCACCTTCGCGCTTGGGAAAACCGGCGTTGGGCATGCCGCTCACGCGAAGATCATCGACCGCCGCAAGCTCCTGAAGAATCGGCAAGAGCGCCTGCGGACCAAGCGTGCAGTTCGCACCAATCACCTGCACATTTTTGTTTTTCAATTGCGCCGCGGCATCGGCGGGCCGGACATCGCCGTACGTGGTGCCTTCTTCCGCGTAGGTAAGTTGCGCCACGATCGGCAATCCGCTGAAAGAACGAATGGCATCAATCGCCAGTAGCAACTCCTCGATGTAGGAAAACGTTTCGAGGATGTAGAAATCGACCCCGCGTTCCTCGAGCGCGAGCGCCTGCTCATGAAAAATATCTAAAATTTCCTCGTCGGAGGGATGGCGCGACTGCACGCCGAGTCCCAGCGGGCCGATGGAGCCGGCGATGAGCACTTCCCGCGCGGCCGATTCGCGGGCCTCGCGGGCAATTTTCACGCCGCGGCTGTTGAGGCGCTGGACTTCCTCGGCTAGCCCCAGGGGCGCCAGTTTGAAGCGGTTGGCGCCGAAAGTATTTGTTTCAATAATCTGCGCGCCCGCTTCGATGTACGCCTGATGCACGCGGAAAACCGCTTCCGGCTCCGTCGCGTTCAACTCGTCAAAACAGCGCTGCGAGCCAACGGTTTCATGGAGCATCGAGCCCATCGCACCATCAGCGATGAGCATCGCGTCCTTCAGCCGCTCATTGAAGTCATAAATCTTCACAGTTCGTTTTTCCTGTCGGCAGAAAATGTACCACGGGGGACGCTCAGCGTTTTTGTTCCATGAGGCTCGCAACGGTGCTCATGAGGTCGTACTTGGTGAGAATTTCAAAGTGGCCGTTGCCCATCTCCACGAACACCGCCGGATTTTCGTGGCTGAGGATGTGCGTGACGCGCTCGACCGGCGCGGTCTTCGGCACCTGCGGCAGCGGCTTGCTCATCACTTCGCGCACCACAAGTTTGCGCAGATCGCGGCCTTGCAACGCGAGATTCAGGATCTGATCTTCATAGATGGTGCCGATCGGAGTGTTTTCCTCGAAAACAGGAATCTGCGAGATGTCCTGTTCCTGCATGGTCTTCAGGGCGTGAAAAACGGTCTGGTGCGGACGGGCGATGACCAGGTCGCGCACCTTGCCGGTGGCATGTTTGGCGTTGACCACTTCCGCCGCGGTCAAGGCCGTGGCCGCGTCCACATAGCCGCGCTCCCGCATCCATTCGTCGTTATACACCTTGCTCAAGTAGCGCATGCCCGTATCCGGCAATAGCGCCACGACGAAATCACCGGCCTCCAGATTTTTTGCCAGCCGCAAGGCCCCGGAGATGCACCCGCCGCCGGAGCCGCCGGTGAACAGGCCCTCGAGCTTTGCGAGGCGCCGCGCGACGACGAAACATTCCTCGTCATTGACCTGGATGATGTCGTCCAGGATTTTCAGATTCATCGTCGTCGGGAAAAAATCCTCGCCGATGCCTTCCACAACGTACGTTTTCGCCTTGATGGTCTCCCCGGTTTTTACAAAATCGTAGTACAGCGATCCGTAGGGATCGACGCCAACGATTTTGACGCTGGGATTTTTTTCTTTCAGATATTTTCCCACGCCGCTGATCGTTCCGCCCGTACCCATGCCGCAAACGAAATGCGTGATCTTCCCTTCGCTGTCTTCCCAGATTTCCGGGCCTGTGCTGAGATAGTGGGCCTCCGGATTCATGGGGTTGTCGTACTGGTTCGGGTAGTAAGAATTCGGAATTTCGCGCGCCAGCTTTTTCGCCACGGAGTAATAACTGCGAGGATCCTCCGGCTCGACGGCCGTCGGGCAAACAATCACTTCGGCGCCAAGCGCTTTCAAAAGATCCACTTTTTCCTTGGACTGTTTGTCGGTCGTCGTGAAAACGCACTTGTAGCCGCGCACCGCCGCGACCAGCGCCAGGCCCATGCCGGTGTTCCCGGAAGTGCCCTCGATGAGCGTGCCGCCGGGCTTCAGCAGGCCTTTCTTCTCCGCCTCGTCAATCATGCTGATACCGATGCGGTCCTTGACCGACCCGCCGGGGTTGGTAAATTCCGCTTTGACGTAAATTTGCGGCTTCAGCCCCTTATTGATGCGGTTCAGCCGAATCAATGGCGTGCGCCCGACCGCTTCGAGGATGTTGTTGCACTTCATCTGTCGTCTCGATTTCTTTTTCGAATTTGCTTCAGTGTAGCATCATCCCAACGGCTCCCGATGTCCACCCGCACCAGTCATTTTGATACATCCGAAGCCAGAGAGAGTAGATTATGCTGTCGGAGAGTTCCAACCGGGGGATCAGACCATGCCACGTCAAAACATTTCGAGCGGTGCGCCGTGGGAGCCGATTGTCGGCTACTCGCGGGCGGTCAAGACCGGCAACACGGTTACCGTCTCAGGCACGACGGCGACGGGGCCGGACGGCAAGATTGTCGGCGTCGGTGATGTGCGGGCGCAAACGATACAGACGATCAAGAATATCGAGGCCGCTCTCAGCAAGGCCGGCGCGAGCTTGAAGGACGTCGTGCGCACGCGCATCTACGTGACCAACATCGCCGAATGGGAAAAAATAGGCCGCGCGCACGGAGAATTCTTCGGCGAGATTCGCCCGGCGACCAGCATGGTGGAAGTGAGCAAGCTGATTTCTCCGGAGATGCTGGTGGAGATCGAGGCGGACGCCATAGTCGGTGATTCGTGACTGCGGAAGGACCTAGGGCAACAAATACGCTACGTGAACACTTAAAGTAGAGCGCGGAAAGACGGATGAGTTCCGCATTATACGATTCGTTCATCGCGGATTATTACGACGAGTCGCCCATCGTAAAGGGGCGGCTCCAGGACGTTATGTTTTACTGCAACGCAGCGCGAGAGTACGGCGATCCGATCCTCGAATTGGGATGCGGCACAGGGCGGATCACCATGGAGCTGGCGGAAGCGGGCAAGCGCATCACCGGGCTGGATCTCTCCGAGCGCATGCTGGAGCGCGCAGTGAAAAAACGCGCGCGACTTCTTGTGGAAGCGCGCGAGCGCGTGCACCTGGTCCAGGGCGACATGACGCGTTTCGATCTTGGCGAGAAGTTTCGCCTGATCATCATTCCCTTCCGGCCGTTTCAGCACCTTTTGGAGGCGCAGCAGCAAATCGATTGCCTGGGCTGCGTGCGGAAGCATCTTGCTCCGGGAGGCAAGCTGGTTCTGGACGTGTTCCAAACCGATGCCGAGCGCATCCACGACCCCATACATATGCGGGAAGCGCTCGTCACGGAATACAAAACCGCGGATGGACGACAGGTGAAAGTCAGCGAGAGGGTGGCAGCCTTTCACCGCGCCGAGCAAATCAATGATGTGGAAATGATCTATACCGTGGTGCACCCGAACGGACGCAAAGAGCGGCTCGTCTTCGCGTGGCCCTTGCGGTATTTTTTCCGCTATGAGGTCGAGCACCTGCTGGCGCGCTCGGGATTCAAGACGAAGGCCCTATACGGAAATTTCGATCGAACGCCGATCGCCGATGATTCTCCCGAAATGATCTTCGTGGCGGAAAACACGTAGCAAGAAATTCAGGGGTACCCCCCACCCCCATTAAATGCATGAACTATCAAAACAAAGGAGTTGCGAAAATTGCAATTCGTAAGTGATTGATTCTATAAGAATGCGATTTCGGTTGCTGAAAGCATTACCGCACGAAGGTGGGTCCAGTCGAGGAAAATCTTTGGGTCGACCTGTTGTGTTACCAGCTCGCGCGGATA
>Ga0307478_10003080_pt1 | contig 12575 bp, 10 predicted proteins | sample atmos_gasesECM4C_2_FD_203713 | JGI IMG/M metagenome (GOLD analysis project Ga0307478, IMG submission 203713) | Hardwood forest soil microbial communities from Morgan-Monroe State Forest, Indiana, United States - atmos_gasesECM4C_05 | ecosystem: Environmental > Terrestrial > Soil > Temperate...
TGTTTGCACCGCTGGAATGCCACATTGTTTGGCGACATCCGACGCTTTCTTGATGTGCTCGATGCGGACTGCCCGCGTTTCCCGTGGAACCAGGCCTATTGTTAGCGGCCCTTGGTAGAAATCCCATATCTCCTTTCCTGGTCCGCCGACGACCAGTGAAGTAGCTTCTATTCCATACTTGTCGAGGGCCTTGCGCAGGCGCTCCGCCAGCCCGGGCTTGAAATCGTCTACAAATGCCTGGCAGGTTCGCAGGCCCAAATCATGCACTTTGGCCAAAGAGGAATCAGGGTCCTCGCCAACACCGATGATCAGACCTAGCCGTAGTGGTTTCCTGCCCTCATTGACGTCTCCGGGTTGAGCCGTCCGCGCGGTGTCGGCTCCCGCCGCGTCCTCCGGCGTAACTCCGAGATTCAGCTTGGCGAACGCCGCCGGGCTTAGGCTGGATGCTAAAATCCCCGCGGAAGCTTGCAGAAAGGTGCGACGATCTCGTTTATTCATAGCAATGTAAAGTCCTTCCCTTTCATACCTAACAGGTTGCGTTGTTGTACCAACGCAGAACTCGGAGAGCGCGCAGCGTGTTCCAGCGGCTTGCGCTGCCGACATCGGTCTCCATCAGCAATGGAATATGTTCGGGATGAAGGAGGTTCAGCGGCCAGCGCCCGTTCTGGTGGCGCCGCTCGATCACGACTTTGATGGCTTCGCGGATGCGACCATCCGGCTTGATTCCCGCATTTCGCAGGTAATCGAGCCCACGCAAGACGTCGTAGTGCCAAAACGTCGGGAACGAGAAGCGCAGCCAGCGTTTGTCGATGACCTGGCCAGTTCGCAGCGAGCGGAACATGCGGCGCTCCAGCAGATAGTTTTCGGCCCGCTTGCGGGCCTTGGTGACCGCCGCCGATTTGCGCCCGGCACGTTCGTAGTCGAGCAGTCCTTCGAGTACGGAGATGGTGGTATGGAACGAAGAGCGCTGGCTAGGCGGTCGTTTCGGCGACACGAAGGGCCATGCTTCGCAGTTCCAACCGCCATCTTCGAGCTGCTCGCCCAGGAGTTGCTTGGCCAGCGCATCGTTCGGCTCCTTGAAATACGCGCCGATGCCCAGGATTCTGCCGTTGATGCACGGCTCCGTTTCGCCGCGAAGGTAAGGCCGGTTGTTGAGCGGCTTAAACACCAGCCGCTTGTCGACCCGGTCGATCATTTTGCGAGCCTGTTTGCTGGTCGGGTCGAGACCGAGGTCCTTCAAGACGACGAGACTGTAGAGAGTAATAAGGTCCCACTTCGGCCCGTCCCCCCAGCGACCAGCCGAAGATTGGGCGGCAAGAAGTTGCGCTCCCCAGCCTTCGGTGGCGACGCGCGACCGCTCGGCTGCAATCGCCTCGGGGCCTTCACCGCTAAGGTCCCGCATCACCTGCCAGCGGATACCCGGGTCCGAATCAAGCAGCCATCGAATGTGCGCAGGCCGCGGCGCGTAATCACGTGAGCGCATCCGCCTGTTATAGCACGCGCAAGTCTTGACCCGTACCGACCGCCTTTCTCCCGTAGGGGCACGGGACACCCGTGCCCGTCTTGCCAGAAGGGATACCCCACCCCGGGTGTTTTGCCGAAAGAGTTCGGATTTGCTTGATTCCAAAGGACTTGATGTTTTTGGCGACGACGAACAGTTTGCAACAGTATGTTAGAAAAGGAGTTAGGGAGTTTTTCACCACAGAGTTCGCAAAGGACGCTGAGTTCTGAGAGAGCGCTGAAAACACTATAGGGCAACGCAGATGTTTTTCAAAACAAAGGGGTTGCTGAAAAAGCAATTCATAAGTGCTTGAAACTAAAGGACCAGCAAAGGGGTGGGTGGGGAGGGGCAACTCATAAGTATATGAAAACGCCGACCGAGTCGGGGCAGGCGCCGGCAGAGGGAAACTGGGTCGTGGATGGTGGGTAATGAGTAGAGGCGAGCGATGCGAAAACTCATGGGGGTGCGGGTAAGAAGGGTTGGGGCAGGGGCGATCGGGGTAGGCGGACAAAGGACCTCGCTTTTCGCGGTCCTCCTCCGCTTTAAGAGGAAATAATAGCACATCGTTATTATTTGTCAAGTGATAAATTAAAGGCTGTGGATTGAATGGGTTGCGGGGACGAGTGCAGCGAATTCCCACAACGGACCGAATGTGGCAAATGAGACAGCCGCGCCCTTGAAAGACACAAGGATGCGCCACCCACCTGGCGAATCCGGGTATTATATGCCGGGGTTTGCATCCACTGTGGACCCGAGGTTGATATGGCGGTTGCCCAAAAGCATGTGTTGCTTCCAGGTCGAAACCCGAAGGAGTTAGTACTCACCTACGCCGGCAGTATTGTGAAGCACCTCGGAGTCCAGATGTACGCGGGTCGTCCTGTTCCTGCGATTGCGGAACTCATCTCCAACGCGTGGGATGCGGATGCCAAGCTCGTTCAGGTTCGACTGCCCCTTGGGGAGACCTGGAGTACAAGCAATCCTGCCCACTACATAGAGGTGTCGGATAACGGTAACGGAATGGACTGGGAAATGGTCCGGGACGCGTACCTCGATGTTGGCCGTGACCGTCGCGAGGCCGAACAAACTGATAGGTCGCCGGCCGGGCGGTTGCTTCAGGGACGGAAAGGAATAGGTAAGTTGGCTGGATTTGGTATCGCCGACATCATGGAGGTGCAGACTGTTCACAAAGACCCAGATGCGTCCGTTAAGTCTCGGGTTCTGATTTGGTTTAAGCTCTCACTCTCGGACCTGCGGAAAGCTAAGAAGCGTGCTGCACCGGTTGATTTAGTCTACGCCGGTCCAATTAATAGTGCCCCCGAGGGCGGACGGAAGAAAAAAGGCACTACGGTAATACTGCGGCAACTCCACGAAAAGCGCGCACAAAACCCTGATCTGTTTCATCACAGTATGGCCCAGCGGTTTTTACTGATTGGGCCGCAATTCCTTCTGCGAATTAACGGTGAGGGTCTTCGACCGGAGGACATAAGACTCCAATGGAGATGGCCGGAAGAGGGCTGGATAACCGAGGATGTCGAGGGTTGTGGGCCCGTGAGCTATTGGATTGGGTTCACGCATCAGCCGCGAAAGCAAAACGAGGGCGAGTTGAGTGGAATCCTGATTTATACGCGCGACAAGATTTCGCAAGAATCTACTTTCTTTGACATCAGCGGGGGTGTAACGGGTCAGCATGGCTTGCGGTATCTAGTGGGAATGGTAAAGGTCGAGTGGCTCGATGCAGGCGTTGACGCACCGGACCTGATCGCTACTCATCGAGGGTCGATCGCATGGGAGAGCCCGCCGGGAGTAGCGTTGCAAGGCTGGGGGCAGAGGCTGCTCAGGAAGTACCTGGCTGAATGGGCTAAAAGGCGAACCGAGATCCGAGAGAAGCAGGTTATTGAGCTTCATCCCAAGTTGCGGGCCCGCATTGAGTCCCTCGCGCCATCATACCGCGAGGTGGCACTCCGGTTTGTTGAGAATTTCAAGTCCGTCGAGATGGAGCCAGAGGAGTTCGAGTCGATTCTTTCGTGGTTCTTGGACGCGCTCGAGAATGCGACACTTCGCAGCATTCTTGAAAAGCTTCGTGAAACCGATCTGGCAGACCTAGAGCAACTGGACGCCCTTTTTTCGAAGATGGAAGTGCGGACTGCGGTGACGCTCCTCCAGATCATCGACAGCAATCTCGCGGCCATCGAAACCCTTGAGAAAATGCACCGGGAGAACGCGAAGGAAAGAGGGGTAATCTCGAAACACATAGAGAAAAACCCGTGGCTCATCGATACGACATGGATGCTTAACAAGGCAGAAGCTCGTGTTAGCACTTGGATTGCAAACGAATTTGGCCTGAAAGCGAAAGGCGACGATTCGGACGAGGACCGGGTTGACTTTTTCTGTGTAGCAGTTGGGGGAACGCTGCACATAGTTGAAATAAAGCGCGGCGCGTATGTTGCGGTCGCAAAAGACATCCTTCAGGCAGATAAATATCGCAAGTACGTACTCAAGCGTTTCATGGAGATTACAGATCCAAAGGCCATTAAGTACAACATCGTGCAAAGCCATCTGATCGCCGCGGAACTTGATGGAGAGGGTGAAGCCGTTAAGCTGGCGTTTGGTGATAAGGGATGGGTATTTTTCACAACGTGGGACGACCTCATCGAGCGGGCTAAGCAGAGCCATTACCAATTTCGCGAAATTCTTCAGCAGCAAGTTACAAAAGTAGCATCCTCGTAGTGTCTAATGGAAATGGCACGACTCGTTTCATCAGAGAGTGGGCAATGGCGGACTCCAAACCTGTAGCGCTTGACTTGTTTGCCGGTTGCGGTGGGCTCACTCGTGGTCTTCGTGACGCCGGTTTCCATGTCGCCGCTGCTGTCGAAATTGATCCGATTGCGGCACAGACCTATAGGCTGAACAACCCACACGCCAATCTAATTGAAAATGACATCCGCAACGTCTCCGCGAGCGAGTTGCTACAGGCGGCTGGTACGAAGAGAATTTCCCTGTTAGCTGGATGTGCGCCCTGCCAAGGCTTTTGCTCTTTGACCTCCAAACTCAAGCGCGAGGACCCCCGCAACGAGCTTCTGCTGGTGATGGCCCGCCTCATTAGGGAGATCCGACCCACGGTGGTTATGATGGAAAATGTTCCAGGCCTCGCAGCTCGAGGGAAACCAATTTTCAGGAAATTCCTTGGGGTGTTGCACCGATTGGGGTACCGATGGCAATGGCGCGTTGAACAAATGGCAGATTATGGCGTACCCCAGTCACGCCGACGCTTGGTGCTCCTAGCCGGGCTCGGTTTCCGAATCGAGTTTCCGGCCCAATCACACTCGCGCTCACCCGAACGTTATTCGGGGCTTGCTAGGTGGAGAACGGTACGTGATTCCATCGGCAGCATGGCCGCGCCGATCACTCTTAACGAGGCATTACGGAAAGGTGGTCCACAGGCGAGCGGCTGGCACGTGGTCCGAACCCTTCAACCGCAAACCAAGAGACGGCTAAGAGCAGCGCAGCCTGGGCGAACTTGGTTGAAGGTCAGAGAGTCGATCCGACCAAAGTGTCATCGCAATGGTTACAAAGGCTTCACGAACGTTTATGGGAGAATGGCTTGGGACCAAGCCTCTCCGACTATAACCGGCGGATGCACAACCCCGTGCAAGGGGAGGTTCGGACATCCGGACAGGCGGCGGTACACTATTTCAGTTCGCGAAGCAGCACTCCTACAAACGTTCCCCAAGACTTACCGCCTCTGCACCAACCAGATTGAAGCCGTGTGCGACTTAATCGGCAACGCCGTTCCACCGCTATACGCGAAACTCGCTGGCAGGCAAGTCTTGAAGGCGCTTATGAGTCATTCACGGGGATCGAGGAAGCATGGGCGGATGGCCCGGTGACGCACAGAAGGAACGGACAACTTTTGGTGGTCTGTCTCGCGGCGACCTTATGGCCCGCGTCCGCAGCACCGGGAACCAGACGACGGAAAGGCGGCTCGGTTCACTGCTACGGAAGGCTAAGCTGGGGGGCTGGCGCAAACACAAGCTCCTTCCGGGGCGTCCGGACTTCGCTTGGCCAAGATCGATGGTAGCTGTCTTCGTAGATGGCTGTTTTTGGCACGGCCACACTTGTGGCAGAAACGTTAGGCCGAAAACAAACGCCAAGGCCTGGCGCCAGAAGATTGAAGGTAACAGGGCGCGAGATCGTAGAGCGGTCCGCCGGTTGAGGAAGGACGGGTGGACAGTAATACGCTTATGGGAGTGCCAGCTTGCGAAAAATGCCAATGCCTGTTTGTCGAGAATCCAGAAAGCGCTGAAACCTACTTGAAGAGTCTCGTGACGGCCGCCGGAGCCGCCACGTTGTCTTCGGTGGGCGGGCGATGCAGTCGCGGTTGTGTCTGGTGGGGCCGGGTGATGCGGCAGGTTGCCACGGTCCCTTCCGACAAGGCTCGGAATCTGCGATCCGCTGCGCGGGGCCTTCGTTCCTCCCGTCGGGAATCGGGGCGGGGAGGTTGGACGGTAACCGCAAACCGGAGGAGCAGAAAGAGTGAGAACTCAAAAAGCGCGGCCCCCAGCGGCTGAAGCCTTTTTGTGATGTTAGTTCGATTCGGCACGGCTTAAGCCGTGCCCTGACGTTTTCATATACGCCGGGCTGAAGCCCGCCGCTACGTAGGGCGAAGGCAAAAGCAAGAGGGTAACGCAGATTCCTCCGGTGAGAATGGCCCGCGGAATGACAGGCCCACTTCTTACGAGGCTGAAGCCTGGCCACTACTAATGTTATAACAGGCGGATGCGCTTACACGATTACGCGCCGCGGCCTGCGCACATTCGATGGCTGCTTGATTCGGACCCGGGTATCCGCTGGCAGGTCATGCGGGACCTTAGCGGTGATGGCCCCGAAGAGATTGCAGCCGAGCGGTCGCGCGTCGCAGCGGAAGGCTGGGGAGCTCAACTTCTTGCCGCCCAGTCTTCGGCTGGCCACTGGGGGGACGGGCCGAAGTGGGACCTTATTACACTCTACAGTCTGGTCGTCTTGAAGGACCTTGGTCTCGACCCGGCCAGCAAACAGGCTCGCAAAATGATCGACCGGGTCGACAAGCGGCTGGTGTTCAAGCCGCTCAACAACCGGCCTTACCTTCACGGCGAAACGGAGCCGTGCATCAACGGCAGAATCCTGGGCATCGGCGCGTATTTCAAGGAGCCGAACGACGCGCTGGCCAAGCAACTCCTAGGCGAGCAGCTCGAAGATGGCGGTTGGAATTGCGAAGCACGGCCCTTCGTGTCGGCGAAACGCCCACCTAGCCGGCGCTCTTCGTTCCACACCACCATCTCGGTACTCGAAGGGCTGCTCGACTACGAGCGTGCAGGGCGCAAATCGGCGGCGGTCACCAAGGCCCGCAAGCGGGGCGAAAACTATCTGCTCGAGCGGCGCATGTTCCGCTCGCTGCGAACTGGCCAGGTCATCGACAAACGCTGGCTGCGCTTCTCGTTCCCGACGTTTTGGCACTACGACGTTTTGCGTGGGCTCGATTACCTGCGAAATGCAGGAATCAAGCCGGATCGTCGCCTCCGCGAGGCGATCAAAGTCGTGATCGAGCGCCGCCACCAGAACGGGCGCTGGCCGCTGAACCTGCTTCATCCCGAACATATTCCATTGCAGATGGAGACCGAGGTCGGCAGCGCGAGCCGCTGGAACACACTGCGGGCTCTCCGAGTTCTGCGTTGGTACAACTCAGCGCGTTAGTTATGAGGGGGAAGGACGCTTACATTGCTATGAATAAACGAGATCGTCGTAGCTTTCTGCAAGCTTCCGCGGGGATTTTGGCATCCAGCCTAAGCCCGGCGGCGTTCGCCAGGCTGCATCTCGGAGTTACGCCGGACGACGGTGCGGCGGTGGCAGCCGACGCGGCGCAGACCGCTCAATCCGGAGACCGCAATGAGGGCAGGAAACCACTACGGCTAGGTCTGATCATTGGTGTTGGCGAGAACCCTGATTCCTCTTTGGCCAAAGTGCACGATTTGGGCCTGCCAACCTGCCAGGCATTTGTGGACGATTTCAAGCCCGGGCTGGCGGAGCGCCTGCGCAAGGCCCTCGACAAGTATGGAATAGAAGCTACTTCACTGGTCGTCGGCGGACCAGGAAAGGAGGTATGGGATTTCTACCAAGGGCCGCTAACGATAGGCCTGGTTCCACGGGAAACGCGGGCAGTCCGCATCGAGCACATCAAGAAAGCGTCGGATGTCGCCAAACAATGTGGCATTCCAGCGGTGCAAACACACTGTGGATTTATCCCTGAAAACCCCAACGACGAGGCATACCGAGAAACGGTGACGGCAATGCGCGAAGTGGCGGCCTATTGCAAGCGCAATGGCCAGAATTTTCGTTATGAGACAGGGCAGGAGACTCCCATCACCTTGGTACGCGCGATTCAGGATGTCGGAATGGACAATCAGGGCGTCAACTTCGATCTTGCCAATCTGATTCTCTATGGCAAGGCCAACCCTCTCGATGCTATCGAACTGCTCGGCCCGTACGTGCAGGGACTTCACGCCAAGGATGGACTGTGGCCGACAAACCCGAAGGAGCTTGGTGAAGAAGTTCCGATCGGCAAAGGCAGGGTGGATTTCCAGCGCATTATTACGCGGTTGAAGGAGCTGAAATACCGCGGCGCGATCACAATCGAGCGGGAAATCTCCGGGGCCCAGCAAATGGAAGATGTGCGGGCTGCCAAGGCTTATCTGGAACGATTGATCGGCTAGTTCTGCTGCATAGCCGGAGCGAGTCAGTCGGCGGCTTTGGCTTTGGGCGTTTTGGTGTTCAAGGTGGAGAGGAGTTCTTCGGCGGAGGAAGGTGCCGGCACCGCCCCCTTGAGAACGATATCCTTGGGACTTACGTCCTTGTCGTACAGCTCCTTGTTGGCATTCTTGTCGGGGCGCAGCGTGGAGCCCTCCAGCGAAATTCCAGCAAAAAGTCCTCGGGAACGAGAATAAGTCAGAATCTCGGCGCGCAGCGTGACGTCGGTGGCGGCCGCCGCATCACGGCCTTTGGGGCCGGCCGCGGCAGAAGCATCCGCGCCCAGCTTAACCTTGCTGCTCAAAACAGCGTCCGCACTGCGCTGTGTCATGAGCAGCAGAACAAAGTCTGTGGCCTGCCCGCCAAGTTGCAGTCCGAAGCTACCGCCCTCCAGGGCGATGATAGACGGCGCGCCCCAGGGTCCCGTAGAGTTTTCACCGGTTCGGCAGGTCATGACACCACGGCCGTAGCTCCCTCCGATGCCGATGGCGAACTTGACGACGGACGGCAGCACCACGACGCATTTTGATTTATCGAGAAGATCCTGGGGAACGTTATCGGGCACGTCCAGGATTTCCTTGATGACTTTTCCTGAGTTTTCCAAGCGTTCTTGCTGCTTTTTTGCATCTGGGAGTGCGGAAGCGGCAAGAAATAAGAGACCCACCAAGCAAATGCAAAGCTTGTTCTTCATAGGTCAACTCCTTTATGTTCTGCGGAGCATTCACCCCGAACTCTGGCCGGGATCGCTGACGGCCGCGAGGAGATGTGGGCGGGTAACGGAGAGCTAATTATAAGGCAAAACGTCGCGGAAGTCCCGGTGAGTCGGGTTGCCGGGATTGCTTTGTGCGATTTGCGTTGTACAATCGCGCTTTAGCGCGCGGAGTGGCAGATATATGACGAATCCTGGGCATCATTTCGTGGCGGTAATCGGCGGTGCGATTTCCGGTTCGGTGGCGGCAGAAATTCTGGCGGACAACGGAATTCGAGTCGCCGTGTTCGAGCAGAACACGCGGCCGTACGGAAAGATCGAAGACGGTCTGCCGCGTTGGCACGTTGAGCAGCGCAAACAGGAATACGGCCGAATCGACGCGCGCATGAAGAAGCCGAATGTGTATTTCATCCCCTCTACCAAGCTCGGCCGAGATTTCAATCTCCCCCAGCTTTTCGAGTGGGGTTTTTCGGCGGTGGTTCTCGCCAATGGCGCGTGGCGGGACCGAGAATTGGGCGTTCCGGAAGCAGAGCAATACGTCGACAAGGGCCTCGTTTACCAAAATCCTTTCATCTACTGGTACAACCACAAAAACGAAAAGGAGTACCGGGGACCGCGCTATGAAACGCCCGACGAGTCGGTGGTGGTGGGCGGCGGGCTGGCGTCTCTTGACGTGGTCAAGGTGCTCCAGCTCGAAAACTACGAACGTGCTTTGCGGGCTCGCGGGATCGAGACGAGCATGCATGAGTTGGAAAAAGGCATTCCGGAGGTATGCAAAAAGCACGGCATCAAGCCGGAAGAGTTGGGCGTAAAGGGTTGCCTCTTAATTTATCGCCGCCGCGAACAGGACATGCCGCTGGCGCAACCACCGGACAACGCGACACCTGAACAGATCGCCAAAACGGAACAGGTTCGCCAGAAAATGCTGCGCATCGCGCGCGACAAATATCTGTTTCGCTTTCAGGATCGCAGGCTGACGAGCGGGATCATCGTGCAAAATGGACGGCTGGCAGGGCTGAAGGTGGTTGAAACAAGAATCGAGGGCCGCAAGGCTGACCCGATCCCCGGCTCGGAACAGGAACTGCGCGCGCCGCTTGTGGTTTCTTCGATCGGCTCGGTGCCGGAGAAGCTTTCCGGGATCAACATGAATGGTGAATACTACACATTCGCCGGCAAGGATGTGCCGCGGTACAGCGCTATGGAGCGCGTATTCGGGGTCGGAAACGTCGTCACGGGACAGGGGAACATTCGCGTGTCGCTGGTACATAGCCAGAAAGTGACCAAGCGCGTGGTGGATTGCATGAGGAGCGACGATGGAAACGCCGGCGGTGGAGCCGGCAGTGCTGAACAGCGAGTAGCGAGTGCCGTGGACGCGATCGGGAAGCAGATTGAAGTGATCCCAGCGCTTTCAGACGACCAGGTGGCGAAGGTGGAGCGCCAAGTTCATGTCCTGCAACAAAAGGCGGGCTTTACTTCCGACTACGATTCCTGGATTGCCAAGGTGACTCCGCCCGATCTGGAATAGATCGTTTTTCTTGCAATTCGGATGCGTTTGCGAATTCCAAGCTAGACTCATCCAATCCCGCAGCGAGGATTATGAGCATGCATCACGTGCGCCAAGAGAACCTGCCTTTTGTTGGTAGTTCGTATGAGTTTGTCGGAGCTGAGCGGGGCGACACCGGTGTTTCGGTGTTCCTGTTCTATGGCAAGCCCGGTTCGAGGCCGGGGCCGCATCGGCATCCTTATGACGAGATACAGTTCATCCGTGAGGGCCGCGGAGCATGGACGGTCAACGGCAAGACGTTCGAGGGCAGCGCGGGAGATATCTTTGTCATGAAGGCCGGCGAGATCCACAGTTTCAAGGCGGTTGGCGATTCGCCGCTGGTACAAGTCGACGTCCACCTCAGCCCCCACTTCATTCAAGAGAACCTCTAATTGCTCCAGTATCTTGGGCCACCGCAGGTAGTGTTCGCAGTTGGACGCGGCAGCTATAGCCTGTGCTGCTAGTGGTGGCCGTCGGAGGCGCCGGATAGTTCGCGGACTATGTTGCCTACAAAATTCTTGGCGTCGCCGAATAGCATCAGGGTTTGGTCGAGGTAGTAGAGGGGGTTGTCAATGCCGGCGAAGCCTGCGGCCATGCTGCGCTTGATGACCATAACGGTGCGGGCTTTGTCTACGTCGAGAATGGGCATGCCGAAGATGGGGCTGCTGGCATCGGTGCGGGCGGCGGGATTGGTGACATCGTTGGCGCCAATTACTAGTGCAACGTCGGTCTGGGCCATGTCGCCGTTGATGGCGTCCATGTCGAGCAGCTTGTCGTAGGGGATGTCGGCTTCGGCGAGAAGGACGTTCATGTGGCCGGGCATGCGTCCGGCGACGGGATGAATGCCGAAGCTGACGTCGACGCCGCGCTTGGTGAGCGCGTCGAAGAGTTCACGAACTTTGTGTTGGGCTTGTGCGACGGCCATGCCGTAGCCGGGGACGACGACCACTTTATTGGCGGCAGCGAGAATCGCGGCGGCTTCTTCGGCGGTGGCGCTCTTGGCGGTGCGCGTTTCTTGCGCGCCCGCGGCGGCGGCCTGGATTTGTCCGAAGCCGCCGAAGAGCACGTTGGTGAACGAGCGATTCATGGCTTTGGACATGATGACGGAGAGAATGAAGCCGGAGGAGCCGTCGAGCGCGCCGGCGATGATCAGCAGCTTGCTGTTCAGCACGAAGCCCATGGCCGCGGCGGAAAGGCCGGCGTAGGAGTTCAAGAGGGAGATGACCGTGGGCATGTCCGCGCCGCCGATGGGGATGACCAGCATCACGCCGAAGATGAGCGGGATGATAATCATAGCGGGGAAGAGCTTCATCTGCTCGGGATGCAGGCACAAAATGACTGCGATGGCGATGGCGAGGGCTAGCATCCCGAGGTTGACGAAGTTTTGGCCTTTATAGGTGATGGGGCGCTGGGGCAAGACTTCCTGCAGTTTGCCGGCAGCCATCAAGCTGCCTGTGAAGGTGAGCGAGCCGAGAATTACTTCCATGGAGAGGACGGCCATCATGAAGGGAGAGATGTTCGGGGCGCGGAGGTAAAACTCCGAAGTGCCGACGAGGGTGACGCAGAGCGCCCCGAAGGCGTGGCTGAGCGCGGTCCGCTGCGGGACGGCGGTCATGGCGACTTTGCCGAGCGGCACGCCGATGATGCAGCCGAGGACCAGTCCGATGGCGACGAGCTTGTAATCGACGATACCCTGATACAGAAGCGTGCCGCCGATGGCCAGGGCCATGCCGATCTCGCCGGCCCAGACGCCGTGGCGTGCGGTGGTGGGAGAGCTCAGCCACTTGAGAGAAAGAATGAAGAGTGCGGTGGCGACCAGATATGTGATTTCGATGAGAGTGTCGGTGGGCATTATGGTCTCTTGGGCCCGCTGGACTTGAACATGCGCAACATGCGATCGGTGATGAGGAAGCCCCCGACGATGTTGGAGGTGGCTGCGACGATGGCGATGGTGCCGAGAATAGCGGCCAGATTGGTTTTGTGTTCGCCGGCGAGAATGATGGCTCCGACTACCGCGATGGCGTCGAGGGCGTTGGTCAGGG
>Ga0307478_10003081_pt1 | contig 12571 bp, 6 predicted proteins | sample atmos_gasesECM4C_2_FD_203713 | JGI IMG/M metagenome (GOLD analysis project Ga0307478, IMG submission 203713) | Hardwood forest soil microbial communities from Morgan-Monroe State Forest, Indiana, United States - atmos_gasesECM4C_05 | ecosystem: Environmental > Terrestrial > Soil > Temperate...
CCGAGCCCGTGGTGCCGGCCGGCCCGAGCATCCAGGAGACCACGGGCGAAAAAGGGCAGAGCAGCACTTACGAAAACCGCGACACGCTCGGCAACAAGCACGACGAAGATGTCTTCGATTTCTACGCGGCCTCGCAACTCGCTCTGGTCGATGCGGCCAGCGGGGCGATCACGCCGGTGGGAAAGCCGGAGAATTACGAAGCGGTAGCTCCCGCGCCGGATGGGCTTCACATACTCGTGGCCGCGATCCACAAGCCCTATTCTTATGTGACCACTTACGATCGCTTCCCGCGCGAAGTCGAAGTTTGGGATACATCCGATCGTGCACACGTTCGGGTCCATACCATCGCGTCCCTTCCGCTGGCGGATCGCGTTCCCATCGCAGGAGTTCCGGTAGGTCCCCGCGATTTTTCCTGGCGCGCCACCGAGCCGGCGACGCTGGTCTGGGCGGAGGCGCTCGATGGCGGTGACTGGAAGGTTAAGGTTCCGGCTCGCGACAAGATCCTGCTGCAGAAGGCGCCGTTCGAATCTCCCGCCGTCGAAATCACGCGGACCGAGCAGCGTTACGTCGGTTTCGCCTGGGGTGAACAAGCGGGCACCGCTCTATTGAACGAGTACGATGAAAACCGGCACTGGAGAAGGAGTTTCGTCATTGACGTCGACGATCAACAACCAAAGCCGCGCTTGCTTTGGGACCTCTCGACTGACGAGAGGTATGCAAACCCCGGCCAGCCCGTGAAACGCCAGCTCGCGAACGGGTCCTGGGTGGTTCGTGAGGAGGGGGACTCGATCTACCTTGCAGGGTTCGGCGCTTCGCCTGACGGGGATCGGCCGTTCCTCGACCGGCTCGATCTGAAGACGCTGAAATCCGAACGCCTGTTTCGCAGCGATAAGACTTGTTACGAGCAATTTCTTTCTTTCACCGGGCCGGACACAAAGACGTTTCTCACCTGGCATCAATCGCCGACTGACCCGCCGAATGCATTCGTGCGTACGCTAGGAAAACCTGTCGGCAATGATGCGCCCGCCGGAGAGGCGATGTTTGCCTCAACCAGCGTCGCGGTCACTCACATTCCAGATCCGGCTCCGGCGGTGCGAGCGATCAAGAAGCGGTTGGTCAAGTACAAGCGCGCCGACGGGCTCGACTTGTCGTTCACGCTCTATACTCCTCCCGACTATAAAGAGGGCACGCGCGTCCCCACCATTCTTTATGCCTATCCTCTCGACTATGCCGACGCTTCGAAGGCCGGCCAGGTTGCAGGCTCGCAGGAAACCTTTACGCAGCTGCGGCAATACCGGCTGCTGCTTTTGGCCGGCTATGCGATCATCGACAACGCCGCCTTCCCCATCGTCGGCGATCCGAAGAAAGCCTACGACACCTATCTGGAACAGCTCGTCGCCGATGCCAAGGCCGCAGTCGATGAAGCGGTGCGGCTGGGCGTCGCCGATCCTGACCGCATCGGAGTCACCGGACACAGCCACGGTGCTTTAATGACCGCGAATCTGGTCGCCCATTCCGACCTGTTCCGCGCCGGTGTGGCTACCAGCGGCTCCTATAACAAGACGCTCACGCCTTTCGGGTTTCAGAACGAGCGGCGATCGGTTTGGGAGGCATCGGACGTTTACCTGAAAGTCTCTCCGTTTTTCTCAGCGGATAAATTGAAGACGCCGCTCCTCATCATGCACGGCGCGGAGGATGCGAATCCCGGGACTACACCGATCCAGTCGCACAAACTCTACGAAGCCATTCGCGGCAACGGTGGCGTCACTCGCCTGGTGATACTGCCGCACGAGCCGCACTGGTATACCGCAATGGAGTCGAACGAACAGTTGGTTTACGAGATGCTTCGATGGTTTGATAAGTACGTGAAGAACGCGCCGCCTCGGCCAGTGACGGGCACTCGTTAGAAGGCTGCAGGCATCGCTTCGGGCTGACAGGAAGATAGCGGCCCGATAGGGTAGATGAGGCGCCAAGCGAGGTGGAGTCGCAATTGACTTGCCGATACTTGCCCCCCTAAGATGATCCGCCAAGGACAGACGTTCCCGCGTGATCGGCCAAACCATCTCGCATTACCGTATTGTCGACAAGCTCGGTGGCGGCGGGATGGGTGTTGTCTACAAGGCTGAGGATGTCAAACTCGGCCGCTTTGTTGCCCTCAAGTTCCTGCCCGATGAAGTTGCCAAAGATCCGCAGGCTCTTAGCCGCTTCGAGCGTGAGGCCAAGGCCGCTTCGGCGCTGAACCATCCCAACATCTGCACCATCCATGAAATTGACGATCAGCATGGCCAAACTTTTATCGCCATGGAGTTTCTTGATGGCGTGACGTTGAAGCACCAGATCGCCGGACGGCCGCTGGAAATCGAGATTGTGCTCTCTCTCGCCATCGAGATTGCGGACGCCCTCGATGCTGCCCACGAAGGCGGAATCGTCCATCGCGACATCAAGCCGGCGAACCTTTTCATTACCAAGCGCGGACATGCCAAGATTCTCGACTTCGGTTTGGCTAAGGTGACGTTGCGCAGCAACCGGGTTGCCGAAGGCGCGACTGCGACGATTCAGGAAACGCGGCAGAGCGAGGAGCACTTGACCAGCCCAGGAGCTACGCTGGGCACGGTGGCCTACATGTCGCCGGAGCAGGTGCGAGGCAAGGAATTGGACGCACGCACGGATCTGTTCTCCTTCGGGGCGGCGCTGTATGAAATGGTCACCGGCACAGTGCCGTTCCGAGGCGAAGGATCGGGAGACATCTTTGACGCGATTCTGCACAAGGCGCCGACGGCTCCCGTGCGGCTGAATCCGGAGGTTCCGGTTGAACTGGAACGCATCATCAACAAAGCTCTGGAGAAGGATCGTGATCTGCGTTATCAGCATGCCTCTGAGCTGCGGGCCGACCTGAAGCGGCTGAAGCGAGAGACGGAATCGGGCAGAGTGGTCGCAGAGACTCAGCCGACCGGTGCGTCTGCTTCCGTTCAGTCCGGGGCTTCCGGCTCTGTGAGCGCGGCGATTCCATCTTCTGCCCTGGCATCGTCCAGTTCAGTGTTGATTGCGGAAGCGCAGCGGCATAAGGGCAAGCTGATCGGTGTAGCTGTGGTGGTTGTGGCGCTGGCGGTCGCGGCAGCGTTCGCTGTTTACAAAATGCTGAACAAGAGCGCTCCAACAATCGATACGCACAACATCAGCATTCGTCCGCTCACCGAACACGGACAGGTCATTGATTTTGTCAGCATCTCGGCCGACGGCAGATTGATGGCCTACGGCAGGCGGGAAGGCGAACGCAGCCTGCGGGTCAAACAGGTTGCCACAGGCAGCGAGGTCATAGTCGTGCCGCCGCAGGCCGGGTTTTTTGGCTCTGGAGCTGCGTTCACGCCGGACAGCAACTATCTGTACTACACGCACCAGGACCCGGCCAATGGAAACAACACGAACGTCTACAGTGTGCCGGCCCTAGGTGGGGCATCACGTCAGATTGTGAGCGATGTATCCAGCTCGGTAGCATTCTCGCCAGACGGCAAGCGCATGGTGTACCGCCGCACAATTCAGACCAGCGGCGAAGATCAGGTTTTGCTTGCGAATGCCGACGGCACCGGCGAGAAGGTCATTTTCGAGCGTGAGAGCGTGGCGGGCGAGGGCTTGTTCACCGATCCTTCCTGGTCCGCTGCAGGGGATCTCATCGCGGTGGGCGCTTTTGAGGTGAAGAAAGACACAATTACATCCATCCTGGTGCTCACGCCGGAAGGCAAGCTGGTCAAGGACCTTCCGTTCCCTATGATAGTTTGGGCAGTTGCCTGGCTGCCCGATGCCTCGGGGTTGTTTTTCGTGGGCTCTGAAAAGTCGACCGGCCTGCGTAAGCAACTCTGGTTTCAACCTTATCCTGCCGGTGTTCCATTCAAGATCAGCAACGACCTGAGTCAGTACCTCTCGGTCAGCGTTACGGCGGACGGAAAATCCTTCGTCACCACCCAGCAGCGCCCGGCGGCAACGATTTATGTGGGCGATTCGCCGCCTGTCCTGAGCGACAAGATCGATTGGAAGCTGACTCCCGTTTCGACCGAACAAGCGACTGGATACGGAATCTCATGGACCGCTGCCGCTAGACTTCTGCAGCGAGATGCGGCGTTCCATATCTATGCGTCTGGTGCCGATGGCGGGAACCGGGTTCGTTTGCTGGAGAATGATGACTTGAATTTAGATGCTACCGCCTGCGGCCCAGGGGATACAGTCGTAGTCTCCAGAGTTACGGAGAACAATGTGCCCAACCTGTGGCGTCTGAATGTCGCGACGGGTGAATTGAAGCAGCTCACTTTTGGGAAGGACGAGGAGAAGAGTTCCTGCACGCCAGATGGCAAATGGGTGGTGTACAACGGACCCCAACCGGGTGACGCGCTGGGGCACATTTTCAAGATCTCCATTGATGGCGGCACACCCGTCGAATTGGCCCGCGGAACTCAGTTCTCCCCGCAGGTTTCGCCTGACGGTAAACTGATTGCCTATGGAAGGACTGACGGGCAGGGAGCCAGTGCAAAGTCGAAGATCGTGGTGCAGAGGCTGGAAGACGGCGCCATCGAAAAAGAGATCGAGATGCCTGCGACCTATAACTGGCTCAAGCTGGGATGGACGCCGGATGGGCGCTCGCTCACTTTCGTGCACAATACGACCGGCAGTGTGCAGAACCTATACATGCAGCCGCGGACGGGCGGCGCGCCAGTGCAGTTGACCCACTTCGATTCTGAGCCCGCTGTCGTGGCTGCCTATGCGTGGTCACGCGACGGTAAGAAGTTTGCCATCACCCGCGCACGCTACAACGACACTGACGTGGTGATGTTTAGCGGTTTCCGTTGAGGACGCCTTACACCTTAGAAAGGACCTGCTTATGCTGGAGATTCAGACCAAGCACTTGCCGCCTGACATTGTTGTCCTGGAAATAACGGGCAGAATTACCATTGGCCGGGAGTGCAAACAACTGGAATGGGCTGTCGAGACACAGGTGCGGGAGAAGAAGGAGAAGAAGATCATCTTTGACCTGAGCGGCGTGACCCATATGGACAGCACCGGGGTCGGGATCATCGTGATGTCGGCCGGGATGGTGAAGCAGGCTGGCGGAGAGCTGCGACTGGCAGGCGCCAACAAGCATATTGAATCCGTATTGAAGGTAACCAGCATGGACAAGCTGGTCTCGTGGAACCCAACCGTGGCGCAGGCGGCTAGCGCCTTCGGCCAAACTTAGAAAGAGATCGTCCGAAGCCTTAAGAGGGCCTAACAAAACGGGGACATTTCTATTGTGGTATGACACTGCAATTGTTTGCATCTTGACAGGCCACTCGCCGCCTGCCACAATCGGCGCGCAGTTTTTGGGATCATAATCCCCCTTCTCATGTGCTGCGGAGTTTCCTTCAGTTCCCGGCTTCTTACTCGTAATTAGAACGAATTCGCTTCTCGGTAAGAGCACAATTCAATTCTCCGAAGGAGTGACTTCCATGAAGTTCCACGCGCGCGCTGCTGCCGCACTCAGTTTCTTGGCCTTGGTTTTTTCGGCCGGAGCCCAGACTTCACCTGCAAACTCGGGAGTGTCTTCGGTTTCCGCCCAGGTGCCCCATTTGATCAGGTTCTCCGGCGTCGCAAAGGACGAAATCGGTAAGCCGCTGTCCGGTGTTCTCGGCATCACCTTCGCCCTTTACAAGGACGAGCAAGGCGGCGCTCCGCTGTGGCTGGAAACGCAAAACGTCCAGGCCGACGCAGCAGGCCACTACACGGCGCTGCTCGGCTCCGCCACGGAAGATGGCGTACCGCTTGACCTTTTCGCTTCGGGGGATGCGCGCTGGCTGGAAGTTCGGGGGCAAGGACAACTTGAGCAGCCGCGCGTACTATTGGTCAGCGTTCCGTACGCAATCAAGGCCCACGAGGCTGAAACGCTTTCCGGCCGGACCCTGTCGGATTTCGTGCTAAACGAAACGAAGACGTCGTCCGCCAGCAGAAACAACGATCAAACCAGATCGAGCCCGGAAGGCTCGTCCACTGCGCCACCACCGAGCGGGCCGGCCAGTTTCACCGGCTCCAACTCTACCCAAATCGTGAGCGTGACTCAGAGTGGTACCGGAGGGGGGCTGTACTCCACATCCACCACGCACGCGGCCGTCGCGGGAACTATCACCGGTCCCTCGAACACAGGTGTCTACGGACTGGCTAGCAATACCACTGCTGGCAGCAACGCCGCCGGCGTGACCGGAGTTGCGAACACCCAGGCGGGTCCGGGCGTCCAGGGCATAACCACCAGTTCGAAGGGATTCGGAATCCAGGGGGTGGTCAATTCCACCACTGGAGGAACGGCCGTCCAGGGTCTCAACAACGCCACCAGCGGGGTCTCCATGGGCGTAGCTGGACAGACTTCGAGCGTCACGACGAATTCGGCGGGAGTGGCTGGCGTCGAAACGGCCGCGACCGGTCAGGTGTACGGAGTGAGTGGTTCGACGAGTAGCACCACCAATGGTGCCGCTAGCGTAAGCGGGAACGAGGCTGCGACGAAGGGTGCGGTTTACGGCGTCTATGGTTCGACGAGCAGCACGAGTCAGAGCGCGGCCGGCGTCAAAGGGCTCGCGGGGGCAGCCACGGGCGTGGTCTCTGGGGTTGGTGGCAGTACGAACAGCGCCAGCAATTTTGCCGCGGGTGTGAGCGGCTTAGAGAATGCAGCCACAGGCCAGAACTTCGGGGTGCAAGGCGCGGCCTTCAGTAGGACCAATGGCGCCGCCGGAGTGATCGGCTCCGAAGAAGCCACAACCGGCGTTGTCTATGGCGTTAGCGGAGGGACCAGCAGCACAACCAGCGGAGCGGCGGCGGTGAACGGCTACGAGAACGCCACGACGGGCCAGGTATTCGGCGTCCGGGGGGGCACGAGCAGCGCGACGAATTTTGCCGCGGGCGTAAGCGGCGCTGCCGATGCCACCTCCGGCCAGGTCTACGGCGTGGTTGGAGTCTCGAATAGCACGACCGCCGGCGCCGCAGCCGTGAACGGCTATGAACCCGCCACTACCGGCGCGATCTACGGGGTCTATGGCTCGACGCCGAGCACGTCGGGAACCGGTGTGGGCGGCGTGGCGACGGCGACCAGCGGCAATACAGCCGGCGTGTATGGCCAGAGCAGCAGTCTCAGCGGGGCGGGTGTCCTCGGCACCAACACAGCTACGACCGGTACAGGAAGCGGTGTGTCCGGTTTCACCAGCAGCTCGGAAAACGGCGCCAATGGGGTATACGGCCAAGCGACCGCAACTGCCGGCGGGACCTTCGGAGTACATGGCGTATCAAGCAGTTCCAGTGGCGTCGGTGTCGGAGGCAGTTCTCCCAACATCGCAGTTGCTGGGTCTAACCAAGCCTGCAGCAGTTCGGGTTGTACCATCCACACCGGAATTGCGGGGCAGTTCGTAACGGCCACGGGCGGGACGATTCTGCAAGGATTTTCTGGCAGCAGTCTCAGTGCCCTGACCCAGGTTTTCTCAGTCGACGCTGCCGGCAACCTCACCATCAGCGGAAAACTCACCAAGGGGAGTGGTTCGTTCAAGATTGATCACCCGCTCGACCCGGCGAACAAGTATCTTTCGCACTCCTTCGTCGAATCTCCCGACATGATGAACGTCTACAACGGCAACATCACAACCGACAGTCGCGGCTTGGCCACTGTAGTTCTTCCGGAATACTTCGAAGCGCTGAATCGCGATTTCCGTTATCAACTGACCGTGATCGGACAGTTTGCGCAGGCCATCGTGAAGCAGGAAATCCGGAGCAACAGCTTCACTATCCGGACGAGCAAGCCGTTGGTGAAAGTTTCCTGGCAGGTGACTGGCATCCGCCATGACGCTTACGCCGACGCGTACCGCATTCCTGTGGAAGAGGACAAACCGTCGCAGGAGCAGGGACATTTCCTGCACCCGGAACTGTTCGGAGCGTCAGAGCAGCAGGCTATTGGAGCCCGCCTACCCACGCCTTCAACGACGGATTCTCCCATGAGAGCATCGCTGGTGAGTCCGCTCTCTGGGGCGGACGCGCCGGTGAAATAGACAGGATTGCCTTAGCCGCTTTCAGGCACGGCCCTAAGACTCCCGCAAGAGAAGTGGGGCAACGCCCCTGTTTCGGGAAAAATACTGAAAGGAAATCTGGAGTACGCCACGTTGAATTAAGCTTCCGGAGCTTCTCTCGTTTGTGAGCTGGGGAGTTGAGGCGGGTTTTTGTTAGGCGCTTTAAGGTCGATGGCAGCCATCGACCATTTATTGGTGTGACCACCCGTCTCGGGACGAACCACGCCTTAAGTCGTAGTTCTCTCGCCCGTAACCTCAGCTGGTTACCCCGGCATTACGTTACCCCTTGCCGAGCCTGCATGGCCCCTGGTACATCTCCCTCCCGTGCATTGCGCGGGTGCTTGCCGGACTGTAAATACTAGAAGAGAGGGAATTGTGGAAATCCCGCGCTGCGAGCGGCTTGGGGCGGGGGTTTCAGGCAAGGCCGGAGGGCAAGCATGCAGATCGGGGTCTACGGTTCGGGTTACCTGGGAACAGTGATTTCGGCCTGTCTGGCAGATTTTGGCACTCCCGTTTCATGCTGTCATCCCGACCGGTCGCGCATGGTTGAGATGGCGCAGGGCAATATTCCATTCTTTGAGAAGAACCTGAAGGAAATCATCCGGCGAAATGTTCGGGCCGGGCGGCTGGCCTATTCCACCGATATCGAGTCCTTTGCGCGCAAGACGCAACTCATTTTCCTCGCGGAAGACGGAGCGGAGAACCTGGCCGACGTGGCGCTGCGTATCGCGCGGTTGGCGACCAAGCCTCCGATCCTGACCATTGTGACTCCGGTGGCCGTGGGCACGGCTACGGCGCTCGAGAAATCGCTGAAAGATGCGGGTTTGCACGGGACGATCGTTTCGCAGCCGATGTTCTTCACGGACGGTTGCGCCGTGGAAGACTTCAACTGGCCCGATCGTCTGATTCTGGGGTCGACCTCGAACGAAGCGGTGCAGGTTCTCAAACAGATTTTTCATCCTCTGGTGATGCGCGGCGTGCCGGTGATTGTGACCAACCAGGCTACGGCGGAACTGGTGCGGGAATCGGCTACGGCATTTGTGGCGACGAAGATTTCCTTCATCAATGAGGTTGCGGCGCTGTGCGAGCGGGTGGGCGCGGATGCAGTGAGCCTGGCTCTGGCGCTTGGCCTCGACAAAAAGATCGCTCCGCGCTGCCTGCAGCCGGGGGCGGGGATGGGCGGCGTGTTTGCCGAGTCCGACATGGATTCGCTGGCCGAGTTGGCCAAGGCGAACGGGGTTCCGCTGCGAGTGCTGAGCGCGGCACGTGACGTTAACCATACGTTGGCGGATGGCCTGGTCGAGAAGATTGCCCTGGCTTTGAATTCGGTCGAGAACAAGGACGTGGGCATTCTCGGGATGGCGTTTAAGCCGAATACGAATTCGGTGGCGGGATCTTCCGCGGTGCGGTTGGCCGAACGGCTGGTGGCCAAAGGGGCGCGGGTGCGGGCTTACGATCCCGTCGCCCTTTCCGAAGCCAAGCTGCGGCTTAATGGTTCGGTGCGCTACTGCGAGTCGGCTTATGCGGCGGCGGAAGGCATGGACGCGCTGGTGGTGGGTACAGGCTGGCCGGAGTTCCGCGCGCTCGATTTTGACCGCATCAAGCACTTGCTCAAGAAGCCCATCATCGTGGATACGAAGAACCTGCTGGACTCCACGCGGCTGCGGGCGATGGGGTTTGAGTATGTCGGCGTTGGGCGGGGATGAAGGTAACGGCAAGAGCTTTCACCGCAGAGGACGCCGAGATCGCAGAGGCTTTTTAGGAAGTTCTGGTTGGCGACCACAGACTAGATTCTCCCCAGGACCTGTGAGCGAAGAGATTCTCAATCCCGGGAAGCAGTTTGCGCGACCGTCCGAAGGGCTGACGTCGTTGTCCCAACCTTCGTTATCCCAACTTTCGGTTTTTCTCTCTGGAATTCTCGACAGCTTCTCGTACTTCTTCTTCTGTTTATCCTTTTCCAGCCTGACTCACTTGCTCGGTTGCTGGTGGAACCGCTTTTTAGCTGAGGAGTGATCGCCGCATCATCTCACTGTGGATTTCAACGCGAGAATAAAGTTGGGAACTTCGCTGCGACGGACGCCTGGTCGCTCGCTCCCGTGCTGAAAATCGGGGTATCCCCCTCCCCCCTCCCATGTCTGGAATCATCACGTTAGCAAGAAATTCCCCGCAAAATACGGATGTCAAAGAGCTTGGATACTAAAATCTAGACAACAAAGGGCTTCGGGGCGCGGCGAGTTGGCTTGTGCCAACCGTCACGGCCTCGACGATGATCGCGCAAGTTCGATGGACGGCACAAGGTCAGATGTCACACGAGGGCTGAGGAAATTCTTCAGGCCGTGTGCGCAGGTAGTTATTAGGGAATCGTGGAAAATCAAGACCGGCGCGGCTGGCAGCATCGCCTCCCACCCTTTCGCAAAGAACGCGAAAGGATGGGGCACCCGGCGATGCTGGTGTGCACCAGCCGATTCATGAGGTTGTTATATGCCCGCTTCGCTTCCCGTTCGGCCCGCCGCCTTTCCACCCTGCCATGAAACCAGTAGTTCGCCCAGAAAGAGCCTACGAGCGACAAAACCGCACCCACGCCTATCTGGAAGTAAGGATTGTTGGCGAGAGCGGACATTTTGAACGGGTGGAATAAGTTTAGCTCACGAATCGCGCTGTAGTGCGAACCACCCCGCTCAAGCCAGAACCAGGCTTGAATGGGCCACCCGCCCGCTCAAGCCGAAGCCTGAGTGAAGGAGGGAAAACTCTGTCAGTTCTTATTGAGACCGAACTCTCTACTCAACAATTTCTTCTTCCACACCGCTTCAATTTGCTCGATCTCTTGGGTGTCAGAGTTCACAACCTCCAGAACTGTCGCCTGAAGATTCTTCAGACCCAACTTCTTCAGTTCAACATTTCCTCCATGACCCGTTCTCTTGTATTCGCAAAAGCGTCCCCACAGACTCTCGTCTCCTTTTGCTGATCCCACGTATTGCTTCCCCGTCTCTCTGCAAACCAGCAAATACACTCCTCGGGTGTGCTTGAGAACCTCCTGCCACGACGACGGAATGCTTTCGATCTGATCGATGTCACAGCAAAACTTGGTAAAGCCCGGAAATGCTTCGTCTTTAACTTCCGCTCTGATCTCCAGCACTGGCTTGTCGTTCGATTCAGCACCCTGCGCCCATTGGATGTAGCCTTTCCCCCAGTCAATTACCAAATGACCTACATATTCGGAGAGTCGCTCGTCACGTTGAATCTCGTAAAGGTGGAGACCAGTTCTGTCCTCCCTAAGCACAGGATCAATAGTGCCCTGCGGAGCAATCCCAAGACCTGTCACGTGAAAGAAGCCGACGAAAAGCGTATCGCCCGAGGGCGTGACAACAAAACTGGCTAGATAATCACCCACGGCAAATTTTTCTTTCTTTTGTATCCGCTGGTAGGTCTCAAGGCGTCCATCCCCGGCACGCCATAAGTCATAGGGCGTGCAGTTCGTAGCAGCATCGGCGACTTGATGGCGAACAAGACGGACATTCTTTGGATCAACGCCTTCATGCTTGAGAATGGTATTTAGAGTCAGCATGTTTGGAACTTACCTCCTGCGGATTGTACCAGTCATTTAGTAACCACTCGTCCGATCCTGTGCCACTTTTCTTTGTGCCAGCCGGGTAGTGTCGCCCTGGCACAAAACAGGCGAAGCGGTGGTACACGTTCCGCCGTAAGTTCCTTCCCCGAAAAGTGAGAGCCGCAAATGCGAAAACTGAAGATTCGGCCGGTGGCCCACTCGACCCCGGTTTTGGCTTGAGTGGGGATGTTCACATGTCACAGACTTAGTCCGGCGAACAAAACTAGATTGTCCTCATGCCTTGGGGACTGACGCGTTTTCACCACAGCGGGGCAGAGTCATTTCGTCACTTTCTGCTGTTACCACCTCCATACAGAAACAGCGAACCTCAGCGGCTGAAAGCCGCATCCGTTTCGGCTGCCCTACGGCACGAGTGGAACTCGTGCCCTTCCCGATCTGCCGACGCAAGCCGACGAATCTTCGAGTCCGCTTTGGAGCGGGTGCGGCGCAGCTTCAGGCTTCAGGTTTATGGGTATGTGGTTATGCCGGAGCATGTTCATTTGCTGCTCAGCGAACCGCAACGGGAGTCGTCCAGCGATAGGGGTGCCCCGCTCAGGCCAAAAGCGGCCTTGGGTGGGCGACCCGCCTCAAGTGTGCCGGTTCAGTTGTCCCTACGGGACATGGTTGGGTTTCTCGGCATCGCACCCGGCGTTGAAACGCCGGGCTATTTTCAGAACGTCCTCCGGACGTTGGGTGCGGCTCAGTTGTCCCCTTCGGCTGCGCTCAGGGCAGGCTCTACGGGACATGGTTGGGTTTCTCGCCATCGTACCCGGCGTTGAAACGCGGGGCTATTTTCAGGACGCCCTCCGGACGTTGGTGCGGTTCAGCCGTCCCCTTCGGCTGCGCTCAGGGCAGGCTTTACGGGACGGGGTTGGGCTTCTCGGCATCGTACCCGGCGTTG
>Ga0307478_10003082_pt1 | contig 12571 bp, 14 predicted proteins | sample atmos_gasesECM4C_2_FD_203713 | JGI IMG/M metagenome (GOLD analysis project Ga0307478, IMG submission 203713) | Hardwood forest soil microbial communities from Morgan-Monroe State Forest, Indiana, United States - atmos_gasesECM4C_05 | ecosystem: Environmental > Terrestrial > Soil > Temperate...
GAGTCACCTCGTCCCGCGCGATATTCCCAGCAAGCCGAAACCCGAGCTGGGCGGTCAATTGCTGGGCTTCCGGATTCACGCTGGTGACCACTACCGACAGGGCTATGCGGTCTTGCGCCGGCGTTTCATCGCGAAGCCGCAACGACCTTCGCGTGCTCTCGGTGCTTCCTCGCACGAGCGAGGCAACATAGACCACAATGATGCCTAGGACGAAGCCAGCCTTCAGTCTTGTGGATCTTTTCCACATCGTATTTGACGCTGCTGTGCAGCAGTCCAGCCTGCAGAGATTCTTATAATCCCATTTTGTTATCGCTGTAACTGTCAGAACTTATGCCCGAGTGACTGAAAAAAGAACCAACGCGCCCTGGGCTTGGGTCTTCCCGCGCGCCCGGTTCGCCGTGGTAGTTTTACCCAGCCCGTCTGCTATTTCTTCCAATTTCAATGCTGACCGGCCCGCGATAAAAAATGCCTTCGTGCGAGAGTTTGATCTGCACGAGGGGGAATTTGAAATGAATAGAAGGACTATCGCTAAGTCTGCTATGTGCTTTGGCTTGATCTTGTCGGCTGCGTCCGTCGCCTTGGCTCAGGCACAGCCTGCGCAAAACTCTGCAGCCCCGGCTCCCGCGGCTCAGTCGCTTGCCTGGTCTCCGGCACAAAACATCGGGATGTTCGCCTTCCCCAGGAACGGCCAGAGTGCCGACCAGCAACTGAAGGACGAAAGCGAATGCTACGGCATGGCGAAGCAGCGCACCGGGATTGACGCGCAAGCTCCGCCTCCGAAAGGTCTAAGTGAGGAAGAGAAGAAGGCCGCCCAACAGCAAGCAGCCAACAACGCCCCGCAGGCGCAAGGCACTCGGGTGCGCGGGGCGGCGCGCGGGGCGGCAGGAGGTGCGGCGGTCGGCGCCATTGCGGGCGATGCGGGCAAGGGCGCGGCGGCTGGAGCGGTGGTAGGCACCATGAAAGGCGGCGCAGCGCAACGCTCGGCGAATGCCCAGTCCAAGCAACAAGCAGCCGCACAAACCGCCGCCGCGCAGAAAAAAGCGGAAGAGCAATTGTTGGCCCAACACCAGGAGGGAGTTGATACCTTCCAGCGAGCATTCGCCGCTTGCATGGATGCGCGGAATTACTCGGTGAAGTAACCGTCGCTAGAGCAGTCTTTTTGACGCAGCGTAAGCGAACTTCGCGGCGAGCATCCGCGTTTCTGAGGTTCGAAGATGTTATCCGCCGTAGCGCGCACCTCGCGCAAATAGCTCTAGTCGAGGTTGCCAACGACGCCCCTTCCGTGAATCCCACAATCGCGCCATCCTGGATTTCGCTGCCTGAAGGCGTGTCGAGGAAAACCGGGTCGAAAGAACAGAGTCGAGTCTTCTACGGAGGAAAAAAATGATAAGAAACTATCTAGCCGTTGCACTGCTTCTCTTGCTCACGCTAACAGTCAGCGTCCCTTCAGCCAACACCCAACAGAGCCAGTATCCCGTGCTCGACAAGGTCGCTCAGAAGGTGATTGACAAGTATCAGACGTCCAGCTGCGAAGACTTGAAAGCCCAAAAAGAGCAGCCGCCCGACCCCCAGCAGGCGGCGACGAAGCAAAAAGTCGTGGGGATGCTGAAGAGCGATCCGAAAATGCGCGAGCACTTCTTGAACAAAGTGGCTGCTCCCATCGCCAACAAGATGTTCGAATGCGGCATGATTCCGTAAGCAGTCGGTAAGGTCCGTCCTATTGTGCTAAGCCGGATCGGCGCAGACCCGTCGTCAAGGGATCGGAGGCGTAAGTGCGAAAACTCTCGAAGGCTGCACTGATGTGTGTGTTCGTGCTTTCGACGGCATTGGCGGCTTTCGCCCAAGAGCCCAATCCGCACTTTAACAAGGAATTGGATCAAGAGACGCCGCAGCAACAAAAACAGGAAGCGCGAAAGCCCGATGCGAAAGCGATCCAGAATACGCCAGCGTCCAGGCCTACGGCAACGTCACCAAGCAGCACGGAGAGTACGGCATGAAACCAGCAAAGAAGACGAGTCCAGCGTCAGCCCAGGAAACTCAGCAGACCGTCGACACACGCATCGGCAAGCTCGACTTCGAGCTCGGCGTGCCGACGCTGGCGGCTGTCAAGAAGCTCTACGACGAGATGGATTTCCAGCGCGCGTGCCAGCTCTATATTTGGGCGTTGCCCATCGTCGAATTTGGAAATTTGCAGGTCATATTGGAAGGCACCACCGGCGCTATGCCCGGTGACCTCGCCATCTACAAGGGCAACGAACAGAGCGTCTTCCTCACGCCGAACGCGACCACTCCTTACATCTTTGCATATCTGGATTTGGCCAAGACCGGACCGGTCGTGATGGATATCCCTGCCGGTGGAATTGCTGGGTCGGCCTTGGATGCTTGGCAGCGTGCCCTCAGCGACCTCGGCATGACCGGTCCAGACCAGGGCAAGGGCGGCAAATATGTTTTTGTCGGGCCGGGGCAGGTAGCGCCTACGGCGGAGGGAGCCTTCGTCTTGCGGTCGCCGACGTTTGGCGTCGTCTTGTTTTACCGGACGCTCGACCCTGACCAAGCGAAAGGCGAGGCGTTGGCGAAGCGCATACGCGTCTATCCCTGGGACGAGAGCGATAATCCGTCCGCCATACGATTTCTACGGCCTGACCCGGACAAGTTCGCGAATTTCGTGACCATGCCGCGCGGGATGAAATATTGGGAGCAACTCGCGGCAGTCATCCAGCGCGAGCCTGTAGAGGACCGCGACCGTTTCTTCATGGCGATGCTCAGGCCGCTGGGGATTGAGAAGGGCAAACCTTTCCAGCCAGACGAGCGGCAGAAGAGAATCCTCGCGGACGGGGCATTTGTCGGTGAGGCGATGGCCAAGGCCAACACCTTCGACATGCGATTCCCGAACATTCGCTACCGACCTGACACACTCTGGCAATACTTCCTCATCCTCGACCCCATGCAGGACCTGGCCGACTATAGCGAGCTCGATGAGCGCGGCGCCTATTTCTACGCAGCCCTCCTCGTGACCAAGGGCATGCGTAGCCAGACACCCGGCGTCGGCCAGGCGTACCTCGGGAACTTCCGGGACAAGGAGGGACACGCCTTCGATGGTGCGAAGAGCTATCGGCTGAACGTACCGCCCAATGTCCCCGCGAAGCAGTTCTGGTCGGTCACACTTTACGACGTGGACACCCGCTCAATTATTCTGAATGACCAACATAGAGGCCAGCTTGGGTCGCGGGAGGACCTCGCGAAGAATGCTGACGGCTCGGTGGGCGTTTACTTTGGCCCAACCGCGCCGAAGGGCTTTGAGAAAAACTGGATTCAGACTGTGCCCGGCAAGGCCTGGTTCGTGGGTTTCCGATTCTACGCGCCTACCGAAGCCTACTTCGATAAGAGTTGGCCACTGCCGGACGTCGAGAAGGTGAAGTGACCTATGAAGCTTGCACTTCTCCTCGTATTCCTGTTTGCAATAGCAGTCGCGGCTTCCGCCCAGGAGGCGGATCAGGACTTCAACAAGGAATTGGATCAAGAGACGCCCCAGCAGCAAAAACAGGAAGCCCAAAAGCCGGACGCCAAAGCTTCCGCAGGAGATCTGGCCAAAGCCACTCAGAATCCCGTCGCAAGTCTAATCAGCGTTCCGTTGCAGAACTTCACCGATTTCAACATCGGTCCATTCAATCGCAATCGCAACACGGTCATCCAGGCGCAGCCGGTGATCCCCATTTCGCTCGGCCAAAACTGGAACCTCATCACCCGCACCATTGGCGCGCTGGTCTTTCAGCCGGACATCACCCAGCCACACCAAGGTACTTTTGGGCTGAACGACATCAATCCCTCATTCTTTTTCTCTCCGGCAAATCCGGGAAGGCTGATTTGGGGCGCAGGACCCGCATTTTTGATTCCTACAGCGACGGATAACGTCCTTGGAACGGGAAAGTTCAGCATTGGGCCGTCGGCTGTCGCTCTGGTTCAACCGGGGAAGTGGACGCTGGGCGTGCTGGTAAGCAACCTGTTTTCGGTTGCAGGTCCTTCGGACCGAGCTAACGTTAATGCCTTCACCGTGCAGTACTTCATCAACTACAACCTCAAGAAAGGCTATTACGTCACACTTGCGCCGATCATCACGGCCAATTGGAATGCTCCGAGCGGCAACGTTTGGCTGGTTCCCGTCGGCGGCGGTATTGGAAGAATCATGCGCTTGGGTTTTCAGCCTGTAAACGTCAGCGTCCAAGCCTACGGCAATGCCAAGCGCCCGGACAATTTTCCGTCTCCGACCTGGCAGCTAAAATTTCAAATCGCATTTCTGTTTCCGAAAAGACCCAAGGCGCAACCGCGAACGTCATGAATCAGGTTACTGAGCATCCAAGGGATGAGACCAGGCTGAGTTGGACCACGCCTGCCCGGCGGAAAATGTCATGTAGAAAAGGAGTGAAGCAATGAAGAAACTGAATCGTGGCTTACCCCTGGGTACAAGTTTGAACGCACGGGCAGGTCTTTGGTCGCTTTACGTTGTACGTATGCGCTTAACTATTTTCTGTTTCCTGGTGTCGGCTGTGTTTCCGTCACAGACTCGCGCGCGAGCTCCGGTTTTCGAGTTCAATCACGCAGACAGCTCGATTAGTTCAACGTAAAGGCGTCGGTAGCCATAGCGGGCACCTTTGACAAGTGGGACGCCAGTCTTACATTCACATCTCCGGAGCTAACAACAGGCGTTTGGACATCAAGATTCAGGCAGCCAGCGTGAATACCGGAAGCAGAATGAAGGACGGCAAGCTGAAGGGCAAAGACTTCTTTGACGCCGAGCACAATCCGTTGATCACGTTTCACTCCACAAAGGTTGTACAGACCGGACCCGACACGGTTGAGATCGACGGCGACTTCACGATTCGCGGCGTGACTAAGCCCGAGAAGCTGACGCTTACAATTACCGGTAAGGGCACTGGCAGCGGATCGATCACGGGGACTATGGCCTTCGACCGCAAACAATACGGAATGGACAGCGGCATTCCCTTCATCAAGATCGCCGACCGCGTCGAAGTGAACGTCGCCCTCAAAGGGAAGCGAGTCAGTGGGCCTCCCGTGGTCTTCAAGCAATAGCCCAAATAACACAGAAAGCGGTCGCGGCCTTTTGCATTCCTAAGGCCGCCGAGATTGTTGCATTGCGAGGTGCGCTGTTATCAATCCTTCTTACCGTCGGTGACTTCACCGGGAGCTGGGACCCAGACGTTGTCAGCCGCCGCAATTTCAAAACCGGGTGTTTCGGTGGAAATCCTGACGCGTTGCAAACCGGCCTTATTTTTTGGCACGGCCGCGAAAACCAGGTAATACTGATTGTCGAGCACTCGCTGCAGGCGATCCAGATAAGGCTTGAAGCTCACGAGATTTTGCGAGCCGAGAGAATAATATTCGCCGCCACTCTCGTCCGCGATCTTGCCCACGCCCCCTTGACCGAGCTGGGCCTCCCACGCATTGCGGCCCATGCGCCCGACGCCGGTGGCATAGATTCCGTGAACGATCACGCCATAGCGCTGCGCCGTCGTGCTGGCGGTGTCCGCGTCTGGACTGATCGTAGACATGCCAGTGGACATGGACGAGGCGGGCATCGGAGCGCGAGTCGCTCGGCCGTAGCTAGGCGAATATGTAGCGCGGGTCGTCGGGTCGGTGCGCAGGCGGTCAATACCATCACTTACCATTAGGACTTCTCGACGGACTTTCTGCTCGGGCCAGCCTTTGATCAGGCTGATAAGCGACAAGTACGGACTGTCCATGGCGGATACATTGCCTCTCGGCAGTCGGATAGCCTTGGCCACGGCAGCATGATCGGCTGTGAAGTTCTGCGCGATCTGGATGCTGGCGTTGGACATGTAGGCGACGCCGACAACCGTCGTCGCGGGCTGTGCGTTGATGAAATCGCGAAGATCGTTGAGACTGTTTCCGATGCCTGTATCGCAGGTGTCGTCGATCAAAATAAAAAGCTGCAGTGCGGCATTATCTCCACGCGCGGGAATCAGATGGTCGACCTTGAACGATGTCCTCCCTTGCTTAACTTGCACATTCTCTGGCCGAAGGATCGGTACCTCGCTGTCGTCGCGCACGGCCTGGTCGGTGATGACCATGTGAACCTGAACGGTGCTCGCAGCGCCAGTTTTTTCCTGCGAATGAACCGTACATACCCCAAAACCCACTGCGCCTAACACAACAACCCATCCCAGCAGAAACCTGTAACTCTTCATACTTCCTCCTAGAAGTCGAACGGCTTTTTACGGTCTGGTCATTACCGAATCGCGTCCGATTCTCGCACCTTGGTCGTGATGGCACGGACACCGCGTTCCGGAAGAGATCGCTCGCTCCTCACTACCCCGCGACCTCGGGTCAAGGCTCTGGACAGGCCTCCCAATGGGCAACCACGATGCGGGAATATCCTCCGGACAAGACCTATGGGGTAGTGTCAAAACTGCCAAACAGGTAGGCCGAAAAAGTCTATGCCGGACAAATGAGCCCGCCAGTAAATCCGTGACGGAATCACGCGGGAAAACGGGCATACATGCCGCGTTCGCCGCTGCTCTAAGCGGGGCGTAATTTTACTGAGGACGAGCATCATTTTTGACAATACTCCCTTCAGGACCGGACTGATAAGAAACTGCTAGCGAAGTTAACAACGTGAGCAGAACGGAGGTACATCTTGTCGATGAAGTTGGGACTCGCAGTCTTGGTCTCCATATTCGTCTTCAGCGCGTTTCCGGCAAACGGCCAGCAAAAAGGCCAATACATACCCGGACAGCAGGGCTTGAACACGGGCGTGCTTCCAGATCCCGGATTCACGTATGCCAACCTGACCATGAATTACTCGGCAGATACGCTCAAGAATGCGAAGGGAAACTCCGTTCCTTTGGCCGGCTCCTATGACATATGGGCAATAGAGAACATCTTTTTCTACGTTCCGCAGTTCAAATTCTTGGGCGCGAAGCTAGCGGTTATGGTTGTGGCACCGACGCTTGCCAACGGCTCCCTCACCCTCGGTGCCCTCAATTTCCCGAACGTCGCGCTCGAGGCCGGCGGCGAGGGAATTGCGGACACCTGGGTGCAGCCCGCGACGCTGGGCTGGACCTTGCCACGTGTGGACTTCTATGCGGGGTACGCATTCATGGCTCCCACGGGCCGCTACACGGCCGGCGCCTCTGACAACGTTGGTTCCGGATATTGGGGCAATCACTTCATAACAGGCACTACCCTCTACTTGACGAAAAACAAGGGGACAAGCGCCAATCTTTTCACCGATTGGGAGTTTCACGGAAGCAAGACGAGTGGAAGGGGAACCACACTTACTCCGGGACAGGCCTTCACGACCGAGTGGGGAGTGGGGCAGGTTCTTCCTCTGAAGAAGGATTTCAGCAGGCTGCTTCAGCTTGGAGTGATCGGCTATGACCAGTGGCAAGTTAGCGCCAACGGGGGCTTGCTCGCACCGAACATACCGGCGAGCGCATTGCCATATTATTCGGTGCACGCCATTGGGTTTCAGACCAATTTCATCCTCCCCGTCAAGGCGTTGAATTTCTTCTTCAAGTTCGAAGACGAATACCGGGCGTTTGCTCGGCCAGAGGGACGCACAATCGTCTTTGGCGGCTCCTACACTTTCCGCATCCCCAAGCTTGAGGCTCCTCCATCGGGACCGGAGGCGCCGGCGACACCGTAGCCAGTTGAACCACGTGGACCCGCGCGTGACTCTTCAAATCGCGGAGCAGGTTCTGCAACTAGACGAATTCTGTTCGCAGGACTGCGGCGAAGGCCTCGGAGTGGGAAACATGGGAATCGAGGCCAGCAGTCCTCGAGAATCCGAAACTCGGCACTCCAAGTCATTGGCCGAAAATATTCTTTGCGTGCTGCTGGTCGCTGGGTTGTACATCTCTGTCAGCCCGGCTTGTTTCGCTCAGCAGGAACAACGAGTCGAGCAGCCCCTAACCCAAACAGTTTCGCAGACGGCAACCGATTCGCCGAAGGCGAGCGCTCAGGCCGAGCAGCCGGTAACTCCTGCCCAATCCGACATGCAATCAGATCAAAAGAAGAAACGTGTCCCACGAGGCGCGTTCGTGCTCGCACCTCTTCCCATTTCGAGTCCCGCCCTTGGTTCCGGAATCGTGCCAGTAATCGGCTATATTTTCCCTTTTAGCATGAAGGACAAGGTTTCCCCTCCTTCTGTGATCGGAGCAGCCGGCCTCGCCACGAGCAACGCCAGCCGGGGATTCGCGGTTGGTGGACAACTCTACTTGAAAGAGAATACGTATCGGATCACCGCGGGTTTCGCGCGCGGTAACGTCAACTACGACATCTATGGCAATTTAACTGCCCTCAACTTAAAGCTCCCTCTAAAACAGACGGGCCAGGCCTTCTTTTCGGAATTCTTGCGCTCCGTGGGCTGGAAATTTTTCTTGGGCCCGCGATTCATAACGGGTCGCTCATTTCTTACGATCAGGCCTGGATCTAATGAACAAAACGCTCATGACGTTTGCGGCATACAATGCGGGTCCAGCCGCATAAGCCGCCTGCGAAATCGAGCGAAAAACGAAGGACTCGATCCGAACCAGTGGTTTGGCAATGTCGAGTTGGTTGCCGCCAAAGACGTGGGTCGGGAGCCTGTGCAGTACGTCAGCAATATCTATAAATACTACGTGGCGTACAAGCTCACGCAAGAACAGTCGCGCCTTCAAACGCAAGCGAGGCCGGCGCCAGTTCAGTGAGATCGAGTCGATCAATGGCAGATGAGAGCAAGCACGAGATCGGGTCATCCGGCTTATCGAACGAGTTGTGGCTGTGCTGGTAGTCACTCAGCGCGCTTTAGGCATCATCCTCCCCTGTAAGGATTACTTGCTAAAACTGTCATTCCTGACAATTCCCTGGAGTGCTCATTGGCCTAAACTACCTCCCGTGACTCCCTGAGGTAGCGATCGAGATGGCTGAACGCGACGCGACGGAGCTAGCCAACCAGCGAACAGATCTAGCGCTAGTGCGCACCCGCATGGCCGCTGATCGAACGCTCATGGCATGGATCCGAACGGCGTTGTCCTTGATCAGCTTCGGATTCACTATTTACAAGTTCCTACAAGATGTAGCCGCGTTCCTGCAAAAAAGTGGAGGGCCGGCAATTCCCGTGCAAGGTCCGCGCAATCTTGGCCTATCACTCATTGCATTGGGTACCGGCGGACTGATACTGGCGTCGATTGAGCACTGGCGCGTGTTGAAAGAATTGAACGCTGGAAGGCCGGGGACGCGCACGTGGTCTTTACCGCTAAGCATTGCTTCCCTCATCTCGCTAATCGGATTGACGGCCTTCCTGAGCGTGCTCTCGAAAATAGGACCTTTTTAGCCCGCCCGCAATCTCATGAACGTCCCCGCCATTCAACTCTCAGCAATTTTGGTTCTTGCTTGCGTTTACGTTTTCGGGAAGTATTTGCGAATTTCTTCGCCGGAAAACGGTCAACGCTGGTTATCAGCAGCGGCAGGAGCCTCGGTGGCCTACGTTTTTGTTCGCGCTCTCCCCGAAATGGGCGACGCCCAGGAAGTTTTTACTCGGGTAACCTTTGACCGCGGAATGCCATTTCCGGAACTTCACGTTTACGCGGCTGCCCTGATAGGGTTCCTGTTTTTCTATGGGCTTGAGCATATGGCTTCGCGATCTGATGCGCCCGATAGGGTACAAGCCAATGAAGCCGCTCCATTAGCGTACAGACTTCAACTGGGCGGATTTGCGCTCTACGGCGGGCTAGTCGGCTATTTGATGGTTCATCAACGCAGCTTGCCCACACTCCTTTATCTGGTCGCGATGGCATTGCACTTTCTTGGTGTTGACCACTCGCTTGAGCGTGAATACGGTTCCCATTACGACGGCAACGGAAGATGGCTGCTGGCAGCCAGCATATTGGCTGGAGGATTCGCCGGGATGTTGACAGCCATGCCGGAGGAACTGCTGGCGACGCTGCTGGGATTAAACTCCGGGGGCGTGATCATCAACAGCATGATTATGGAGCTGCCAACGGAAAAAGAAGGACGCTTTTGGCCGTTTTGCCTGGGAGCGACCGCGTATTCGCTTCTCTTGCTGCTGATTTAGATGATCGCCACTGTGGCGCTCTCCAAGACATTACCTGACGTCTGACGAACGCAGCTTCCCCGTTTAGCAACAAAAGCTGTGGTCATTTTGCCCCGGTGCACCCGTTAGTTTTGACAATAGCCACTTCCGCTCTCCGTTCATAGAATTCACCCGCAATCACCCGAAGAGAGGGCTCGTCCGTCGCGATGTCCTTGAGTACTCAACCCGAAACGTTGAACCTACAGCCAGCCTTTCACATCCTGGCTAAGCCAACCGGGTCCATTTGCAATCTGGACTGCAAGTATTGCTACTTCCTCTCAAAGGAGATGCTCTATCCCGGTAGCGATTTCCAGATGGCGGATGAGATGCTGGAGGCCTATATCCGCCAGACGATCCAGGCGCACCAAAGCCCCGAAATCGTCATTGCCTGGCAAGGAGGCGAACCAACCCTGATGGGCCTAGATTTCTTCCGGCGCTCAATAGCGCTCGAGAAGAAATACCTGAAACCTGGAACCAGTGTGCAGAACACGCTGCAGACAAATGGCACGCTGCTGGACGATGACTGGTGCGAGTTTTTCCGCGAAAACGGATTTCTGATCGGTCTCAGCGTAGATGGGCCGCGCGCAATGCACGATATGTATCGTGTGGATAAAGGTGGACAGCCCACATTCGACAAAGTCATGCGCGCCGCCAGATTGATGCAGAAGCACGACGTCGCATTCAACGTGCTGACTACGGTTCACGCAGGCAATGGTGACCACCCGCTGGAGGTTTACCGCTTCTTGCGCGATGAGCTGGGAACAAGGTTCATTCAACTGATTCCGATTGTCGAGCGCGCAACCCCTGAAATCCTCCCACTCGCCAATCTGGGTTGGGGCGACGCGCACCACGCGCGTCCCCTGTACACGCTCGACGGTAACCTGGTCACCGAACGCTCCATCCGCTCCGAACAGTGGGGTGAGTTTCTCATTCGCATTTTCGATGAATGGGTACGCCGGGACGTCGGCACCGTATTTGTGAACATGTTTGATGCCGCGCTGGCATCGTGGGTCGGTGCACCACCCGCTCTCTGTATTTTTTCGGAAACGTGCGGACAGGCTATGGCGCTCGAGCACAACGGTGATCTGTATTCCTGCGATCACTTTGTCGAACCGAAGTATCTGCTGGGCAACATACGCAACGAATCGCTGGCCCGGCTCGTTGGTTCGGAGCAACAGCAAAAATTCGGGAACTCCAAGCGCGACACGCTTCCCCGGTACTGCCGGGAGTGTGAAGTGCGCTTTGCGTGTCACGGAGAATGTCCCAAAAACAGATTTATTGAGACTCCTGACGGCGAGCCGGGCCTCAACTACCTCTGCGCCGGATACAAGGCTTTCTTCGAGCACATAGACCGTCCGATGAAGATCATGGCCGAACTGTTGCGCCGAAATCGCGCTCCCGCTGAGGTCATGCAGGTCCTTTCTGCCGAAGAATCCCAACGGAAATCAGTAATGGCGAGGACGGGTCGAAATGATGCGTGCCCATGCGGCAGCGGGCGCAAATTCAAGCGCTGTCATGGCTCAGCGTCCGAAATTAGCAAACCGGTGCCGATATCCTAAGCACCGTCGCGAAGCCAATTTCGCGATCGTGAGCGGAAAGCGGATAGTGAGCGATCGCGGTCGGCAAGATTTGGATGCAGTCGACGCGACGAAAAAATAAACGAGCCAAGAGCACTTCAATAAGGAGGAGCCTGCAATGTCAGACTCAAAGGTAGAACGCACTATTTTACCGATCCCGGACCGACAGCACATAGGGCTAACCACTTACGACGCGAAGGACCCGAACTCAAAGTTTCCTCCAATCGAGCCACTGCACCCTCCCAAGGGCGCACCCAACGTGCTCATCGTACTGCTCGACGATGTCGGCTTTGCCGGGTCCAGCGCTTTCGGTGGACCCTGTCAGACTCCTAATTTTGAAAAACTAGCCTCCGGCGGTCTCAAGTACACACGCTTCCACACTACGGCGTTGTGCTCGCCGACGCGCCAGGCGTTGTTGACCGGCCGCAATCATCATTCGGTGGGGATGGGAGGCATCACGGAGATCGCTACTTCCGCACCCGGCTATTGCTCCGTTCTGCCCAAGAACAAAGCCCCGCTGGCGATGACCCTTAAGCTAAACGGCTACTCAACGGCGCAGTTCGGAAAGTGCCATGAAGTGCCGGTCTGGCAGACCAGCCCAATGGGTCCATTCGATCAGTGGCCGACGGGCGGCGGTGGATTCGAGTATTTCTATGGATTTATCGGTGGTGAGACCAACCAGTGGGACCCCGGAATCTACGAGGGCACCATTCCGATAGAACCACCGAAGACGGCTGAGGAGGGATACCACTTCACCGAGGACATGACCGACAAGGCTATCTCCTGGATGCGGCAGCAGAAAGCCCTGATGGGCGATAAGCCCTTCTTCATGTATTTCGCACCCGGCGCTTGCCATGCGCCACACCACGTGCCCAAAGAGTGG